>Ga0255054_10002045_pt1 | contig 11682 bp, 9 predicted proteins | sample JV7_2_23_MG_FD_188634 | JGI IMG/M metagenome (GOLD analysis project Ga0255054, IMG submission 188634) | Seawater microbial communities from Jervis Inlet, British Columbia, Canada - JV7_2_23 | ecosystem: Environmental > Aquatic > Marine > Inlet | place: Canada: British Columbia | collected... | reverse complement strand
ACGTCGCGGGAATCCACCACCCGGTTGTCGGGGTCACCGCAGAAGGGGCAGTTCATTCTTCGGCGGCCTCGGGCCCAACGGACTCCACCTCGCGCAGATTGACCCCGAGGAGGGGCAGACAGAGCAGGCCGATGATGGTGATGGGGACAAAGCAGATGGCGTGATAGGCAATGGCGATACCGGTCGCCTCGTTGAGACCGATGCCGAAGAACAGGGTCATGCCGACCTGGGTGGCCTTATGGAATCCACCGACGCCGCCCGGGGTTGGAACCGCGAGGCCGATCACGGCCATCGTGACGATGAGGTAGGCCGCCCGCAGCGGGAGGTCGACGTCGAAGGCGAGCAGGGTGAAACGGACCTGCCAGCAGATGACATACCACATGAAGATCGATGCGACGGTGGTGATGATGAGATCGCGGGGCCTTTGGAGCACGCGCAGACCGTCGAGGAAATGGTTGAAGAAGTTGGTCGCGGGTTGCCGCCATGACGACTTGATCCAACCGACCGGCCGCGTCAATAGCTCGACGAAGCGCTCTTGGTAACGGAAGAGGCCGAGCAGAATGAAGGTGCCGATCAGGAGCCCGGCGCCGACAACATAGCCGCTGAGTGAAAGCACCTCGAGACTATGTTGTGCCTGTTCGTCGAGGTTCGACATATGGGGTGGCCAGATGATGAAGACGAGGAAAAACAGGACCACCGACCACAGGTCGAAGACCCGCTCGGTGAGGATCGAGGCGAGGCTTGCGGAAGCGGGGATCTTCTCTCTGCGTGCGAGCAGGAGCGGGCGGATCAGATCACCCATTCGCGCCGGCAGCAGGGACAACGCGGCGTAGCCGACCGCGGTCGTGATTAGCACGCTGGAGAGGCGAACGCGACCGACGGGCCGGAGAATGAACTGCCAGCGGAGAGCGCGCAGCCAGTATGCGAAGAGCGCAACCAGGGAGGCTAAAATGAGCATCTGAAGATCAGCGCCCGCAAGGGACCGGCCGACCTCCTGGAAATCCACGTTCCACAGGAAGACCGCCAGCAGCACGACCATCAGGGCAAGCGAAACACCGATTCGAATTGCCTTCTTCGCCATCCGTCCTAGAGTAGCACCAGTCGTCGGCCCGCCGGCGCCCGTGTCTGACCTCCGGTATCGCGAATTCGGTAGCGGCGTGACCTTCTGTGATCGCGCTTCCCGAGAGGCTACTCGCGGCCTGCGGCCGCGGTGAAGCACCGTCGCCAGCGAGCGGCCGATGGCAGGCGATCCCCTGCCTCGGCCGATGATCGCTGCCGCCGGCGGTTTGCCAGGCACGCCGATTCGCGGCGAATCGGGATGCCAGGCACCTCCGGTGAACGCGCCCATCTCGGGTGTGTGGGGAATAATTCCTAACTCCTAATTCCTAATTCCTAATTCGGTTCTCTTATTCGCTATCATGGCTCCATGACTGGACCGAATATCGATATGCCTCTCAGTGTGCGTTCGCATCCGCGGTGTTTGGAACACCAGCCGGGGCTCGGTCATCCCGAGACACCGCAACGGGTCCAGGTGGTGCTCGACGCGCTGTCCGCGCGGGCCGAGGGTCGTTGGGTGGTGGATCGTGAAAGCCCGCTGCCTCCGGAAGAGGATACGATCGGCACGCTTGGCTGGATCCACGACCCGGCATACATCGAGCGAGTCCGGGAGGCTTCGGCGGCCGGCAGCGGATGGCTTGACTCGCAGGATTGCGGCGTTTCGTCCGGCACCTTCGATGCGGCGGTGGCGGCAGCCGGCCTTGCCATGCAGGCGGCCCTCGACCTCGCCAACCGTCGCCTCCTGCGGGCCTTCATTGTTGCCCGACCACCTGCCCACCACGCGGGTCGCGATCGCGCATCTGGCTACTGCTTCTTCAATTCGGTGGCCCTGGCCGCGGAGGTTGTGGTCCGTAGCTGGAATCGGCCGGTGGTGATTGCCGATTTCGGGGCGTTGCACGGTGACGGGACGCAGCAACAGTTCTTTTCGAGCGGCGAGGTCGGCTTTGTTTCTGTCCACCGATACCCGGCCTTCCCTGGCGCCGGTGGTGGGGACGAGGTAGGGGAAGGGGAGGGACTGGGAATGACCCGCAATGTGCCATTGGCGGGAGGCGCTGAAGACGAAACTTTCTGCAGCGCGTTTTCTGGTGCTTTGGATGAGATATGTGGGCGCATGCAGCCGGCGGCCATCCTTCTATCGGCCGGTTTTGACGCTCATCGCGAAGATCCTGTCGGCGGCATGAAGGTGACCGAAGCTGGCTTCGGACGTCTGACCGCTACCGCTGTTGACGCAGCGAATCGTTGGTCTGAAGGACGTGTTTTGTCCTTTCTCGAGGGAGGTTTCGAGCTCGAAGCGCTTGCGAAATCTGCGCGCATTCACGTCGAGGAATTGGCGAAAACCTCGGTCGATTAATTAGCTTGAGATTCTCCTAAGGATCGGTGATCTACGTCACGGAGAACGCAAGTTAGTGCATGTCTTTGGCACAAGTTGTGCACCCAAACCCCTTCATTTTCCATATTTTATTTGACCGTAGATATGCCTTGGTATATCATAATTACGATCGTAAATTGCATGCCCGGAACTTCGGTCTAGAGGAGGATTTGCAATGCGTTACAAAGGAATCGCCGGAGCGCTGGTACTGCTGACTCTCCTGCTGCCGATAAGCGCAGTTGCCGAGACAATTTTCTGGCTTGATACGCCGGCAGACGGGGCAACGGTTTTCGGTCTCGTGGAGGTCAACGGTTTCGTCGTCGACAACGGCGATCAGTGCGGCCCCCAGTGGACGTGGCACTCCTGCCAATGGGATGACGCATTGGTGAGTAAAATCGACCTCTACGTCGATGATGAGTTCGTGGCCACGGCCGATATGAATCAGCCGCGCTACGACATTCTCCAGGCCTACCCGTGGTACGCGGGAACGCCGTACCAGCGCCCAGGTTTCACCACCTCCTTTGACTCCGAGGCCTATTCCGACGGGGTGCACACGCTGTTCATGCGGGTCACCTCCAGCGACTCGTCAACCGAGGACTATGGGCTGCGTTCCGTGACGATCAACAACGACCTCAATCAGGCCCCGCTGGGCGAAATCGAGCTTCCGGGGTCGCTGCAACCGATGAACGGGGTGTTCCCGGTAACCGGTTGGGCCCTCGATGACGACGCGATCGCCTATGTCGAGATCATGGTTGACGGTCTGGCGATGGGCAACGCGGTCACCGGAGTTCACCGGCCCGACATCGGCAACCGGTTTCCGAGTGATCCAGATGCAGAGTTCTCCGGTTTCGTACGCATGCTCAACACCACCGCGCTCAACAACGGGATCCACGTGCTCGCGGTGCGCGTAGTTGACAACGAAGGCGCCTCGCGTGTGATTGGGCGCCGTTTCGTCCAGACCTTCAACACCGGCTCCAACCTGCCACCTTTTGGAATGATTGACTGGCCGGTCGACAACCACACCATGATCGCGGATGATTGTCAGTTGGTGGGCGGCACGCTGCCACCCTGGTCGGGTGAAGTCTTTGACGATCCCGATAATGTGGAGATGGTGATTGGTTGGGCGCTCGACGTGGGCTCCCGAACCGATTTCGGTGGTGTGGCCTATGTGCAGCTCCTGCTCGACGGCAACATCATTGCCGACACCAACGAGGGCAGCTTCTATTGGGATCCCGCGGAGTGGGACTTCCGCTACTACGGCCACCCACGCATGGACATCCACAATCTCTATGTGGACGTGCCCAACTCCAAGCACAGCGGATTCTCCTTTTTGATGGACATCTCTGAACTGATCTTGGCCCGTGGTTATAGCCAGGGATTGCACCTACTCAAGGTGCGGGCGGGTGACCGCGAAAACAACGTCGCCGACATCGCCCAGCTGCCGGTGATCTTCGACTGCAACGACGACGCGGATGACCCCGCGTGGGGTGATATCTGGACGCCGGAGCACATGGAACTGGAGGGAGACGTAGTCGAGGTGACCGGGTTTGCCATCGATACGCGGACCATCAATCGGGTCGAGATCTGGATTGGCGGCGTTTACATCGGTGATGCTGATTATCCCGTGGCCACACCGGATCTGGGAGAGCTCTATCCGTGGCTGCCGCCCTTCTTTTCCACAAACCGCGGTTTCAGCTACCAGCTCGATACTGTTGCCGCCAATCTTGCCGACGGCGAGCACTACCTCGTTGTATGGACCCAGGATAATCTTGGCGGTCGAACCATCATCGGTCAGCGGACCTTTGTCCTCGACAATCAGAGTCCCTGACCGCATCCACCCGTGGAACCGCAGAACCCCGCCTCGGCGGGGTTTTGTTGTGATGCGGAGGGCTTGAGGCTTGGCTGACGTTCAGCCGTGTTGAACAGTTGGGTACCATTCCTCGAGCCTCAGGTCCCAGGCCGCAGGCCCCCGGCCCGAGGCCATTATCGATCGAAGACAAATGCCAAAGTGGCACGGGCGCAGTTACAATGTCCGCACATAGGAGGTGTGTGTGAAAGCTCTGTACTTCGAAGAGCACGGCGGGACCGACATGCTGCTCTACGGTGATCGGCCGGAACCCGAGCCAGGAGTGGGTGAAGTGAGGGTACGGCTGAAAACCACCGCTCTCAACCATCTCGATCTTTTCGTCCTTCAAGGGATACCGGGCATCCCGATCGAATTGCCCCATATAGGTGGGGCGGACGGAGCTGGAGTCGTGGATGCGGTCGGAGAGGGGGTCGACGGCGTCGAGGTCGGCGTCGAGGTGGTTTTTGATCCAGGATTGTCCTGCGGCCAGTGCGAGTATTGCCGCGCAGGCGAGCAAAGCCTTTGCGTGCGATTCGGTGTGCTGGGAGAGCACTCGAACGGCACCTTTGCCGAGGCCGTGGTGGTGTCCGCCCAATCACTCGCGCCGCGTCCGACCCACCTGTCGTGGGAGGAGTCGGCGGCCTTCGGTCTCGCCCATCTCACGGCGTGGCGAATGTTGATCAATCGGGGTGGTCTGCGCCCTGGCGAGACGGTGCTCATCCATGGCGTCGGTGGCGGTGTGTCGATGGCCTGTCTGCAGCTTGCGAAGCTTGTCGGGGCGCGTGTGATCGCAACCTCTCGGAGCGAGGAAAAGCTCCGCCGTGCTATCGAGTTGGGCGCTGACGAGGTGCTGCCGGCGGACGATCAGGTCGCCCGCGGCGTTCGTGGGCTGACCGGCAAGCGTGGAGCCGACGTGGTTGTTGACTCGGTTGGTGAGGCGACCTGGATGCAATCTCTGAAGGCGGCCGCCAAGGGCGGTCGGATCGTTACCTGCGGGGCCACTTCGGGGGCCAACCCGGCTGAGGAAATTCGGCTGATCTTCTGGAATCAGCTCAGCATCATCGGCTCGACGATGGGTTCGCGCGGGGACTGGCGGCAGCTCGTGGCGGCGGTCAACGCCCACCAACTGAAACCTGTGATCGACAGTGTCTTGCCGTTGACCGAAGGTCGAGCAGCATACGAACGTATGGAACAGGCGGAGCAATTTGCTAAGATCGTGCTGTCCATCGATGGCTGAGCCTGTAGATATCAACCGGAAGCTCGCCAAATACTTCCGATTCGACACTTCGAAATGAGCCAGTTTGACTGAAGCCATGGGCACGCCGACGACTGAAATCCTCTCTCCGAAAGTACTGGCTCGTCCCGAGCACCAGCTTTCGCGGGGAAGCCTTTCGGCGGAAGCGCTCAAGGTCCTCTATCGGCTTCACCGGTCCGGATATGCGGCCTACCTGGTCGGCGGCAGCGTTCGTGATCTCCTGCTCGGCAACCGGCCCAAAGATTTCGATGTTGCAACCAATGCGCGCCCGCAGGAAATTCGACGCCTGTTCCGCAACTCCCGCGTCATCGGGCGGCGATTCCGACTCGTGCACGTGTTCTTCCGCGCCGGCATCGTCGAGGTGGCCACCTTTCGCGCCAGCCCGGAGCCACCGGAGTCTCCAAATGACTGGGAGGAGGCGGCAGCCGAAGAGGCCGAGGAGAACACGACCACAGACCGTCCACAGCCGGCGACCGAGGACGTTGTCTACGGCACGCCGGCGGAAGATGCCCGTCGTCGAGACTTTACGGTCAACGCCCTCTTCTACAACATCGCGGATTTCTCGGTCATCGATTTTGTCGGAGGAATTGAGGACCTCGAACGGCGTTTGATCCGCACCATCGGCGACCCGGACCAGCGTTTCATCGAGGACCCGGTGCGGATGATGCGTGCACTGGAGTACAGCGTCCGCCTCGGGTTCGAGATCGACGCGCGAACCAGAGAGGCGATCGTTGCCCAGCGAGATTTGATCGCAGAGGCCTCGTCGCCGCGCCTGACCTACGAGCTCCTGGAGTCCCTGCGGTCGGGGCATGCCGCCGGCATTCACGAAGCGTGGCGCCGCTCGGGCGTGTTCACGCGGGCGTTCCCGGATCTTCCGATCGATACCGACGAGAGCATGCGCGTCCTCGAGATGGTCGACAGGGAGCTCAATGCGGGTCGTGAGCTTTCGGATCCGAGCCTGATCGGGAGCTATTTTCTGGGCCGTTTCCTCGCCATTGCCGAAGAGGAAACCTCCGACGCGGGTCGGGTCGACAACCCCCAGGTCCTGGGACGGCTCAGCGAGTCACTCGAGCCGGCATCGACAAGCATGCATCTCTCGAATCAAACCTTGCACCTATTGCACCAGGGCCTCTTTGCGCTGACCAAGATGCGGCGGCCGCCGGACCGTGGGCGCCAGGTCCTCAAGCTGGCCCGCCAGGAGTATTTCAAGGTGGCATGGGAACTGTACGGCTTTGCGGTTGCCCTGGGCTACATCTCTACGGAGGCCTACCAAGGGTGGAAGCGCGCGTTGCGTAAAGTCGGCACCAAAGACCGAAGCGATGCTCCCCGGAAGGGTGTGACCGAGCGTCCACGCCCGCGTCGTCGCCCGCGGCGGAGGCGGTGAGATGGCGGCGAAGAACCTGAAGGAGGCGGCGCGCCGGGTCGATGAGCTGCGGGAGCTGGTGCGCCACCACGACCGCTGCTACTACGTTTTCGCCGACCCCGAGATTTCGGATTACGAGTACGATCAGCTCTTCTCCGAGCTGAAGGAGCTCGAAGGCAAGTTCCCAGACCTTCAGAGTCCGACCTCACCGACCCAGCGCGTGGGGGGCGAAGTTTTACCGGGACTGGACCAGGTGGAGCATGCGGTTCCCATGCTCTCGCTCGACAACAGCTACTCACGGGACGAGCTCAAGGCGTGGTACGCGCGGCTTTGCCGGGAGCTCGGGCGCGACCCCGGAGGTCTGGCCGCCGAGCTCAAAATCGACGGTGTCTCGATCTCCCTGGTGTACGTCGACGGCAAGCTCGAACGTGCCGTGACTCGCGGTGACGGGACGGTGGGCGATGACGTCACATCGAACGCCCGCACGATCCGGCAGCTTCCGCTCGAAGTGGAGGGGCTGCCACCCCTGGTCGAAATCCGGGGAGAGGTCTACCTGGCGAGGAGCACCCTGGAAGAACTCAACCACGAGCGTCGCCAGGAGGGCCAGCGCGAGTTCGCCAACCCACGCAACGCTGCGGCCGGCGCGATCCGGTTGCTCGACCCGCGGCAGGCGTCGCGAAGACGCCTCGGACTGTGGTGTTACCAGATCGCTCGCGCAGAGGGCCGCGAAGAGGACAGCCACGTCGCCTCGCTCGAGTGGCTGCACGGGCTTGGATTCCCGGTCAGTCCGGGGCTCGAGCGGTGTCCGGGGCTCGCCGAGGTGGAGACCTTCATTGATCGCTGGGAACAGCGACGGCATGATCTCGACTACGACACCGATGGCATCGTGGTCAAGGCTGACAGCGCTGCCGAACGCGCCGCTCTCGGAAGCACCGCACGCTCGGTGCGGTGGGCGGTGGCCTACAAGTTCCCGCCCGAGGGTCGGACGACGAAGCTCCTCGACATCGTCGTGCAGGTCGGTCGTACCGGAGTGCTGACGCCGGTGGCGGTGCTGGAACCGGTGGAGGTGGGGGGCTCGACAGTCTCGCGAGCGACCCTCCACAACTTTGACGAGGTCGTGCGACTCGATTCTCGCATCGGTGACACCGTGTGGGTCGCCAAGGGCGGAGAGGTCATCCCGAAGGTGGTTGGGGTTGTGACCGCCAAACGCGAGCCCGAGGCACGGCCCTATCCCGTGCCGGAAAAATGTCCGGCGTGCGGCACGCCGGTGGTGCGCGAGGTGGAAGAGGTCGCCCTGCGCTGCCCCAACCCCGATTGTCCGGCGGTGACAGGGGCGCGGCTTCGCCACTTTGTGGCTCGAGGAGCAATGGAGATCGAAGGCCTCGGGGGCCGGCTGCTTGAGCAATTGGTCGAGGCAGGTTTCGTAACCGACGAGGCGTCCCTGTGGGACCTCGAGGCCAATGGCCTGGCGGAGCTTCCCGGCTGGGGCGAGCTATCAGCGACCAATCTCCTGGGTGAGCTCGAGGAGGCCCGCGATCGGCCTCTTTACCGTCTGCTCTTCGCACTCGGTATTCCTCACGTCGGCGAGCGGGCGGCAAAAGTCCTGGCGAGGCGTTTCGGCAGTCTCGAGGCGCTCGCCGCTGTCGAGCCTGAAGCGTTAGAAGAGGTTGACGGCATCGGTCCTGTGATCGCGGCCGCGGTGAGTGAGTGGTTTACGGAACTGCGTCACCAGTCGCTCGTGAAGCGCCTGGCCGAGCGTGGAATCGATCCCCGTGAGGAGATCGACGATGGAACGGACGAAGCAGCTCTTGCTGGTCAGGTATTCGTCATCACCGGCAGCCTCAGCCGGCCGAGGCGCGAACTGAAGGAGGAGTTGGAAAGATTGGGAGCTTCCGTGGCAGGCTCGGTATCAGGGAAGACCTCCTACCTGGTGGCCGGAGAGAACTCCGGCAGCAAGCTGGCCAAAGCCCGCGAACTCGGCGTGGAGGTCATCGACGAGACCGAGCTGATCAAGATGTTGGATGGTTAAGTACTCCGATGCATAAATACGATCGTATTCGGCCACCGCTGCATCGCCCCTGCCGACGCTTGGCGCCCTTGAAGTACGGCAAGGGTACATCTGCGGTCGCCAAGCGTCGGCAGGGTCGCGCATCGGCGCCCTCGATACGTGACCGTATTTATGCATCGGAGTACTAAGGGAGTTGGTGCTATGGAGCCTGTGATCTTTCTCGTGGACGATGACGATGGGTCGCGCGATGCCATGACCCGCACCCTGGAAAGGGTGGGGTATGGCCTGCGGGCATTTGCCTCTGCCGAAGAAGCTCTCGAAAAGCTGCGCGAAGGTGAGCAGGTCGACGTCGTAGTTTCCGACGTGCGAATGCCGGGCATGGACGGCTACGAGTTCTTGCGCGAGGTTCGCGCTGAATACCCAAATCTCCCGTTCCTTCTGGTCACCGCCTACGCTGATGTGAAAGATGCCGTGGCGGCGCTCCAGGAGGGCGCCGATGACTATCTCACCAAACCGGTCAAGGTGCAGGAGCTACGCCAGCGGGTGCAGCTCCAGCTCGAACGACGGGTGCTGTCGGATGAGAACCGTCGCCTGCGCCAGCGACTCGAAAAGAGCTTCGGCTTCGAAGGTATCGTCGGCCATTCCACAGCCATGGAGGAGCTTTTGGAACGGCTGCGGGTGGTTGCCCCGACGCGATCGACGGTGCTCATCGTTGGCGAGTCGGGCACCGGCAAGGAGCTCGTTGCCAATGCCCTCCACCAGAACTCGCCACGCGCCCGTGGGCCTTTCGTGGCCATCAACTGCGGCGCGATTCCCGGCGAGATTCTCGAGTCCGAGCTCTTTGGGCACGAAAAGGGCGCCTTCACCGGCGCGCACCAGCGCCGTATCGGTCTGATCGAGCGCGCCGCCGGCGGGACCCTGTTTCTCGACGAAATTTCGGAGCTTTCCGCAGACTTGCAGGTCAAGTTGCTTCGGGTTCTCGAGGAGCGTCACATCATGCGGGTCGGTGGGGCGGCGCAGATTGCGGTCGACTTCCGGCTCGTTGCTGCGACCAATCGCCATCTCGCCGAATGGGTCGAGACCGGCCGCTTCCGTCAGGATCTCTTCTATCGGCTCAAGGTGGTTGAGCTCAGCATTCCGCCCTTGCGCAAACGGGCCGGCGATATCCCACTCTTCGTCCAGCACTTTCTCGAGTACTTCAACGAGGAGCTCGAACGCGACGTCAGTGGTGTCCATCCGGCAGTATTGGCAGCCCTCAAACGGCAGTCGTGGCCGGGCAACGTTCGCGAGCTCCGAAACCTGATCGAGACGATGGTGCTCTTCACGCGTTCCGGCGAAATCGGACTCGAAGATTTGCCCGCCGAATACCGGACGCCGAGTCAGCAAACAGAGTCGGTGGAACCCACCAAGTGGCAGCCGCGACCAATGGACGAGATCGAGAAGGAGGCCATCCTTCGCACCGTCGCTCACACCGGAGGCCACAGGGCACGCGCGGCGGACCTCCTCGAGATCGGGCTTCGGACACTGCAGCGGAAGTTGAAGGAGTATGGCGAAATCGCTTCTCGAGAGAACGGCGAATTGGACAGCGAAGACTAGCGATTACAAATAATGGGTTTCTACCGCCCACCCACCCAGGTTTGCCCGCAGATGACGCAGATAACGCCGCGGTCGTTTTGTGACGCTATCTGCGTCAATCTGCGTGATCTGCGGGAGAATAAATCGGATTCTTCAAAAAGTACGTCGCTCGCGAGCCGAACGACGTTTCATTTGGCAGCATTGAGCATCCGGTAGTGTGGGCGGCTGAGTGATAAGATTGAAGGGCTGAAAAGGAGATCTCTGATGGAAATTCCCGGCAAGGTTTCACTGTACTGCCCCCTGATCGATGTCAAAGGGACTGTCGGGACGTTGGTGTCCGTTTCCGATCACGGCTACTACCACGTCGAGGTTCCCATCAAGGGACACAACCACGTCATGCTGCTGCCCATCGCGCACACGGCCCTTTACTTCGCTGAGCCCGAACCCGAGGCCGAGGAGGGTTTCGAGATCGAGCGCTGAGACGGGTCAGGCCGAACTCGAGAAATCTGCGAATAACCCTGCAATCCTCGTTGTTATAGAAGCGTGGTTTGTAAAACGGGAGATCTCATTGGGGGGGCATGGGTCGAGGTCCTCGATCAGCTCGGCGAGGCGGTCATCGTCCTCGATCATCAGCGCACCCTTCAACATGTCAACGACGCCGCACGACGCCTGTTGGGCTATGAGCACGGGCAGCGAGTCGGTGGAAGGTGCAAGCTCACGACTCGTGGGGTCGACTGCGAAAACGCCTGTCCCTTGACCTTTGCACTCGAAACGGGCCTCGAACGGGTTGAGGACTTTGCAACCGTCTATCACACGAATGACGGGCGCGCCCTGGCGCTCAGGATTACTGTCATACCGTTGACTGACGAAGGAGGCGGGTTCCGGGGCGCGGTTGAAATCCTGCGACCCACTGATCCGAAACTCGGCTTCTATCTGGCCGGATGCTCGGCCGCGACCGACGCCCTCAGAAAGCGTGTCGCCGCGCTCGCGCGAGGGCAGGCGGACATCTGCCTCGTTGGCGAGCCACCTACCTGTCGGGACGTGGCACGTGCCATGCACCGATTTTCAGGCATGCCGGACAACCTCTTCCGAACCTGGGACGGGAGCTGGGATGGAATCGGTCCGTGGCCGCCCGGGACAATGTACGCCTCCGGTGACGGGGTCGGCAGCCTGTTTGACGGGACTCGCCCGGAAGGGTGGCGGGTCGTGA
>Ga0255054_10002039_pt1 | contig 11714 bp, 10 predicted proteins | sample JV7_2_23_MG_FD_188634 | JGI IMG/M metagenome (GOLD analysis project Ga0255054, IMG submission 188634) | Seawater microbial communities from Jervis Inlet, British Columbia, Canada - JV7_2_23 | ecosystem: Environmental > Aquatic > Marine > Inlet | place: Canada: British Columbia | collected... | reverse complement strand
GGATCTGCGGTCATTCCTTCGAAGTACGGCGGATTCTTGACGTAGGTTGAGGCTTCGTCCCAAGTGTAAATCTCACCCTCGGGCGAACTGATTGCATTCCAGTTGCTGTCGCCGGCGAATACACTATCGTAGCTCGACCTGAACATGTCAGAGTCGATGTTCGCGGTCATCGTGTCGTGAACTTCCTGCTGGCCAGGCCAGATGTCTTTCAGATAGACAGGGTTACCATCCTTGTCCTCGCCCAGAGCGTCGTTGAGCACGTTGACATCGAGATTGCCCGCGAGTGCGTATGCGACGACGAGTGGTGGCGAAGCGAGGAAGTTCATTTGCACCAATGCGTGAATGCGGCCTTCGAAGTTACGGTTACCCGAGAGCACACTCGTACCGACAATGTTGCCTTCCTTTACCGCAGCCTCGATTTCCGGTTTCAACGGACCGGAGTTGCCGATGCAAGTCGTACAGCCGTAGCCGACTGTGTAGAAACCGAGCGCATCGAGGTCATCGAGTAAATTCGATTTCTCCAGGTAGTCAGTTACGACCTTTGAGCCGGGTGCGAGGCTCGTCTTCACCCAGGGTTTGGTCGTCAGGCCCTTGTCATTCGCGTTACGCGCAAGCAATCCTGCAGCAATCATGACTGCGGGATTCGACGTGTTCGTGCAGCTTGTGATCGCCGCAATCAAAACTGCACCGTCGCGAATCTCGACGTCTTCGCCGTCGAGCCTGGCAATCGCCGAACCACCTGAGTCACGATTTGTGACTGCGGCATCGAGATGTTTCGCATATGTCGTGTCGGCAACGCTGAGTGCTATGCGGTCCTGCGGCCGTTTAGGGCCAGCAATACTTGGCTCGACAGTTCCCATATCGAGTTCCAGCGTATCGCTGTACAGGGGATCTTGCTGGCCGTCATGGCGCCACAGCCCTTGCTCCTTGGCGTAGGCCTCGATCAGTTTGATGTGATCCGCATCGCGACCTGACAGTTCGAGATAGCGAATGGTTTCACCGTCGATCGGGAAGATAGCGCAGGTCGAACCGAACTCAGGTGACATGTTGCCAAGCGTGGCCCGATCCGCGAGCGGCAACTGTGCCAGCCCACCACCATAGAACTCGACAAATTTGCCGACGACGCCTTGCTCTCGAAGCATCTCGGTAACGGTCAATACCAGGTCTGTTGCCGTCGTCCCTTCTTTAAGATTGCCCGTCAGCTTGAAACCGATTACCTGGGGAATCAGCATCGTGATTGGCTGGCCCAGCATCGCTGCTTCAGCCTCGATGCCACCAACACCCCAACCGAGAACACCGAGACCGTTGATCATCGTGGTATGCGAATCGGTCCCAACGACCGTATCCGGGTAGGCACTGCGAGTACCGCTTCTGTCAGCAGCGAAAATGACACGGCTCAGGTATTCGAGATTGACCTGATGCACGATGCCCGTGTTCGGTGGCACGACGCGGAAATTCTCGAACGCTGACTGGCCCCAGCGCAGGAATGAGTAGCGTTCCTTGTTGCGATTGAACTCGATCTTGTTGTTAAGTTCGAGCGCATTGGCTGCGCCATAATTGTCGACTTGTACCGAGTGATCGATAACCAGCTCGGCCGGTGACAATGGATTGATCTTGTCGGCTGAGCCACCGAGTTTGACGACCGCATCGCGCATCGCGGCCAGGTCGACAACAGCCGGAACGCCGGTGAAATCCTGCAAGATGACACGACTCGGCGTGAAGGAAATCTCGGTGCTGGGATCGGCTTTCGGGTCCCAGTTTGCCAGGGCCAGGATGTCGTCTCGTGTTACATCGCGACCATCTTCATGGCGCAGCAGGTTTTCCAGAAGGATCTTGAGCGAGTAGGGCAGTCGACCAACGTGCCCTTCCTTTACGGCATCGAGGCGAAATAGCTCAAAGCTGTCGCCACCGACAGCAAGCGTCGAACGCGCGCCAAAGCTGTCCTTCATCGTGTCTTCTCCGGGGTTGTCGTCTTAGTCATGACCGGCCAGGTCACTGGGCGGGCGAATTATAGCCGAAGGCGAACTTTTGATCTTGTAGATTTGGTCGATCACAGCGCCACCGAGGCAGTGGTCGCCGTCATAGAATACGACGAACTGGCCCGGCGCAACTGCGCGCTGAGGCTTATCAAAGGTCACTCCAATAGTGTTTTGTGTATCGGACTTGAGAATGCAGTCCTGGTCGACTTGGCGATAGCGAATCTTGGCCGTGCAGCGGTAACCGTCCGCCAGGGCTGCAGGGGTCTCGCCAATCCAGCTGGCGTCAGTTGCAAACAGGCTCTCGCTCAGCAACAGATCTGTATCACCCTGAGCTACGATCAGGGAATTGTCGTCCGCCTCCTTGTCGACGACGTACCATGGCGCGTCTTCCGAATCCTGGCGACCGCCAATGCCGAGTCCCTGGCGCTGGCCAAGCGTGTAATACATGAGGCCATGATGCTGACCGACTTCCCGGCCATCCGGCGTCCTTATGGGTCCAGGATTGGCCGGCAGGTACGTGCTCAGGAATTCCCGGAAAGGCCGCTCACCGATAAAACAGATGCCGGTGCTGTCTTTCTTGTCGTGAACCGTCAGGCCGTTGTCCCGAGCGATCTGCCGAACCTCTTCCTTTTGCAAGTCGCCCAAAGGAAACACGGTTTCGCTGATTGCCTCATCGCTGATGGCATGCAGGAAATAGCTCTGGTCCTTATTGCGGTCCGCTGCCTTTAGCAATATCGGCTGACCATCGAGCTGTGCTGTTCGGGCGTAGTGACCAGTCGCCAGAAATTCTCCACCAATCCGTTTTGCGTACTCTCGAAATACACCAAACTTGATTTCCCGGTTACAAATGACGTCAGGGTTCGGCGTGCGTCCTGCGCTGTATTCATCGAGAAAATACTGGAATACACGATCCCGATATTGCTTTGCAAAGTTCACATGATGAAGCGGAATCTGCAGCTGCTCGCAGACGTTGCGGGCATCCTGCAAATCTTCAGCGGCGGTGCAATAGCCGTCCTCGTCTTCCCAGTTGGTCATGTGCAGGGCATGCACGTCGGCACCGGATTCTTGCAGCAGCACAGCGGCTACAGCCGAATCGACGCCTCCGGACAGACCGAGAATGACTTTGCGATTTGTTAGTTCCGGCGCCATAGCGGGCCGATTTTAGCAGGGCCGTGACCGGGATGTTCTCTACCAGTTACGTTGCTTGGTTGGGCCTCGTGGCCCCCCTCTTATTATTAGATGCCGAGTTGGCGGAATTCCATTTCAACTTCGCTCGCGAGCCAGATTTCGTCGAACATCTTGCCGTACAGCTTTGCAACGGCCGGTTCGTATGTGTCGACGATGCCCTCCCAGCGGCTCGCCTGCAATCGGTAAACAAGAGCCGTCTCATCGGCGATGCAAAAAGACTCGGAGTGCGTTCGCAAGTCTTCGCGTACGTGCCGGAATTCAATGTAGGTATTCAGGCGGCGGCCGAGATGAACGAAATTGTTGCCGTTCTTGATGGCGCGCGACGGGTCTGCGATCAAAACGCGAATTCGTGAATAGGCTTGCGACAAGATGACGCGCTTGATGACTTCGAGAAAATCCGGGTTGTCGTAAATACCCGGATCGAGGTCATGAGTAAAGATCGAGACTTTGCGAGTCGCCTCGCGGGCGATTTCGATGGCGGCCTGACGCATCTCATCACGGGTGGATATGACCCACCGGCGCCCTTTTTCTCTTGGCTGTTCGATGTCTTGATTGACCATGCCGAACTCTTTACGGATCGTACGCTGGTTTATCATCTTACCGGCTGGACAAATTCTTCTTTGCCAACTGCGTCACGTTTTGGGCGCAGGTGCGCCTGATGCGAACCATTCGCATCCCACTAAATACGGTCGGTTCAGCTTAGATTTGGCGGGCGAGATGCTCGGCCAGGCCAGTGTATTTTTCCGGAGTAAGTTCAAGCAGGCGCATTTTCTCGGCTTTCGGAATATCCAGAGAGCCGATGAACTCGTGTAGCGATTCCCTCGTCACTGCCTGTCCGCGGGTGAGCGCCTTGAGCTTTTCGTAGGGCTCCGGAATTCCGTAACGACGCATGACAGACTGCACGGCTTCGGCAAGTACTTCCCAGGCTGCATCGACGTCAGCCAGAATAGCCTCATTATTCACTTGCAGCTTGCCCAGGCCTTTCCGCGCCGATTGCGTGGCAATCACGAGGTAGCCGATCGCGGCGCCAAAATTTCGTTGCACGGTCGAATCTGTCAGGTCGCGCTGCCAGCGTGAAACAGGCAGCTTCTCGGCAAAATGGCTGAGCATCGCATTTGCCATGCCAAGATTGCCTTCGGCGTTTTCGAAGTCTATCGGATTGACCTTGTGCGGCATGGTCGATGAGCCAACCTCATCCCTGGCAATTTTTTGCTTAAAATAACCAAGTGAAACGTATCCCCAAATATCCCGACACATATCAATCAGTATTGTGTTGTAGCGCACGAGCGCATGTGAGTATTCGGCGGTCCAGTCATGCGGCTCTATCTGAGTTGTGTAAGGGTTTACATTGAGCCCCAGCGACTCGACAAAACGCTCACTGATCGCCATCCAGTCAGCATCCGGGTAGGTCACCGCGTGGGCATTGAAGTTGCCGACCGCGCCATTGAATTTGCCGCGAATCTCGACTTCTTTGAATTGCTCTTGAGCGCGGTCCAGTCGTGCGACGACGTTCGCCAGTTCCTTGCCCAGTGTGGTCGGGCTGGCTGTCTGACCATGAGTGCGAGACAGCATCGGAAGCGACGCAAACTCCCGCGCCATGGCCTGCAACTTGGCGCGTAAGTCACGCATATGCGGTAGCACGACATCACTGCGAGCAGTGCGCAGCATGAGTGCATAAGCGATATTGTTGACGTCCTCGGACGTACAGCCGAAATGCAAAAAGTCCTTGAGGGCCTGAATCTCGGGCCCATCCCCGAGTCGTTCGCGAATGAAGTATTCGACAGCTTTGACATCGTGATTCGTCGTTGCTTCGATGTCCTTGATTCGCTGGGCATCATCCAGTGAGAAGTCGTCAATAATATGATTGAGGACGTCTTTCATTACCGTCGACAACGGAGCGAGTTCCGGCAGTGCTGATTCGTCAGCGAGAGATTGCAGCCACCGCACTTCGACGAGGACTCTAAAGCGAATCAGGCCGTACTCGCTGAATATATCGCGTAGCCCATTGACCTTGTCGGCGTAGCGACCGTCGACGGGTGAGAGGGCTCTCAACGTTGAGACTTTCATGTGACAAACCAGTGTAGACTTGCGCGCGCAAAGCGCGAATGATACACGCGCGCAGCGCCCTATGCGCTGCGGCGCCATGATACACGGGCGAAAGCACGCAGCATATACCACGGAGTGGAGCAGACAATGAGCAAGAAGGCATATCGCACCGAGCACGACAGCATGGGGGAACTACAGGTACCTGCTGAGGCGTTGTGGGGTGCCCAGACACAAAGAGCGGTTGAGAATTTTCCGATCAGTGGATTGGCGATGCCGCGGCAATTCATCGCGGCACTCGGTCTCGTCAAATGGGCCGGCGCCGGCGCCAACGCAGAACTTGGAATTCTCAAAAGCGATATCGCCATCGCCGTTCAGAAAGCCGCGTTGGAGGTCGCCGAAGGCGCCCATGACGAGCATTTTCCCATTGACGTGTTTCAGACCGGATCTGGCACCAGCTCAAACATGAATGCGAATGAGGTGATAGCGAATCTCGCGACATCCGAGCTGGGTTCCGACGTGCATCCAAACGACCACGTCAACATGAGTCAGAGTAGTAATGACGTTATTCCGACCTGCGTTCATGTCAGTGCTGCGGTTGCAATCCATGACACGCTGTTGCCGGCGCTGCGTCACTTGTCATCCGCGCTCGAGGAGAGAGCTGATGAGTTCAGAGAGGTCGTCAAGACAGGGCGGACACATTTGATGGATGCAATGCCGGTGACCCTTGGCCAGGAAATCGATGGCTGGCGAGCTCAGATTGCGAATGCTATGTCGCGGCTCGACGACGCCATGACTCGCCTGACGCGGCTGGCCCAGGGTGGCACGGCGGTAGGCACCGGAATCAATGCGCACCCGAAATTCGGCGGCAAGGTTGCGGTACTTTTGAGCGAGAAGACCGGCGTGAATTTCACCTTGGCAGATTCCGCATTTGAAGCATTGAGTAGTCAAGACGCGGCGGTCGAAACGTCGGGTCAGCTGAAGGTCCTTGCGGTCAGTTTGATCAAGATCTCCAACGATCTGCGCTGGATGAATTCCGGGCCGCTGGCCGGTATTGGTGAGATTGCGTTGCCGGCGTTGCAGCCCGGATCGAGCATCATGCCCGGCAAGGTGAATCCGGTTATTCCGGAAGCCGTTGCCATGGTCGGCGCTCAGGTCATCGGCAACGACGCCACGATTGCGATCGCCGGTCAATCGGGGAATTTTCAACTCAACGTGATGCTCCCGGTCGCCACGCACAATCTGCTGCAGAGCATTGAGCTATTGGCCAACGCAAGCACATGCCTGGCAGACAAGGCGATTGCCGGTTTCACGGTCAACGTCGACAACATCAACGAAGCGCTGGACAGGAATCCGATTCTCGTCACGGCACTCAATTTGGTCATTGGCTACGAGCAAGGTGCAGCCATCGCCAAAAGAGCTTATGCAGAGGGCAGAGCGGTCAAGGACGTTGCCAGAGAAATGACGGATCTGACTGACGAGGATCTCGACCGCTTGCTTGACCCCGCAGCACTGACCGAGGGCGGCATCAAGAATTAGGTCCGTTCGTTCTGCAATCGTCATGGCCGCTTCTGAAATCATTACCAAGGAATACTTGTGCGACTGCCTTGCAGGCACAAATAAGCCGTCGAATCCGCTCGACGTGGTCACTCCGCGGGGAACCTACAGTTGGCCGGACGGCATGCTTGAGAAGATTACGGCCACGCTGGAGCCGGCCGGCGTGTTGATTCCGGTCAGGGAGCACGAGAGCGGATTGTCGGTGCTGCTAACGCAGCGATCGGCTGAACTGAAGCACCATGCAGGACAAGTCAGTTTCCCGGGTGGGCGTATGGAGTACTCCGACACTGACATCGTGGTCACCGCGTTGCGCGAGACGCGCGAAGAGGTCGGCATACGGGAGGAACAGGTCTCGATCATCGGCTATCTTGATCCGATGCCGACTGTCACAGGTTACGCGATCACACCAATTGTGGGTCTCGTTGACGGGTCGATCGAGCTGAGAATCGACAGAACCGAGGTCGAGTACGCGTTCGAAGTGCCGCTTTCCTTCCTGATGAATGCCGGCAATCATCGTATGGTAGCCCGAAGATGGCAGGGCCTGTCCTTTTCGATGGTCGAGTTTCACTTCGACGGACAACGAATCTGGGGCGCGACGGCACAAATGTTATTGAGATTCATTAATATTATTAAAAATAACTAGTTATGTCTCATATAGAGAAATTACTTGAAATAATGGTGAGCCTTAGAGACCCGGAAAACGGCTGTGCGTGGGATTGCGAGCAGGACTTCGCCAGCATCGCGCCGTACACGGTCGAGGAGGCCTACGAGGTTGCAGATGCAATTGCCCGCGAAGATTTCGCCGACCTGAAAGGCGAACTCGGTGACCTCCTGTTTCAGGTGGTATTTCATTCCCGCATGGCCGAAGAGGCCGGGCTCTTCGACTTTGAAGAGGTTGCCGCAGTCATCTCCCGCAAAATGTTGCGTCGTCATCCTCATGTATTCGGAAATGCTGAAGAAAGAGCTGCCGGTCCTGTCAAAGGCTCCTGGGAGCAGATCAAGGCCAGTGAACGCGCTGCGCACGCCGACTCAAGTGCTCTCGCAGGTGTTGCGAAGGCGCTGCCCGCCCTGAAAAGAGCCCAGAAGCTGGGTAAACGTGCCGGAACCGTTGGATTCGACTGGCCGGACAGGAAGGGCGTGCGTGCCAAGATTCATGAAGAACTGGACGAGCTCGAGGCAGCGGTAGGTGCCTGCAGCAGGGCGAGTATCGAAGAGGAGTTCGGTGACTTGCTATTTGCTGTTGTGAATCTCGCGAGGCATCTCGATGTTGACCCGGAAAAAGCCCTGTCGTCTGCGAACTACAAGTTCGAGCGACGCTTCCGGGACATGGAATCCGCGATCACAAAGACCGGTAAATCGCCAGGTGACCACACGCTCGAGTCACTCGACAAAGCATGGCGTGCGGCCAAGAAGCGCGTCAGCTGAGGTTCATAATGCATTCAGGCGCTGTTCATGGCCTTGGTTCTAATCTTGTTCCCAGGCTGGCAAAAGGTCAGTCGAAAGCTCGGAAAGGATGAGGATCATGAACAGCAAACGAACGATAGCAGGACTGGCCGCAGCGACAGTGCTGCTTGCCGTGTCAAGCGGTGCTGATGCAGAGGTCTACGACTACGCCAAGGTCATCAGTTCGCAACCGATCATTCGCTATGTCACGGTCAAGACACCGGTGAGAGAGTGCTGGCAGGATACTGAGTACTACACGGTTTATAACCGTCCGCCTGGGCTTACAGGCAGCACGCTCGCGGGCGCCCTTATCGGCGGCGTGATCGGCCATCAATTTGGCAGCGGTCATGGCAATGATGCCGCAACGATCGCCGGTACCCTGATTGGTGGGTCGATCGGCGCAAGTGCTGCGCATCGGAATGCCGGAGTTGGCTACGGTCCTGTGCAGCACTCACGGCCAGTTGAGCGATGCGAAACGCATTATCGAGATCAACGGGAAAAACGTATAGACGGGTATAACGTCGTGTATAGCTATCATGGACAGAAGTACGCGACGAAGATGCCTTACGATCCGGGCAAAAAAATCAAGATTCGCGTCGATATTCGCCCGGCTGGATGAGACTCGTTTCATTGCAATCATCGGATCGTCGTACCACACTTATCGGCAACGTCAGGCGCATGATGCAACAGCCGGGGACAGGATGAGACTTGTGCGATTTTCAGCGATATTTCTTTTGTGCGGCACGCTGGCTGTAATGTTGCCGACTGCGGAGGCATTTGACCTCGAGCAGTCGCTCCGTGAACTGGAGGAGCAGTATCAGGATGGCGTCAAGCCCGAGTATCGCGCGATGCAGAATAGTGGCGGCAAGAGTCTTTCGGAAGCGGTCGACCAGGTTCGCCGGCAAACGAACGGCAAGATCCTGAGTGCGGAGACCAGGGTCAGCGGCAATCGTGAAGTGCACCACATCAAAGTGCTGACGCAGGACGGCAAAGTGAAAACCCACAAAGTAAAGGGCCGCAAGCGCGGCAACTGATAGCCATGCGCCTGCTCGTAATTGAAGACGATGCAATACTGCGTGAGTCACTGGTGGCCAAGCTTGCTGAGTCGGGTTTTGCGGTTGAGCAGGCGGCGGAAGGCAGGGAAGGCCTGTACTTTGCGCTCGAATATCCGATCGACCTGGCGATTATCGATCTCGGTCTGCCCGAGATATCAGGGCTCGAGATTATTCGCGAGGCTCGCAATCAGGGCAAGACTTACCCAATACTGATTCTGACCGCACGTGACCGCTGGCAGGACAAGGTCGATGGACTGGATGCTGGCGCTGATGACTACGTGGTCAAGCCATTTCACGTTGAGGAAGTGACGGCGCGGGTTAACGCGTTGCTCCGCCGCAGTGGTGGCTGGGCATCATCTGTAATGACCGCTGGTCCCGTTTCACTCGACATGTCCCGCCAGGAGTTGAAGGTCAACGAAGCGGCAATTGAACTGACGAGCTTCGAGTACAAGATTATCGAGTATCTGATGGTGCGTGCCGGTCAGGTCGTTTCGAAGACTGAGTTGACGGAGCGGCTGTACGATCAGGATTTCGAGCGTGACAGTAATGTGATCGAAGTGTTTATTGGTCGTTTGCGCAAGAAGATGGATCCCGAGAGCACGATCAATCCCATCGAAACACTGCGCGGGCGTGGCTATCGTTTCGCGCTGGAACGCGGCCAAAGCGGCTGATGTCCTCACTCAGCGCCCGACTCCTGATTTCGGTCAGTGTGTTGCTGATGTTCTTCTTTGGCGTGACGATCGTCGTTCTCGATACGGCGTTTCGCAGCGCGGGTGAGCAAGCTCAGGCCGACATACTCGACGGCCACTTGATGGCAATCCTGGCCGCGGCAGAACCCACTGATCAAGGCGTGTTGGCAATGCCGCCTGATCTGCAGGAGCCGCGTTTCGGAAATATTGAATCAGGGCTATATGCTGAGTTGCGCGATGACGCCGGCGTCATTGTCTGGCGATCGCGTTCCGCGCTTGGAATCGAAATACCCGCTGGCGCGCAGCCTCAGAGCGGTGTTCGACGATTTCTTAACGAGACACTTGCCGACGGTACACCGTTGTTGACACTGACCCTTGCAGTGCAATGGGAATTTCCTGATGGGAAGTTACGGCCCTTCGTGTTCAAAGTCGCCGAGAGCCTCGACTCATTCAACGCACAGATTGCACAGTTCCGACGGCAGTTGTTTGGCTGGTTCGCAGCAGTCGCTTTGATAATGCTGTTGTCGATTGCAGTGTTGTTGCGTCGTCTGCTGCGTCCGCTGCGGCAAATCGAAAGCGAGATTGAGGAAGTTGAGGAGGGGAAGCGCGCATCATTGTCGGTAGAATTCCCGACCGAGTTGGCCGGTGTTGCCCGCAATATGAATGTGCTGATTGACAGCGAGCGGGCGCGGTCCGATCGTTATCGCATGACACTTGGTAATCTCGCGCACAGTCTGAAGACGCCGTTGGCAGCGATGCGTGCCTTATTGAATCGAAAAGCGGCTGGGAGTTTCGCGGATCGTTACAACGAACAAATCAACCGTATGGACGAGATTGTTCGTTATCAGCTACGCAAGCCGGTTGCATCACAAGCCGGTAATCTCACGCTGACATTAATTCCGGTGAAGAAGGAAGTCGAACGTCTCGTTGAAGGACTCAACAAGGTCTATCACGACAAGGATCTGTCAATTGAAACGGTTATCGACGAGGAATTGCAGTTCCGCGGCGATGCCGGTGACTTCCTCGAGATCGCGGGCAACCTGTTGGATAACGCCTGCAAATGGTGTGGCCGGCTTGTGCGCATGACCATTCATTCGTCCTCGGGTCACGTATCGGATGGTGGCATGGTTCTGGTCGTATCGGACGACGGACCCGGAATTCCGGCGGAGGCCGCGGACGCCTTGCTGCAGCGTGGCACGCGCCTCGACGAGTCAACTCCCGGCCACGGCATCGGACTCGCTGTTGTCAAGGAGACCGCCGAGTCGTACGGCGGCAAACTTGAAATTGGCCAGTCCGATCTCGGCGGCGCCGAATTTCGGGTTACGATTCCAGTTTCTTAGCCAGCTTCAAAATCGGCTCCACGAACTCGAGTGGCATCGGGAACACAATCGTGTTTGTGCGTTCGTTGGAGATCTCTTTTAGTGTCTGCAGATAGCGCAATTGCAATGACTGCTCTTCCGAAGCCAGAATTTTTGCCGCCTCGGAAAGCATTGTGGCAGCCTGTTTTTCACCCTCTGCGTTGATGACCTTGGCGCGCCGCGCACGTTCGGCCTCAGCCTGCTGGGCAATTGCGCGAATCATGCTTTCATCGAGATCGACATGTTTGATTTCGACGTTCGCAACCTTGATGCCCCAGTTGTCGGTGCGGGCATCGAGCAGGCCCTGGATATCCGTGTTGAGCTTGTCGCGTTCGGCGAGCATGTCGTCAAGTTCATGTTGACCAAGGACGGATCGTAACGTTGTCTGCGAAAGCTGGCTCG
>Ga0255054_10002038_pt1 | contig 11717 bp, 13 predicted proteins | sample JV7_2_23_MG_FD_188634 | JGI IMG/M metagenome (GOLD analysis project Ga0255054, IMG submission 188634) | Seawater microbial communities from Jervis Inlet, British Columbia, Canada - JV7_2_23 | ecosystem: Environmental > Aquatic > Marine > Inlet | place: Canada: British Columbia | collected... | reverse complement strand
CAGTCAGAATGCCTTCTTTCTTTTTATTCTTGATGCTTTGCATGATGTCCGCCAGAATTCTGGCCTGTTCTTCCTTTTTAAGGCTCTTTATTTCCATAAAGTCGTCCATTTTTCCCTCTCTGATTCCAGCAAGACCTTTATTTGCATCAAATTTTAATCTATTTAAAAAAAGAAAAAAAGACATTTTGTTTTGAAATGACTCCGCTGACTATATATGAGATAATCAATTTTTTAAAAGTCTTCAAATATTTTTTCAAATAAACCAGGAAAAGGATTCAAAATATGCCTTTTAAAAACAAATTGAGAATCGGTGTCATCGGCGGGGCAAAGCCCCAAAAACGATTTCTTAAGGTCGCCTGCGACATCGGTCGAATGATCGCTGAAAAGGACGCTGTTCTTGTATGCGGCGGATTATCCGGGATCATGGAGGAAGCCGCCAAAGGTGCCAAGCGAGCAGGAGGCCTGACCATCGGCATTCTTCCTGGCTCCTCGCCGAAAGACGCAAATCCCTTCATAGATTTTCCCATCGCCACTGGAATGGGATACACAAGAAATTCGCTTGTCGTCATGAACTCAGATGTTCTTATCGCCATCGACGGAGAGTACGGAACATTGTCCGAGATCGCATACGGCCTTGTACACGGGAAAAAAGTCATAGGGATCGACACCTGGGATATCCGGGGAATCATATCTGTTGAAACGGCAGAAGACGCGATTGCAGCCGCCACAAAGGGATGATCACTTCTTCTTGTTCCTACTTGCTTGATGAAATCTTTTTCCTTTATTATTCTTTGAGCGATGCAAACCTATAAAGCGATCCTTTGCTATGATGGGACCTCCTATCACGGTTGGCAACGCCAGCCTCAAAAGAAGACCATACAAGGTGAAGTTGAAAAAGCCCTGTCTAAAATGACAGGGAAAGAGATCCCGGTCATCGGAGCAGGCCGGACCGATGCCGGTGTCCATGCACAGGGACAGACCGCACATTTCAAGATTCAAGTTTCCCTCAAAAACGAGGAGCTTCTAAGAGGGATGAATGCCCATCTTCCTCCCGACATCCATGTCTCATCACTATACAAAGCATCTAATGAATTTCATGCAAGAAAGACGGCCCTATCAAAAGTCTACCAATACCGGATCTGGAATTCACCCCGTATCCATCCTTTTGTGATCAGATATGTTCACCAGTGGTCCTCTCCTCTTGACATAGCAGCCATGAAAAAAGCTGCTAAATTATTTATTCGGGAAGCTGATTTTTCCCCCTTCTCATCCAATCGTTTTCTCCATCCGGTCAGAAGGGTCTCCCGCTCATCCATCTCTCAAAAAGGAGACGAAATCATCTATACCGTCGAGGCAAATGGATTCCTCCGATACATGGTCAGGACCATGGTCGGAACCCTGCTCAAGGTAGGAAGAGGTGCGATCGAATCCAGTGCAGTGGAAGAGCTTTTTAAAAGAGGTAAACGTTCCTTGGCCAGCCCAACCGCCCCGGCGAAGGGATTGTGCCTGTTGAAAGTCAAATATTAGAAGACAGAAAACCGGGTCCTCAGAAGTCTCTTCCCAGGATCAAAGCATCCTCCGATGGGTCTTTATAATAGTTTTTGCGCACTCCAATATGGATGAATCCGAGTTTCTTGTAGAGAGCACGAGCCGAGACATTTGATGGTCTCACTTCGAGGAGCACGAAAGCCATATTGTTTTTTTTTAACCGTGAAAGAACCTTCCGCAGGATTCTCTCTGCTATGCCCAGTCTTCGGTAATCGGGATGAACAGCGATATTGCTGATCTGCACTTCTTCTCTGATCTTCCAATAGATGATATACCCAATTACTTTCGCCTCAGGCCCGTAGATGATGACATACGGATTTGAAATGGGGAAATTGTCCACCTCTCCCTCGAATGCAGAAGTCTGCCATGGATTAGAATAGGAGAGGCATTCGATCTCAAAAACATAAGAGATGTCCTCCTTCGTCATCTTTCTTAAAAAAAGTGACGACGCCGGAAGAAAGGGTCTTTTAATCCTTCTCCTCCGCTTGAGACCTTCTGAAATACAAGGGTTTGACATCAAGATGATGCAAGACTTTTTTTTCTCTGAAGAGGCCATACCCGATGCGCCCCACCTCATTCGCAATGAAAAGAGATCTGGATGATATCCTGGCTTTATCCCGAAAATAATCAAAAATCATATCTTTATAGACTTCAACTCCTGATCCAATGAAGTGGATGATCCTTTGAGAGGGAAGAAGGGAGAAAAATTGAGCGGGAGAGTATAATCCTTGGGGAATGACCTCATTCGGATTCCCGTCTTTAGTTTCATACATGGCCGCATAGATCTCATTTTTTTTGGCGTCCATCACGGGACAAAGAAGTCTGTTCTGATGAGATATCAGCTTCAAGGCAAGAGCTTCTAAAGTGGAAACAGGCGCGATAGGTTTGCCGGATGCATTGGCAAAGGATTTAAAGGTGCTCATCCCTATCCGGATACCCGTGAACGAACCCGGGCCCACTGCCAGGGCATATATCTCTACATCCTGGATGGTGAGATTTTGGCTTCGAAGGACACGTTCGACCCCCGGAAGAAGGCTCTCAGAGTGCGTCAGGCCAGAATCGGTATTTACCTCTGCCAGAAGCTGCTTTTTTTTGAGCAGAGCGACCGAGCCATAAGAAGAAGTCGTATCCGCCGCCAAGATGATCATGGTTTTTTACTCTGATGTCTTTCCAAATTGAAAAAGCCCCCCCGATATAAAAATCTCATGCTGTACACGGCTCATTGGATGGAACTCAAATGACACATTCCGAGCCGCAATCCGGCCTTCCCCCTGCAGATAGTCAAGACGTATCTCATCCCCTGTCTTGACTTCTCCCCTCGCCATGAGCTCAGCTGATGCCGGGCATTGTAAAACCGGAAGACCGCTGTTAACGGCATTCCGAAAATAAATGGCCCCAAATGAGACTGCCAAAATGGCTTTGATCTCTAAGGCGAGAAAACAATCCACAGCCTGCTGTCTCGAAGAACCAGCCCCAAAATTTCTACCCGCAAAGAGGATATCACCAGGCGAGGATTTTTGAGAAAAATCCTCCCAGCCGGCAAGATTCCCAAAGGCAAATCGGCCCATTTCTTGTGATTGGGTGATATGAAGATGTTGATTATGAAAGATCTGATCCGTATCTATATCTTCAATGAGTTTACCGTCCAGGCCGGTTAGCACCCATATCCGACCGTGGAGATTTGAGTCTGTCAAACTAAACCTCCCGAGGGCTTGTGAGACAGCCCTGAAGACAGGAGGCGGCGACCACTGCCGGGCTGGCCAGGTAGATCTCACCTTTTCCCTGTTTTCCTAAAAAATTTCTGTTTCCTGTGCTTACTTGAACTTCTCCTTCACCAGTGAGTCCGATGTGCCCTTCAGCACACCCGCCGCAGCCTGGATTGCTGACGATGGCTCCGCTCATGAAAAGATCCGAGAGTACACCGCTCTGCAGAAGTTCCTGATAGACCTGTCTGGTGGCTGGAACGACCTTTAGAACGACATCCTCCGGGATCCTTTTTCCTTTCAGGATCTTGGCAGCCTGCAGAAGATCTTCCAGGCGTCCATTGGTGCACGATCCGATAAAGCCGGAATCCACCTGCTTCCCTTGTATATCGGCGATGTCTTTGACATTCACAGGAGAAAAAGGTGCCGCCACTTGGGGTGTCAGGCCGTCTGCGTCGATCTCTATCACAGCGGAATACACCGCATCCTCATCCGCCTGCAAAAAGGAAGCTTGATGAGGGAAGAATGTCTTTATTTCCTTTTCCACGTCTGTCCCGTATTCGGGAACAAATCCGATGATACCCGCCATCTCGGTAACCATGCTGCAGAGAGTGATCCGACCTGCCAGAGAAAGATCTTTGACGCCTTCCCCGTAAAACTCAACCGCTTGCAAGGCGGCAGATTGTGTTCCCAACGTTTTAACGATCAGAAGGGTTAGATCTTTGGCTGTCGCAGGCCATCCCCATTTCCCATGAACGATGACTTTAATAGTTTCAGGGATTTCGAACCACGTTTTCCCAGTCTTGAAAGCGAAGGTGATATCTATATCTCCCATCCCTTGGCCAAAACATCCGACCGCTCCGAGGATGTTCATGTGGCTGTCTGTTCCAACAACCGTTCCTCCCGAAACCGCCAACCCTTCTTCCATGAGAACATGGGATCCGATACCTCTATCGACATCGAATGTCCGCATCCCCATCTCTTTGGAAAATTCCCGGCAGATCTGCTGGTTGTCGGCATACTTCATGGAACATGCCGGAGCACACAGGTCGAACGTGAAAAAAGTTTTGCCTTTATTCTCGAGAGGAATCGTGCCGTATTCACCTCTGTAATGATGAACAACATTTGGGCCTCCGAAATCTCGTGCTGACCTGACATCCAAATCCATCCAGACAATATTTCCGGGCTTAACATCTCCATCGGTGTGATTGGAGATGATCTTTTCGATTATCGTCAAGCCCATGGGTTATCCTTTATCCGATCTCAGCAGCCACTGCCTGGGCCACATCCAGAGTAGAACAATCTCCTCCCAGATCGTAAGTCCTCACCTCTCCCTTTTTTATAACAGCCGCAATAGCTTCCTCAAGAACTTCAGCTTTTTCCTTCTCCCCCAGCCATTCCAGCATCATTTTTGTAGCCAAGAGCATGGCTGTCGGATTAACCTTGTACATGCCGTCATACTTGGGAGCCGAACCATGAGTAGGCTCAAAGACGGCATAGTCATCTCCGATGTTTCCGCTGCAAGCAAACCCCAATCCTCCGACGAGCTGAGCAGCCAAGTCCGAGATGATATCCCCGAACAGGTTCTCCGCAACCAAAACATCATAATCCTGGGGATTCTTTACAAGCCACATGGCCATGGCATCCACATTCGCTTCCCAGAATTCAACATCATTATATTCCTTTGACATCTTTCTGGCGATATCCAGGATAAAACCCCCTGTTTCCCTTAAAACGTTCGGTTTTTCCACGATAGTCACCGACTTTCTCTTGTGAGTTCTTGCATATTCGAAAGCACGTTGGAGGATTCGGGTGCATGCTTTCCGGGTCATGATTCGCGTGGAGAGAGAGATCTGCTCGTTCGGAACATCTTTGAATTTCTGCATCTTGGGGTGCACGAGCAGAGCATCCTTCACTCCCTCCGGTATAGGATGAAACTCAACCCCGGCATACATCCCCTCGGTGTTCTCTCGAAATATTACCAGATCGATGTCCTCCCTGTAATTGAGGGGATTGCCGGGATACGCTTTACAGGGCCTGAGATTCGTATACAGATCAAATTCCTGTCTGAGCCGGACAATGGGACTGAAATAGGAGACCCCATTCTTTTTTTGATCCGTTTCGAGCTCCCGGAAAGCATCCTCTTTGGGCTTGGAAGTGATCGCACCGAACAGACAGGCATCTGTCTCCTTTAGAAGCTGGATCGTCCTGTCAGGAAGTGGATTCCCTTCCCTGCACCAGAATTCCCATCCGATGTCCCCTTCGATATACTCTGCATCCAGATCCATCCGCTTCAGGACGATCATAGACGCTTCAATAACATCCTTTCCTACTCCGTCTCCAGGCAGGACGGCTATCTTGTACTTAGGCATCTGTCACTCCTTTTTTATATAGATAACTATTTTATTGCTTTGAGCTCACTTCAGTCTTCGCAGAAGCCCGCATCTTCAACTTTTTTTTGGTATATGGAATCAATCCTCCTGCATCCAGGATACCGAGCACAGAATCCGGCAAAAGGGGAAATCCAAACTCTCCTCTGGGAGTCTTGATCTTCCCGCGCTCGAAATCTATCTCGATCTCTTCTCCCTGCTCGATATTTTCGACCGCTTCCACAGACACAACAACGGGGAGCCCTTGATTTATGGCATTCCGGAAAAAGATCCGGGCAAAGGACTCGGCAATAATTGCCTGAACACCCGCATATTTCAAACAGGTTGCAGCCTGCTCGCGCGAACTGCCGCAACCGAAGTTCTTTCCAACCGTTAAGATGTCCCCTTTCTTCACTTTTTTAACAAATTCAGGATCCAGGTCTTCTAAAGCATGTTCGGCCATCTCATCCGGATCAAGCACCGAATAGGTGTACTTTCCAGGGAATATCACATCGGTATTGATATCATCTCCATATTTCCAAACGCGTCCTTTGATCATAGGAGTTTCCTCGGATCTGTTATCTTTCCTTCCAGTGAAGATGCGGCTACCGTTGCTGGAGAAGCAAGATAAATCTCGGAATCCCTGCTTCCCATCCGCCCCCTGAAATTGCGGTTTGCTGTGCTTAAAGCGATCTCACCAGGAGCGAGTATTCCCTGGTGTGCTCCCAGGCAGGGACCACATCCCGGATTCAGTACCACACAACCGGAATCCACAAAAACCTCCAGCACCCCGGCCCGTAGAGCCAGCAGGTACTCATTCCTGGAAGCAGGAATGATCAGGACCCGTATCCCAGGATATATTTTTTTTCCCTTCAAAATCCCTGCAGCTGTTTCAAGGTCCTCAAGGCGGCCGTTGGTGCAGGTCCCGATAACAGCCTGATGAAACTCCAATCCTTCTAGATCCGTAACCGGGCTGACGTTATCGACCGAATGCGGGCAGGCCACCATAGGAGCGATATTTGAAAGATCATATCTAAGAACTGACTCATAATCAGCATCCGCATCTGAATAGACAGGCTCGAATTCGATCGAAGCTTTTTTCTCGAGCCACTCAAGAACGGACGGATTTGGCAGAAAATATCCATTCTTGGCTCCCATCTCTGCAGACATATTGGCCAGCACCATCCTCGAGGCAATGGTGAAACTCTCTGCTGCACTTCCGGCAAATTCTACAGCCTTATAATTCGCAAGGTCAGCACCCTCGTTTCCAATTATATGGAGAATAACATCTTTAGCATAAACTCCTTTTGAAAGACGGCCTTCGAGTTCGATCCTGATGGTTTCCGGAATCCTGAGCCAGATCTCATCGGTGGCCCAGACAGAGGCAACTTCAGAACGACCGATCCCCACAGAGAATGCTCCGAGAGCTCCATAGCTTGTGGTGTGGGAATCTGCGCCTACGATCAGCTTGCCGGGAAGGGCAAATCCATTCTCGACAAACACCTGGTGGCATATACCGCTCGAAATGTCGAAAAAATGTGGGATCTTTTGATACGCTACAAATTCCCGGATCTGTTTATGATTGATGGCATATTTCTCCGAGGATGCCGGAACAATGTGATCGAGGATGATTACGATCTTATCGGATTCGGAGACATATTCCAGGTCGAGCTTGTTGAACTCTTGGATGATGGCGGCCGAGTTGTCATGGGAGAGGATGAAATCCGGCGATACGGTCACCACATCTCCTGCCCGGACATCTGTTCCGGCTCGCTCTCCGAGTAGTTTTTCGGAAAAGGTTTTCCCCATAAGATCCTTCTGTTTTGTTATACTCTTAAAACATCAAAATTGACAAAATCCGCATGGTGGACAATAAAAGCCTCGACCGTCTTCCGGCATCCATCTCCCTCTTTTGAATGGGTAGCGATAATATGAAGAATCTCAGAAGGAAAATCAAATCCCTGACAGAAGGCTGCACCGGATATGGGATGCCGAAGTAGTTCTCCCTTTTCGCTCTTCACATAGCGATCGCCCTTTTTTTCATACTCAAACAGTTTTCCCACATCATGCAACAGGGCTCCCGCCAACAAATAGTCCCTGTTGAGGGAGATACGGCCCTTATACTCGTCCATCAGGATATCGGCGATCTGTATAGAAGTCCTGGTTACAGCCCGAGTATGGTCGATGATGTTAATATCCGTGTCTTTGATCAAAAGGGTAAAAGGCATTTCGAACAGGTCCTCAAACACCCAACCCCCTTCTTGAATGGCTTCTGTCCATACCCTTACCGTTTTCTGGTAAAGCTCCTGGTCCTGGATCTCCTGAAATTCAGGGATCAATGACAGTAGTTTTTTTTCCATTTATTTATTCCTCTCCGGGGGGCCATCGTATTCAATGTCTTGAGGATGGATTTTCCGCATAGGTTTCATCCGTATTCTTTCCTCATGTATATGGGAGACAAGACCAGCAGTGCGGGGAATGATAAAAAAAGCATTCCCGATATCCGGAGGAATCTCAAGTTCACAAAGCAAAGCTGCTATGGCTCCATCCACATTGATCGGCAGGCTCTTCCCAGTCATCTCTTTCAGCACTTTTTCGACAGTTTGGGCAATGCGGACGAATTTTCCAGCAAACCCCAATTCTTCAGCCAGGGCGAAAAGCTTTTTCGTGCGCGGATCTTTCGTATGAAGACGGTGGCCGAAACCGGATGCCCTTTTTCCTTTCTGTTTCATTTCCTGAAGAATTTCTAACGCGGCTGCATGATCGTCTTTTTTTGAATGGATTGTCCTTTCTGCGATCTCCAGAAACAGTTTCATACCTTCTTCGATAGCGCCCCCATGGTATCTGGAAATGGCAAGAACTCCAGCCGCAATACAGGCATTCAATTCTGAACCTGTGGATGCCGCGGTTCTAGCAGCAAGAACAGATGGAGGGCTGGCTCCATGATCGACCGAACTGACAAAAATAGCATCGATGAGCTTCCCGGCCTCAGGACTTGGCATCTCTCCCTTCAGCACAAGATAAATGACCTGCGAGAAAGAGATCTTTCCCATTAGCTCATCCACAGGGAAACCCCGGATATAGATCTTATTCGGTTCGACCTTTGTGATAGATGTTTTCCAGCTAAGCTCACTCATATGTATCTCCTAGAGATTGCTTTGTTCGAAGAACGGTGTCAGGAATATCAGAGATGGAATCGACCACATTCACTCCAACCTCCTTTAAACGTTCGATTTTTGACGCATACGATCCTCTGCCGCCTTCTACGATCGCACCTGCATGGGAAAACCGAGTCCCAGATTTGGCAGCTTTTCCGCCGATATAAGCGACAACGGGTTTTGTCAATTTCCCCTCATCGATCAGATCTGCCACTCTCTCTTCCTGTGTTGTCCCTATCTCACCGAACATAACGATCATCTTTGTTTGTTCATCCTGTTCAAACATCTCCATGATCTCTGGATGGGAAAGGCCGACAACAGCATCTCCTCCAACATGAACGATGGTGCTTTGTCCGAGTCCAGCCTCCGTCATATAATAGGAGATAGCCGAAGTCATTCCTCCGCTTCTCGAGCTCACTCCGATATCCCCCTTCTTAAACCATTCCTTCGCTCGTTCCGCTCTTCCTCCAATCATGCCCAATACGGCTTTCCCAGGACTAACAAGACCTAAAGTATTCGGACCGACAAATCTTGCATCTTTTTTCTTTGCATGGTGCGCGATCTCTAGCACATCATAAATGGGAACCCGGTCAGGGACGATCACCAGCAGCTTGATCCCGGCATCGACCGCTTCGAGAGCCCCGTTCTTGACCAGAGCGGCCGGAACAAAGATCACGCTGATATCAATCTCCCCGACTTTATTCAGTGCTTCCTCGACACTGTTGAACACCGGAACTCCATAGATCTCCTGACCTCCCTTACCAGGAGTAACACCGGCGACAACTTTCGTTCCATAATCTTTCATCAACCGGGTCCGGACACGGCCCTCCCGTCCGGTGATTCCCTGTACTAGAATTCTGGACTTTTCATCTACGAGTATAGACATCAATTATTCCGTTTCCATTTCGAAATCATCTTTATGGAAATGACCATTCTCATTAGTCAGTCTTCCTCCTGTTTTTCCATCAAGGTCTCGCGATACACCTTCAGGCCAGGTATCGGCAGATGGATGAATATGGCATCCTGCTCCTGGAACTGGCAGAAGATCTCGCAAGCAAGACACTCCGTGCATCTCCCTCTCTTGACTTCTTCAGGGTCGATCGCAAGAACAGGGAGTTCGTTCTCGAGTTTGAGAATATTTGGCTGGCAGGCATCAATACATCCTTTTGTCCGGCAATCCGAGCATTTATCGTGATCCAAGTGAATTCTTCCAGTGAACGTATCAAACGCATAGGCATTTTCCTTTAATGCAGAGGTGGCGAGCGGCCTGACCTTGTGAGAACTATTGTTATTCTCTTTGATGAGCACTTCCATTCTCTGTGCGCAATACTCAGGAGTATCATCTCTGCCATAGCCTTCAACCTCAGCAGGAATATCCTTGAGACATGTATTCAATATCTCAATGGCTTTCTCCTCAAAATTTCCTCCCAGCCGAATCACTGCCGGTATTTCCATTTTTTCTTCCCGGAAGGCTTTGACTAGCCCCCGGGCGGAATGATATTGCTCCTGGCTGGCAACGCCTGAGCCTGAGGCAAAATATCCCTTGAGGTTCGGCTGAGAAAGAATGATCATGGCCGCCCTGTAAACTTTGCTGGCGGATGGATTCCCGCTTGTATCGCAATAGTTGGCAAGGGAAAAGCCTCTTTTCAAGACCGCATCCATGGACATCATAGAACCGCCGCCTCCCGCTCCGTTGAAGCCAATGGCTTTATCCTTACCGCTGATCTCCTCCTGCATCTGAAGAAAGTAAAAGGTCCCACGGTGGTCTTGTTCTTCCACCTGATATGCGATCTTTTCAAGGACAGTAGGCGGTCTGTCGAATTCACGAGCCACCTCAATGTTCAGCTCGGGGTGACGGAAAACAGCATAATCATCAATGGCCAGGTGACAGTCCGCTGCAACTACCGAACCATCCTTCGTCAGGATCAACGGATTTACTTCAACCGACCGGGCATCAACCTGCCTAGCGGTCATATAGAGTCTAGCCAGAACAGCTGAGATCTGAACAAGAAGTTTTCCGGATAATCCGGTTTTCAAGAGGAGATTCCGGGCATGATACTCTCTCAAACCCTCACTGATATCCACTGGAAAGCGCACGACTTTTTCCGGATGACGCCGGGCGATCTCTTCTATTCCAGTCCCCCCGACCGGACTAAAGACCAGAAGTGGCATCTTGAGAGAATCATCAATGATGATTCCACAGAAGAATTCTTTCTCTACCTCAAGTTTTTCTTCTACCAGGATGGAATCAATGACAAAATTCTTTACCTTCATCCCAAACATCTTTCGGGATTTTTCGGCAGACTCATCAGGTGTATCAGCAAACTGGATCCCCCCGAATCCCGCTCTGCCAGTCACCCAGACCTGGACCTTCAGGGCAACCGGGCCTCCGATCTTTTCCGTAATCTCGCGGACCTCATCGGGGGAAGAAGCGATCTCTCCCTTGGGTATAGGAATCCCCCTTTTTTCAAGAATCTGCTTGCTCTGGTACTCGTAAAGCCGGGACACACTGCTTTCCTTTCAGATGGTATATTATTCAGTTCGGGGAAAGATTTGTCAACGGGGGGAAGGAGAGATACATGCTGGCTGTTCTGGTAAATTAGCAAAAGGGGGTTTGATATGAGGTGTCCTGCCCAGCCAGCTCAGCAGGTTTGGATTTATTATAACATAAAATGTATATATTTAATAGGATTTGTGTATTTCATTTCATTTTTTTCGAGCAAAAAACATGAATTCACTCTCTCAATAAAAAGTTAAAAACAAAAGAGTTTTCAGAGAGAGTTTATTCCAGAAAGCAGGAGATTCTATTCAAGCCAAATTTTAATAAGCACATCGTCTCCGCGAATCTCAATAAGAGACATAGGGCCTGCCTTTTTCAGGTCATCGAACCAGTCCTTGATGTTGAAATCATATCCCTCACAATCGATATGAAGATCTTC
>Ga0255054_10002033_pt1 | contig 11725 bp, 22 predicted proteins | sample JV7_2_23_MG_FD_188634 | JGI IMG/M metagenome (GOLD analysis project Ga0255054, IMG submission 188634) | Seawater microbial communities from Jervis Inlet, British Columbia, Canada - JV7_2_23 | ecosystem: Environmental > Aquatic > Marine > Inlet | place: Canada: British Columbia | collected... | reverse complement strand
GGGGGTTCAGTTTCCCCTACGCAGGCACGCGATGTAATGAAGATGGTGGCCAATACCCGGCGCTCCCCACAGATACCCCCAAAGTGGGCAGAAGTCAATATTTCCCAATTGCGGGAAATGTGGGGGGTCCAAACAAAAGAAATATGGCATGACGCATTTATCAACATGGCAATGGAAGAGCGACTGTATTATCTGGCCGCACTGCGCCGGGGAGAAGATTTAGCTAAACCTCCGCGTATAACCCTGAGCACAATACACAGCGCCAAGGGTGGTCAATCTGATAATGTCATCCTATTTTCTGATATGGCCAAGCGAACATATGACAATATGGAAAAATATCCCGAGGATGAATGCCGGGTTTTCTATGTTGGCCTGACACGGGTAAAGGAAAATTTGCACATAATTCTTCCTGACACGAATTACTGCTTTCATCTATAATGGATGTTTGCTATACAGCATTGTTCGTTTCGTTTATCAACTCAACATAGGAGAATCAACATGGCAGTTAAAGCCGCCACCACAGGAAAACCGACCGCCGCACCCGCCGAAGCCAAGGAAGCCAAGCCCAGGGCCGACGCAATTGACAAGGGATGCAAAATCTTTCTTCTCACCGGTGAAGAAGTCAAGGCCCGTCGGCCCGGCACCAAAGTCGCCGATATCTTCGCCAAGTACAAGGACGGCATTACCGTCGAGAAATGGCTTGAAGCCGTGAAGCCGCTCGGTGGCACCGTCGGTAATCTTCGCAAGGACATTAAATTTGGTCGTGTGCGCCTGGAAAAGCCCGCCGCATAAGACATTTTGTTCAGCCCGCTAATAGGGCTACTATAAGGGGGTGGCTTTCGGGCTGCCCCCTTTTTGATTGGAGGACAGGTATGGACTTTTCAGTAGCACTTACAGAACTAAAGCTGGGGAACGCCGTTACTCGTGTTGGGTGGAACGGGGCAGATCAGTATCTTAAGGCCCAGTTCCCTGATGACGGGAGTAAGATGACCAAGCCCTACATCTACATCCGCACAGTACAGAAAGACTTAATTCCGTGGCTGTGCAGTCAAGGCGACATGTTCGCAAACGATTGGCAGATATATGATTTGGACCCAGAATAATGGACTTTCCCAGAGCATTGTCGCAAGTAAAAGATGGTGAGAAGTTTACCAGACAATCGTGGTTCAAGGGAACGTTTGTCATGGCTGTGTACACCCCCTATAAAAAAGATGATTGGGTTGTGTTCTTTTATCCTATAAACGGTGTTAGGCTACCATGGAACCCCACTCAAAATGACATGTTTGCAGAGGATTGGGTAGCTTATGAAGATTAGTCTTTGTGATGTCGTAAAGAGTGAGCCCTGTCTGAAGTGCGGTTCGTTTGGCTGGATCATAGATGGGGATATGGAGAGATACTGGCTTCTCTGCATAGGTAAAAACTGTATTGAAACTAAACCGCTGCCGGAAGGGATGGTTGTTGAGGATGAGGACTGAAGATTTCTATACCTTTATGGTTAAGCGGGAAAGTACACGTCTAAATAAGGAAGCGGGAAGGCCGTGGCCCTGGACCGATGATAAGATACTCCAGGAATATAAATTCACCAACGTCCATAGGGAGGACGATCGCACTACACGCTGGATGCGGGATAACTGGACCAACCAGAACCTCGGCCAGCCCGCCCATGTTCAGCTTTTTAACTGCGCCCTGTTCCGGTACTTTGGGACAATGGAGTTTGCCGAAGCAATTGGCTACCAGTATGACTTTGATCTAGAGACCAGAAACCGGATTAAGGCTGTGGCAGCTATGATGATGGCCCATAAGAAAAAGGTCTTCACAGGGGCGTATGTCATCACTAATCAAGGTATTTCGGCACCTAAGCAGGAAGTCGTAGTGGATATGTTCCTGAAGCCCTTCTGGGATGCTTGTTCAACACTTGTTGAAGTTGGGTTAAATACTGAGTCCTGGGAGGCTATAATCAAGCACATGCGGGTGCTCCAAGGTTTTGGCGGTTCGGGGTTTATGGCTAAGGAAGTGATGCAGGATGCTATTCATTGTGCAATCTGGCCAAAGATAAAAGACTTGAATACATGGTGCCCAGTTGGTCCTGGAGCACGTCGGGGCTTAAACAGAATAATGGTCAGGCCTTTTGACCAAAAGCGGCCCGAGCGAATCTATATGGAAGAGATGCTAGAGCTGTATAAGGCGAGGGTAGCTCACTGGCCAGGAAGATTGGGCGACTTAGCACTACACGATGTTCAGTTTCAGTTGTGTGAGTTCGATAAATATGAACGGGTCAAAAACGGCCAAGGTAGACCAAGGAGCAGGTACAGACATGAAAAGTCATGAGGTGTTTACGGCGGTGATTATAATTGCGGCCGGAGTGGCACTAGGAAACGGTTTGGTCGCGGTCATTAATAAGATGCTGATGGGGTTGTTAACATAATGCAGGATGCCCCGAATACGATAAAGCTAGAAATGACCGAGGGCTGCAATTTCCGGTGTAGGATGTGTGGTATTCAGGGTATCCGTGAGGCCCGCGGTGATTATAAATTCATGGACCTTGAAACTGCGGTCCATATAGCGGGGGAAATAAGTGACTCGGGGTGGAACAGCAAGATAGAGTTTGCTTTGCGCGGGGAGCCTTTGATGAACCCCCACAGCGTCGCTATTATCGATATCTTCAGGCGCAATCTTCCTAAAACTCACTTAATGGTGACGAGCAATGCAACACCGCTTCTTAAGCCTCCTGGCGTCCACGCCAATATTAGTCGACTATTCGACGCCGGACTCAATATACTGGCTCTTGACGCTTATAAAGATTCAGCGAAAGCGATAGAACAGGTCAGGGGGTACAATGCGGTCGAAATCTGGGACTACAGCAATGCAAGTAAAAAGGAAAGCCCTTATACGAAAGTTAAGGCGTCGCGCCAGAGGATCTTCATTATGGAAGATATGGAAGAGGCAGTTCTTACAGGTCAGAGGGTGGGGACTAAAATCGGCAATAACCATTGTGGCGCAGGACTTCCTACTTTGGTGGAGCCGCTTGCGAAACGTTGCGCTCGTCCCTTCCGGGAAATGGCCATACGTTACGACGGACAAGTGATGCTGTGCTGCAACGATTGGCGGGGAATCTACAAGGCCGGAAATATCGACGATGGCAGCCTAGAGGAGATCTGGAATAATGACGCGTTTGATGCCGCCCGAAAACACCTTTACCATAGAGACCGGAATTTTGGCCCCTGTAAAGGTTGTGACAACACAAGTTTCAGGGTTGGTATCCTGCCTGATAAGGTCGGAAAACAGGACCTCCCTGTACCAACCGCTGATGACCGAAAAACAGTTGACTGGGCGAGCAGTGGAGAACCAATGACAAAGCCGGTCCTTAGACCGTGGGAGAAATAAAAATGCTAAACATCTACATACATAGCTCGGGAAGAGCAGGATCTCAACCAACCCTAAAAGCTCTAATGGAAACTAGATACGCACCTAATGTCTGGCTTGTGGTGCAAGAAAAGGAAGCAGAGGCATATTATAAAGCCCATCCAGACGCTAATATCAGAATTCTACCGGCTGATATAACTATGCTATCTCCTACTCGACAACATCTTCTCTATAACACCCCGGCGGATAAGATCATCCTTATGGATGATGATCTAACCTTTAGTGGTAGATCAGGGCAGCCAATGGAAGTAAGGTTGCTCCCATTAGGCGCTGAAGGTCTTGAAAATATGATTGCCGAAGTAGAAGGGCACCTTAATGACTGGACACATGTGGGGATAAGCGCCAGAGAAGGAAATAACCGGGTCTCTGAGTACACGCAAGAAGTAGGCCGCATGATGCGGGTTCTTGCCTACGATGTCGAGGTAGTAACAAAGATCGGCGCCCGCTTTGATCGTATTGACACTAAGCAAGACTTTGACATGACCCTGCAACTTCTAAGAGCTGGCCACCCTAATCTAATCATGTTCAATTACGCCCACAACCAGCCCGGAAGTCAAAAAGAGGGGGGATGTGCTGCCTATCGTGATGAAGAAATGATGGCCCGGTGCAGTTATGAACTTGCTAATCTACACCCCGGTTTTGTAAAAGTAGTTGCCAAAGAAACCAAAAGTTCGTGGGGCGGAGGAATTCGCACCGACGTTCGTATTTCATGGAAGAAAGCTTATGAGGACTCTACACGCACTTAACGTCAATGAGGCCTACACCGTGGGTCTCAGGATGTTATTAGAATCTGGTGACGTCAGACCGAGCAGGGCGGGCGAATGTCTTACCTATCCAGACCCAGTTTCCACAGTCTACCTTCACTCCGACCAGCGGGTATTGTTTGATGAAAAGCGCAATGCCAACCCATTCTTCCACTTTATGGAAGGTCTGTGGATGCTGGCGGGCCGGAATGATGTAAAGTGGATAGAACGATATAACAGTAAGTTCGGCCAATTTAGTGATGATGGTAAAAAGTTCTGGGGAGCCTATGGCCACAGATGGCGTCACTGGTTTGACTATGATCAGATAGATGTGATTATAGGTATTCTAAAAAGAGACCCAAACTCCCGCCGCTGTGTTCTGGCAATGTGGGACGGCAACAGTGACCTTCTTGCCAACAAAATAGATACTCCCTGCAACACCACTATATTCTTCCGTATACGGCATAGAGATATGCGCCATGAGCAGCGCATAGAGCTTGACATGACGGTGTGCTGCCGAAGCAATGACATCATATGGGGGGCCTATGGGGCGAACGCGGTGCACATGTCGATGCTGCATGAGTACGTTGCCAGTATGGTCGGGGTGCCGTTGGGTACGTACACCCAAATAAGTAACGACTACCACGCCTACACGGCTATTTTGGCCACTGTGGGCACTCCCCAGCCTGCTCCCCGTAACCCGTATGATATAGGTCAGTGCAAGCCCTACCCGATGGTGCATAACCCTGAATCATGGTACCGAGATCTGTTAGAGTGGATGACGGGTTCAGTGGGGTGGTCGGCAGACAACCCTTTTTTCTTTGAAGTAGCAACACCTATGAGGCTAGCCTGGAATCAGGTTAAAGAAAAAAACTTGGGTGGTGCGCTCAGCATGGCCGCAGATATACGCGCTACCGACTGGAGACTTGCTTGTGAAGAATGGATCAAAAGGAGAGCTAAGAATGCCGCTGACAAACAACATAGACGACCCAAAGTTTAATTATCATCAGCGCATACCTGAAATACAGTTTGCCGACGCTGACATAACCACTACCAAGGACCTAGAATACGCTTCCTCGTGGAAGAAGCGCGGGGGCGTCGGGGCCTATATGATGCTCGCCCGCAAGTGGGACCGTATTGAAGAGCAGGTAGAAAACAAAGCTGGTTTCAATATCTTTACAGCCTTGGACCAGGATAAAAGGCCCGAAGGGCTGCTAGACGATATACAGGATCTACGGCGCTACCTGCTTCTCGTTGAGGCGCACTTCTTACAGGTTAAAATGGACAAGGAAATAGCGCGGCATAAGAACCAGTTGGTACCTGGACCCACAAGAGAGGACAGTAACAGACATGCAGATGCATGAGCTAATATTCATGCTGAAGAGGACAACTAGCATATTCAAGCTGGGGTCTCTTGAGCTAGCTGAAGGTACCGGCTATGAAATGCGTACCATACGGAACTGGAACCGCAAGAAGCCAGTCATCAGCCTAGCTCAATTCGTAGACTGGGCGAACTTCTTGGGCTACGAGGTAAGATTGTACAGGCGTGATACAAATACCACTGTTTGAACCTCCGTCTGACTGGGTTCCACCAGAGTCCTTCCCCGACCCCTCCGGGGCTACGGCAATTGGTATTGATACAGAAACCTACGACCCCCATATCACGGACATTGGTCCAGGGTGGTCTAGGGATGATGGGTTCCTAGCTGGGATAAGTCTGGCCTTTCAGAAGGGCAAGGATATTCAGAAGCTCTACCTCCCAGTGCGGCATGAAGCGGGGGGTAATCTTGACTTAGGTCAGGTGAAGCGGTATGTTCAGGATGTGTGCAAGACCCCGACACTAAAACTGTTTCACAATGCCAGCTATGATATGGGGTGGCTGGGAACAGAGGGCATTGAAGTAAGTGGTCCCTTCTTTGATACGGGGCTGGGGGCCTCCCTAGCTGACGAGAATAGGCTGGAGTATAACCTTGATGCTGTGGCCAAGGACTTCATAGGGCAGGGTAAGGATGAGACCCTCTTGCGGGAAGCTGGCGCGGCATGGGGGCTGAAGACTACCAAGCAGTTGAAGGCAAATATGTGGCGGATGCCCCCGAGGTTCGTGGGGCCATATGCTGAACAGGATGCCGCTGTGCTTCTCCCGTTAAGGGACAGGTTTCTAGAAATATTTAACGAAGAAGACCTCAACCAAATTGCTGAGTTAGAAATGAATATTATCCCCCTCACATTTGAAATGTGTCGGCAGGGGGTCCGTATTGATATGGATAAAGCAGAGAGGGTAAAGAAACTTCTTGAAGCGCAGAAAGCCGATGAGCTTAAGGCTATCAAACGGGACTACGGTCTGTATGTCGATATTTGGTCGGCGGAGTCTCTTGCACAAATCTTTGACCGCCATAAATTGCCGTATCCACGGACCCCAAAGACCAACGCCCCCAGCTTCAAAAAAGAGTTCCTGGAAGGGCTTACTCATCCTCTTGGTGGTGCTATACGTCATCTACGAAAGCTAGACAAGACCATCAACACCTTTCTTGTGGGTATGATGGAGAAGCACTATTATAAGGGCCGGGTTCACCCTGAATTTTGCCAACTAAAGGGAGAGAGCGGTGGGACGATCACAGGACGATATAGTTGCCGAAATCCAAATCTACAGCAGGCAACGGGCAGAGATGCCGAGTTCTCACCACATGTTCGCGGAATGTTTCTACCAGAAGAGGGTGAACGTTGGGGAGCGTTCGATTACAAGGCTCAAGAACCACGTCTCACCGTGCATTATGCCTACATTACTCACCAAGATGGGGCAGAAGAAGCAGTCCGTCGCTACAACGAAGACCCCGATACGGATTATCACCAAATGGTTGCGGACTTCACGAATCTCAGCCGGGCCGACGCCAAAGAAATAAACCTGGGAGTAGCTTACGGTATGGGTCCGCCCTTACTATGTGCCAAACTAGGGCTGCCCACTGAATGGATACTGCGTGGGAAGAAGGGTTGGGAAAAGGTGGAGGCAGGAACTCCAGGCTCCTTTGAAGTTGCTGGTCCAGAGGGCAAGCACATGATGGAGACCTACCACCAAAAGGTTCCATTCATTAAAGGACTGTCCAGCCTATGTGATTCTAAGGCGCAGCAGCGGGGTTGGATCAAAACATTGCTCGGCCGTAGGGGCCGGTTCCCGTTTTATGAGAAGAACGAGTTTACTCGCTACCCTAAGCTGATACGGGGCTATGATGAGGCGGTGGAGTTCTTTCAAACTAAGAATATAAAGCGGGCCAAGACCCATAAGTCTATGAATAAGCTCATCCAGGGCGGAGCTGCCGATCAAACAAAGGCGGCTATGTATCTTCTGTATAAAGAGGGTATTATACCCCTGAACCAAATGCACGACGAGCTGGATGTTTCTATCGGCTCTAAGAAAAAGTACCTTATTGTAGAGGAAATTATGAGAACCGCGGTTGAGCTAGTTGTTCCAATATTTATCGACTGCGAGTTTGGTGAAAACTGGGGGAATGCAAAGAATGAGTGGTCCTGAGTCTAGTTTCTGGGGTCTAGTAAAGTCCCATCTACCCCCAGATATTGACTACCAACGCATAGAAACTGGGGGCACGGGGTTAGGTATTCCCGATGTAAATATATGTGATGCGGGACGAGAGTGCTGGGTAGAGACTAAGATAGTAGACGGCAACCGAGTCAAGTTGTCCCCCGAGCAGGTGGCATGGCATTGGCGAAGAACTAGGGTGGGGGGTAAGACCTGGATCTTGGCTAGAAAGAAGCAGGAGCGGGCAAACGGCACCACGATAGATGACATATACCTTTGGCCGGGACACAGGGCTCCGCAGGTAAAGGAAAAAGGAATACACGCTGAAGGGGGAATTGTTTGGTCCTACCCTTTTCAGTGGAACGAGATTATAAGGACCATTCTTAGGAGAGACCTATGAGTGAAAACAACGTGGTTCGGCTGGATGATTTCCGCCCACATGTATGCTTTGAAGCGATGTGCATAGCTTGTTCTCACAGATGGCAGGCGGTTGCCCCCGACGTGACTATTCTTGCTGATATTGAATGTCCGGCTTGTGATCTGGTAGGAACGATTATAGTTTCCGGCCAAGACCTCTTTGTCTGACACAGAGGACAGGCTCGAACGAATTTGTGCCACCCTATATAAAGTCTCGGGATTCTTTACTCTTTCCCTTGTCAAAAGAAAACTTTCTAAACAGCGTCTTGAGTTCATGATAAAGCAGACCGAACAGGTCCTAAAGGAGATGAAGAAACTATGTTGATATACGATTGCGAGATAAAGAAGGCTATTCAAGGACGAAAAGAGCCGAGAGCCGAGGGCATTGAGTACTGCAAAGGGTGGGATGACCATGCAGGTATGGGGATAAGCTGCATAACCGCTTACGATTATCGTGAGCGCCGGTTTCGGGTGTTCTTAGAGGATAACTTTGATGAGTTTCAGACACTTGTTAAAGAACGATTAGTCATCGGCTTTAATTCAATTAATTTTGATGATAAATTGTGTGCGGCTAATGGTCTTGAAGTAACCACTGAATACGATGTGCTTGTGGAACTGTGGGCAGCGGCTGGTCTAGGACCGAAGTTTAATTATCGGACTCATGGCGGGTTTGGTTTGGACGCCTGTGGTTCGGTGAACTTCCACCGAAATAAAACTGGCTCTGGGGCTAATGCGCCGGTATGGTGGCAACGAAAACTATTTGGCCGCACCATCGACTACTGCCTTGAAGATAGCAATTTGACAAAGATGCTGGTTGACAAGATAATAGAAGCGGATGGGTTGGCTGATCCAAGAAACGGGAATAACTGGTTGAGGATGAGACGACCGTGAAAGTGCTAATGCATGATGATGAGGTTCTGGAGTGTGAGTTGCAGGAAGACTTGTGCGATGGAGTATTAAGACATGTTAAGGGAAAGCACGGCTATTTCCTTTGTGAGGAAATAGAAGGTGAGTGGGTTCAGTATGGAACAAACTTTAGAGCTGATAAGACTGGACCGAAATGGGTGGCTAAACAACAAAGGGAAATAGGAACATGCAAACGGAGCCAGATTAATGGAGAATCCTAAGCCCTGCCCCTTCTGTGGAGGAGTGGATATAGAAATCTGTGTTAACTCAGTGCTATGTGTCGAGTGTGGTGGAATGATAATTAACGATGATCTGACCGAAGAAGAAGTCATAGAATCGTGGAACACAAGACATGAAGCTTAACATAGTGTTTGATGGTCCTCCGGGACCACTAGGAGGCCACTTTGTTGAGGTTAAAACTGTGGATGGTAGATCGGTTAACGCTGGAGACTGGTACGAAAGAGATGATGGTCTCTGGGAGCTGCAACTCCGGTCTGAGCCTATCATAGTTTCCCGAGGCTGTGTCTGTCCTGCGACTTCTGAACAGACGTGTATGAACCCACTTTGCCCAAGGAGGAACTTCCTATGAAACATCTTGATCTACTAGGCTACGTTTGTCGCGATGCTGTGACAGGCTTTGAAGGCACGGTGGACACCGTTAGTTACGATCTGTACGGTTGCATCCAGGCGGCGATCATGCCAAAAATGGACAAGCCCGGAGAGTATCCCACGGGTCGATGGTTTGATGCAAAGAGACTGGTGAAGATTAGTCTAGAACCAGTTATGGAAGTTCCACCGTTTAGCGAGGGGTTTGAAGAGATCGGTGCATCAGAAAAACCAGCAATGAGCAAATAGGGTTTGCTCCTTTGTGCATATTGCACTAGCTTGTGTGTTGCTTGTGGTGAAGGAAACGGTTACTTCTTTGGTAGAAACTATACCGTTACCTATTGTTCCCAAGCACCTGATTTAGTGGTGGTGTAGAAAACAGTTACTTCCCTTTGGAGGATGAGGTCGGGGGTTCGAGTCCCTCCCTCCCGGGCAATCCGGGGGGTAGCTCAGTTGGGTAGAGCGCATTATGTTATCTGTTCTCGACTGTTCCCCACTTTCATTGTGAGGTGCGCTATGCGAAAAAATGTTAAAGAAAAATCTTATACCGCAGAGGGGGGAAAAGCCGTTCATGGTCTTTCCCCTCAAGAACAACTGCACAGCCGGTGGAAGTGTGTTTGACATGCTTCCTGATGGCACCTACCCAGTGAGGAAAAATGACGAGGGTTGAGTTCATAGCCCTTGGTAAGATGTTGTTCGGCCACAACTGGCAAAAGGTTGTGGCCGAACGATTAAAGGTCGATGGGTCATCGGTCCGGCGCTGGAGTTCTGGTGCTGTACCTGTCCCCGGACCTGTCCAAGCTGCGATGCGCGCTTGGGCTGAGACCCCCACCGATCCTGGTGAGGGAACCCCATAGGAGGATAGTATGGGCGGAGGAAGATGGGATAGCGGCAGTTGGGCCGGGACCCGAAGCAGATACACGGCGGAAGCAGCACCAACCGTAGATCATATCTACAAAAACCGGAGTTTGGTTGATGCCTTGGACCCCAAGAAAGCACTACTACGCGAGTCTCGTGATTCGGAAGCCAACCCGAACTCAACAGCACTTATCGTTGGGCTGGATGTTACCGGATCTATGGGTTCGTTGCTTGATGTCATGGCCCGCGAGGGACTCGGTACCCTCATCGGTCAAATATACGAACGACGACCAATCACCGACCCGCACATACTAGTGATGGGTATTGGGGACTTTGAAAGTGATCAGGCCCCCCTGCAAGTGACACAGTTTGAAGCTGAAAACGATCCGCTCATTAAACAGATGGAGAGTATCTGGCTAGAGCGAGGCGGAGGAGGCAATCATTACGAAAGCTACATCGCCGCGTGGTTGTTCGCAGCTACCCGCACCTCAATTGACTGCTTTGAAAAGCGAGGCAAGCGTGGGTATCTGTTCACGGTTGGTGATGAGGAGTGCACCCCTCAGTTAAACTTAAGCCAGGTCACCGACTATATGGGGGATGTTCCCTCGGGTGAGGACTTAACCGCTCAGGCCCTTTATGATCAAGTGTCCACGGTGTACCACACCTTCCATGTCATTGTAGCTCAGGGTTCTTACGCCCGCACTCGCTTGGAGCAAGTACGGGAAAGCTGGGCTAACGTGATAGGCCAGAACCTTATTATCTTGGATGATCACACTAAGTTAGCCGAGGTAGTTGTTTCGGCTATCCAGATAACGGAAGGCGCCGATCTTGATGCTGTGGCCGGCTCCTGGTCTGGGGATACCTCACTGGTGGTCGGTAATGCGCTCAAAGATGTTAAGAGCGGGGCGGTAGTCGCTCAAAGCCTAGACTATTAAGATGAGGACAACGGCTGTAATCGGGGCTAACTACGGCGATGAAGGAAAAGGCCTGATAACGGATTACCTATCAAGCCTCCAGGATAACACAGTCGTTGTCCGTTTCAACGGGAGTTCTCAGGCGGGGCACACAGTTGTCTCGCCTGATGGCTTCCGCCACGTCTTTAAGCATTTTGGATCCGGGACCTTATCCGGGGCAGAAACATATCTTGCCAAGCACTTCGTGCTGAACCCTGTTATGTTTTATCAAGAAGCCGCCATATTTCAAAAGAATAAGATAGGGTGGAGGGTAGCGACAGACCCCC
>Ga0255054_10002032_pt1 | contig 11726 bp, 12 predicted proteins | sample JV7_2_23_MG_FD_188634 | JGI IMG/M metagenome (GOLD analysis project Ga0255054, IMG submission 188634) | Seawater microbial communities from Jervis Inlet, British Columbia, Canada - JV7_2_23 | ecosystem: Environmental > Aquatic > Marine > Inlet | place: Canada: British Columbia | collected... | reverse complement strand
CCGCAGAACCACTGGTTCGGCCCGGCCGGCGACCCCAGAGGTGCCGGCATTGGAACGCCGGAGGCGATCAAGCACACCTGGACCTGCCATCGCGAGATCATCATGGATCAGGCTGCGCTGCCTGAGGAGTGGGAAACGCCGCCGAGCATGTAACTACCGCAATTGCTACTCGACTGTTACCGACTTCGCGAGATTTCGCGGTTGATCGACATCGGTGCCTTTTAGTACGGCAACGTGATACGCGAGTAGTTGCAGTGGAATCGTATAAAGGATCGGCGCCTGGAAGTCCTGAATCAGTGCCGGCATGCGCATCGTATGGATCCCAACGCGATCGCCGAACTGCACGCGCGGGTCTGCAAACACGTACAGCTCTCCGCCCCGGGCACGGACTTCCTGGAGGTTGCTCTTGAGTTTTTCGAGCAGCTCGTCGTCCGGAGCAATCGTAACAACCGGCATGTCCTCGTCGACGAGCGCTAACGGTCCGTGCTTGAGCTCGCCCGCGGCATACGCTTCGGCGTGAATGTACGAAATTTCCTTAAGCTTGAGCGCCCCTTCCATGGCGATCGGGTTTTGCACGCCGCGACCAAGAAACAGTGCGTGATGCTTGTCGACGAAATGTATAGCGAGTGTCTCGATCGCCGAATCGAGCAACAACACTTGCTTGATCAACCCCGGCAGCTCCGAGAGCTGAGCAACGAGAGCTTTCTCTTGTTTCTCTTCGAGCCCCGCCCGCCGTGCCAGTGAAATTGTCAGCAGCGCAAGCGCTGCAAGCTGTGTGGTAAATGCCTTCGTCGATGCGACACCGATTTCGGGCCCGGCATTGGTCATCATGACAAGATCAGACTCGCGCACCATCGAGCTTTCGGGAACGTTGCAGATAGTCAATGTCGACAGGTAGCTCATCTCTTTTGCCGCTCGAAGCGCGGCCAACGTATCTGCCGTTTCTCCTGACTGGCTGATCGTGACGAATAGAGTCCCCTCGGGAACTACCGGGGAGCGATAACGATATTCACTCGCGATTTCAACAGTGCAGGGCAGGCGACAAAGTTCCTCGATCCAGTATCGTGCTACGAGCCCGGCGTGAAAACTCGTTCCACAGGCGACGATATGAACGCCCCCGGTTTGGTCCAGCATCTCGTTTGCCTTCGGACCGAATGCGGCATCGAGCACTTTTCCGTTTGCGATGCGTTCGTTGAGTGTTTGCGCTACGGCTTGTGCCTGTTCGTGAATTTCCTTCTGCATGAAATGACGAAAATCACCACGTTCGGCCGCATCAGCACTGAGCTCGCTCTCGCTCTCGGCGCGCTCGACCTTCCTGTCATCGGCATCCCAGATCGTAACCCTGGTTTGCTCTACGAGTGCCACGTCACCTTCTTCAAGGAATGTGAATTTGCGCGTTACAGGCAGCAGCGCCGCAACATCCGAGGCCACGAAGTTCTCATCGATGCCGAGGCCGATGACCACCGGACACCCTGCCCGGGCGAGGACCAGCTTGCCCGGATCCTTGCCGCTCATGACAACAAGCGCATAAGCACCTTCGAGTTCCGCGACAGTCGCTTTCACAGCCGTGGCGATTTCGCCGGTGTCTTCAAGGTGCTGCGAAATCTGATGCGCAACGACTTCCGTGTCAGTATCGGTGACGAATTCGTAACCCTTTTTCTTGAGCTGCTCGCGAAGCTCTTCGTAATTCTCGATGATGCCGTTGTGGACAATAGCTATGTCGTCTCCTGACATATGCGGGTGTGCGTTTGGTTCGTTCGGCACGCCATGTGTCGCCCAGCGAGTATGCGAAATGCCGATGCTGCCCTGTACCGGGCTGGCATCCAACGCATCGGCGAGTTCCTGCACTTTGCCCACACGCCGAACGCGATTGATGTTGCCGCCGTCAAGAACCGCGAGCCCCGCCGAGTCATAGCCCCGATACTCAAGCCTCCTAAGGCCCTCCATCAGGATTGGTACAACATTTCGTTCGGCAACAGCGCCGACAATTCCGCACATGGATCAGTCCTTTTTGCTCGGTTTCTTCCAGCCCTTGATCGTCATTTGCCTTGATCTCTCCAGCGTCAACTCGTCTTCGGGCGCCGGTTTCGTAATCGTCGAGCCCGCGCCAATCGTTGCGCCCTTGCCAATCTCGATCGGCGCAACCAGGTTTACGCCCGAGCCGATGAACACATCATCGCCAATCGTCGTCTTGTGCTTGTTGGCACCGTCGTAATTACACGTGATCGTGCCCGCACCGACGTTGACGCCCGTCCCAACTTCGGTATCGCCAATATATGTCAGGTGATTTATCTTGCTCCCGTCAGCAATAGTGCTCTTCTTGATCTCAACAAAGTTGCCGACTTTGACGTTGTTCGCAAGCTCCGCCCCTGGTCGCATCCGCGCGAACGGTCCGATCTCGCAATTGTCACCTGTAACTGCGCCTTCGATGTGACAATTCGAATGAACAACCGTCCCCGGCCCCAGGCGGCTATCGCGAATTAGATTATTTGACTCGATCCGCGTTCCATCGCCTAGCGTTACGTCGCCTTCGAAGACGGCGTTCACATCGATGAAAACATCCTTGCCACAAACGAGCTTGCCGCGTATGTCGACGCGTGCCGGGTCGGCGAAACCAACGCCGTCCGCCATGAGTTCTTCGACGAGGCGCGCTTGCAGTGCGCGCTCGGCTTCAGCCAATTGTTTCTTGTCGTTTATGCCCATTACCTCCACCCGATTATCTGCTTTGACGCCCTTGACACTGATGCCATCACGCACGGCCATGGCAATGACGTCCGTCAGATAATACTCGCCCTGCGCGTTGTCGTTACTCAGATCGTCCAGCCAGTCTTTGAGTTTTGCTGTCGGACAGACCATTACGCCCGTGTTGATCTCGACGATTGCCAGTTCGGGCTGGCTGGCATCCTCTTGCTCGACGATACCAATGACGTCGTCGCCATCACGGACAATTCTTCCATATCCGCTTGGATCGTCCATGTCCACAGTCAGGATTGACAGGCCCCCCGCAGCTGTTGTCTCGAGCAGTCTGGTCAATGTCGACTGTCTCAGCAGTGGCACATCAGCAAACAGGATCAGCATCTGATTGTCGTCGGGCGTGTCCGGCATCGCCTGCTGTACCGCATGCCCGGTCCCTAGCTGCTCGGCCTGTAATGTCCAGCGCACGTCATCGCCGGCGAGCGCCGACGGAACCGCATCACCACCGTGGCCATACACGACACAGATATCATCCGCACGGAGAAGCCTGGCGCCGTCAAGAACATGCCCGAGCATCGGCCTGCCGGCTATCGGCTGCAGTACTTTCGGCAGGTCTGAACGCATACGCGTGCCCTGACCAGCCGCAAGAATAATGATGCTAAGGCCCAAGGCTCTTCCTGAGATCGCTGTCCCCCGCTGCTGCGGGCTTCTACGTGTTGCAGCATGATACCGCAAGACTAGTGGCAAGGGCGTGCGGCCTGTGTGGCAAACAATGCTAGTGTTGGGGCCCGGCTAACAATCCCGGTGTGCTGTATTTTCGCAATCGCTAGCGTTTGCCTTTGAGCTTCTGCGCCGCGCTGTAACGGGCTCGCGCCTCGACAAGCTCCAGCTGGGCGCGGGCAATATCCGTTTCCTCGGACGCGCCTTTCAGGGCTTCTTCCGCTTCCTGCTGTGCTGAAAGCGCCGCGGCTTCATCGAGTTGCTCACCACGTAGCGCCGTATCGGCCAGCACGGTCACGAGCGTGGGCTGCACCTCGAGCATGCCGCCCGTGATGTAATAGAAGTGCTCCGTACCGTCCGGGTCCTGGACGCGCACCTCGCCAGGTCTCAGCGCCGTCAGCAATGGCGCGTGCCGCGGCGCGATACCGATCTCGCCCATCTTCGCGGGGGCAAAAACCATCGCGGCTTCGCCCGAATGGATTTCACCTTCCGCGGAAACGATGTCGACTTTTATCGTAGCCATTTAGCAAGAACCTCTTTTCGTAACGCCCACAGTCATATTCATCAATACTTGCGTCGAGCTAATGCTCTCTAGTTCATCAACTTCGCGTTCTCGACAGCTTCATCGATCGTGCCAACCATGTAGAACGCTTGCTCGGGAATGTGGTCGTAGTCGCCGTTGACGATACCGTTAAAGCCGCGGATCGTTTCGGCGAGTGAAACGTACTTACCCGGTGAATTCGTGAAGACCTCGGCAACGAAGAACGGCTGTGACAGGAAGCGCTGCACCTTACGCGCCCGGGTCACTATTTGCTTGTCGTCTTCGGATAGCTCATCCATGCCGAGAATTGCGATGATGTCCTGCAACTCTTTATAACGCTGCAGCACGGCCTGTACGCCACGCGTACAGTCGTAATGTTCCTGGCCAATGATGTTCGGATCGAGAATTCGAGACGTCGAGTCGAGCGGGTCTACCGCAGGATAGATGCCGAGCTCGGCGATTTGCCGCGAAAGCACGAGCGTCGCGTCAAGATGAGCGAACGTGGTCGCTGGTGACGGATCAGTCAGATCATCAGCCGGTACATACACTGCCTGGAACGAGGTGATCGAGCCGGTCTTGGTCGAGGCGATGCGCTCCTGCAGGATGCCCATCTCCTCCGCGAGCGTTGGCTGGTAGCCCACCGCTGAAGGCATACGGCCGAGCAGTGCCGACACTTCCGTTCCTGCCAGTGTATAGCGATAAATATTGTCGATGAACATCAGGACGTCACGGCCTTCGTCACGGAACGCCTCGGCCATCGTCAAACCCGTCAACGCAACACGAAGACGGTTGCCCGGAGGCTCGTTCATCTGACCATACACAAGCGACACCTTGTCGATAACACCCGACTCTGTCATCTCGTGATAGAAGTCGTTGCCCTCGCGAGTGCGCTCGCCAACACCGGCGAACACCGAATAACCTGAATGCTCGTGAGCAATATTTCGAATGAGCTCCATCAGTGCGACCGTCTTGCCCACGCCAGCACCGCCGAACAGCCCGACTTTGCCACCTTTCGAGATCGGCATGATCAGGTCGACAACCTTGATGCCGGTCTCCAGGACCTCGGTCGTCGCCGCCTGTTCCTCATAGGTTGGAGGCGGGCGATGAATTGGCATCGATGTCTCGGCGCCAATATCGCCTGCGTTGTCGATCGGCTTGCCGAGCACATCCATGATGCGACCGAGCGTTTTCTCGCCAACCGGAACCGAAATCGGCCCGCCAGTGTTCGTCACCGGCATACCGCGCTTCAAGCCTTCCGACGAGCCCATCGCGATCGTACGGACGACACCGTCGCCCAGCTGTTGCTGTACTTCGAGTGTTATGTCGACGTCATCGATGATCAGCGCATCGTAAACTTTGGGAATCTGGTCTGACGGGAATTCAACGTCCACGACAGCGCCAATAATTTGCACAGTGTTTCCGGTGCTCATGCTTAGGTCCTCTAACCAAATTCGGCGAAATTACCGCCGATAAAATTCAATACAAATTTCTGTTATCAGGAAACAGCAGCAGCGCCGCCGACTATTTCTGAAATTTCTTGTGTGATCGCTGCTTGCCGCGCCTTGTTGTATTGCAACTGTAGCTTCTCAATAATCTCGCCGGCGTTATCGGTGGCTGATTTCATTGCCACCATCTTCGCCGCCATTTCACAGGCGAAGTTTTCAACTGCTCCACGATAAACCTGCGATTCGATGTAACGCATCAGGAAGTCCTCGAGAAGGTCTTCTGCTTCGGGCTCGTAGATATAGTCCCAGTGTTTTTGCAGCCCGTCAGCGCCCGCCGCGAGCTCGCTGACCGGTAACAGCGTCACAACCTCCGGCTTCTGACTCATGGCACTGACATACTCGCTGTGCAGCAGAAACAGGCGATCAATTTTGCCCTCGCTATATGCATCAAGCATGATCTTGATCGAGCCGATCAGGTCATTGATCGTCGGCTTGTCGCCGAGGTGTGATGCTGTGCCGACAACGTTGCCCCCGAGCCGGCGAAAGAACTGCACAGCCTTCGCACCAACGAGAGCGAGGTCCACTTCAACGTTCTTATCCTGCCAAACCGCCATCTCGCCAATAACCTTTTTGAACAGGTTAACGTTCAGGCCACCGCATAAACCCCGGTCAGTGGAGATGATGATGAAGCCAACACGCTTGATCTCGCGCTCCATCAGGAACGGGTGCTTCGTATCCGGGTTGGCGTGTGCCAGGTGGCCGATCACGCGACGAATGCGCTGTGCATAGGGACGCGATGCCTCCATCTGCAACTGTGCCTTGCGGATCTTGCTGGCCGCAACTTTTTCCATTGCGCTGGTGATCTTCTGCATGTTTTTAACGCTTCGGATCTTATTGCGAATTTCCTTCTCGCCGCTCATGGCTCAGTACGCGCCCTTCTCGGCAAATCCGTCGCAAACCACCTTCAACTCCGCTGCGACATCATCGTTGTAGTCGCCAGACGCGTTGATTGAGTCGAGCAGGTCGCCGTGATTCGCCTTCGCAAAGTCGTGCAGTGCCGTCTCGTAATCGATGATCTTGGTAACCTCTACGGCATCGACATAACCTTCGTTAACCGCGTACAGCGACAACGCCATCTCGGCTACTGACAATGGGCTGTATTGCTTCTGCTTCATCAATTCGGTAACACGCTCACCACGCTCGAGCTGTGCTCTCGTGGTTGCATCGAGGTCCGACGCGAACTGGGCGAATGCCGCGAGCTCGCGATACTGCGCAAGGGCAAGTCGAACACCACCGCCGAGCTTCTTGATAATCTTCGTCTGCGCCGCACCACCTACACGCGATACCGAAAGACCTGCGTTGATCGCCGGGCGAATACCGGCATTAAACAGGTCGGTTTCAAGGAAGATCTGTCCGTCAGTAATGGAAATCACGTTCGTCGGTACGAACGCAGATACGTCACCAGCCTGGGTCTCGATGATCGGCAGTGCCGTTAATGAACCGGTCTTGCCCTTGATTTTGCCGCCGGATACTTCTTCGACATGTGCGGCGTTGACTCGCGACGCACGCTCGAGCAGGCGCGAATGCAGGTAAAAAACGTCGCCCGGATACGCCTCGCGACCTGGTGGACGTCGCAGCAATAGCGAAACCTGGCGATAGGCCCAGGCTTGTTTCGTAAGGTCGTCGAAGATAATAAGTGCATCTTCGCCATTGTCGAGGAAGTACTCGCCCATCGACGTGCCCGAGTATGGGGCGATGTATTGCATCGCGGCGCTGTCGGCGGCAGCGGCAGCAACAACAATCGTGTGCTCCATTGCGCCTTCTTCTTCGAGCTTTCTGACTACGCCCGCGATCGACGAAGCTTTCTGGCCAATTGCAACGTAAATGCATTTGATGCCGGTGCCGCGCTGGTTGATGATCGTATCGACAGCGACGGCGGTCTTGCCGGTCTGCCGATCGCCAATGATTAATTCGCGTTGACCGCGGCCGATTGGCACCATCGAGTCGATCGACTTCAGCCCGGTTTGCACGGGTTCACTGACGGACTGGCGCGCGATAACGCCTGGCGCGACCTTTTCGATCGGCGAACTCAGGTCCGTTTCGATCGGGCCCTTGCCATCGATTGGCATTCCCAGCGAGTCCACGACGCGACCCAGCAACTCCCTGCCAACCGGCACCTCGAGAATGCGGCCTGTCGTTTTGACCGTGTCGCCTTCCGAGATGTGCTTATAGTCGCCGAGGACAACCGCGCCGACTGAATCCTGCTCGAGGTTAAGCGCCATACCGAAGGTGTTCTGCGGGAACTCGAGCATTTCGCCGTAACACGCATCGGCCAATCCGTGGATACGAACGATGCCGTCCGTTACGCCGATAACCGTGCCAACATCACGCGCTTCCGCGGATGCTTCAAAGTTCTCGATGCGCTCTCTAATCAGCTGGCTGATTTCAGAAGCTTTGAGTGCCATGTTGTTTTCCTCGTTACTTGGTTAGTGCGGTGGCGAGGCCTTCCAGCCTTGCGCGCAATGACCCATCAACTAAGACATCGCCGGCCTGGATGACCGCACCGCCGATGAGATTTTCATCGATTTCCGTCGCGATATTTACGTCGCGACCCAGTCGCTCGCGGAGCGCTTTCGAAATCGTGTCCTGTTGCTTCTTGCTGATCGGGTTTGCCGAAGTCACGGTTACTTCGACGACGTTCTCGACTTTCGCTCTGAGCGCTTCGAAATGCCCTGCTATTTCCGGTAACACTGCAATACGTCCGAATTCGAGCAGCAGCTTCAGAAAATTCGTGCCCTGCTGATCCTTGCCACCGGCGACTTTCGCGCCCGCTTTTGCAAAAAGGCCCGTCAGAAATTCGAGGCGCTGTTTATCACTGAATGCTGGATCGCTCAGGTAGGCGGCGACCTGACCATCAGCCAGCAATTGCCCGGCCACATCGAGCGCCTCCGACCATGTCGCAAGCTCCCCCGACTCGTTCGCAAGCTCGAAGACCGCTTGTGCGTATGGCCTGGCGATTGTGTTGTTGTCGGCCATTGCGCCCTACAACTCGCTTGCCAGCTTGCTGAGGATATCCTCGTGCTGCTTATCGTCGATCTCACGCCGCAGGATCTTCTCAGCGCTCGCAAGCGCGATTGCCGAGACCTGCCCACGCAGATCTTCGCGAGCTCGGTTGGCCTCCTGCTCGATCTCGGCCCTGGCCGCGCCAAGCTGCCGCTCACGCTCTTTGACGCCGTCGGACTTGCCCTCTGCAACAATCTCGTTCGCCCGTGCGTGGGCCTGGTCGAGGATGCCGGTCGCCTGCTTGCGCGCCTCGCCGACAATTTCGTCAGATTGCGCCCGTGCTTCCTCGAGCCGTTGTTCGCCCTTTTCGGCCGCCGCGAGACCGTCTGCAATTTTTTGCTGACGCTCCTCGATCGCCCCGAGAAGCGGCGGCCAAATGAACTTCATACAGAACCAGGCAAACACGGCCATTGCGATCGTCTGGCCGATGAGCGTCATATTGATGTCCATTACAGACTCCTAATTTTCCTGCGATCAACCCGTCGCCGGAGTGACAGACTCTGGTTTAACCGCCCATTGCCGTCTGCGCTGCCAGCAGCTGGTCGACGAACGGGTTGGCGAACGCGAAGAGCAGCGCGATACCAACACCAATCATCGCGACAGCATCAAGCAATGCGACAACAATGAACATCTTCGTCTGCAACATCGGCGCCAGCTCCGGCTGCCGTGCGGCGCCCTCGAGAAAGCGGCCACCCAAAAGGCCCATGCCGATGCCCACGCCGAGGGCGCCGAACCCGATCATGAATGCGACGGCGATCGCTGTGAATCCAATAACAGTTTCCATTAGTTTCTCCTAGATAGGATCAAGTCCAACTTGTTTGATTAAGTCGTAAAAATCAGTGGGTTTCAGACGCAAGGCTTAAATAAACTATGGTCAGCATCATGAAAATAAAGGCTTGTAGCGTAACGATCAGAACGTGGAACACAGCCCAGCCAAAATGCAGCGGCAGCTGCCAGATTCCAAGCAACGCAATCAGGATAAAAATGAGTTCGCCGGCAAACATATTGCCGAAAAGCCGCAGGCTGAGTGATACGGGCTTCGCGGCCAGCGCAACGCCTTCGATAATAAAGTTAAACGCGATGATGAATGGCGCCGCGATCAGGCCGGGGCCTTTGAGCGGTGGCGCGATCGGGCGCAGCGTGAGTTCGCCGATGAATCCGCTGACACCCTTGTTCTTAACCGAATAAAAAATGATCAGGAAAAACACAGCGATCGACATGCCAAACGTCACATTCACGTCGGTTGTCGGTACGACCTTCATGTACGGAACCCCGGCTGCCCCGGCCGCCAGCGGAATCCAGTCGACCGGAATCAGGTCCATCAGGTTCATCAGAAAGACCCAAACGAAGACCGTCAGGCCGAGTGGCGCTATGAGACGACTTTTGCCGTGAAATGCGTCTTTAACAGAGCTGTCTACGAAATCGACGAGGATTTCGACAACTGTCTGGAATCTGCCCGGTTTGTCGGCCGAGGCCTTCTTGGCTGCGCCGCGAAACAGCACGACGAACAACAGCCCAAGCAAAACCGACCAAAACATCGAATCGACATTGATCGCCATCGGATTGCCGGTACAGTGATTCCACACCCACTCCCCGCTCGTGTCTTTACAGACCTGGAGGTTTTGCAGGTGATGCTGAATATACTCGCCTGTGGTTTGTGGGCCGTGTCCGCCTTCACTCGCCATTCTGCTTGCTCTTCCGTCCGTTCCGTTCGTTTTTGTCTCGCATCACGAGACCGGCAATGGTCGCGAGCTGCGCCGTGATGAAGCCCGCAAAGAGTGGCGCCGCCGCAAGTGGTCGCACCAGTGCGAAGACGATGCTGAACATCAGCACGGTCAACGCCAGCTTTCCAAGTTCACCAATGTATGCTGCCTTAATCAGGGCCCGAGCCCCGGGATCCCGGCGTGATAATACTAGCCGCAGTGCCAAAAAGGAGTTTGGGATCACGCAAGTCAGGCTGCCGAGCAGCGCCGAGTAGCCTGCGACGGGTCCCTGTAGTCCCCAGAACACAACGGCCAGAACCGCCCCGATCCCGATTTGTACTGCTAGTACCTTGAGCATTTTTCGCTTGTCCCCGGCACTAAAAACGCCACGTCCATCGGGCTAACCGGCGGCTTGTGGCGCTTGTCTTTTGCGGTGATTCCAGGCGGGCCTGTAAACAGCTCGCGCATTATAGTGTCACCCCCATGGCAAGGCAACAGATGCGGGGCGCTAAATTGGCGCGCAAACCCTGTTTTTACCGGGGTTTTGGGTTGTTTTGCTGCTGCGACTGAGGTCGCTCCCACAGAAGTAATGCTATTTGATGTGTTTCAGGATGCCGTCGAGCTCGTCGAGATTGTTGTAGCTAATCACAACCTTGCCCGAGCCTTTGCTGCTGTGATTTACCGCGACTTTGGCGCCGAGTTTCTCCGAGACCTCGATCTCGAGGCGACGGATATCCGCATTTGCTGAGGCGGCCGGTCTGGCGGCCTTTTTCTTGCCCGACTTGTCGAGCATTCTTCTGACAAGTCGTTCGGTTTCGCGTACAGACAAGCCCTTTTTTACGACCTGTCTGGCCGCGTCATGCTGTTGCACGGCATTGCTGATACCCAGCAGCGCGCGAGCGTGACCCATTTCGATCTGTCGCGACTCGAGCAAGGGCTTCACCCTGTCTGACAGCTCCTGCAAGCGCAGCAAATTGCTCACCGCCGCTCGCGATCGGCCCACGGCCTCTGCTGCTTCGGAGTGTGTCAACTCAAATTCACGAATCAGGCGTTCAAGGGCACGGGATTCCTCGAGCGGGTTCAGATCTTCGCGTTGAATGTTCTCGATAAGGGCCATCGCGATAGCGGCATCATCCGGAATATCACTGACGACGGCCGGGATGTCCTCTAGACCTGCCATCTGCGCTGCGCGCCAGCGGCGTTCGCCGACAACGATCTCAAACCGCTGTACACCTTTGCCGCCGTCAATTGGGCGAGCGACGATAGGCTGTACGACCCCTTGCGCCTTTATTGAGCTGGCAAGGTCCTCGAGCGTGTCCTGGCGAATATCGACACGCGGCTGATACTGACCGCGTTGCAGCAACTCCACCGGAATCTGGCGCAGGCCCTCCGCCCTGGTGTCCCCTGTTACCGAGCGCGTTTCAGCGACCGGCTTGCTTAGCAGTGCATCGAGTCCGCGGCCTAATCTTTTCTTTGGTGACATTTAATTTTCCTACACCGCGCGGAGGTGGCCTTCGCGCGCATCTTCCCTGCGCAGTATTTCTCCTGCCAGCGCGAGAT
>Ga0255054_10002031_pt1 | contig 11730 bp, 10 predicted proteins | sample JV7_2_23_MG_FD_188634 | JGI IMG/M metagenome (GOLD analysis project Ga0255054, IMG submission 188634) | Seawater microbial communities from Jervis Inlet, British Columbia, Canada - JV7_2_23 | ecosystem: Environmental > Aquatic > Marine > Inlet | place: Canada: British Columbia | collected... | reverse complement strand
GCGAGAGCGTGCAAATCCCCCGCAAACAAATCCGCTGGGCCGTCAATGTCAACTCTAGCGCCGCCCGCTCATGGGTACGCAGGTCCCTGCAGCCGCGGGAGGTACTGGAGAAATTGGAGAAGATGCACCCTGCCCCGCTTCTGAACATCTTGGCTGGAACTGTTGTTTGTGTCTGCACGGACACGGATTATATCGTTCTCGACACCCCTGCCAACCGGCAGTGGAGTGCGTTGCTGCAGGGATAGAGGAGATAGAGGCTAACACCGGCGGCAGGCGTTTGATCACTCCCTGTATTTCTCTATTTTAGAGATTTCAGGCTGGCATAGTTGGCTTCGATGGTTCGCTCGATATCGGACTGCTCATGAGCCGCCGAGACGAAGGATGCTTCGAAGGCGGAGGGAGCCAGATAGATACCCTCCTGCAGCATGGTGCGAAAATATCTCTTGAAGGCATCCGGATCACAGCTGGTGGCCGAGGTGAAGTCAATGACCTTCTTCTTGGTAAAAAACAGGCTCAGCATTGAGCCGACTCGGTTGATCCGGTAGCCCAATCCTAGCTTGCGAAGATTCTCATTCATACCCTCCTCCAGAAGGGATGAAATACGCTCAAGCTTGTCGTGTATTTTCTCCTTTTCGAGGATATTTACGGTTTCGTAGCCAATGGCCATGGCCAGAGGGTTTCCAGAAAGCGTGCCCGCCTGATAGACCGGACCGAGGGGAGCCAGATGCTCCATGATCTCACGCTTGCCGCCGAACGCTCCCACCGGCAGACCGCCGCCGATGATCTTGCCGAGACAGGTCAAATCGGGCTGGACACCAAAAAGCTCCTGGGCTCCACCGAGAGAGACTCGAAAGCCGGTGATCACCTCGTCAAAGATGAGCACCACCTTCTCCTCTGCAGTGAGATCCCGCAGTCCAGACAAGAATCCAACGTTTGGCGCGATAACTCCGGCGTTGCCCATCACCGGTTCGATGATCACTGTTGCCACCTCCCCACGATTTGCCCGCAGCATCGCCTTGACCGATTCCAGGTCATTGAAGCGGGCAACGAGCGTGTCACCGGCGGTACTATCCGTGATGCCCGGACTACCCGGAATTCCAAGGGTAAGAACCCCCGAACCGGCCTTGATGAGAAAGCTATCGCCGTGTCCGTGGTAGCATCCTTCGAACTTGATAATCTTGCTTCTGCCCGTGTATCCGCGAGCCAAGCGGACCGCGCTCATCGTGGCTTCAGTGCCCGAGTTGACCATTCGCACCATGTCAATTGAAGGGTACAGCCGCGCGATCAGCTCGGCGAATTGGACCTCTATCGCCGTATTGGCTCCGAAGCTGGTGCCCAGGGCCGCTGCCTGGGAGACGGCTTTTACGAGGCGTGGATCGGCATGCCCCAGGATCAACGGTCCCCAGGAACAGACGTAGTCGATGTACTCGTTTCCATCCGCATCGTAAATTTTCGCCCTCTCGCCCCTCGTGATATAGAGGGGTTCCATATCCACAGAACCAAACGCCCGCACAGGGCTGTTGACGCCCCCCGGGATTACTCGCCTGGCCTCATGGAAAAGTGCTTTCGATTTTTCGTTCATTGTTGCTCCCCGAAGTATTTGATTCGCTGTTTCTTATACTCTTTGATGCTATACAGCAGCTGATAATCTGTGCAGCCGATGCGTCGAGAAATACCCTGGACCAAGGCATTACACTGCTCTCGCGTGCGGGCGTGGACCATGGTATAGAGGGAATACGGCCATTGTGGATACTCTTTTCTCTGGTAACAGTGTGAGACGCTCTCGATAGATGCTGCCTCGTTTCCCGCTGCCAGGATTTCCGACTCCTGAACGTTGAAGCAGGCCATACCGTTGGCTCCGTATCCGACCCGCCGGTGCCGCAGCACCGCCGCAATGCGGCGTATCACTCCTTGTCTTTTCAAATGTTTCACCAAGGCCAGGAAGTCCCTCTCCGGAACATCGAGGCGGGAGGCAATATCGCTCCACGGCCTGGCTATAATCGGCAGGGGATGTTCGAGCTGAGCCAGGGAAAACCGTTCGACAGAGGAGAGATTGACAGGCTGCTCGCCTCCGGATCCCGCAGCGCTGCGTGCTTCGGCCCCGGTCCGGCCGGCATACTCCTCCGTACCACCGCTGTCTCCATTGCCCCGAAAACGCAGATGCACCTTCAACTTGAATGTGCGGACAGAAGGGAGAATCAGGATATCCGCTGCTGCATCATCAACGATCTCTTCCACAGCCGCTGCAAAATCCTGATCCCGCGGAAGGCTCAATGTAAACCAGATATTGTACAGGTGGTTTCTGAGGTAGTTGTGGCTGACGCCGGGATGACGGTTGATTCGCTCGGCCAGCCGTTCGACCTGATGTTCTTCCGCCCGCAGTGCCACCAACGTGCTCCTGTAGCCGATCCGGCGTCCGTCGAGCAGTGCCGAAATCTCCCGGATCAGGCCTTCGGAGAGCATGGCCCGGATGTCCTCGATCGTCTCGGCTTCTGAGAGCCCGCAACGACTGCCGATTTCCTGAAACGGACGGTATCTCAGAGGGAAGTCCTGTTGAAGCTCTTCAAGCAACCGGCCGCGAAGATCGCTGATTGTGCTCACGACGGACCGACCGCTTGATGTCGTTTGGGCAGGTACACGCAGTAGGGCTCCTCGGCCAGATAGTTCCCGTCGGCAGCAAAAGCCCGGGCTCGACAACCTCCGCAGAAGCGGAGGTATTCGCAGATTCCGCATTTACCCTCGTACTGCGATGGATCCCGAAGGCTGGTGAAAAGCTGCGAATGCTCCCAAATCTCCCGGAAGTCGAATCCGGCTCTGCGAATGTCTCCGGCCTCGAGATCTAGAAAGCCGCAGATCTGCACCCGACCTGTGTGGGAAACGAATGCGAAGCTCTGACCACCCAGACAGCCTTTGGTCATGGCGTTGAGTCCGTGAGTATCATAGCTGACGGTGCGCCCCGCTTCCTTCTCCCTCTGCCGCAGGATCCGGTAGTAATGTGGTGCACAGGTCGGTTTGATCTGGATCGGGCAGGCAAGACTCCTTTCGTAGATCCAGGTCAACACCCGCTCGTACTCTTGCGGGTCGATGGTCAGATCGGCCAGCTCCTGGCCTCGACCCGTCGGGACGAGAAGAAAGGGATGATAGCCCACGGCCCCGATGGATATCGCCAGCTCGAGGATCTGTTCCAGCTGGTCGACATTCAACCGTGTCACCGTGGTATTGATCTGAAACTCCAGACCTTCGTCCCTGGCCAGACGGGCTGCCCCGAGGACTGCATCGAAGGCGCCTGCTGTCTGCCGGAAGGCATCGTGGGTTTCTCTATCAGCACCATCGATGCTCAAAGAGATACGCTGGATACCGGAGGCAATGATGCGACGGGTGCTCTGTCTGTCCATCAGCAACCCGCAGGGAGCCATGACCATCCGCAGCCCGAGATGTGTTCCGTACTCGGCGATCTGAAAGATATCCGGCCGCGCCATAGGCTCTCCGCCTGTGAGAATCATGATCGGTTTAGCGTAGGCCGCCACTCCATCTAGAAAACGGAAGCACTCCTCGGTGCTCATCTCCCCCTCATAGTCGCGATCGACTGCGGAGGCGCGGCAATGCCGGCAGCTCATGGGGCAGCGACGAGTCACCTCCCAGGCGATTAGACGGAGTTCCACCTCATATCCCTCCCTTCGCCAGCAGCCCGGCGACTCGTTTGGCAAAATAGGTAAGAATGATGTCAGCCCCTGCCCGCTTTATGGACAACAACACCTCTACCATAATGCGCTGCTCGTCGACCCAGCCCTTCTCCCCCGCTGCCGTGATACAGGCGAACTCTCCGCTGACATTGTAGGCGGCCAAGGGCACTGAGAAGGCGCTCTTGACCCGATAGATCACGTCCAAGTAAGCCAGAGCCGGTTTGACCATAACGATGTCCGCCCCTTCGGCGATATCCAGCTCGACCTCCCTGAGAGCCTCCTCGACATTGGCCGGGTCCATCTGGTAGCCCCTACGATCCCCGAACTGCGGGGCCGAGCCGGCGGCATCCCGGAAGGGACCGTAAAAGGCCGAGGCGTATTTTGCCGCATAGGACATAATTGGCAGATCCTGGAAGCCTTCATTGTCCAGGGCTTTGCGAATCCGGCCGACCCGGCCGTCCATCATATCCGAGGGAGCGATCATGTCGGCTCCGGCTCGAGCATGAGAGAGGGCTTGGCGGGCCAGCAGTTCCAGAGTGGCATCATTGTCCACCGTGCCATCCTTGATCACACCGCAGTGACCATGGCTGGTGTACTCGCAGAAGCAGACGTCGGTTATGGTCAGTAGATCCGGGACATCTTTCTTTAAAGCCCGTACAGCCCGTTGTACGATGCCCTCATCGGAACAGGCTTCACTGCCGGTCTCGTCTTTGTGCTCAGGGATGCCGAACAGCAGCACCCCTTGAATCCCGAGGTCCCGGACTTCTCGGCACTCCTCGACCAGATGATCGATTGAAAGCTGATAGTTGCCCGGCATCGAGGGGATTTCCTGACGAATCTTGCTCCCCGGGCAGACAAACAGCGGGTAGATAAGATCGCGAACCGAAAGGCTGGTCTCCCTCACCAGACCGCGTAATTTCTCGTTCCGGCGCAGGCGGCGCATGCGGGTAAAGGGGAACATCAGCGCACCTCCTTAACTTGGGCTTTGAAGGGAGCTTCCACCTCCGGCAGAAGACCGATTTCCTCGTCGCTGAGGTAACAGGCGGGATCCGCTTCCCAGAGATCTCCGGTAACCGATTCGGCTCGGACTCTGAGATTTCCACCGCACAGATCCAGATATCGGCAGCGGGCGCAGCGCCCCTTCACATGGGCTTTCTTGTTCTTCAGCCTGGCCATGAGAGGATCGGAGAGGTCGGTCCAGATCTCACTGAAGCGACGCAGCCGCACGTTTCCAAAGGAGTGGTGCCGCCAGAACTGATCTGCGTGCACCGCACCGTCCCAGCTGACACAACCGATCCCGTTACCGGAGCTGTTCCCCCCATTCATGCGCAGCAGCTCCAGAATTCCCTGCGCCCGGACGGGGTCCTCCTGTTTCACCCTCAGATACAGGTACACACCGTCGGCGTGATTATCTACGGTGAGCACCTCCTTGGGATGTCCCGCCTCGAACAGATCCCGGGTCAGATCGATGATCCGGTCCACCACTCGGCGGGTTTCCTCATGGTTGAGATCTTCGGCGACCAGACGGCTGCCGCGGCCGGTGTACACGAGATGGTAGAAGCACGCCCTTGGGATATCCTCCTGCTGAAGAAGAGAGAATATTCCCGGGATTTCCTCGGCGTTGCGCCGGTTTATCGTGAAGCGCAGCCCCACCTTGATCCCCGCCTCCTGACAGTTCTTCAAACCGGCCATAGCCTGCCCGAAGGCTCCCTTCACTCCCCGGAAGCGGTCATGGGTTTGCTCCAGTCCATCGAGGCTGATGCCGACGTAGGACAGATCCAGGCGCCTCAGCTCCCGAGCCAACTGCGGTGTGATCAGAGTACCGTTGGTGGACAGCACCGATCGTACACCCCGATTCCGGGCGGCGGCGATGAGCTCCAGGATGTCAGGTCGAAGCAGCGGCTCCCCGCCTGAGAAGAGAATCACCGGCACACCGAAATCAGCCAGATCCTCGATCAGAGCCTTGCCTTCGTCGGTGCTGAGCTCCCCCTCGTAGCACTGGTCCCGGGACCCGGAGTAACAGTGAACGCAGTGGAGATTACAGCGCCGGCCCACGTTCCAGACTACAACCGGCTTCTTGTCCTCTGAGAATTGCAGAAGGTGAGAGGGCAGGGATTGGGTATGCCGGCCATAGCGAAGCGGGTCTGAGGGCTCTACGGTCCCACAGTACAATTTTGAGATACCAATCATGTCTGTTCCTTTGCTTGAAAATAGTGTTTTATCGCCCGGATCAAAGCGGATATTGTATGCGGGCTGGATTCGACGAGCATCTGGATTCCCTGCTCCCGGGCACTTCCGGTCGTGACCGGACCAATGCAGGCTCCCCGGATCTGTCTGAGGTACCGCTCCCTCCCACAGGATCGAAGAATTTCCACAAGGTTAGTAACTGTGGACGAACTGGTGAAGGTAACCAGATCCGGTTCCTCCCTGAAAATCGAATCCACCTCCTCCTCGGAGTATTTAGGTATCAGGTTCCGATATACGGGAACACGCACCACTTCAGCCCCGAGGTCCTCAAGACCTGCGGGTAGCAGCTCTCTTCCGATCTCCGAGCCCGGAAACAGGATACGCTCTTTGCTGTAGTCAGTCTTGAGCTCAGCAAAGGTCTCGAGAACCGCTTCGGAGGTGAAGCGCCGCGGAATCAAATCGGCCCGGATACCGAATCCTCGGAGGCGGCAGGAGGTCCCGGTTCCGATTGCCGCCACCTTCGCCGTCGAGAGAGCCCTGGCATCTAATCCGGCCTGTTCCAGTCTGGAGAAGAAGACCTGCACTCCGTTCACCGAAGTAAATACGATCCAGGAGAAGGAGCCGAGCTCCTTGAAGAGCTGATCGAGCTTTGCGAGATTTTCCAGCGGCATAATGGCGATCGAAGGGAACTCCAACACCTCAGCGCCCAGCTCCCGCAGCCCTCGGGAGAGATCTGAAGCCTGATTCCGGCTGCGGGTGACCACGATTTTCCGTCCGACAAGGGGCCTGGTATCAAACCAGCGCAGCTTCTCACGTAAATCCACCACCTCGCCGACAACCAAAATAGCGGGAGGATCGAACCCTCGAGCGTCGGCGAGGGCCGCGATGTCCGCCAGTGTACCGGTCAATGTCTTCTGTCTGTTGAGCGTCCCCCACTGGATCAGAGCCGCCGGTGTGGCGGCAGGCCTTCCAGCCCCGGTCAAGCGATTCACAATGCCAGGTAAGTTTTTCACACCCATGTATATGGCCAGTGTACCCGCCCCGACGGCCAGTCGATCCCAGTCCACGTCACTGCCTGTTTTTTTAGGATCCTCGTGGCCGCTAATCAGGGCGGCGGTGGAAGCCATGCCCCTGTGGGTCAGGGGAATTCCGGCGTACGCCGCTGCGGCCAGTGCAGAGGTGATTCCTGGAACTACCGCAAAGGGAATATCCTGCCCGGCTAGCTCCAAGGCCTCTTCCCCGCCGCGTCCGAACACGAAGGGGTCGCCGCCTTTTAGACGGACCACGATCTTTCCCTCCAGTGCACGAGCGATCAGCAGAGCGTTGATCTCCTCCTGGGGAAGGGAGTGCTTGCCGGCCATCTTGCCGACGTAGATCCGCTCGCAGCTCTCCGGACAGTTATCGAGCAGGACAGGATTGGCCAAGTAATCGTAAATCACTACGTCTGCCCGCTGAAGAGCCTCCACTCCCCTGGTCGTGATCAGCCCCTCATCCCCGGGACCTGCACCAACGATGTATACCGTGCCTCGGCTTGTACTTTCAGCTGCCATCCGTGCTCCTTCTGTGCCTGTAGCGATCATAGCTCACCCGCACCTCGAGGTCCTCGACACCGATCCCTTGAATCAGCACCGCAAGCAGCTCGTCAATGGCCTTCTCCTCGCGGTACACGTTGTCCGGGCTCTTGCGCATCCCGTCGATCATTCCCAGAAGCAGGTGCGCTACCAGCTTATAGTCCAGACCCGGACGGACCACTCCCTCTTCGGTGCCACGCTGCAGCACCGTCAGCACGAGGCGGTTAATACGTCTGTGAAGCTCTCCGATACCGAGGCGGTCGTTCTGAGCGAGGGAGCTCTCCTCCCGTTTCCAGATGAGGTAGAAGTGGGGATGCTTCGACATGAACTTGTGCAGGTGCAGGATCAGGCTCCGCAGGTTCTTCAACGTCTCATAACGCCGGTCGTAGGCCTTCTCCAGGATGTCAAGCAGCTGCAGGAGCCGGCTTTGAATGATGGAGAAATACAGGTCCTCCTTGGACTCGAACAGGTTGTATAAGGTTCCTTTGCCCACACCGGATCTCTGGGCGATCTCCTCCATACAGACACCCTGGAAATCTGCGCCTGCGAAAAGCTCGCTGGCCACGGTAAGCACCCGTTCCAGCTTATCTTGTTTCTTGCCATTATGTGCTGTTTCGAATTGACTCAAGGACCTCCGCTCCTCCACTCTCGAGAATAATGTCAGCCAGCTCCGCCGCCAGTCGCTGTATTGTTGACGCCTTACCCCGGAGCGCGCGGCGGATCACCCGATTACCGTCCGGGTCAGCGACCAATCCCTTAACGGTGCATTCTCCCCCCCGGATCGTGCCGAGGCAGCCTACCGGGATCTGGCAGCCCCCTTCGAGTATGTGCAGGAAGGCACGTTCGGCCACAGCAGCGCTGAAGGTAAGCTGATCGCTGATGCCGGCTGCCAACTCCGCCGTCCGTTCGTCCTGCCGGCGTATTTCGATTCCAATGATACCCTGGCACACAGCCGGAAGCATGATCTCCGGATCCAGGTATTCCGTGATCCTGTCCCCAGAGCCGGAGCGCTGCAGCCCGCAAGCCGCCAAGACCAGAGCATCGCAATACCCATCCCGAATCTTGCCAAGCCGTGTATCAATGTTGCCCCGAATGTCCACGACCTGGAGATGGGGGTTTATCTTGAGAAGCTGGGCTCGTCTTCTCAAGCTCGAGGTGCCGATACTGGCCCCTTCGCCGAGATCAGCGAGCTTTAGCCCATCTCGACTGACAAAGGCATCCCTGGGATCATCCCGCGGAAGCACACCTCCCACCGCCAACTCCTCAGGCAGGGAGGTAGGCAGATCTTTCAAGCTATGCACCGCCAGATCGATCCGTCCACGTATCAGAGCTTCCTCAATCTCGCGAATAAACAAACCCTTGCCGCCGATTTTCGACAGAGGTGAATCGAGGATCTTGTCCCCCCGGGTTTTGATGATCTCTACCTCGAATTGCAGCTCGGGAAACCGAGACTCTAAGGCCGAGCGTACCTTCCCCGTTTGGATGACCGCCAGGCGGCTGCCTCGCGTACCTATTCGGATCGATCGGCTCATTTTTTCTTGCCGGGTTGGAGGTCGAAGAGGTTGTTGACCATATCGATATAGTCCAACTGTCTTCCGTCACGAGACAGTGTTTTGAGGTTCTTTACTATCAGCCCGAGGTATTTTCCCTCGAGGAACTCGCTGAACTCCCGCACCTTGTCGTAGGTCTCTGTGGGCAGACGGTTCTTCAGGCTGCCCAACTCCTTCTCGGAGATGGATTCCAACCGATTCTTGAGATGAGCGATTGTTGGTGCAAGATCCAGGGTGCTCAACCATGAAAAAAAATCACGGGTGTGACGCTGTATAATCCGGTCGGCTTTTTCAACTTCCCGCCGGCGTTTCTTGTGGTTGTGGGCGACTACCATTTCCAGATCGTCCACATCGTAGACGAACACCTCCTCCAACCCTTTGACCGAGTCTTCCACGTCTCGCGGCACCGAAAGATCGATAAGAAACAGGCTGCGATTGTGTCGTAGTTGCATGACTTCCCGCAAGAACTCCAGGCGCACCAGCGGGGTTCGGGAAGCGGTGGAAGTGATGATGACATCGCAATGCAGGAAGTAGTCATCCAATCGATCAAAAGCCACCGCTTTGGCTCCATACTTCCCGGCCAGCTCCTCGGCACGCTTGAAGGTTCTGTTGGCCACATGCAGATGACGGTTTCCCCTCTGCACCAGACTGTCCAGCACCAGCTCGCCCGTTTGCCCTGCACCGATCAGTAACACCGGATGCTCCGGCAGGTTGGTAAAAATCCTGGCTGCCAGCTCCACCGCCGCATAGCCCAGTGAAGATGCTCCTTCATTGATCCTCGTGTCAGAGCGCACCGTCTTACCCACTTCGAAGGCTTTATGGAACAACCGGTTCAGCACCGTGGCGGTTAGCCTGCGGGCGGCGCTGATGCGGTAGGCCGTCTTCACCTGACCCAAAATCTGGTTTTCTCCGAGCACCATCGAGTTCAGACCGGCAGCCACACGGAAAAGGTGACTTACCGCCTGATCCTCCTGAAAGGTGTAGAACAGATTGTGTATATTCTGGCGGATTCCTTTGAATTCACAGAGGAATCTGATCAGAGCGTTGAAATCCCGGGAACCGCAGGGTTTGGGAGAGTTGAAGTAGATTTCCGTACGGTTGCAGGTGGAGAGGACCACGACCTCTGAAAAAGGCTCTGTTTTTTGCAGCTCGCGGATAAAGCGCTCGATCTCCTTCTCGTCAAAGGCGACCCGCTCCCGTATTTCCACGGCCGCTGTCTTATGATTTAATCCGATCACACCGATCATGTATTGTCCATTCTAGTCAGGATTTTCTTCACCAACGGCTCGAGCTCACGTTCCATGCACTGCCTTTTACGTTCGGCACCTGTATCTTCAGCGGCAATCCGAGCCCGCGCCACACGAATTCTTTCCAGGTCCGCCTCCAGCCCGGAATACAGCTTGCTCTCCAGATGCTCCCGCAACCGACGCGCCAGGTAGGGCGCGGTGCCGGAGGTTGACACCGCGATAGCCAGCGTACCCCTGCGAGCAACAGCGGGAACGAAAAAGCTCGAATGCTTCGGGTCGTCCACAGAATTGACCGGCATTCCGCGGTCCGCCGCCTCTTCGTAGACCATCCGGTTGACCTGCGCTGAATCGGTTGCGCTGATGACGAGTCGATGCCCTTCCAGATCTCCCTGGGCGAACCCTCTGCAGATCCATGAGATCCGTCCGGAATCGGCCAGGACGCGGAGCTCCCTGCACACCTGGGGAGCCAAAACCGTCACCACGGCGGAAGCGGCGAGCAGGCCTTTAACCTTCCTTGCTGCTACGGTTCCTCCACCTACCACCAGACAAGGTGTCGAATCCAACTTCAAAAAAATCGGGTACAATGTAATCCCCTCAAAACCTGTGCAGAGTTTGTAGAATCAGACGTACCATCACCATAAATACAACCACCACGGCAAAACCAAACACACCGAAGCAGCTCTGCTTTCTCCCACTCCAGTTGAAGACGCGTCTGAGAATAATTCCAACCACGTACAACAACCAAAGTACAGCCGACAGCAGGATCTTCGGATCGCTAAGCGGGATGTATCCCCACACCCTTACCGCCAGAATGCTGCCGAGCAGAATGCCGATCGATAGAAATACGAATCCCGCCGTGAGGGCGATATTGTTCATCCGTTCGAGCAGCTCAAGGGGAGGATGCCGATCGAACATGCGCCGAAGCCTCTTTTGTTTGAGCTCCCTGAACAGGTGCAGGTACATGAGTCCCAGGATCATCGAGAAGGCGAAAGCAGCATAACCCAACAGGGTGGCCAGGGTGTGGCCCCCGAACAAGGGGGAGCGAAAAATGCCTTCGTCCAGATAGATGATCCGCGAGCCTAGAGAGGCGAGCAGTTGGAACACGAAGATCAACGGAAAGGTATAGACCGCCGCCGACCTGACTTTCACGGCGACATACAGAACCGATGCGATGAAGGTGAGGAAGAAAGCGATGACCGAAAGAGCTTCGAAGAACGAAGTAAGAGGTACCTTTTGTTCACTGATTCCCAGTACAACAAGATAGGTTAGATGTAGGGGAAGGGCGAGCAGGATCATCACCTCTGTGACTATTGAAAATCCTCTCCTGCCGCTGAAGAAATAGGCAGCGGCGAAGAACGAAATCACGAGGTAGAGGATACTGATGCTCAGGCTCAAGGTAAACAATTGGTTCTCCATCGCAAACGAGTACTGACTGGTCAGTTCTTCCCTATATACCATATACATTACCGAATTACAAGGATTAGCCAGCCTG
>Ga0255054_10002030_pt1 | contig 11730 bp, 6 predicted proteins | sample JV7_2_23_MG_FD_188634 | JGI IMG/M metagenome (GOLD analysis project Ga0255054, IMG submission 188634) | Seawater microbial communities from Jervis Inlet, British Columbia, Canada - JV7_2_23 | ecosystem: Environmental > Aquatic > Marine > Inlet | place: Canada: British Columbia | collected... | reverse complement strand
TGCCGGCGCAACACTTATGTTGCTGTGGCTGGTATGGCGATTACAACGACGCAAATTTCAGCGTGAGGCCGAATATAGCCGCAGGCTGGAACAGGATGTTGCCTTGCGGACCGAGCAACTTGAGGAACGTAATTGCGAGTTGCATGTTGCCAGCCGTGCAAAGAGTAACTTCGTCGCACGAATGAGCCACGAAATACGGACGCCAATGAACGGTATGCTGGGCATGACGCAGCTTCTAATGGGTACGGATCTTGACGATAAACAGTATCGATTCGCCCAAACCGTCAAGCGATCAGCCGAATCCCTGCTTGATATTATCAATGACATTCTCGACTTTTCGAAAATAGAAGCGGGTCGACTTGAACTGGACCTAGTCGAGTTCGATGTCAGTGACTTGGTTGACGAAACTGTTGAGCTATTTTCAGGTGCAGCCGCGGAAAAAGGCCTGGAGCTCATGTGTTCAACGCCGCCTGGCAAGATGATCGCCGCGATTGGCGATCCTCTGCGCCTAAAACAGATTCTCGTCAATCTGCTTGGCAATGCAGTCAAGTTTACCCAGGATGGCGAGGTCGTATTGCGATACACGCTTATCGACAACGATACGGAGAACCTGCGTTTCCGATTCGAAGTCACCGACACCGGCGTTGGAATTCAGCGGGATCATCTCTCACTTATATTCGACTCGTTTTCCCAGGAAGATAGTTCGACGGCACGACGTTTCGGTGGAACCGGTCTTGGACTCGCGATTTGCAAACAGCTTATCGAGATGATGGGCGGCGAGATTGGCGTAGAGAGCGAACCGGAGAAGGGCTCCTGCTTCTGGTTTACCTTGTCTCTCGAAAAGGCGGGCCCTGCCTGGTTTGCCAGAAAGGTGTCACATCGCCTGGCGAATTTGAGCGTGCTGGTGGTTGATAATAATGCGACCAATTCAGATATCGTCGTCGGCTATTTGTCGGCGTTGGGCGTTCAGACGGTATCGGTAACATCCGGACACGATGCCCTCAAACACCTGGATGTGGATGCCGAGTCATCGCCGATTGATCTGGTACTGCTTGATGCGGATGTTGGCGATATGAGCGGCCTGGAAACGGCACGGGCGATCAGAGCCACCCCCAGAGCACAACAAGTCAAGATCGTAATGCTGAACCCTGCGGCGGTAGGTCTCGATGAAGAGCAGTGGCGTGATGCCGGCATTGACGATTGTCTGCCAAAACCGATTCGGCAGTCGATGTTATATGAGAGTCTCCTAATGCTGACGGCTTCAACCGGTACCTTTACCACTCTCAAGGTCCCACGCGAACCGGATGCGAAGCAACTTGAGCGGCTGACAGGGCGCGTATTGCTGGTTGAGGACAACCCGGTGAATCAGGCCGTTGCCCTTGGCATGCTCGAAGAACTTGGTTGCGATACAGTCGTTGCGATCAACGGCCAGGAAGCAATTGAACAAGTTGTGCAAGAAGATTTCGACGTTATTCTGATGGATTGCGAAATGCCCGTGATGGACGGATTCGCCGCAACCGCAGCTATCCACGATCGAGCGAAAGATTCGAACGAAGTACCGATTATTGCCTTGACCGCCAACGCGATCGACGGCGATCGGGAACGTTGCATCGCGGCTGGGATGCAGGATTACCTTAGCAAGCCCATTTCTGTCGAGAAGCTTCATGGGACGCTAACGAAATGGCTCGGAGCCGCGCATAACGGTAAAGCGGATTATGGTTCGGTTTCGATCGATACTGCTTCACTGAATAACATTCGGCAGCTGCAAGGCGTTGGCGGCGACAAGATGGTTAGGCGGGTAGTCGATCTGTACCTTGAGAGTTCGTCAATGCTGGTTGAAGATTTGCGCGGAGGATTGTCGCAGGGTGATGCGGAAGCCGTGCGCCAGGGTGCACACGCGCTAAAATCCAGCAGCCAGAATGTTGGCGCTTGCGCGCTTGCAACCCTTAGTCAGAAACTCGAGGAGATGGGGCGCAGCGGCGAACTGGTGGACACCGACGAATACATGGGCGAGCTGGACAAGTTGTATCCGCAAACCGTGCTCGCTCTCAAGGTGGCAATCCAACAGGTGGCTGAATGCTAGTACGTAGCGAGTCCAAACCGACCGTTATGGTCGTAGATGACGACCCCGCAACTCTGCACGTATTGAACCGTACTCTTACTCATGACGGATTTTCCGTCATTGAAGCAAGCAATGGCCAGGAGGCTATTGATGCATTCAAACAATCACGCCCTGACGTGATTCTCATGGATGTCGAGATGCCCGGGATGGATGGCTACCAGGCCTGTTCGGTCATACGCCGTAGCGAGGGGGGAGCCGATCTTCCGGTTGTCATGGTGACAGGACACGACGATTCCGCGTCTATCGATCGCGCGTACGACGTTGGCGCAACAGATTTTATCTCGAAGCCAATCAACTGGTCATTGATTAGCCATCGGCTTCGCTACATCCTGCGTGGCGCCAGGAATTTGCATGCGCTCAGTGTCAGCGAAGCGGAGAATCGGGCGCTGATAGCGGCAATTCCGGATAGCATATATCTAGTCAATGGCGATGGCGTCATTCTGAAGCACCTGAGTGGAGAGAGCCCGTCCGGCGACTGTGACGGCAAAGCGTTGTCCGGAAAAAACATCGTGAGCCTTTTGCCGCTCGGATTGGGCAACGATATCGTTTACAGCATATATTCGGTGCTGTCGACCGGAGTAAACGCGGCGATCGAATATCAGGTGGAAACGCCCGGTGACGAAGCATGTTGGTATGAAAGTCGGTTTGTTCACCACGGCAACGAAAAAGTCTTGGTCATGATTCGTGACATATCCGACCGAAAACATGCGGAGACAAAAATCCATCGTTTAGCTTACTATGATTCGTTGACCGGACTGCCGAATCGGCCGTTGTTCAAAGAGCAGCTTCAGACAATATTGAAACGCGCGAGATCTGCCAATGACACTTTAGCGGTGTTCAATATCGATCTGAACAGGTTCAAACGGATCAACGATACCCTGGGCTCGTCGACAGGCGACGCCGTATTAGTGAAGATGGCGACAAGACTATCGAAGTACGTGGATAATCTGTTTCAGGATCAAATGACCGGTACGGCCGAGCCGAATTCCTGTCTCGCACGTTTCGGTGGAAATGAGTTTGCTCTCTTGCTATCAGGGCTATCAGATCCGTTTGACTTGACGTTGATTGCGGAACAACTTCGTAGATTGCTTGCAAAACCGTTGATGCTTAAAGGACACGACTTTGTCGTAACAGCAAGTATCGGTGTGGCGACATACCCCGAACATGGGGCATCAGTCGAAGCGTTGTTAAAGAACGCCGAATCAGCGAGGGACGAGGCCAAGCATTTGGGAAGCAACACCCAAAAATTTTATCGAAGTTCGATGAACTCGGGTGTTACAGAATGTTTGAATCTGGAAAACGAACTTCGTCGTGCCCTGGAAAACGATGAATTGTCGATGTATTACCAGCCAAAGTATTGCGCTAGAACGCTTGAACAAAGTGGTGCGGAAGCGTTGCTACGCTGGTTTCATCCAGAGCGAGGAGAAATTCCGCCAACAGCATTTATTCCGATTGCCGAGGAATCGGGGCTCATTACAGAATTGGGGTGCTGGGTTGCAAACGAAGTCTGCGAGCAGATTTCGTCGTGGCAATACTTTGGAATATCGCCGGGCCCGATCGCGATCAATATCTCCGGTCAGGAATTCGGTCTCGGTGATCCCGTCGCGACATTGACTGAGGCGGTTAACAAAGCCGATATCTCCGCGTCGGCAATGGAACTTGAAATAACAGAGACGGTTCTTATGAGTGACATCCGATCTGTCATGCTGGCTCTGCATGCACTCCGGGAGGAAGGTTTTAGCCTGGCGGTGGATGATTTTGGCACCGGCTATTCATCCCTTCGCTATCTCCAGAAGTTTCCCGTTGATGTGCTCAAGATCGATTCCTCTTTTGTACATGATGTCGAAAGAAATACAGACAGTCGCGCAATATGTACCGCGATCATCGCATTGGCTCGGAGCCTCGGACTGAAAGTGGTAGGCGAGGGCGTGGAGAGCAATTGGCAGCTTGAATTCCTGAAACGACAGACATGTAACACAGTGCAGGGATTCTTGCTAAGTAAGCCTCTCTCACCGGATGATTTCGCCGACCATCTGAAACGCGGTTTGCCACAAACCAGGTCTATTGATCGCGTTATTCATTTGCAATCCCGTGAGATTGTATCTCTGTAACTTCAATGTTACCTGTAGCCAAGGCCACCAGCTCTACGCCACCGGAGTCGCAGAATTTCTTCTGTCGCTCCTGAGAAATCACCCTTTACAAGGAAGCGGCTTGGTAACATGCATCCCAGCCAACTATTCGGCTGACGACCGGTTATTGTCTAGTCACTTGCGTATGTCCGCTATTGGCCGTTGGGACTCTCACTTTATCGGCGTCGTCGCTGTAGGGGGCTGGCCACCTTTCCTCCTTCGCTGCCAATCCGCCAGAAAGAAAGCGCCTGAGTCGGTCAGGCGATAATTGTCAAAGCCGTCCGTCGAGCCGATCACGGAGTCGACCAGTTCATATTTCCGGAGCTTGTCGAGGCTGCGTTGCACCTGCGCGGGACGCAATGTCAGCTGGCCGGCAAGTTCCGGCGCGGATAGTGCGAGTCCCGGCGCCAGGGCCGCGCTGGTACGAAGTACGGCCAGATCCAGATTATCGATCTGCACTTCGGGAATCGTGTCGGCCCCGCTCGATCCTCGCCGGGGGATCCGTTGCCGCAATGTGCAGACCAGCTTTGTCTTGATGCTGCGTATACCGCACGAAATGCGAAAGCAAATAGTCCTGATCGCCGCGTTCACGATTCTCGCAACATTCTGCAACAGCCTGATAAACTTCCAGGCGACAACGACCAACAGTAACCAGACCAGCAGTGAAAGAACTGCGGGAAGCATGAGTCCATCACTTTCGCCGCCAATTCCCAGTCTCAGCGCCAATGTTGGTGCATGCGCGACAAATTGGGTCAAAACGAAGTCCCCTGGCAATAAAAATGCGTCGTATATCACCTTGCCGGGATCGTGCAGATTCGTGAGCCAGTTTGTGATCATGCTGTCTGTCCGAAACCGCGTGCTGTCGCAGTCAGGATATCGATGGTGACAACGACGATCGTCAGCTCCATAAATGATTACTCGATGCCGTCCTGAGTCCAGAGCGTCTTGACCGGGTAGTTGACAAAGCCTGGATCGAAACATTCAACACCGACACAAGCAATCGGCGGCGCACAGTCTACGCCGATGCAATTCGGATCATCTGGGCCCGGGAACAGAACGGTCGGTGTCGGGGCGATACCACCCTGTGCCAGTTCGGTTACCCGCGGCTCGAGTGCATTCTGGTTATTCACAACGGGGTCGCCATTTTCAACGTTGACCCGATACAGGAAGTTCTTACCCTGACTCGGCTGACAAGCATCGGCCAGATTGGCCTCCGGTGAGAAGCCGACAAAGAACACCGAATCGTCGAAAGTTAGTGAGCCCGCGATGACCTTTTGATTGGCTGGCATAGTGAATTTCCAGCCTCTTTCGGTTGGATCGATAATGGTGCGCAGCTGTCCGCTGACTTCGACCAGATCGGCATCAGTTACAACGTTGAAGGTGTCGTATGCAACTTGCGCCAACTGGTTGAAGACATTCGGATCACGCACCGAATAGAACCGGTCGGAAGCTCCGTTATCCAACGGATGAGCCCGGTAGCCGCTGCCGATGCTGAGAGCAACGAAACGCTTGTTCTGATTCCTGTCGGTAAAGATTGACACATCGGGCGAGTTGTAGAACCGGCGTGTGTCGGCCCCAGAGGGGGCGCCCAGTCCTTCGGCGCCCAGCTGAGCGATGACACCACCAGCGACGAGATTTGTCGGCACTTGCCCATTCGAAATATCGAATCGCAGCAACTGACCGCCCATGTCCGAGGCATACATGCGATCTGCCAGGCCATCGCCGCTCATGTCGATAACCCGGATCTGACTCGGTATAGAGCGGGTCATGCTGGCCAGTCGCAGGTCAGCTCCTGCATCTCTCCCGGCACGCCAGAGTTCGGCGCCACTGACAAGGTCAAGCATGTGAATACTCGCACCCGAGACATCCGGCGCTGCCGTGTAGGTCGGCGTGTCCTGCACCGAATCGTATCCACCGCCGATGACAACGACAGCTTTGTCAGCGTTCAATCCAAAAGTATCGACATCAACCCGGGATACAATGGGTGTTGACCAACTCTGGCCGCCACTCGTCAATCGCACGTTCCACAGCAATTTTGGCGTGTTCTTGTTGGTCACATCGAGGGCATAATAAGTTTCGCCGCCGCGGCGCATGCCGAACAGGATGTAGACGAAATCCGTGCCGTCGATGATGCCATTGTTATCGCGATCCACGACCACCGGCACAATGTTGCCGTCGATGCCGTAATTCTTGAACTTATTACTCGAATTAAAGAACAGCCGGTTCATGTTAGTGAGCAGTTCTTTCGGAATAAATGACCAGAGTTCTGCGCCTGTCTCACCATCGATGGCGTGCAGATAACCATCGTTGGTTGCCGTATATACGACGACCTCCGGGTTGGCTGCGGTGCCACCGTAGACAATCGTAGCTGGCTGAGAATGCAGCGGATCACCCATCTGGTTGCGTACGATGGTTGCTGGGTCTCCGTCAAAATCGGCTATGTCTTCGCCACGCAGCCAACGGATCATTTCATCTTTCGACGGCTCGCCCGCGCCACCTGTCAGACCGAAGTCGGCGAGCGTAAATGCTGCCGCATTCCATGACGTGATCGCATTGTTGGCGGCGGTGAGATTATTATCGGCGCCGTTGTTGGTATAGAGATTGCGAGATATCGGTGCGGGCAGCATGTTTGCTGCTCCACCCAGCGTGACATTGTTGCCGTCCGCTCCGCCAGCCGTCCAGAAGCTCTGCGCAGCATCGTCGAAGAAGCCGGTTGCCGGATTGATGGCGCCGAGACCGATGGCGTCGACGATCTGCCCGTTGCTGACACGATACTTCTTGAGGTTTCCGGGCCAGTGTATTTTAGTCTTTGGCGAGAACACCGTGATGTACAAGTCGTTCAGGTTCTGCGTCCGGTTGAAGGCATTCACCGATACGGCAGGTGAGGCGAACGACAGACTCCTTTCATTGATATCGGCGACGATGTCTAACAATGTGAGCGCAAGACTCTCAACGTCGTCGGCCAGGAAGTAAGTGCCACCGGATCGTTCTGCCGTGGAACGCAGAATATCCAGGTTGATAGTGAAACCGATCGTGTGTGTGGTGACGGACTGATCACCGGATAAGATCGTGTCAACATCTTCTTTTGCCAGGTACTCTGAAATGTCGTCGAGACACATACCGTCCCCGACTGTACCGTCGCAGGTGCTGCGGCCAAGTGCCGTCGAGAAGTTAGGTAGCGTGGGCGCGAGGATTTCGGTATCCACGTCCCTCGTGGGCAAACCGTCGGTGAGCAGAATGTTGTAGTTCTTGGAGCAGGCGTTCGTCTTCGGTTGTTTGTAGTTCTCCGGATTTATTGAATCGAGAGCCGCCGGATCAGTATTGTGTTCATTGATTCTCTCACCGTACTCGGCGTCCATGCCGCGCCAGTACAAGGCGGCCTCATATAAGGTCTCGGCCAGTGGTGTCGAGCCGCCTGCAGACAGTGTGTCAATCGCAGAGACGACACTGGCCCGATTAGCGTCAAGATCGCTCATCGCCTTGATGACCGGTCCACCGTCACGATTGTTGAAACGCATGATGCCGACATTGACACCGGTGATCGAATTCAATACAGCTGACACCACCGCCTTAACGATATCGATGCGTGAGAGATCTACGGTGGCAGGCGAATTCTTCCAGTTGAGGTAATTGCCGTCATACAAGATGTAACCGCGGTTTGCCGGTGCGCTGCCCCAGGAGAGTTCGCTAGTGGGGTCATTGGTGAACGGATCCGCCAGGTCGACGCCATTCGACGCCCAGAGGTACGCCAGCCGGCCGTCACCGTGGATGCCGGAGTCCGCCTGGCATTCCACCGGTTCCGTATTGTAACCGGGTGCAAGGTATTGCCATCTGACCGGTCCTGTGTCCGTGCCGGTCTTGCCGCCGCCACGGTACTGCACCATCGTGTTGGCGAAGCTGCCGATGCCGGACATCTGGTTGGCGGCGAGCTGGCAGTGAAATGAACTTTTGACGATGTAACTCTGGTTAGCACCATCACACACCGGCACCACGCCGACATCGGTCCAATAGACATTGTTCGAATCGCAGTCGCCGCCATAAGTCCGCGTGCGGTCATACGGGGCGATCGTTCGTTCGGTCGTATTCATACTGCCCGAGGTATCGAGGATAAACAGCATATTCGGTTTGTTGTCCTGCGCGGCGGGAGGCGTTGCAAGCAGGAGTTCGGTATCATCCGCGACAGCGGGAGCGCCCGCCGTCAACGCCAATAATATTCCGGCACACGTCCCTGTAATATTTCGCTTTTGAGCATTCATTTTCGTTCCCTCAAAAACTTTTCTGCTTCGCTCGACGATCAAAGATTCACACTGATTGCGGTAATAGTGTTCGATTGGAGATGATGCATTACGGTGGCAGCCTGGGTTTTTCTATTTCTGACGCGCTTGAGCTGATTTTTGAACTCCGCCAGTCCGACGTTGCGATCATTTAGCACGTAACGGGTTTTGCTGGTTACGCGCAATGTCTGTGCATCACAGTCGGGGCATTGCTTGAAAGTCAGCGTTCCGTTTACACTGACTGGCAGTCTCAGATCAGTGACAGCAACTTCATACGCTGCTGTAACCGTCGTTAGGCCGGCCGTGGCTGAAAGGCTCAGTCCTAACAAAACCAGGATAAGTAATTTTCGGTACGCCCGAGTTTCCTGCCGCAACATACGCCCATCCTCTGTTCGTTCGTTATAAAGGCGGACGCAAAGCTTTGGTCGACGACCGGTTCGTCGTATTACGGCTATGGGTTCGTCAAAACAAGAGGGTCGCCTGACAGTTCGCAACAACACGCAGGACGCGTATTGTTCTTCATATAAACCTGGCGGCCCCGCTGTCGTAGGCTGTCACCCGTAGACCGGAAGCTTTGCGTCCCTGCCTTTCGACAGGTTTGCCTTTTCATTTCAGGCTCATTTATACCAACAAAAGCACTGTCGGGAAGGCGCAGTTTCCATAAGTTGAAAACCAGGCGATTATGTCCATCTATGTGTTGGTTGGGCGCTCAATGCAACGCAAAAAAAAGCAACTGATTACAGGTAATCGAGGGGTTTTGAGGATGTTCTCCGGTAAGGAATGCCATACCCCTACTAAATCAGGGCAACACCAAAACGGTATTTCCCTAACTTGTTGATAATACTGGCACTTCCTAGGAGATTGGAACCCCTGTTATCGCCACTGCCGGGATGTGAAATTCCGGAGCGAACGCCGGATACGTGTCGACGTGCAACAACGGACGCAAAAATAAGGCACATTGGTCGTCCATTCACCAATTGGACCCGTACGATCCGACCTGGTCGACGAAAAGCTGGAATAACTTGGCGAACGTCCGAATTCACCCAAAGCGGCCCTTGGGACACACCACACGCAAGCGAGAATCGCACATGTGTTATTTTTCTGCATTCGGCGGATCACAGACGTTCGGCCTGGGCGTAATTTTGATCCAATCCGGTTGATGGGCGAAATTCACCCATGTAATTCACAATTCAGGCAGCATAGTTATCCAAATCGCCCCCCGACGACTTGTCCTACGCGACTCACCATTCAACTTCATCGTCGCGGCAACGCGCCCTGACTCGCTAAGCTTCAGGCTTAGCAATCACACTCTCAATAGAGTCGATAATTTCTATGCAAAGCTCAGTTGAAATAAACTTTCTTGCTGAAAAAGGAACTGCTCCATCTCCTCCAAAAACGTACGGGTCTTCACCAAACATTGCCCATTGAGCACTGAGCGTCTCGGGGGTTATTCCTTTCTCATAAAAGTCTTTTAAGCTCTTAATCGTAATTTCTTTACACTTATTAACCGCTTCTTCCAAAGAATCATACGATCCAACTGAGTACCTTTCACTCTTATCCATATAGTGATAATTATCATCGACATAGATTTTGTATTTTTCACTCATACATTTCCGGGCACTTCTTCTTGTTCAGGAGTTTTTTCAAAGAACCTTCTTCAACTTGAGAATAGGTAATTTAAACACTAGATTCCCAGAAAACATAGAGTGTTGAACAGCTATTCATATCGGGTCTTCAGCCTAATCGCCGTGCAACCTGGGCCAACGGTCCTGATGCGCCATGTTCCGCTTCTGGCCAGCCGATTAGCGCGGGGGAATTTCACCCCCGCGCCCTCACAGAACCGTACGTGAACGTCTCCGCTCATACGGCTCTTGTCATTCAGCCGCCTGTAACCAGAACGACCTTGTCTTGCCCAAGGGTTCCTCCCTTTGCAGGTTGACCCAAAGTTAAGACCGAATGACCTCGCCCCTTCGCTCCATCCTCATTACAAGGACTTCATCGCTAATACGAGCGAGTCCGCCCCTGTGCCTGGCATCGGTACGCTCGCTCTCGTGGCGTTAACCACTTGAACTTCTCCCTTGACATCCAGGTGACAGGTTCCCACGTTCCCTAACAAAGCCTGAAACAGCGTCACGCCACCTTCACACCGGACACCACCCAGCCAATCAGCAGGCACCCGCTGGATTCGTCCCAAGCCACAGCATAAGACTTGGTTTTGATGTCATCCGATTTTTCTTTCGACGCTTCATCGGTGGTTCGCTTACGCTCGTCTCACTGTTTCATACCTGACGTCTCTTGCGACGCCTTTTCCCCTAACGCTCACCACCCCGGCTCTTTACCGCAGCAGCTTAGGGTGGTTTAAAGCCTCTCCCTGCAGAGCGGCTTTGGAGGGCCTGCCTCCATCTCTCCTAGAGTTACGACACGATCAATGATCCCCTATCGTGCCTCGTGGCACACATTCTGTTGAAAAACTCCGTATTACGATGACCAGAAAATTCATAGGAACTATTTGCTTGCCTGGTGCGCCAATCGCAGATCAATTGTGCGGTTCGGTGTCGCGTCAGGCCGGGTTTTCATGCGACTTCTATTACCCCCTCGTATATACAGTACACAACGTCGCTCATATCGCAAATAAAATCGCCGCTCTTTTCAAATTAGAGTTTTTCAACAGAATACCCCCGAAAGCGGCCGTCGAGGTGTTAGAGTCTTGAGGGGCCGCTAGCGACCCGAAGCGGTCATCGCGATGCGATTTAGTCTGTGTCCAGTCATAGGCACTGTCTCCTAATAAATCATGGCACGGCGTGACGATGGATTACACCAATTTGCAGGTGCTAGCAGAGGTTTCAGTTACGCTTCTGGGTTTCTCAGGACTAACTGCCATAATTGGCCATTCTCGATTCGCCCAGCAGGGTGTTACATACAGAATGCTGGGGTTGCTCTACACCTCATCTCTGGCATTTATCGGTTCAATTTTGCCTTTGGTTGGAATTCCCATATTGCCTGCAGCTGTTGGCATAGCTGCATTGATGTTGGCGGGAAACATTTGGGCCGGGAAAAACTCGTTTGGTCGGTCTAGGTATGAGATTCAGCCTAATCCAGCCCTCGTGTGGGCGTTTTTTCCAATGAGTGTAATGGTGAACTTGTACTTGTGGTGGTCAATTTTTACTTCGGCAGAGCAATTGCTATTCGCTTATCAACTACAGAT
>Ga0255054_10002028_pt1 | contig 11734 bp, 7 predicted proteins | sample JV7_2_23_MG_FD_188634 | JGI IMG/M metagenome (GOLD analysis project Ga0255054, IMG submission 188634) | Seawater microbial communities from Jervis Inlet, British Columbia, Canada - JV7_2_23 | ecosystem: Environmental > Aquatic > Marine > Inlet | place: Canada: British Columbia | collected... | reverse complement strand
TTCGTGTGAGGTATACCCGGGCACCCCGCTCCTGCAGCAGGTCCCTGGCCCTGAGAGCCACCTGCAGGTTGACGTCAGGCTCGCGCACACCCGTGGGTCCGATCGCGCCTCCGGGAGGGTGGCCGGCGTCCAGCGCAATGAGGCGGCCCTCGAGAGGCCTCCTGCGATCGATCACCGGAGGCCGCCGAACCTCGAGCTCGAGATCATGGCCCGACCAGCGCGCGCGATACCCCCATACCGGACGGCTCAGGGTCACGCGCACCACGGTTACGTCCTCAGCCGGTTGCTCGAAGGCGATGAGCTCGACCAGCGAGTCGGTGCCCGAGTACTGGATCCAATCCACGTCCGCCGCGACGCCATAGAGCGTGAGAGTGATCTCACGCTCGGTCTCGTCCACCCGGTAGGGGATCCGGGCCGGCAGCGGCACGCGGAGCAGCAGCGAGGCGGGCCCCGGCAGCAGACGCAGCGACCGCACCCTGCCTCCCGGCGGCGGGTACCCGGACGGGAGCGGTTGGACGTCGAGCGCGTCTACCCAGGCCACCGTGGAGCGGGAGAGCTGGAGCCGGACCTGCGAATCCCAGCGGCCGCTCACGGCCGCCACGGTGCCCGTTGGGAAGAACCAGTGGTAGGTGCCCCAGGGCGCGGGTCGCCCGGCGAGCACGGAGTCGGTGCGCCCGGTGCCGGCCGTATCGTCGTTGACCACGACCACCGGCGGGGCCGCGCGGTCCACCAACCCCAGTCTCAGGGGCCAGCGTGCCTTGGCGGTATCCGCATCGAGAATCGCCTCCACCCACGCCCAGGCCGCATCCTCGGGCGCCGGCGTGCTGTCGGGAGAGAGCACGGCTCCCGGATCGGGCCCGAAGCGCCCCACGTGCCAGCCCACGTAGCGGTCCAACCCCCCCGGCCGCACACCTGGCCGCACGGTGCCGAATGCGCGCTCGCCCCAGGGGAGATCCTCGGGAGCGGCGTCGGTGATCAGGGGCACGACCGTCGAGTCCTCCAAACGGACCTGCACCAGCGCTCCCGGTGCGGCGCGCACCACCAGGCGCACGCCTTCGCCGGGCCTGATCCACCGGTCGCCGGACGGCGAGAGCGACGTGGAGTCGATCCACACCCCCTCCGCCGGTGGCACGAAACCTCGGGCCACGGGCGCCAATAGCGACATCCGCGCGGTGTCGCCGCCGGCCGCGGCCACGATGTCGAAGCGAGCCACTGAGTCTTCGGGAAGCGGCACCCACGCTATCCAGCCGCCGGTGGGGTATACCGGGATGTCGTGGCCGTTCACGCTGAGGCGGGCATCGCCCCGCCCAGCCGAGCCGAAGATGAACGTCGAGTCGCGCGCCGGGATGACGTATGTGGATTCGGCGCGGACCACGATCCAGGAGCCCGGTCCGGCGGCGAGCGGTACGTCCTGCCGGGGGTAGGCTACCCGGAGTTCGAGGGCTCCGTGCACGGTCTGCGGCAGGGGCGGGGGCTCGCGCAGCGGAATCGCCCCTCCTGCGCACGCCGCGCCAAGCAGCGACACGACGCCTGCCACCGGGACTAAAAGGGTGCGCGGCATGGTGGCGGAACCTACACAGAATCAACGAAGTACGTCAATTTTCTTTGGTTGACCCTCCTTTTTTCGGGGTGTACATTGGCTCCCCACCGTGCATTAGCGCGCTCGACCCGGAGCACGACCGTGACGGGACCTGCTGACAAGCCTCCCATCGACGCCACCGCACCGCGGCGCTCGGCCGAGATCACCTGCCCGGCCTGCGGCGCAGGTGTCGCACAGGGACTCCCCTTCTGCCCCTCATGCGGCAAGCGAGTGCTGGCCCCTGGGGCCGGCCCGGCGTGCCCCCGCTGCGGCACCTCCACCGCAGAGAGCACCAAATTCTGCGCCACGTGCGGCCATGACCTCGGGGCGCGGGGCTCGGCCCCCAGGGTGTCGACCTCGGGTCCGCCCTCGGCGTTCGTGGTTCTGCTGCTCGACGAGTCGGGAGCCGAGGTCTCGCGCTACCCGGTGCCGATCGGGGACACCACGATCGGCCGCCAGGGAGCTGAGCTCGAGTTCCCCGACGACGTGTTCATGTCGCCGCTGCACGTGCAGCTGACGCCCAGGGGTGAGGACATCTATCTGCGCGACCTGGGCAGTCGCAACGGAACCTGGTACTTCATTGCCGAGCCGCACCTGCTGATCGACGGCGACCGATTGTTGGTGGGCTCGCAGGTGCTGGAGTACCGCCGCCTGGGCTACCCCGGACCGCACCCGCCGGAGCGCGACGCCACGCGCCGCATGGGCAGCCTCGTCCCGAGCGCCGACATCGCGTGTCTCACACAGCTCAGGGCCGACGGCTCGACGCGGGACATCGTGCACCTGTCTCCCGGGCGCAACGTCAGGCTGGGGCGCGATCAGGGAGATTACACGTTCCCGTACGACCCCTCGATGAGCGGGCTGCACGCAGAGATTCGCTCCGAGGACGCGGACTTCGTGGCCGTGGACATGGGCAGCCGCAACGGCGTGGCGCTCGCCGTACGAGGCGAGGTCACCCTGGGTCCCGGCGGCCGCTTCCTGGTGGGCGACAAGATGCTGCGCGTGGAGCCTGCGTGAAGACCTGCCCGGTCTGCTCTTCCGAATGGCCTGACGACACCAGGTTCTGCCCCAAGGACGGCTCGACCCTGCGCGCTGCGGAGGGCGCCGACTTGATCGGCTCCATCGTTGCCGACCGATATCACATCGAGAAGAAGCTGGGCGAAGGCGGGATGGGCGCCGTGTACCTCGCCGAGCACGTGAAGATGGGCCGCAAGAGCGCCATCAAGGTGATGACTCAGTCGATGGCGTCCGACCCGGAGGCAATCGCCAGGTTCAACCGCGAGGCGGCCAACGCGGCGCGCATCAACCATCCCAACGTCTGCGCGATCTACGACTTCGGCGAGACCGAGGACGGGACCATCTACCTGGCGATGGAGTTCATCGAGGGCGAGGCCCTGAGCGACACGCTGCGGCGCGATGGCGCGCTCGACCTGGACCGGGCGGCCGAGATCCTGCGGCAGGCCGGCGAGGCGCTGCAGGCCGCGCACGACCTGGGGATCGTGCACCGCGACCTCAAGCCCGACAACATCATGGTCGCGAGGGGTCGCGGCGGCACGGACGTCGTCAAGGTGGTGGACTTCGGGATCGCCAAGGCGATGACGGGTGAGGAGGGACAGAAGGTCACCAGGACGGGGCTCGTGGTCGGCACCCCGGAGTACATGAGCCCCGAGCAGCTGTCCGGCGACGTGTTGAACGGCCGCAGCGACATCTACTCGCTCGCCCTGGTCTTCTTCCGCATGGTGACGGGAGCGCTGCCGTTTCAGGCTGAGTCCTCGCAGGAGACGATGATCAAGCGGCTCACGGACGACCCGCTGAAGCTCTCCGAGGTGGCCCCCGACGCGGGCTGGCCGCCCCGGCTCCAGGGCGTGATGGACCGCGCGCTGGAGCGGATGCCGGCCGACCGCTACGAGAGCGCGGCACTGTTTGCGCGCGACGCGCTGGACGCCGTGCGGGGCGCCGGGCGGCCCGTCGTGGGCGTGGACACGGAGGGGGCCACGGAAGTCATCGGCGCCGGCGGCGTGACCGAGCAGCTCCCCAACACCCGCGTGTCGGGCGGCCCGGAGGAGACCACCCCGCAAACGCCCGTGCCCGCTACCTCGGCTCCCGCCTTGCGGACCAGAAAGAAGCCCGTGGCGGCCATCGCGGTTGCGGCAGTGGTCGTCGTGGTTGGTGGCGGCATCGGTGTGACGATGATCGGACGCGGCGGCAACGAAGCCGGAGCGGGCGCCGAGCCCACGGAGGCCATGGACAGCGCGCGGTCGGTGCAGGATGAGACCGGGCAGCCGGGAGGTGCCGAACTGGAGTCCGAGTCCGGCAGCGACACTCCACGACAGGGACCCGGGCAGCAGCCCGCCGGCCAGGATCGGGCGGTCACCACACCGGTGGAAGCCGAGGTCCAGGAGCCGCCGCTGGACACGGTGGCCTTGCGAACGGAACTCGACGCGCTGTTCTTTGAGGACGTTGAGGACGCGGCCCGGCGCCCTGCAGCACGGCAGCGGGCACAACAGATCTACGATGACCCGCGTGCCCCCGCCGCGCTGCGCGCACAGGCAGCAGGCGTGATGGGGCAGGCGTACTGGGTCGAGGAGCAGATGACCGAAGCCTGTCGCTGGTTCCGGCTGGCGGATCGGCTGGATCCCAACAACCGTGCGTACACTACACCCCTAACGACAGTTTGCGCCTCGTGAGATTCTTCGGCTCCAAAGGCTCCGGCATCCGCATGAGCGTGTTCGGCAAGACGGACGTCGGGCAGACGCGCGAGCACAACGAGGACACATTCCTCGTCGCCAACCTCACGACCAGGGACGCGTCTCTGCAGCCCGACGTGCGCGAGCACGAGGTGGGGCCCAAGGGCTCGTTGCTCATCGTCGCTGATGGGATGGGCGGCGCCGCAGCAGGAGAAGTGGCGAGCAAGCTGGGGTCCGAGACGATCTACGAGCACCTGGCGAAGTCCTGGGCCAACGACAGCGAGAACACCCCCCAGCAGTTCGCCTACCGTCTCAAGGAGGCGGTCGAAGAGGCCAACTCCCGGATCCAGAGCTACGCGAAGGAACACCCCGAGATGAGGGGGATGGGCACGACCACGACCGCGGTCGGCGTGCTGGCCGATCAGATCTACCTGACCCAGGTCGGCGACTCGCGGGCCTATCTGGTGCGCGACGGCGAGGGGATCCAGCTCACCAAGGACCAGTCGCTGATGCAGCGCCTCGTCGACGCCGGCGAGATCACCGAGGAGGAGGCGGAGAAGAGCGATCGCCGCAACATCATACTGCAGGCGCTCGGACCCGACCCGAAGGTGCGAGTGGATCTCACCAGCCAGCAGCTGCGGCGCGGTGACGCCCTCGTGCTGTGCTCCGACGGACTCTCGGGGCAGGTCTCGCGCGAGGAGATCACCGAGCGGGTAGCGGACAGCAACAAGAACCTCCCCGACATCTGCACCGAGTTGATCGACCTGGCAAACGAGCGGGGCGGCCCGGACAACATCACGGTCGTGATCGCACGCTTCAGCGGGGAGGGCCTCGGCAGCCCGGGGGGTGCCGATTCGGTGGGCCACCAGGTCTACCCGTTGCTGGATCCCGAGTCGACCACCGAGCCGGTGCCAGTCTACAAGGGAAGCAACCCGCCGGTCCCGGAGAACAAGTCACGCATGGTCATCGCCGGTGCGGCTGCGGCCGTGATCATCGCGTTGGCGTTGTTCATCGCCGTCGGCGGCATCTAACCACCGCCGTGAAGGTCCAACTCAAGATCCTCACGGGCGCCCGCGCCGGATACACCGAAGTCTTCTCCAAACCGTACATCGGCATCGGACGCCACCCGGCCTCCGACCTCCGTTTCGACCCCGAGCGCGACCTCGACGTGTCCACGCGGCACGCAGCCATAGTGGCACAGCAAGACCGGTGGTACGTGCGCGACCTCGGCAGCCGCAACGGCACGCTGGTGAACGGCCATCGCATCACGCGCGACACGAACCTCGGCGACACCGATCAGGTCCGGTTCGGCGACGAGGGCCCGATAGTCGAGTTCCGGCTGGTAGCGGCGGGCACCGCCGACGGAGCGGTAGCGCGCGCGGCGGGCGCGGCCCCGACGACGCCAGCTCCGGCCAACAAGGACACCGGGCCACGCCGGCGTGTGAGCACCACCGAGCGGATTCGCATCGAAGTTGGGCGCCAGACGAAGACGCTGCGCACCGTGACGGTCGGCCTCTTCGTGTCCCTGATCGTGGTCGCCGCCGTGTTCTTCTACCAGGGCAGCAGGCAGGCCAGGGAGCGCGAGCGGGAGGTCGCCGAGCTCCAGGCGCGCACCGACTCCATCCTGCAGGCATCCGAGCGCGCGATGGAGATGCTGCAGGGCCGGGTCGAGGGCCTGGCCACCGCGCTGGGCACCTCGCGCCGCGATGTGGAGGGCCTGCAGCGGCAGCTCGCCGCCGCCCAGCGCGCCGGCAGTACCGACGAAGTCGATGCGCTGACGCAGCAACTGGGCGATGCCAGCCAGGCGCTCCAGTACCAGCAGGCCGCCGCGCTGGTCGACTACAGAGCCATCGTCGAACGCAACCAGCGGGCGGTGGCGATCATCTGGGTGGAGTTCGGGCCGGATGAGGTGCTCACCGCCACGGCGTTCGCCGTGCGCAGCGACGGTACGTTGCTCACGAACCGGCACGTGGTGGTCGGCGCGGAGGGCGACCGCCGCCCGACGAGAGTGGCGGTCCGGTTCGCCGACTCGCGGCAGAACTGGCGCGCGACCCTGCTCGGGGTGTCGGCATCGGCCGACCTGGCCCTCATCAAGGTGGACATCAGGGGCGGCACCCCTGCCGTGAGCCTGAACAGCCGCGCCGACACTCTCAGGCAGGGAGATCCCATCGCGCTGATAGGGTACCCGCTCGGCACCGACCTCCCGATGGGGGAGTACGCCCGCACGAGCTTCTGGGCCGGATCGGTCAGCAAGGTGCTGGACGACGTGATCCAGGTGGACGGCTACGGCGCCCCGGGCGCGAGCGGCAGTCCGGTCTTCGACCGCAACGGCGAGGTGGTGGGCATCCTGTATGGCGGACAGGGGGGATCTGGCGGACGGATCGTCTATGCAGCCCCGGCCGGTGCGGCGCTCGAGTTGATGGAGTCGGCCGGAATCAGGCCGGAGTGATCGACCCCAGCACTCTCGGGCCCTTGGCGCCGGTGGCGGAGGGCACGTTCGACGTCAGCCCCTGGGTCGCCCTCCAACCCAGGTAGGCAAACGCAACAGCCTCCTTCGCATCGCCGTCGAAAAACTCCTCCTCGAACAACCGCACGGGCCACCTCTCGAGAGCCGCCTGAAGGCCGGCCACGAGGGTCGGATTACGGGCGCCGCCCCCCGACACGAGCAGGTCGCGTTGGCCATCCGCGGGCAACCAGCGCTCGATGCCCGCCACCACCGAGCGCACCGTGAGCTGGAGCGCGGTTGCCACGCAGGCGTCGCCGGGAGCATCGGCGCGGCGCTGACGCATGCGGCTCATCAGGTCGGCGGCGTAGGCGTCGCCGAACACCTCCCGCCCCGTGCTCTTGGGCGGCGGCGCCGCAAAGTACGGATCGGCCAGGAGCTCCTCGACGAGCCCCTCATCCGCCGCTCCCCGCGCCGCCCGCTCCCCGCCCTCGTCGAACGTTGCAGCTGGGTCCACGAGTCTCGTCACCGCGTCCAACACCGCCACCCCCGGACCGGTGTCGAACGCGATCACGCCGTCGGTATCTCCCCGCCGCGGCACCCACGTCACGTTGGCCATCCCGCCCAGATTGAGCAGCGCGCGGCCGTGCTCGGGGTGCCCGAACAGGACCGCGTCCGCCAGCGGCACGAGCGGAGCTCCCTGCCCGCCCGCGGCCACGTCGCGGCTGCGGAAGTCACTCACGACGCGTACGCCAGTCCGCTCGGCAATGGTCGCCGGATCTCCGAGCTGCAGCGAGGCCCGCCCCGGCTCGTGCCACACGGTCTGCCCGTGTGAGGCGATGAAGCCGAGCTCTGTCGCCGCCACCCCCGCACGCTCGAGCAGCTCGGCGGCAGCGTCGGCGAGCCGGTGCCCCAGGCCCACGTGGAGCAATGCGAGGTCCCGCGGCGTGCCGGCACGAATGGCCTCGCGCATGGCCGCCCTCTGCTCGTCCGTGTAGGGTCGGGTGTAAAACGCGCGCAGCGACACCGAGTCGGGGCCCGCGATCTCGACCAGCGCCGCATCCACACCGTCGAGCGACGTGCCCGACATGAGCCCGACGGCCAGCGGGCTCACTCGATCACCGCGGGGGGATCACCGGCCGCACCGCGCACGAAGCCGCCGGCTTCCTCGAGCAGCGCCCTTCCGGTAGCGGCATCCACGCCCCGCCGCACCATCACGATGGCCAGCTTGACGCTGCCGCCGGCGTCCTCTATGGCACGCCGCGCCGCGGCGCGATCCACGCCGCACGCCTCCATCACGATCCGCTCGCCCCGGTCGTGCAGCTTCTGGGACAGCGCCATCAGATCCACCATCAGGTTGCCGTACGCCTTCCCGCTGCGGAGCATGGCGCCCGTCGTGATCGTGTTGAGGGCGAGCTTGGTGGCCGTTCCCGCCTTGAGCCGGGTAGAGCCCGTAACCACCTCCGGTCCTACCGGTATCGCAAGCATCACGTCCACCGTGGCGGCGATCTCCTTGGGCGGGTCGCTGCAGGTCAGGATCGCGATCCGGGCTCCCAACTCGCGCGCGCGTTTGAGGGCCGCCGCGACGAACGGCGTCGTGCCGCTGGCGGCGATGCCGATCACCACGTCCCGCTCCGATGCGACGAGCTTGTTCATCGCCTCAGCGCCGGCCGCTTCGTCGTCCTCGGCGCCCTCCTGGCTCTGGTCGAGCGCCGCGCGGCCACCTGCGATCACCCCGACCACCATCTCGGGCGGCGTTCCGAACGTGGGTGGGCACTCGGTCGCATCCAGCACCCCGAGCCGCCCACTCGTCCCGGCGCCCACGTAAACCAGGCGCCCGCCGGCTCCGAAGGCTGCCACGACCAGGTCGATTGCCCGCGCCAGCCCCTCTCGCGCCTGGTGAACGGCATCGGGCACCGAGCGGTCCTCGGCGTTCATGAGGTCGACGATCTCGAGGGAAGACGCTACGTCCACCCGCTCGCTACGCGGATTGCGGCGCTCGGTGAGGCGCGGGTCGAAGAATTCTGGAATAGACATCGCGATGAGGTTCCAGGTGGTAGATTGTGGAGTCAATTTCCACTTAGTTGGGGCTTCGGTCAACGAGGAGTCGATGACGAGATCCTGTATTGGGTCGAGGTGGGGTGGTTGGGCGGTGCTCTCTCTCGTGGTCCTGGCCTCCTGCGCGCCCGCACCCGAGGCGCCCGCGCCCGACGTGGCGCTCCCCTCCCCCCACATCCCGGCCGGCTGGCCCCTCATCGCCGAGGCGGAGCCCGTGGCAGCGGCCCACGCGGCAGTCGCCTCGGTGCATCCGATGGCGAGCGAGGTGGGAGCGCAGATTCTGCGCCGCGGTGGCAACGCCGTTGACGCGGCGGTCGCGGTGGGGTTTGCACTCACCGTGGTGGCTCCCTCGGCCGGCAACATCGGGGGCGGCGGATTCATGGTGATCCGCCTCGCGGACGGCTCGGTATACACGCTCGACTACCGCGAGGCAGCCCCGGGACGCGCCACCCGGGACATGTATCTCGACTCCGCCGGCAACGTCACTGACAAGGGCATCATCGGACACCTGGCCGCCGGCGTGCCCGGGTCAGTAGCCGGACTCACCGAAGCGCAGCGCCGCTTCGGCGCACTCGATCTCTCCGAGGTGATGAAGCCGGCCATCCGATTGGCGGGCGAAGGCCACGTGCTCGACGAGGCCCGCGCGCGGGGAATCGAACGCACGGCGGAGCTGTTCAACCGATTCGAGGCCTCCCGCCGCAAGTTCCTGCTGCCGAGCGGCGAGGCCCCGCCGCAGGGCTACCTGTTCGTGCAGCCGGACCTGGCCCGCACCCTGCAGGCAATCTCGGACGGTGGAGGGCGCGCGTTCTACGAGGGCTACATCGCGGACCTCATCGTGGCGGAGATGGAGCGCGGAGGCGGGATCATCACGAAGCAGGACCTCGCAAGCTACCGCGCCATCTGGCGCGACCCGATCGTGCTCGACTACCGCGGCCACACCGTCTACTCGATGGCCCCCGTGAGCTCGGGCGGGGTCACGATGGGCGAGATCCTCAACATTCTCGAGGGCTACGAGCAGCTGCCCGCGTTCGGAAGCGCCAAGCACGTGCACCTGCTGGCAGAGGCCATGCGGCGGGGCTTCGTGGATCGAAACCACTACCTCGGCGACCCCGGGTACGTGGAGATGCCGCTCGGCATGTTGCTGTCCAAGGACTACGCCGCCGAGCGGCGCAGCAGCATCGACCCGGATAGGGCCAGCGCCACTCCGGAGCTGCGACCGGGTAGGGGCGAAGGAAACCACACGACACACTACTCGGTGGTGGACGCCGAGGGGAACGCGGTCAGCGTCACCACGACCCTCAACTTCGGCTACGGCAGCAAGGTCACCGTGGCCGGCGCGGGATTTCTGCTCAACGACGAGATGGACGATTTCGCGAGCGCGCCGGGCCAGCCCAACATGTACGGCCTCGTCCAGGGAGAGGCCAACGCGATCGAGCCCGGCAAGAGGATGCTCTCGTCGATGACCCCATCCATAGTGCTGGATACCGACGGAGAGCTCCTGCTGCTGGTCGGCTCCCCGGGCGGGCCCACGATCATCACGACCGTCACCCAGGTGATATCCAACGTGGTGGACCACGGCATGACGCTGCCCGAGGCAGTGGGAGCGCCGCGCATCCACCACCAGGCGCTGCCCGACCTGATCCGGTACGAGCACGGCGGCCTCAGAGGCGACGTGGCGAGGAGCCTGGAGCGAATGGGCCACCTGGTGGAGGAGCGTGGGGGGTTCAGCGGCGAGGTCGCGGCGATAATGCGGACCCCGGAAGGTTGGGTCGCGGTCCACGATCCGCGCTCCGGCGGAGGATCGGCAGGCTACTAGCGGGGGCACCCGGGGCGACCTGGCGTCGGCCTCGGGGTGCGGCTAAGTTCCAAGCGTAGTACCGTATGTCGTTAGGGCGGCAAGCGTTACGCCGCCGGCAGTTGCAACCCACGGCTGTGGTGAGCGAGGTCAGAATCCCATGAACATCGACGCATTGTCCAAGACAGCCCGGGAGATCGTGTCTCCGGGACGCGGCATTCTGGCGGCCGACGAGAGTACCCCGACGATTGCCAAGCGGTTCAAGTCCATCAACGTGGAATCCACCGAGGGAAATAGGCGTTCCTACCGCGAGCTGCTCTTCACCACGAAGGGCGCGGGCGAGTTCATCGGCGGAGTGATCCTGTTCGACGAAACCATCCGGCAGTCCGCAGCGGACGGGACGCCGTTCGTGGAGGTGCTGAAGAAGGAAAAGAGCATCCCCGGCATCAAGGTGGACACCGGTGCCAAGGCGCTGGCGAACTTCCCCGGCGAGAAGATCACCGAGGGACTCGACGGCCTGCGCGGCCGACTCGACGAGTACTACGAGCTGGGCGCCAGGTTCACCAAGTGGCGGGCGGTGATCGCCATCGGCCAAGACATCCCCACGCGGTTCTGCATCGATGCCAACGCCCACGCGCTGGCGCGCTACGCAGCGCTGTCACAGGAAGTGGGACTCGTGCCGATCGTGGAGCCCGAAGTGCTGATGGACGGCGACCACACGATCGAGATGATGGAGCACGTCACGGCGACAGCGCTGGAGGCCCTGTATTTCCACCTGAACGCGCACCGCGTGGTGCTCGAGGGAACGCTGCTCAAGCCCAACATGGTGCTCTCGGGCAAGGACTGCCCGACGCAGGCCGGCGTGGAGCAGGTGGCGGAGGCGACGATCCGCACTCTCACGCGCTGCGTTCCGGCGGACGTGCCCGGCATCGTGTTCCTGTCGGGCGGCCAGAGCGACGAGATGGCCACAGCGCACCTCAACGCGATGAACCAGATGGGCAAGCACCCGTGGGAGGTGAGCTTCAGCTACGGGCGCGCGCTTCAGGCACCGGCGCTCAAGGCGTGGGGCGGCAAGAAGGAGAACGTGGCCGCCGCACAGAAGGCGCTCTACCACCGCGCGAAGCTCAACGGCGCGGCGCGGTTCGGCAAGTACGATCCCAGCATGGAGAGCGCCG
>Ga0255054_10002025_pt1 | contig 11745 bp, 7 predicted proteins | sample JV7_2_23_MG_FD_188634 | JGI IMG/M metagenome (GOLD analysis project Ga0255054, IMG submission 188634) | Seawater microbial communities from Jervis Inlet, British Columbia, Canada - JV7_2_23 | ecosystem: Environmental > Aquatic > Marine > Inlet | place: Canada: British Columbia | collected... | reverse complement strand
CGACGTGGTGAGCGAGGCGCTCGACAGGGTCGAGAACCACGGCATCATCTTCGTGGACGAGCTGGACAAGATCGCGGGCGAGCGGAGCCAGATGGGCCCCGACGTTTCCCGCGAGGGAGTGCAACGGGACCTGCTCCCGATCATCGAGGGCTCCACCGTGCAGACGCGCTACGGGTACGTGCGCACCGATCACGTGCTGTTCATCGCGGCCGGCGCGTTCCACGTGTCCAAGCCCGCGGATCTCATTCCGGAGATGCAGGGGCGCTTTCCCATTCGGGCCGAGCTCTCGCCGCTGGGACAGGAGGAGTTCGTCCGGATCATGACGGAACCGGAGAACTCGCTGATCAAGCAGTACCAGGCGCTGGTCGCCGCCGAGAGCGCGGAGCTCACGTTCAGCGACGACGGCGTGGCCGAGATCGCGCGCATCGCGATGATCATGAACGAGCGCACCGAGAACATCGGCGCGCGGCGGCTGCACACGGTGATGACGACCCTGCTCGAAGACGTTCTGTTCGAGCTGCCCGACCTGCCGGAGAAGAAGATCGTGTTCGACACCGACCAGGTGCGCGAACGCCTGATGCGGATCGTCGACGACGAGGATCTGCGCAAGTACATCCTGTAGCGGGATACGCGAAGAGTGGGAGTGGCGGGGCGGCTGGTGCCGCCCCGCCGCTGCTCGTTTGAGGGGCTTGATAGAAGGCCAGCCCGGCAGCCCCGCCGTCCAGGGCGGGGCGCCGAGACCACGGGGCATGACGCCCTTTCTCCCCGTCATCACTCACTTTACACCCCGCTGCCCGGCGGGTAGAATCAACCTGCTAGCCTGTCATTTTGACTTACCGCTGGGATTCATATGCCCAAACGAGATTTCCTCAAGGTCTCCGACTTCAGCGCCCAAGAGATCAAGCAGCTGTTCGACCTCGCCGCCGCCATGAAGTCGGGCCAATACGACAAGAAGCCCCTGGCGGGGAAGAACCTCGCCATGGTGTTCACGAAGAGCAGCACGCGGACACGCGTCTCGTTCGAGGCCGGCGCCTACCAGCTGGGCGGCAACGCGCTGTTCCTCTCGAGCCGCGATCTCCAGCTGGGCCGCGGCGAGCCCATCAAGGACACGGCGCGCGTGCTGTCGCGCTACGTGGACGGGATCATGATCCGGACGTTCGCGCACGCGGACGTCGAGGAGCTGGCGCACCACTCTACGGTCCCGGTGATCAACGGCCTCACCGACTTCCTGCACCCGTGCCAGGCCCTGGCAGACGTCATGACCGTGCGGGAGGCGTTTGGCACGTGGGAGGGCAAGGTGGTGGCGTGGATCGGAGACGGGAACAACGTGGCCAACTCGTGGCTCAATGCAGCGGGCGTATTGGGCTTCGAGCTCAGGCTGGCCTGCCCGGAGGGGTTCGAACCCAACCACGACGTCTACGAGCGCGCTGACGGGGTCACGACGGTGTCCATCCACGAGGATCCCGAAGAGGCGGTCCAGGGAGCGCACGTCGTGAACACGGACGTATGGGCGTCCATGGGGCAGGAGGGCGAGGCCGAGGCGCGCAAGCTCGCCTTCAAGGGCTACACAGTGGACGAGAGCATGATGAAGCTGGCCGCGCCGGACGCGATATTCCTCCACTGCCTGCCTGCCCACCGCGGCGAGGAAGTCACAGACGAGGTGATCGAGGGGCCGCAGTCTCGCGTGTTCGATCAGGCCGAGAACCGCCTGCACGCCCAGAAGGCGCTGATGGCGATCCTCATGGGTGGGGAGAGCGCAAAATGAGCGGGGGTCTCAAGCGCACGCCGTTCTACGAGATGCACGTCGAGCTTGGGGCCAAGATGGTGCCGTTCGCGGGCTTCGAGATGCCGGTGCAGTACCCGTCGGGCATCACGAAGGAGCACCTGGCCGTGCGCAACGGCGTGGGTGTGTTCGACGTGTCGCACATGGGGGAGTTCGAGTTCACCGGGCCGGACCGCAACGCCTTGGTGAACCGCCTCACCTGCAACGACGTGGGCGCCCTGGAGGACGGACAGGCGCAGTACTCGGCGCTTCTCAACGAGAGCGGCACTTTCATCGACGACTGCATCGTGTACCGCTTCGACGACAAGGTCATGATGGTCGTGAACGCCGCCAACCTGGAGAAGGACTGGCAGCACGTCGTGGCGAGCAAGGAGGGTGTGAATGCCCGGGTGAAGAACATCTCCGACGAGGTGGCGCTGCTCGCCGTTCAGGGGCCCGATGGCGAGCGGCTGGTACAGTCGCTCACCAGTGCGGACCTGGCCAACGTCGGCTACTACCACTTCACGGTCGGACAGGTGGCGGGGATCGACTGCTTCATTGCGCGCACCGGGTACACGGGCGAGGACGGCTTCGAGCTCTACTTCCGGCCGAAGCACGCCGACACCATGTGGCATGCGCTGGTGGGGCCGGAACGTGGCGAGCCCATCGGTCTGGGCGCGCGCGACACGCTGCGGCTCGAGGTGGGCTACCCGCTCTACGGCAACGACATTGACGACACGACCAACCCGTACGAGGCGCGGCTCGGGTGGATCGTGAAGTTGAACAAGGGCGCGCCCTTCGGCGGCCGGCACGCCCTGCAGGAGGTCAAGGCCAAGGGAGTGACACGCAAGCTCGTGGGGTTCACTACCGAGAAGCGCGTCCTCCCGCGGCACGGTTACGACGTGTACCTCAAGGATCACAAGGTGGACGTCGTGCGCAGCGGCGGTTTCAGCCCCTCGTTGGGGTGTGGCATCGGCACGACTTATCTCCCCACGCACTCGACCGATCCGGGCACGGTGATCGAGCTCGAGGTGCGCGGTAAGCGAACCCAGACGGAGGTCGTGAAGATGCCGTTCTACACCGAGGGGAGCGTCAAGAGGAAGTAGCCCCGTGGAACTGCGCGTTGCGGTATTGACCGTGTCCGACCTCGGTGCGGCCGGCGGGCGCGAGGACGCCTCGGGCGACGCGATTGCCGAGTGGGCCGAGCGCCGCGGCTACGAGGTGGCGGCGCGCGATCTCGTTCCCGACGAGAGCGATATGATCGTCGCCGTGCTGACGCGGTGGGCCGACGACGGAGCCGCCGACCTGATTGTGACGACCGGCGGCACGGGCCTGGCTCCGCGTGACGTGACGCCGGAGGCAACGCGGGCTGTGCTCGAGCGCGAGGCGCTGGGCATCGCCGAGGCGATCCGGGCCGCCGGAAGGAAGAAGGTGCCGTACAGCACCCTGTCGCGCGCCGCCGCCGGCACCCGGGCGGCCGCGCTGATCGTCAATCTTCCCGGGAGCCCGGGCGGGGTCCGCGACGGCCTCACCGTCCTCGAACCGCTGGTCGAGCATGCTGTGGAGCTGCTCAAGGGCGAGCCGACGGAGCACGAATGACCGATCGGGTGCTCATCACGATGGACGACCTCGAGGTCGCGGTGCAGTCCAACGCGGCGTTCGAGGAGGCCGGCTTCGAGACCGTTCTCGTGTCGTCGCAGGACGACACGCGGGACGTCTTCCGGGGAGCGGACGCCGACGTCGTGATCCTCACCGGGGCCCTGTCGGAGCAGCGGGCCGAGACGCTCGTTGCGCTGGCTCGCGACAAGCCCATCTCCACGCTCGGTCTCATCGAGCAAGCGAGCCCCGACCCGGCGAAGCAGGCGCGCCGGCTCGGTCTCACCGCCTCGATGGTCAAGCCGGTGGACGCAGGCGACGTCGTGGCCGCCGCGACGCGGCTCATCGCACGCAGGCGGCTACAGGAGCATACCGGCATCCTGGGAGAGAGCCCCGCCATACAGCAGGTGCTGGTCAAGATCGAGCAGATGGCGCCGGTCAGCAGCACGGTGCTCATCGAGGGCGAGTCGGGGACCGGCAAGGAGCTGGTAGCCAAGGCGATCCATCACCTCTCCCCGCGGCGCGACGGGCCCTTCATAACCGTGAACTGCGCCGCCCTGCCCGAGGCGCTGCTCGAGTCCGAGCTGTTTGGCCACGATAAGGGCGCGTTCACCGGTGCCGCGGAGCGCAGGCTGGGACGGTTCGAGCTCGCCGACGGCGGGACCATCTTCCTCGACGAGATCGGGGAGATGCCGCCCTCCCTGCAGGCCAAGCTTCTGCGCGTGCTCGAGGACCGCACGTTCTTCCGCGTGGGCGGCACGCAGCCCATCAGGGTGGACGTGCGAGTGATCGCAGCCACCAATCGTGCGCTCAAGGAGGCGGTGGCGACCGGCGACTTCCGCGACGACCTGTTCTATCGGCTGAACGTGCTCAGCATCTACCTGCCGCCGCTCAGGGAGCGCAGGAGCGACGTCCCCATCCTCGTGAAGCGGTTCGTGCGCGACCTGAGCCAGGAGCACGGACGCTCGTTCCGCGGCATCTCACCCGAGGCGATGCAGATCCTGGTGGGCGCTCACTGGCCGGGGAACGTGCGCCAACTCAGGAACCTCATCGAGTCCATGGTCGTGCTGGCTCCGGGCCGCGAAATCCAGGCTAGCGACATCCCGCCCGAGGTGCGCGACGAGGGCACGCGACTGCTGCCGATGCGGGTGCCGGGCAGCACGCGCAGCGTGCCCGGGCAGGAGCTCGAGTACATCTTCCGCAGCCTGATCGAGCTCAAGCTCCAGATGGAGGAACTCAGGCGCCGCATGGACGAGGAGCCGCACCGCGTGGAGGTGATGGAGGTGGGCCCACGGCCGTCGTTCGAGGACTTCCAGGTGGGTGAAGTGGTCGAGGTCGGCGGGCCCAGTGAGTCGCTGTCCGATGAGACCCGTCACCGTGTAGTCTACCAGCCCGGAATGAAGATGGCCGACGTGGAGCGCGCAGCCATCGAGGCGGCCCTGCAGGACACCCGCGGCAACCGCCGCCGCGCGGCCGAGAAGCTGGGGATAGGCGAGCGGACGCTCTACCGCAAGATCAAGGAGTACGAGCTGGGGTAGACAGCCCCAGAATCCCCCAATTCACCCCAATTCGGCCGAGGCTGGTCGGGGCTGATTCGGGCCTTCTCGAGGGGTGGCCCGCCGTCCGCCAACCAGAATCGTGACCTACCTCACAGGCCGGCCCCCGGATTTTGGCTATCCCAGTATGGGGCAGGCCCGCTATCGAGCGGGACCCTGGAATGCTATGTTCTGATCCGCGGTCCAGGATGGGGCAGTCTGGCCGTTGAGGCCCTCTGCTTCGGCCCTCAGAAACAAGCCCCAAAAGCTGCCAAGCTATTGACATACAGTAACTTGAAGCCCATAGTGTCGGTCGCCCTGCGAACCTCAAATGGACGGGCCGCGTGCCCGGGCCGGCGTCGCTGTGCGGTTTGAAATAAACGACAAGTGCGTCAGCTGCCTGGCGTGCGTACGCGTGTGTCCTGCGCAGGCAATTGAGGTCGACGGCAGCAACGTTCGCATCATCGAGGAGTCGTGCATCCGGTCGGGTTCATGTGTGCCGGCCTGCCCGCACGATGCGATCGACGCGGTTGGAGATCTCGCGGAGGCGTTGACGCTCGCGGATCGCGGTAACGCGATCATGGTGCTGAGCGTGGAAGCGGAGGTGCACTTCCACCCATACGCACCGGAGCAAGTGGTCAACGCCTGTTACGCCGCGGGGTTCAGGGCGGTGCACCGCGGTGTCCTGGGAGACGAGCTGGTTGCCGACGAGTACCAGCGTCTGCTCCAGGATCCGGGGTGGGGGACGATGATCCGGTCCACATGCCCCATCGTAGTGGAGCGGGTGCGGCATGACTTTCCGGAGCTGGTGCCGTATCTGGCGCCTGTGAAGACGCCGCTGGCTGCCGAGGCGGCCTACCTGCGGGAAGTGCACGGGCCGGACGTCCCCATCGTGTACGTGGGCGTCTGCGTGTTCGAGGCGAACGGCGACGTGGACGCGCTGGTGACGTTCGACGAGTTGGACCAGCTGTTCCGGGCCCGGGGAGTGGAGCTGGGGCGCCAGGCGCGCTATTTCAGCCGCATTCCCGAGGTGCGCCAGCGCCATGTGAGCACTGCAGGCGGGCTGCCGCTGCCGGTGCTGAAGATGGAGACCCAGACGAGCCGGCGGTTTCGCAAGGTTCGAGGGTTGAAGTCGCTGGACGTGATTGCCCGGGCGGTTACAGTGGACGAGGTGGACCTGGGGTTCGTAGACCTCCTCCCGTGCGAGGGGTGTCTCGACCACCCACTGCTGGGGCCCCGCGAGGAGTTGTTCCGCCGCCGCCGCGTGGCTCAGGAGGCCGAGCCGCCGCGCAGCGGGCTCCCGGTGTTGGATCCGGCTGTCAAATGCCGGGTGGGCGCCACCTTCGAGTTCGCGCGCAACGGCCACCGGCCGAGCGACGGCGAACTGAACGATGTGATAGGCAAGATCGGCACCGCGCCCGGAGACGTGCATTGGGATTGCGGGGCCTGCGGATACGAAACGTGCGTCGCGTTTGCCACGGCGCTACTGAGCGGGCGGGCCACCTACAGGCAGTGCACGCCGTACCAGGAGCGCAGGGCGGAGGAAGCGAGGCAGCAGGCCGCGGTGGACGAGCTCACGGGGCTCGCCACCTATCGGGTGCTCCAGGACCGGCTGGCCCAGGAGATAGCCCGAAGCGACCGGACGCAGGAGCCGTTTGGGCTGGTGTTCCTGGACCTCGACAAGTTCAAGCGCGTGAACGACGAGTTTGGGCACGAGGCGGGAAACCAGGTGTTGGCTGCGGTGGGCCGGGAGCTGATGCGGCTGGTTCGTAAGACCGACGTTGCAGCCCGATACGGCGGCGACGAGTTTGTGGTGGTGCTGGTAGGGACCGGTCCCGAGGGTGTGAAGCACGTGAGTGAGGTAGTGCGGGAGTCGGTGGAAGCAGTAGGACGCGCCCTGGGATACACGGACAGCATGGTTGCCGTTTCGGTGGGTGCAGCTGGCTACGACCCGCGCAGCGGCGGTCCTCTCGACGTGCTGGACGCCGCAGACAAGGCGCTGTACCGGGCGAAAGCGGAGGGCGGGAACCGGGTGGTGATGGCGGAGAGGCCGACCGGTGAGTGACGATCGTCGCGACACTACGTCGCAATTCACGAATTGTTAACACTCTGGTCGGTTAATTCGGCTCAGGGGTGTGCGCCCGGACAGAGCGATTGGCAGCTATCACGGGCCAGAATGGAGCTGAGGTGAGTCCGAGCGACCCGAACCAGCAACCCGACGTGGCAGCCGACCTGCCCGATATGGCGCGGCCGGACCCGTGGGGTGTCAAAAGGGCCGAAAACCTGCTGACCAGCCTCCAGGGCGTGCTTTCGGCACGCGTGGAGGTGTCACCCGTTGGTGAGGTGACCGCCGTGCATGTGCTCACGCACGCCGGCACGCCTCCGAAGCAGATGGTCCGCAACGTCGAGAGCGCCCTCCTGGCGCAGCTCGGACTCAAGTTGGACCATCGTAAGATCAGCATCGCGCAGACCGCCCAGGTGAAGCCGATCGAGGCGCTCGAGCGGTCGGCGGTGCGCGACGAGGCCCAGCGGCGCAAGATCATTTTCCGCGGCATCGAGATTGCGCCGGCGGGAGAGCGCCGCGTGGCGGTGCGCGTGTCCCTGGTTGCGCAGGGCGACGAAGCCTCGGCCGAGGAGGAAGTGGCCGACACGCCCAAGGCGCGCATGCAGGGAGCGGCGCGGGCAGCACTATCCGTGCTCGACCGGTTGCTGCAGACCGGGACGCTCGAACTGGACGCCGTCAAGCTGCTCGACCAGTTCGACTCGAACGTGGTAATGGTCGGGGTACACGCGGTCGAAGGCCGCGAGACGCATATGGTGATGGGCACGGCGGAGACGAAAGAGAACCCCGAGAGGGCCGCGGTGCTCGCGGTACTGGATGCCACCAACAGGTGGATCCAGTTCAGGACGTAGTCACTGGTCGAGCCTCGCGCTAGGCGTGGCTCGGGACACATAGCTGCTACTGGTTGGGGCCGCTTCCTAGAGGCGGTGAAGTGCCAACCGAGAAAGGAGAAAAGGGAGCCCCCGGGAGAGGTCTACTAGACTGCCGTAGGGCCAAGCGGAGCGAATCGGTCAGCAAGTTTTAGCGGAGCCTCGGGCATACCATAGCGGGGTATGCTTCTCCATGTGTGCAGTCGGATCGGCTGCCGAAAGGAGGTGAGGCTACCATGGCATTCGGCTGGCTCGGAGCGTTTCTCGTCGCTTTGGCGAAGTTTTTTGTGCTCTCTGGCGGTTCGCATAATTGGTAGCCGTCTCTTCGGGGGTTCTCCCCTCCCACCGACCGTGAAGCGCCCTAGTCTCGTCCGAGGATATGTATTCGCGGTATGCGCGATGGCGTCGGTGCTACTGTTCTGGGCATCGGCGGACTTCGCTATATCGCAGGGCGATAGCAAGCTACTCAACGCGCTCGCCGTTCTCCTGCTGACAGGGCTGCTCGCAGAGGTGTTTGCTCTCCGGCTCGGTGCCGGGACGGGAACGACTACTAGTTCGGTTGTGTTCGTGCCTAACCTGGCCGCCGTGATACTGGTTGGTCCTGCTTGGGCGATGATCACGGCGAGCACAACGGAGTTGATTGCAGAAGGAGTTCTCAAGCGGAAGCCCCTCATAAAGGTCCTTCACAACACTGCGAAGGAGATCATCGCTGTCGGGGCGGCTGGCTATTTGTACGTTCTTGCCGGCGGATCTCCTTCATACACCCTCTTCGCTGGCAGCTTCAACATCCCGGCCTTCCTGGCTGCGTCTCTTACATACTTCGTAGTCGTAAACGGACTTGTGTCCTTCGCCATCGTCCTTAGTACGAACGCGGAGTTATCAGACACTTGGAATCATGTGGTTAGCAAGGAACTGGTGGAGAACGTATTGTCCAGTTCCATTTCAGTCTTGCTTGCATATCTCTACATTACACTTGGTGTCTTCGGTCTTGCGCTCGTCATTGCGCCCCTGTTCTTCCTGCGGAACGCGCACCGTGTTGCGCTGAGGCTTGAGCAAGCGAACCGCGATCTTCTCGAGTTGATGGTGAAGTCAATCGAAGCCCGGGATCCGTATACTTCAGGGCACTCGGTACGCGTAGCTACTCTTGCCAAGGCGTTGGCCCGCAGTCTGGGACTGGCGTCCAAGGAAACGGAGCAGATCGAGACTGCAGCTCTGCTGCATGACGTAGGCAAGATCTACGAGGAATTCGCACCCCTTCTCCGAAAGAAGGGGAAGCTCACTGAGGATGAGCGGCTCGTGATGCGGACCCATCCTATCCGCAGCGCCGAGTTGGTCGGCACGATCTCGAGCTTGCGCGGGTACGTGGAGCACTGCGTCCGCGCGCATCATGAGAGTTATGACGGGGCGGGATACCCGGATGGTCTGGCGGCCAACGAGATACCGACAGGCGCTAGGATTATCATGGTGGCGGACACAGCCGACGCGATGATGACTGATCGCCCGTACCGCAGGGCACTGAGGTTTGAGCATGTGGTTGAAGAACTTGAGAAGTACTCAGGTGCGCAGTTTGATCCAGAAGTAGTGCGATCTTTCCAGAATAGTGCCGTCATCCGGCGGATGATCGGGGAGCGGCGAGTTCCCGACATCTCTGACTCCGAGCTAGAGGCCTTCACAGCTTCAGGTGCCCGTGTTGCCGGAAGCTTGGCTAGCCTTCGTAGATCGCCGCGTGTGAGGCAGTCTTCGGGATGGCGCTAGGGCGGATCGTTCTCCACCATAACAGCTTGCTCTCTCGGTGCCCGCGATCCACGACTGCGTGTCATTCCGAACAGGAATCGTCTATCTCGGCTGGCACCTCCTCGAGTCCTGCCTCGGGAAACACCCGCGTGACGTAGCGAGCTCCTGATTCACGGCGGTGGCGCTGCGGGAGCTCGTGTGGGACGATGCCGACTGCAGCGGCGGATCCGATCAAGCCAATGAACCCGAGTGCGACTGCATCCCGTACTGCGGTCCACGGACGGTCAAGCTCGCATCCTGCCTGGTGAGCGGCCCATTCTTCAAAGAGCCCGAACTGGATGCGGTTGCAAACGCTCTCGCTTCGATGTGCGGTGAGTTGCTCGTGACGCAGCCGTCTCATTTCCTTGTATCCATAGCGATCCAAGTAATAATGAGCGCGGACTCGATCGTAGCGACCCACATTATCAAGAAGGTCGCGACCGATCCAGGCATGCTCCGCCTCTTCTAGCGCACGCCAGGCTGCGTCGAATTCCGAGTGGGCTAGGTGAAGGTCCACTTGCACAATCCAGACCATGCCAAGGATGCGTGGGTGGGCTGCGGTCTCGGCGTACTTGATGGCCTTGTTGAGATGGGCGGCAGCCGATTCTAGATGGCCGAGGGTAATTTCAAGGCCTGCGATATCGATATGCAGATCAGCAAGGCTCTTGGGGTTGGGTTCCAAGGTCGCGAAGTGCAGTGCACGCCGGTAGGCGTCAGCTGATGACGTGAACATTCCCAAGTCATCTGTTAGCGATCCGATATTGGACCAAGAGCTCACGATCCCATGCACGTCGTTAATCTGCTCTGCAATGGCAGCCGATTGCCGAAAGAGCTGGAGTGCCTCAGCACCGCGACCCAGTATCCAGTGGGCCCATCCGAGGCCGGTGTAGGCCCGCCTCCGTTCTCTCTCAAGGGAAGCAGGGTCCGCGGCGGCCAGTAACGCTCTAAAGTGCTCTACCGCAAGTAGCGGGCTTCCGCTTACGAGCGATGAGTATCCAATGGTCAGATCTGTCAGGGCCTCGGTGTGCGGGTGATTGGTGCTTGCTCTGATTTGCTTCACCTCGTTCGTGATGTCGGAAAGCTCCTCAAAGTCGCCTGCTTCCGCCGCTGCCTCGGCCCCGATCTGCAAGGCGCGCATCTGATCTGATTCTGTTCCCAGAGCCTTGGCGTGATAGAGCGCACGTGCTGTTGCATCGCGAAGGGACAGTCCATCCGCCAGACGTCCGCGTATGAGCGACTCCGCTTCAACAAGCGCCGCGGCTACGCGCTCGGCTGGGGGTTGTTCCGTGGCGTCCCATCTTGCCAGCGCGTTGACTGCTGCTTGGTACTTCCCCTGTGCCGCTAGCGCCTGAGCGAGAAGCAGGTGCAACCGGTTGACCTTGGGTCCGGATGCAGGTCCCAGTACCCGGTTCAACGCCCTCTCCGCCTCCCCTGCAGCCCCATGTATCACCGCAAGCTCGGCGCCTCTCATCACCGCCTCGATGGCGCGGTCGACCATGCCTGCCTTCAAGCAGTGGTGCGACTCCTCGAGGGCGCTTTGGAAGTCATCCGGAGCACCACGCTGACTCGCCACCCGAGCCAACAGGCCGTGCAGGTATACCCGGCTCTCCTCCGACATCGCGTAGTAGACGAAAGCCCGATGCATCTCGTTCTTGAATACCAGGAACTCCGCTTCAGCTCTCACGATTCCACGCTGGATGAGTTCTAGTACGGCACGGTCTACGTGCTGGGCGCTGATGGCGAGCATGGATGCGACTTCGGCTAGCGAGATCCTGCGCCCCGCTACCGCCAAGAGGTTGACGATCCGTTCGGCATTCCCGAAGAGCCCACGATACTGCCTGTCGAACGCTCGCCGCATCGTGTCGGGTGGGTGCCACTTGGCGGCAGTCGGTTCGCCACGGGCCTCCGCCGCGACGAGTGAATCGGCCGGGTCGCGTATCCAGTCAGATACCAGCATCTCGAGGAGATAGGGATTGCCCTCTGCGAGCTGAGTGATCGTGGTTCGGGGCGGTGGGTCCGTCCTGGGCTCGTCGCCGAGCATGGTGTCTACTGCCTCGAGCGCATCGTCGGTAGTGAGTGGCGGAATCACAGCAGATTCATGCCAATCGAACTCGCGAAATCCGGCCTCTCCTGATAGACCTATTCCGC
>Ga0255054_10002024_pt1 | contig 11746 bp, 8 predicted proteins | sample JV7_2_23_MG_FD_188634 | JGI IMG/M metagenome (GOLD analysis project Ga0255054, IMG submission 188634) | Seawater microbial communities from Jervis Inlet, British Columbia, Canada - JV7_2_23 | ecosystem: Environmental > Aquatic > Marine > Inlet | place: Canada: British Columbia | collected... | reverse complement strand
CCGAAATTAATAGTTTCGAATCGGTCTTGAATCGGTAGCAGGTTTTTTCGCACGGCCGCAATCTGTGCCTGTGTGAATCTATCCTGAGGAAGATCAGCCAGGTTAGGCTCCCAAGTCCAGAAATTCCAATCCTCCTTGGTGACAATATAGCGTGCCTTGGGGAAAATGGGCTTACCTTCAACATCCGCGTTTCCCCCCATATGATCTAAATGTGCATGCGAAACAATGACCATATCAATATCTGCGGGCTTTATCCCTTCAGCTTGTAAGTTTTCGATCAGTTTTCCCGTGGTTGGTGCGAAATCAACTCCGAATCCCGTATCTATCAGTATTAGTTCATCTCCTGTTCTTATAAGCAAACAGGTTGCTGTCGTGGGTATCTCTCCCGGCTCAATACCATTTTTACGAAGCAATTGCTCTACTAGTGAAATCTGCGTATTGGGGAAAACCTGATGGTGTGACATGAAAAAGTCGCCATCACTAATTGCCAGGCATTCCAGATTCCCAACTTTAAAGGAATACCCATTCTTTGCCATTCTCTTTTCCTCCTCCGGAACAAATAATATGCTTAATATTCCTCAACTAGATTCTATAATTGAAATTTCAGGTATTGGCATCGTGGGCTTTACTTTTTAAATCCCCCGTCCTCCATCCACATCTATTGAGGTTCCGGTAAGCATTGCGGATTCATCGGAGGCCAGGTACAGGGCGGCATGAGCAACGTCTTCCGGCCTGGCCAGACGACCCAAAGGAACGGAGTCTACCAACGCTTGCTTGGCTTCATTAATATCTACACCTTCCGGCAATAGACCCGGTAACATCGGGGTATCGGCGGCTACCGGATTTATTACATTGGCCCGGATTTTATGCGGGGCTCCTTCTAAAGCTGTTACCTTTGTTAGGTTGATCACCGCAGCCTTGGAACTTGCGTAACCAGAACCACCCGGGCGGGGTCTGAGTCCGGAGATAGAGGCAAGATTTATCACAGCCCCACTCCCGGCTTCTTTCATTACCGGAAAAGCGTATTTAGTCATAAGAAAGATGCCCTTGACGTTAATTGAGAAAATTTTGTCCCACAAGGATTCGTCAAGATCCTCAATTGGCGTGGGTCTCTGAGGTACACCCGCACAGTTAAAAAGTATATCAATTTTTCCTAACTTTTCCTTGGTTGTTTTAATAAGATTATTAACATCGGAAGCTTTCGCGACATCAGTATGGACAAAGATTGCCTCACCACCACTCGACTTGATATCTTCCACCGTTTTCTCGCCGCCCTCGTCATTGAGGTCAGCAACTACTATTTTAGCTCCTTCCTTGGCAAACAATACCGCCGATGCTCGCCCCAATCCGGAACCAGCACCGGTAATTATGGCTACTTTATCGGTTAATCTCATTTGTTCCTCCCTTTTTCCTTTTATAATCTCGGAATCAGATGGCTTATCAGCCACCCGTCAACTCAACATAACGCTTGAAAAATCCTCGTACAAATTGCTAGCACTAGAATGATATACTCCGACTTTCACTTTCGTCAAATCAACAGTCTGTTCATTTATATCTTTCTGGAGGTGCTTTACTCAGTTTTCTCTTTCGGTCAGTAAAACGTTTGGCTGGGAAGCGAGATGGAATTCCGTTCAACGGAGTGAACAGAACGAACTGCTCTCACATTAACAACTATCACTAAATATGCTATCACTTGGTGAGGGAAAAGGATGCAATTGCTTCCTCTGATACAACAAAAGTCCACTTCGTTAAGCAACAAACAGAGCCTCATTTTGTGCAATCTAAAAAGGAACCTTAATAGTCTTCTATATGGGGAGTTTGATGTTAACCATCTCTATAAAAAACACAGACGAAGGGACTCATAAACCCTCGGTCGCAGGTTCAATCCCAACCGCCGCCACTTTTTTTGGTAGAATCTCTTAATCGCATGATATCTATCCCGTCAACTTTTCTTCGATTATTCTTTCGCCACATTTCGGACAAGTTTCACCAATATGGTACCAATTGACTTAGGTTCATGGTATCAGCGAGAGTAGCAAAACGTTAAAAGGTACAATGATGCCTTCTCAACAATTTACTATTTTGGTGGATAACAATTAATTAAATTGTTGGGTATGCCGGTATTTTCGCTATTGATATATGTACACATTTCATTGATCATGAGTTAAATATCTATAGGGATTGAAGTATGCAAATGTTGTTATAACATTTGACACCATTTCCCCTATATGATATACATATTTATCTGATAATCCGAGGTTACTAGTAGTTCAAGGCAACGTAGGAGTAAAAAATGGCGTTTCTGATTGGAGTTGACACCGGGGGTACTTTCACTGACGGTTTTTTCACCCGCAACGGAGATTTGAAGACAGTTAAAGTACTAACAACACCGCACGACCTAACAGTCTGTTTGGCGGATTGTATAAAAGAAGGAGCCACACAGTTTGGGGTGTCGGTACAGGACATGCTGGCCGATACCGATATCGTAAGGTATTCAACCACGGTCAGCGTTAATACCATCATTCAGAAAGTGGGTGCCAAAATCGGGTTGCTGGTTAGCCGGGGATTTAAGGAATCACTCTATTCCAGCGATGCAAAGGCCGCGGAGCCGATTTATTCTTTTATCTCCAGAGAAATGATTGCCGAGTTACGCGAGGAGATAGACGAAAAAGGCAACATAGTAATTCCCGTTGATACGGATGATCTCGTCATCAAAATGCAGAATCTGACAGATATGGGGGCTCGCGCAATTGTCGTCAGTCTGAAAAACTCCCACGTCAATCCCACACATGAGAAGGAAATCAGGGCCATTATAAAGGAGCAGTCTCCCAGTTTTTTCCTGGGGAGCATAAGAGTATTGCTGGGTTCTGATATCTCTGACCAGCCGGATGCCTTTCATCGTACCAATGCGGCAGTGATAAATGGGTATATACACGATGCTATGGTCAGGTACCTTTATCGTGCGGAAGATGACCTGAGAGCAAATCTTTACACGCGGCCATTGATGGTAGGACATTCGCATGGAGGTACTGCTAGAGTGGCCAAGACAAGGGCAATTGATACGTATTCATCTGGCCCTGTTCTGGGTGTGTTCGGAGCTGAATTGGTTGGGAAGGCTCATGGCTATAACGAAGTATTAGCCGTCGATGTGGGAGGTACCAGTTTAGATATAGGTATAATTCGGGGTGGCAGCCATAACTACATGATGACTCCTGTCATTTCTAAACTTCCCGTGAGTGTACCAATGATTGTAACGCACTCGGTTGGTATGGGTGGATGTTCCATTGTCAAACCAGATAATTCAGGAGGCGTACAGATTGGTCCAAAAAGCGCCGGCGCCAGCCCCGGTCCTGCCTGCTTTGACCGCGGGGGAATGGAACCAACCGTAACGGACGCTGATGTAACTCTCGGGTTTATTGATCCCAATAATTTCCTCGGCGGTAAGGTTCAACTAAACAAGGAAAAGGCGATTAGTTCAATCAAGAGAAGAATCGCTGACACTATGAAAATTACCGTAGAGGAAGCAGCCCATAAAATAAGGGAAACCACGGAGAAAAATATACAGGATGAATTGCTGCATTTCCTGAAGGAAAAAGGAATCAACACGGACAAACTAAGTGATTTTGCCCTGGTAGCTTATGGCGGTGGTGGCCCTACACGCTACGGTGGTTTCGTTGGCGATTTGAAATTTGGCCGAATATTAACTAGTCCTTACGCTTCGACATTTTGCGCTTTTGGTTTTTCAACCACGGATCTACTTCATCGCTACTCAAAGTATTTACCCCTTATTCTTTTTGACGGCGTGAACTATCTGAAGGATTATAAGAAAATTAATGAGACGGTAGCCGAATTAATGAATGTAGCCAGACGTGATATCGGGGGAGAAGGTTTCTCAGCCGATAAAACAAGTTACTATCTGGAACTCATCGGTGATGACGGTCTGGCTGAATACAGTATAAAATTAGACAAGATACAGCTGACTTCTGAGGAAGATATAAAACAATTATGCGCTCAATTCGGTAAATCCGGTAAACAGGGTTCAGCTAAAGTAGCCGTTTCCAATATCATCTTGAATGCCGTCGTACCAATGCCCCACTACGAACTGAAAGAAAGAAAATTGTCCGGAGAAAATCCCAATGCAGCTTCAAAAGGACAGCGGGACATCTTCTGGTCGCCAGAGATTGGTTACCGCAAAACCCCCATTTATGATAGTGAATTACTGTTGCCGGGCAATAAAGTGATTGGACCGGCGGTTGTTGAAGCCAAAGACACAACTTATGTCGTACCTGAAAACAAGTCTTATTATATCAGCGAATACGCCCACGGCGTTTTAGGGGAGGTTTAGATATGACCATAATGCGCATTACCGAAACACTGGAAATTGACCTTGACAAAGAGATGTGGCGGTGTAATCGATGCCACGCAGAAATATCCCCCGCCAGAGAAACGTACTTGAAGGGTTGCCTTGTATACGAAAGACCTGCCGATGAAATATACAGGCCACCAATTCCGATAAAACAGGAGTCGGATACGATTTCCTATGCTCCCGATCCAGACTTCATGAGACTGGTTGAATTTTATTGCCCTAATTGCGGAGCAATAATTACTATCCAATACCTGCCGCCAGGCCATCCCTTCGTTAAGGAAATAGAACTGGACATTGACAAATTAAAGGGAAAGGTTACTGAACATCCGAAATGAATTCAAGGACTGCCTTCAGAAATACTTTTAAATTGATAAATAGTGAAAGACCGGTATTTATTCCATTTGTTTACGGACTTGCCGCCAAGCTAGGGCAGGTTCCGCTATCGGAAATGACATCTGACGCCAGTTATTACACCCATTCATTAGAAGATGCGTATGAGTTGTTCAAATATGACGGTATTGTTAATACTTATGATTCTACAGTCGAAGCTGAACTTTTCGGTTGTGAACTCGAATGGCCTGAGGATTATCGCGCGGCACGCGTTATGGATTGCAGCCATGCAAAGCTGCGAGAGGTAAAGCCAGAAGAATCTTATCGCGTGCAGATTCTTTTAGAAACAACAAAACGTCTGGTGATGTCCAAAGGAAAAGATGTTGCCATTATTGGTACTCTCATCGGACCCTGCTCATTAGTAAAAACGCTGACAAGTGACACCGAAAGGGATTCAGAAGATGTTATTTTTCTGGTGGGCAATGTACTGAAAGAGATGGTCAAAAAACTGTGCGAATTAAGGGTAGATGCCGTTTTCTTTCGGGAAGACATCCTCGATAAAGGATATATTGACGAATTGCAGGCACATAGCAAACCGTATATAAATATCTATACAACACTATTTAACCTTACTAAGTTCTATAGCTGCAGTTCGGCGATTATAGGGAAAAATTTGGAACTGAAAACCATCCCCGAACTGCATCAAGTGGTACAACCGGATGCGTTTATTTTGCTTGGTACAAATATCGGGAATGATGATATGGCATATTTAGCTGAATTATCCAGCTCTTTAAAGCTTTCTTTCGGCCTTCCTCTCAAGGTGGAAAGCCCTAGTGAATTAAAGGCTAAGTTTACGATATTTAATCAGTATATAGATAAAAACAGGCCTTCCGGATTTTTCTACGTAAGTGAAGGAGAAATACCATACGACATGCCTCTGGAAATTCTTCACGAATTAATGGCCAAGATACAAAACACATAGAACCTAACGCAGGAGGACAAGGATGGGATATATTGTTAATGTTGACGTCGGCGGCACTTTTATGGACTTTTTCGTAGCTAAAGGAGAAAAATACATAACTACCAAAGTACCGACTACAGCCTATGAACTTGGTGTGGGATTTGTCAGGGGGCTTGAAGAATGCGCTAAGAAGGACGGACAAACACTAGAGCAGTTTCTTATCGATACTGATGTTATCAAGTACTGTACGACTATTGGTACTAATATACTCATCGAACATACAGGCCCGAAATTAGGCTTGATTACCACACGGGGATTTGAAGATACCATTTTTATAGGCAGGGGAAGACAATGGGCCGATGGTCTGCCTGCTTCAGATGTTCAGGATGTTACCTCGATTGAAAAACCGGTACCGCTGATACCTCGCCAGCTGGTAGTGGGCGTTCAAGAACGAATAGACTACAGCGGCAATGTTGTCATGCCGTTGGTAAAAGAGGATGTATTAGAAAAACTCAGATACTTGGTGGATAAAGGTGTGCGAGGTTTTGTGGTAAGCCTTCTATGGTCTTTCGTAAATCCGACTCACGAAAAACAAATAAGAGATATCATCGAGGAAGAATTCCCAGAGATTTATCTTGGCAACATGCCCATCATATTGTCCTCTCAGATTTCACCTAAAGAAGGCGAGTATGTAAGAACAATGACAGCAATAGTTAATGCTTATATCCACATCGGATTCGTCGAACAAATATCCGCTTTATGCAGTGACCTATTAGATAGAGGATATAAGAAACCCCTACTTCTCTGCGATAACGTAGGAGGTTGCGCCAAAGTTGCCAGAACCAAAGCAATTTCAACCTACGGTGCTAGCCCGGTTAGTGGATTGTGCGGAGCGGCCCGTTTGTGTAATAGTGTTAATCAACCAAATGTTGTGTTTTGTGACACGGGAGGCACCAGTTTCGATATCGGACTCGTCACTGACGGGAGTATCACCCACTATGACCTGTATCCCACTGTTGACAGGTGGCGTACTCAGTTAACGGCAATAAAAATAGCGTCAATTGGTGCTGGCGGCGGTTCCATAGCCTGGCTGAATCCTTTACTCGGTAATCGTCTTGAAGTTGGGCCGGCCAGTGCCCGGTCCATGCCCGGTCCGGCCTGTTACGACCTCGGTGGGGAACAGGCCACCGTCACCGACGCCGATGTTGTGCTGGGCTATGTAAACCCGGATTACTTCCTGGGTGGTAAATTCAAGCTGAACAAGGAAAAGGCTTTAAAGGTTATCGGGGACTTGGGGGGGGAAACAGGATGGGACGAAGTCACCACAGCCATGATGATTAAGAAGGTCGTTGATGCCAAGATGGGGCAGGAAATATTTAAAGAGGTAGCCCTTAAAGGATACGAGCCTTCTGAATTTACAGTTTTTGCAGGAGGTGGCGCCGGCCCGGGGCATTGCTGCGGCGTAGCTTCCGCGGGTGAAATGAAAAAAATCATTGTCCCACCAATATCTTCGGTTGCGGGAGCCTACGGTGCCTCTACACTCGATGTTGTTCATAGTTATGAAAGGTCGAGAAATACCCGACTATTTGACTACGCCAAGGGCACCTATTTCTCGGACTTTAATATGATCAACTCGATCATCAATGAATTAAAGGACCTTGCTATTAGAGATATCATTCTCGAGGGTTTCAGTGAGGAACAAGCCACTTTCCGGCTGGAGCTTGAAATGCGGTACGGCATGCAATGGCGTTATACGCCTGTTGAGTCTCCGTTGTTATCAATAAACAGTACCAAAGATGTCGAAAAGGTATGTGAATGTTTCACGGAAGAATTTAGCCGACTGTATAGTGCTGAAGCCGCTTTTCCTCAGGGGGGTGTCGAAATTGAAACATACCGACTCTTTGTCTATCTTGATTTACCGCACTTCCTGCTGACTCAGCAGGAAATTACAGGCGAAAAGACAACCAATAATGCTCTGAAGGAACAGCGAGATGCTTTCTGGGAGAGGCCCGGTGGCTATCAAAAAACAGATATCTATCAATGGGATATGCTAGAAGCCGGGAACGTAATAGAAGGCCCGGCGGTTATTGAATCCGAAAACACTACGGTAGTAATTGAACCCGACTGGACTTTCACGATGGCTCCGGAACTATACGGGATGATTACATATAATCACTAGTTTTACATGGAGACTGAATAACAAACAGGAGGACGGATATGCCAGGCGCAATAGATTTTGAGATAGGCAAACATTTACACCCCGAACCTCCAACGGAGGAAGAGCTCGATTACATGAAGGATATCGAGCCTACTTCAGCGGGCATTTTTCTCCACAAGTTACAGACCATAACTTCGGAAGGCAATGAAACTCTGGTGAAGCTTGGTGGCAGCACCGGATGCCGGTGGGGAGATACGGCCTGCGCCATCTATACCAGGTCGGGGGACAGCGCCGTCTGTGCGTCAGGTCTCTACTTCCATTCAGTGCTGGGTTCAACAGATATAAAGTATATTATGAAATATTGGCTAGATGATCCCAGCGTTGGCATTAAGCCTGGAGACGCATTCTTCTGCAACGCGCCCTACATACGTGGCACGCACCCTCCGGATATGGGTATATATGCACCGATTTTTTATCAAGACAAACTTATATGCTGGATTGGTGCCGTCGTTCATACGGGTGAGTGCGGCGCCTGCGAACCCGGTGGAATGCCTACCGGCTCAAGGAGCATGTATGATGAGGGACTACAGGTTCCTGCTTTGAAAATAGCTGAAAACTACAGATTGAAAGAGGATGTTTTAAACTACTTCAATCATATGGTACGGGATCCCCGGGCTTTAACCCTGGACATCAAGGCGAGAATGGCCTGTTTAAGGGTGGTCGAAAGGCGTCTGTCGTCCGTTATTGAAAAAGCAACCCCTCAGTATATGATCGGCATTCTCAGGTACGTCATTCAGCTTACAGGAGATGCAACCAGGAAACGTATCGAAACATGGAATGATGGTAGGTACAGCTTCGTTCAGTTCATTGACGCTGTCGGTGTCCTGCAAAGGCTAACGAAAGTTGCCGTTACACTTGAGAAAAAAGGAGACCACCTGTACTTTGATTATGATGGTACCTCACCGGAGGTTATGGATCGTGTGGCTAATTCACCGGGCACCGGCGTTGTCGGTGTAAACACGGTGTATTTATTGGGTCACCTGTTTTATGATTTACCGCATAACTCGGGTATACTGGAACCTATGTCCTTTAAGATGCCGGATGGTTCCATTGTCAATGCCACTCGTGAGTCGCCTAAAGCTGGTTGCGCTTACGTTCATGAAGCCGGTTCGCTTGCCGTACAATACGTACTTCAGAATGTAGTATATGCGAGCAGTCCAGACCGGACCGAGTGTGCTGGTAACCGCGGTTTTGATACATTATCTTACGGAGGTGTGAACCAGTATGGGGAGTCGTTTGCCGATGCCGGTGCGGAAATGAACGGCATCGGATTTGGTGCCAGAAGCTTTAAAGACGGAGTGGACGTTGCCGGTGCCTATTTTGCTCCTATGACTTCGGAACCTGGCGAGGTTGAAAGCCTGGAATCACACCTGCCGTTCCTATATTTATACCGTGGTTTTCATCAGGACAGTTGCGGTCATGGTAAGTACCGTGGTGGTGTTGGTATGGATTATGCCGTCAAGGTACACGCCGTACCTAATACAGCCCTGGGCACTTGGGGCTTTGGTTCCAAGATAACACTTTCACAGGGGCTTTTCGGGGGCTACGGCGTACCGGCTCTCCCCTTTATGACTGTCACTGATTCAAATCTTGATGAGATGCTACGTAAAACGAATCCGAATATTCCCAGTTCAGCCAGGATGCTGTATCAGGAGCAGAAAATAAAGGGTCATTACAATATGAGAGGATATCCTGCCGTGGCTGAGCCGACTAAAGAAGGTGATTTAGTGGCTGGCGGTACAGGTGGGGGAGGTGGCTATGGAGACCCGATCGAACGCGATCCTTCACTGGTAATGCAGGACTTGGGGAAAGGTACTATTTCTCACTGGATTGCCAGGAATGTTTATAAGGTCGTTTATGATGAAAAAAGACTGGCTTTTGATAAGGGAAAAACGGAATTGCTGCGTGACAAGGAAAGAAAAGACAGGATGACGAGGGGAAAGAAGTTCGCGGAATTCGAGAAAAATTGGCTAAAGAAGAAACCTAGCGAAGAAACATTGGAGTTTTACGGTGTGTGGCCGGCAACGGAATATGAATCGTTCTCATATTTTGGTTACTGGCCAGGGATATCAGAAAATGGATAAAGTTTTCGCAAGCAGCCAAGAGGCTTTAGCTGATGTTTTCGATGGTGCTACCATTTTATGTGGCGGCTTCGGTTGTGTGGGCGGCATGCCTTCGGTCTTATTTAAGGCATTATCGGAACTACCGGTAAAAGATTTGACACTGATTGGTAATGCCCCTGCCCTGGGTATACAGGCCCAGAGGACAGCCGCCAGAACTATGAAGGTACCGGAATCCTACGCGGACGGCTCGTTATTATTTAAGAATGGCCAGGTGCGTAAACTGATTGCCTCAGTTCCAGCGATGGCAATTTATCGAATGGAAGAGCCTTTCCCCATTGTAAAGGCCCTGCAGGAGGGACAGGATATCGAAGTTGAACTTGTGGCTCAAGGAACCCTCGCTGAAATGATACGAGCGGCCAAATCGGGTATACCCGCTTTTTACACACGCACCGGCGCAGGAACGTACCTCGAAAAGGGGAGTGAAGTCAGACAATTCAACGGCCAGGATTTCCTGCTGGAACGCGCTATTAAGGCTGACTTCGGTATCATTTGGGCCTATAAAGGTGACCGGCACGGCAACCTTATTTATAAGGGTACCTCGCGCACTTTTAACGCTACCATGGCCGGCGCGGCAGCTGTAACCATCGCAGAGGTGGGTGAAATTGTAGAGCTGGGAGAACTCGACCCGGAAGTGGTGGTAACTCCTGGTATATTCGTTGACCGTATTGTTAAAAGACAATAAGGAGCTAAATGAACACCCCTAAAAACAGGATGGATGAACAAACGATAGCCATGCGTGTTGCTAAGGAATTTGAGGATGGGATGTACGTGAATCTGGGTGGCGGCGTACCAACTTTGGCAGCCAACTTTGTAGCCGAGGATAAGGAAGTTATCTTTCATACGGAGAATGGTGGACTCGGTTACGGTAGACTGGCAACGACGGATGAAGCCGACTGGAATATGTTCAATGCCAGCTTCCAGCCGGTTACCTACGCGCCGGGAATGTGCTTCTTTAATCATGATGAAGCATTCAGCATGATAAGGGGCGGCCATATTGACCTCAGCGTACTCGGGGCTATGCAGGTTTCCGAGAAGGGCGACCTTGCTAACTGGGCTATAGGAAATATGGCTGATTATAACGGAGATGTTGTCGCCTGGATACGTACGGGTAGATTCCCGCCGGGTATCGGGGGGGCAATGGACCTTGCCGTGGGAGCGAAAAGGGTCATCGTAGCCATGATACATACAACGCGGGATGGCAGTCCTAAAATAGTCAGGGAATGCACCTATGAGATAACCGCACCCCGGTGTGTTTCACTTATTGTTACTGATATGGCCGTTATTGAAGTCACACCGGCAGGGCTGTTGCTGAAAGAAGTAGCTCCCGGATTGACTCCCGACGATATTCAAACGGTAACTGAGCCCACCTTGATAATATCCGGCGACCTCAAGGAAGTAGATCTTTAGGCACGAATTCATCATTTAAGAAATAAATCAGGAGAAATGGATGAAAACCACCGTCCCGTTCAGGGAGGGGCTTTTTAAGAAGGCTGACGGAAAATGGATACTGGTTGGGGCCAGGTGTAAGCAGTGCGGACAGATTATTTTCCCACGTAGAGAAGTTTGCTTGAATTGCCTGGGTCAGGATTTGGAAGTAATAAATATGAGTCAGAAAGGCACGCTTTATACTTATACTATCGTACATATGCCCAGCGAGCATTTCGAACCTCCGTACGCTGTCGGCTGGATAGAACTGCCGGAGCGAGTAAAGATATTCAGCCAGATCAGAGGCTGGCAGGAACATTCTC
>Ga0255054_10002021_pt1 | contig 11751 bp, 5 predicted proteins | sample JV7_2_23_MG_FD_188634 | JGI IMG/M metagenome (GOLD analysis project Ga0255054, IMG submission 188634) | Seawater microbial communities from Jervis Inlet, British Columbia, Canada - JV7_2_23 | ecosystem: Environmental > Aquatic > Marine > Inlet | place: Canada: British Columbia | collected... | reverse complement strand
TAACTCATTGGTCTAATTACAGACTCATTGGTCTAATTACAATTAATAAAGATCTTCATAATAGTAAATAGCCTTTATAGATGATTTTTCGAATGATTTTTCTTCTTTTCTTCTCATCTAAAAAGATGATTTACTCTCACCATCTTAAGCAAAGGAAAAAGGGGACAGGCTACTTTTTTCAAAAGGGTGATTGACTCTTTTTCCTTTAAATTAATCGTCATTGTGGGCGATTTTAAAGCGCGGCAGTCTCAAGCTGTAATTAGAGAATCAGGGCTTATTTTTTTTATATTAAAAAAGTAGCCTGTCCCCTTTTTCACCATTTTGGGACTATGGCTAAGTTTATGTCTATATTTGCTGGAAGGCAACCAGCGAGCGGTAGTATTCGTTTGTCTCCAGGAGTGACTGGTGTGTGCCAACGGCTATAAGGCGGTTCTCGTTTAGCAGAAGAATGGAGTCTGACTTTTTGATAGTAGAGAGTCGGTGAGCGGCCACAAACAGAGTCTTGTCCCGGATGAGAGAGGGAAGCGTGCTGAAGATCGACTTTTCCGTCTTGCTGTCTAATGCGGAGGTTGGCTCATCCAGCACCAGGATGTCTGGATTTTTAACCAGCGCCCTTGCAATGGAAAGCCGCTGTTTTTGTCCTTCCGAGAGGTTGACTCCCTTTTCTCCGATTTCAGTTTTATAGCCTGCTGGCAGGCTTTGGATAAACTCGTGGATGCCAGCCGCTTTTGTAGCTTGCATGACCTGCTCTTCGTTTGCCTCAGGATTTCCGTAACGGAGGTTCTCGATGATAGTACCGGACAGGAGGAGTGTACTCTGGGAAACATATCCGATCCGGCGGCGTAAAGAACCCACTTCATAGTCAAGTGCTGGGCTGCCGTCGAAGTAGATCTCTCCTGAGGCAGGCTTGTAAAAACGGAGGATAAGACTCATCAGGGTCGTTTTGCCCACGCCACTGGGCCCCACAATAGCCACCTGTTCTCCGGCATGGATACGGAAGGAGACATCCTCGAGTACAGGCTCGCGGTCATCATAGGAGAAGGAGACGTTCTTAAACTCAATCTCCCCTTTTAGCCTATCGACGGTTTTGCCAACTCCTATTTTCTCTTCGGGAACGATGTCAAAAAGTGCCGAGACTCTTTCCAGCGATGCTCGTGCATTTTGCAGTTCAAGATTCGCTGAGGCTAGGTATTGGGCCGGACCGAACACGTATCCCAGGTAGGCCTGAAAAGCAAGTAGAGAGCCAAGGGTCCATTGGCCGTCGATCACAAAATAAGCGCCCAGTGCCAGCACGACACCGCGGGCTACAGCAGGCATGGAATTGATTATAAAACTAGCAACTGAACTCACTGTGGATTGTTCTATCGAGATTTGAAATGTACCCTTCAAACCTGACATCAACCGCCCTATTGTTCGGGCTTCGGAGGAGAAAGCCTTGATCAAAGAGACTGAAGACAATGACTCCTGAAACATGCTCGAGACCATGGCCTGTTTTTCCATGCTCTGATGGCTCAAGACGTGAACCTTACGAGAAAAGTAACGCACAGAGATAGCTATAAAAGGAAGGATAACGAGCACGCCTATGGCCATCCTCCACTCCAGATAGAACAAAAGCCCTAATCCACCAATACAGCGAATGGTATTGCTGAAGATGTGGACAATTGTGCCGGAAAAAAACCATCGCAGTCCTTCCACATCAGAAGACAGGCGAGACATTAGGTAACCAGTCTGGTTATCGTCGAAAAATGATTTTGGAAGACTCAGGGTATGATCAAGCAGGTCTTTCTGGATGTCGAGGGTGACCTCCTGCTCAAAGCGGGCAAAATAGTATTTTTGCAGCAAATTCGCCAGGTGTTCCGCCAGGAAGATCCCGATAAGAAGAAGGATTGCTCCAAAAAGGAGTCCCAGTTGACGGTTGAGGATGACGTCATCAACAACATAGCGCATGATGAGAGGCTGAGGAAAACCGAGCAAAGAGGTGAAGATGATGAGTCCGGCACCCACCAAGCCCTTCCACCAATGCCGTTTAACAAAAGGGCGCAGGTTCTGGAGGTTAGCTTTGAGGCCGGAATAGCCCTCCTTGCCGGCGAGGCGGTCTTCGGGCAGTTTCCTTGACAGACCGCGTTTAAGATAGGAGAACCAGTTGTGCACTTACTTAATCAGGCGTCTCGGAGTTAATACGAGACTTTCTCATCGGATTCATATATTTCTCATCGGAATCTTATATTTCTCACTGGATTCTTATTTTTTTTATTGTAGGGGCTTGATTCATCAAGCCCACCTTCTCTATAAAATGGAACCTTATATTTCTTGTAGGGGTTTGATTTATCAAACCCGTATTTATAATTGGTCTTCTCAATTGATTTTCAAAAATTATATATCATAAATAAATAAGGGTCAAACACAAATAAATAAGGGTCAAATCTTTCTTGTAGGGGCTTGATTTATCAAGCCCACACTTATTGTTTGTTTGATCAATTGGTTTTCAAAAATTATGTATCATAAATAAATAAGGATTAAACGCAAAAACACAGGTCAAATCTTTCTTGTAGGGGCTTGATTCATCAAGCCCACCTTTTTGAATATATAAATAAACTGAACGGTTTTAATTTTTCTTATGCAGAGGATCTTTTCTTGTAGGGGCTTGATTCATCAAGCCCACCTTTTAATTATTCATATGAACTGATTCACCAAGCACCTACATTATATTCCCCCTTTATTTAGCCTCCACCTGGCTTATGTTGGCCCTCTGTTTGATCCAGGGATCTTGGTTTATCCCCTGCAGAACTCCAGCATCTCAGGAAAACAACTGTAACCATATTTAACCTTATTTGCCCCCCATTTTACTTTTGCTTAACCCCCCGTGCATTTGTTTGATCTATATCGCCCCTCATCTACCACCTATTTAACCCCTATTTTGCCCCTTATTTCTCTGTATAATCCCAGTTGCCTTTGTTTAATCCTGCGTGCCTCTGTATAAACGCCAGTGATCCTGTTTGACCCCCATGCCCCATGAATGGTGAGAGTAAATCATCTTTTCAGGTGATATAAAAGGATGAAAGCTCCCTTTAAATTTCATCCTCAGAGGCGATTTACTTACAGGGGTAATTACCTTACCTTTAATTAAGTGTACATATTAAAGTCTGATCTCGCGTCTTGCCCATACAGAGATGAGAAAGAGTTTTTCGCTTTACGGGTAGTCTTTCTTCTGTATGACATTGCTTGCGAAAAGGATTGAGAAATGAAAATTCAAAATTATGGCGATTGGAGCCTTGATCTTCACCAGAAGGTTGTGGCCCAACGAGTCCCAGTCTGTGGTTCTTTAGAAATAACCCAGCGCTGTAATCTAAAATGTACCCATTGCTACAACAGCCTGGCCTTGAGCGACAAAGAAGCCAGAAGCAGCGAGCTCACTTATGATGAACACTGCCGCATCCTTGATGAAATCACCGCGGCTGGCTGCTTGTGGCTCCTGTATACGGGCGGAGAGATCTTTGCCAGGAAGGATTTCCTGGACATTTACACTTATGCCAAGCAGAAGGGCTTGATCGTAAGCCTCTTTACTAACGGGACGCTCATTACTCCCAAGGTGGCAGATTATCTAGTCCAGTGGCGGCCGTTCGCCATTGAGATAACTCTCTACGGCCGCACCAGGGAAACATATGAGCGAATAACAGGCATTCCTGGTTCATACGAAAGATGTCTGCATGGAATAAAGCTGCTCATGGAAAGGGGCCTTCCTCTGAAGCTCAAGACCATGGCTATCACCACTAACAAGCATGAGATTTGGGAGATGAAGAGATTTGTGGAGGAGGATTTGAGGTTGGAGTTTAAGTTTGATGCCATGATCAACCCCCGGATTGACTGCTCCCAGAGCCCTCTAAACGTACGGCTTACGCCAGAGGAAGTCGTGGAGCTTGACCTGGAGGACCCCAAGCGGGTGAGCGAATGGAAGAAATTTGCTAAAAGATTCAAGGCTCCCAACCCTTCCATAGCGAGATGTTCTGATCTCTACCAATGCGGTGGTGGAATCAGCGCCTTTGCCGTTGATCCTTCCGGCAAGACCAGTATCTGTGTGCTTTCCCATGGTGAAACGTGGGATCTGCGCCAGGGCAGTTTTCACGACGGATGGGAGCATTTTCTATTGAAGGTGCGCAAGAAAAAGATCACAAGGTACACAAAGTGTGTGGATTGTAAGATAAAGGCCCTGTGCGGTGCCTGTCCTGCCTTTGGAGAGTTGGAGAATGGTGAACCAGAAGCTCCCGTGGATTTCCTCTGCCACGTAGCTCATCTTCGAGCATACGCACTCGGCATTCCTGTTCCGCCCAGCAAAGACTGCGAATATTGTAAAGGCGGTAGTAAATATAAAGACCTGATGCAGGTAGTTGGTTCCCTGCACCAGGGTAAACCAATAGCTGCGAGCGATGAGCTTTCAGCAAATAACGATCAGGAGCCAGCCATTAGCGATCAAGGATCGCCGCCACGAGGCGCCTGATAGCTAAAAGGAGAAAAAACCATGAAAGGAAAAACAGCTAACCTCGAGCAAAAATCAAAGAAGACCTATACGAAACCAGAACTGAAGCAAATTCCGTTAAGACCTCAAGAATCAGTGTTGGGATTTTGTAAGAATGACGTTACTTATGGACCGGTCATCTCAACCTGTGAAAACATCGGCTTAGTTTGCCAGACCCTAGGATCTTGACGGGAGCTACCTAAGAATGCAAATCGCCGAAAATGAGGACTGGTATCCAGTCCTGAAGACTTTCTCTTGTGAGGTAAATGCCAATGGCTGAACTTTTAAAAATAAAAAACAACCAGTGTTCCAAAGAGGGCGTTAGCAGGATTTATTTTAGGATCGCTGACGTCACCATCGCTCTTACATCCGCTGATCCGAAGCTGAAGCTGAAGATTGATGGGTCAATGGAGAAGTTTGTCACTAGCGAAAAGGACCCTGACGTATTCATATGGGCAGCCTGGGAAAAGCTGGAAAAAGAGACTTCGGGTGATAAGCTCTTCGATTCCGGTGACCTTTGGCAGCTGTATTATGAATGTGGCTTCTATCATTTTCGATTCACTTCCCCGGCCTCTGGACCGATTCCGTATAAAGTGGCCCGGATTAGGAAAGATTTCAATAAGGGTGGAGTTCTACTACACCGCCCTTACTTTGACACTGATCAACCAATATATCCGTTGGAATACCCTTTGGATGAACTTCTTATAAACAATTTTCTTCTATCGGGAAAAGGAATAGAAGTACATACAAGCGGTGTCGTGGATGCTCAGGGAAACGGTCATCTTTTCGTAGGTCATTCTGGAGCCGGCAAGAGCACGATGGCCAAGCTCTGGCATGATGAACCAGAAGCGAAGATCCTCAGCGACGATCGAATAATTTTACGGAATTCGGGTGAAAGGATCTGGATGTACGGAACTCCCTGGCATGGTAATGCAGGATTTGCCTCTCCGGAACGTGCCCCTTTGACAAGAATCTATTTCCTGAAAAAAGGACAAAAAAATGCGCTGCATCTTAAAAGAAACGCTGAAGCTGTGGAGCATCTGTTTACTTGCAGCTTTTCTTCTTTTTATAGAACTGAAGCAATTGACTTCAGTCTCGGTTTTTTGGGAAAGATCGCCAAAGCTGTTCCCTGCTGTGAACTTAGCTTTTTTCCTGATAAACGGGTGATTGATTTTATCCAAAAATTAGAGAATTGATCAATGAGGACTGAGGATAAAGTAATGAATAATAGGAAATTGCAGGCCAAGCAGGAAAAATTAAAGTCTTTGCCCTGCCCATCCCCTCAGTCTTCTTTATTCAATTCTCGAGGCTCTTTACTCAGATCTCAGCTTTCCTCCCTAATCTTCCATTCTCCAGCTCTAAATCCCGATCAAAGCGCAAAGTCTCTCGCACTCGATCCACAACACAGAAAAGAGTCTGCGGCACCTAGTCTGCAGAACATCAAAGAGCCTGCGACAGGCTGTATGCAACAGAGCTCCGAGTACGTCAAACGCTTTCCGCAGCAATTATTTATTGACATGAGTACCGAGCTTCTGCGCCAGGGAAAAAACGTCCGATTTCATGCCCCTGGGCAGAGTATGCATCCTGCAATAAGGGAAGGGGAGACCATCACAGTAGCACCCATATCGCCATTCGATATCAAACGGGGAGACATTCTTCTTTATCTTGTAGGAACGAAAGTCATTGCCCATCGGGTGGTCAGAATCAAGAGAGAACAAAGCGACTCCACACCTCACACCTCCACTCTCTTTAATGCACTGAATCCTCAGATCATATTTACTTTACGCGGAGATGCCTCGGCTATCTGCGATGAACCGGTCGAGGCACATCAAATCTTAGGCAAAGTGGTCTCTGTGGAGAGACACGGCCGCAACATTGACCTTTACAGCAGAAAGGCCAGAATGTTGCGCATTCTACATGCCTGGGCCTCTTGTTTTAAAAGGTTAATCTTATCCCTATTGAAGAAATGGGATCAAATCTTTATTTTTAACAAAAAGTATCGGGGAGATTTGTTATGAACAAAGTCCATTACAATAAAAACAAAAAAAATATCAGCGGTTGGCGCCGTGCCATTGCCATTGTGCTGGCAATTTTTTTGCTTTGGCCTGCTGCAGCCGAAGCGGACACCGGACACGAGGAAATTATTATCGGTACGGTTGAATCAAACGGAGACGCGGGTGAAATGACTTTTGATATTCCCAATGTCGTTATCAGCGGCATTAATCGCGCGCTAGTAGTAGCAGTTGGTTTTAATGATAACAATGGAGAAACCCCTGATACTTGCATTCTTAACCCTGGCCCAAGCCAGGTCACTCTTACTCATTTAGACAATGCTTACGCTAATGTTGGTGGAGACGACGGTTACGTTGTTATGTATGGAGTAGTAAATCCTCCTACTGGCACATTCACTGTTAGAGTTACCATTAGCGATCCCACTGTGAGCGATGAAGGTCTGATTGCAGGAGCATGGCCGCTTACGGGGGTTGACCAAAATGATCCATTTGACACTGCGGGCGGCAATACCGGAACCGGCCATACTGCCAGTATTTCGGTTGGATCAAACCCGGGTGATCTTGTTTTAGCCGCTTGTTTCAATGAAAATGGTTCGGAATTGGCTGGGAATCAGGAAGTGGATTTCCTTGAAAATTCGGTATCTGGAACTTCAGATGATTTCGGAGGACAGCACGTAAAGGCGGGTGCAGGAAGCACCACTTCTCTCAGTTGGGCATTCAACTCAACTTCGGATAAGTGGGCGGTAATTGGCGTAGCGGTTAATCCTGCCATAACCACGATCGGGGACGGCACCTCGCCCGCCAGCAAAGACGTAGCGCCGGACGACACCAACAAAGCCGTGAATGCCTTTACTCTGTCCACGAACAGCGTGGGCACCACTGACACGGTCACAGCACTCACAGTGACCTTCTCCGGCACTGCTGTAGCCGATGTGGCTGCAAGTGGGGTCAAGATCTATGATGACAGCACCGGGGGGACGCCCAATGAGTGGGATGGGACCGACACGCTGAAAGGCACCGCGTCCTTCAGCGGCAGCACCGCCAGTTTCACTGGGTTGAGCATTCCGGTAACTAGCACTGCGATCCAGTACCTGGTCACCTATGATATAGCGACTGGAGCCACTGCAACCAACACCCTCCAGGGGGCGATCACAGGCGCCACCGTGACTAACAAGCTGGTCAACAACGATAACACCGATGCGACGCTTACAGTATCCGCCCCTTCAGCCACGACCACCATAGGAGACGGCACCACTCCCGCCAGCAAAAACGTGGCGCCGGACGACACCAACAAAGCCGTGGATGCCTTCACTCTGGTCACCAGCACTGGGACCGACACGGTCACGGCGCTCACTGTAACCTTCTCTGGAACCGCTGTGGCCGACGTGGCTTCCAGTGGGGTTAAGATCTATGATGACAGCACCGGGGGGACACCTAATGAGTGGGATGCAGGCGACACGCTGAAAGGTACCGCATCCTTCAGCGGCAGCACGGCTAGCGTTACCGTGAGCATTTCGGTGGATAACTCTTCAACCCAGTACCTGGTCACCTACGATATCGCGACTGGAGCCACTGATACTAACACCCTCCAGGGGGCCATCACGGGTGCCACTCTGGACAACACGCTGGTCAACAACGATAACACCGATGCTACCCTGACAATATCCACTGCAGTCACAGTCACCATAGGAGACGGCTCCTCGCCCGCCAGCAAAAACGTGACGAAGTACAGCACTAAAAACGCTGTGGATGCCTTCACCCTGTCCACCGACATAGGCGCGGACACGGTCACAGCACTCACAGTGACTTTCTCCGGCACCGCTGTGGCCGACGTGGCCTCCAGTGGGGTCAAGATATATGATGACAGCACCGGAGGGACGGCTAATGAGTGGGATGCAGCCGACACGCTGAAGGGCACCGCGTCCTTCAGCGGCAGCACGGCTAGCGTTACCGTGAGCATTTCGGTAAATACCAGTGCGACTCAGTACCTGGTCACCTATGATATCGCGCCTGGAGCTACTGTAAACAACACTCTCCAGGGGGCGATCACAGCTGCCACCGTGACCAACACGCTGGTCAACAACGATACCACCGATGCTACCCTGACAATTTGCGAGTGCGATACGACGCCTACGGTCTATTCCACAGCCACGTCAACAACATATAATGTTCCCCCTGGATGTGACCAGCTAACCATCAAGGCCTGGGGTGCCGGTGGTGGCGGCGGTGGTGCTGGTGCCACACAAGGTGGAGGCACAAACAAAACGGGTGGTGCCGCCGGCGGCGGCGGGTCTGCTCAAGGAACGATTTCGGTTACGCCAGAGGAAACCCTCACCATTCGCGTTGGCGGTGGTGGTGGCGGCGGTTTAGGCCTCGGCGATGACCCTCAAGGATATGAAGGTGAAGGCGGTGGTGGTGGTGGTTACACAGGTGTTTTGCGAAGTGGTACAGAATTGATTATCGCCGGCGGCGGTGGCGGCGGCGGCGGCGCGGACAATACAGAGACTCCCGGAGCTGCCGGAGGTGCAGGGGGTGGATTACTAGGAACTCCCGGCGCTGATTACAGCACAATTACCGGGGGGGGTGGCGGTAATACTACCTCAGAGACAGGAGGTGCGAAAGGTGATGGTACCGCAGCCCAAAACGATGGTACCGCCGGATCTTCTCTTTTAGGCGGAAGTGGGGGCGACGGTAATAACTCTCCGTCAGCTGGCGGTGCGGCAGGAACGAATGGCGGCGGAATAGGTGGCGGTGCAAGTTATAGTGAACTCCGACCCGGTGGCGGTGGCGGAGGAGGCGGTTACTTCGGCGGCGGTGGTGGAGGAGGTGTCGGCGCCGCGGATCTTGCCGCTGCAGGTGGCGGAGGCGGGTCTTCTTATACGACCGGCACCAGCACGCAAAATACAAGCGGGTCAGGAACCTCTGTGGGAAATAATACAGAGGCAGATACTTATGCCGCTGGCGCGGGCACAGGCGGTAGCGGCGGTACAGTCAAGGGCGTCGCCGGTACTGACGGCAATGACGGACTTCTGGTTATTATACCAGGTAACTGCGTCTTCTCTTACCGGAAACCCATCATCATAGAATCTGATGAGGTCTGGGGTAGCTCTGACCATACCGATTTCCCTATGCTTGTCAGCGAATCAGGCAACTGGTTAAAGACAACTACTGTTGATGCCACAAACGGACGCATACAAAATGCCAGTGGTTATGACATTATCTTTAGGGACGCGAATCATACACAATTAGACCATGAGATTGAAGAATATGATGGGTCTGCCTCAGGAGGGACACTTGTCGCCTGGGTGAGAATCCCCACCCTTGATTATGATGATGATACGACCATTTACATGTATTATGGAAATTCCTGTATCGATTCTTCTCTAGAGAATGTAGCTGGGGTGTGGGATGAATACTATGCGGCGGTATGGCATTTGTCTGAGAGTCCAGCTAATGGCGTGGCCGGACATGACGATTCGACAGGTAATCCCAACGACGGTACACCGCAGAATTTTGGCACCACGTCCACTTCCACCACTGACCCGGCAACGGACGTTCCTACCTGGAGCACAGACAAAAAGATTGATGGAGCTGATGTGTTTGATGGGAGTGATGATTATATCTCTATAGCAGCCCATTCTTCGCTTGATGTATCAACTAATTTTACAGTGAGTGCTTGGTTTTATAAGGATACCGCAGGAGTCGACAGTCTTATATACAACTCAGGTCTAACCGATGTTCAATATTGGTCAATCCGGTCCGATGATTTTGAAAAAATTTGGTTTAAGGTGGACGGGGCCGGTGGCTGGGGATCAAGTACTGCTATAGGAACAGGTGCCTGGCATCACATGGCAGTTGTAAAAACTGGTGATTCGGGAACAAACATGTCTTTCTATGTTGATGGAGAGCCTAACGGAACGGCTACTGTAGGATCGGTTCCTGCGTCTACGGGACAGACAAGGGCCATTGGATATCGTCCGGAAGGTTCTGATTTCTACTGGGGCGGCATGTTAGATGAGGCCCGCGTCTCTAGCACTCCCCGCTTAGCAGGCTGGATTAAAACCTGCTACTACAACCAGAAAGCAAGTTCTACTTTTTATAGTGTTGATCCAGAGGAGGATAACTTGGCCACAGTGGTCGACCTCATCTCCTTTGCAGCCACAGGACAGAGCTCTACTGTCCTGGTCGAGTGGGAGACAGCCCAGGAAATTGACAATCTGGGCTTCAACCTCTATCGCAGCAGCGATCCGTATGGTTCCTACACCAAGCTAAACAGCAGCCTTATACGCGGTCTGATATCCTCTGTTTCGGGACAGCAATACACCTACGTCGATAGAGATGTGACCAGTAGCGTCCTCTACTACTACATGCTTGAGGATGTGGATCTTTCAGGGACAAGAACGATGCACGGCCCGGTCTGTGTGGACTGGGATGGTGACGGCATAACCGACGACGATGAGCAAGTGGATGATGATTCAGATGATGATGATTCGGATGACGATACTGGAGATAGTGATCCCGAAGTCAAGATCCCTGAGCTCAAGTTTGAAGAAGTAGGTTTTGGTCCTGAGGGCTGGACTCCTTCCAGCAGTTATGCCAGCTGGGTGAAGCTGTCGAGCTTCAGAGCCCGTCAGGGGGATGAAGGTATTGCTCTGGAGTGGGAGACGAGTTTTGAAGTTGACAACTACGGATTTCATGTATACCGGGAAGTAGGCGGTAAGTTCTACCGTATAACACCAGACCTGGTGCCTGGTTCAGTGTTCAAAGCTGGAGCAGGTAGGGCACTCCCAGCAGGAGAATCTTATGCGTACTGGGATGGATTGTCGGAGGGTACAGGAGGCGAGCTTTACTGGCTTGATTGTGTGGATCTCAACGGTGGGCGCGCTTCCTTTGGGCCGATAAAGCCCGAGATCTACGGGCAGCCAGTGTCCAAGCGGCTAAAGGTACGCTTTAGATCAATAGGAAAGCGTCAGGTTTCCAGGGCTCGGGAGCTGGGAAATATCCGTGCCCTACGCGAGGAGTTGAGCACCAAACCTATCCAAACGCAAAGCTCTACGGCTACTTTCCGCATGATTGATCCTGAGAATCCTACTGAGCCCCGGTTGCCGCCGACAGAAGAGCAGTGGGCTCTGGCAGCGCATCCTGGGGTGAAGATTTACATCAGTGAAGATGGATGGTACCGGGTTGGAAAGCCGGAACTGGTTGCGGATGGTCTTCGTCCGGAGG
>Ga0255054_10002020_pt1 | contig 11752 bp, 7 predicted proteins | sample JV7_2_23_MG_FD_188634 | JGI IMG/M metagenome (GOLD analysis project Ga0255054, IMG submission 188634) | Seawater microbial communities from Jervis Inlet, British Columbia, Canada - JV7_2_23 | ecosystem: Environmental > Aquatic > Marine > Inlet | place: Canada: British Columbia | collected... | reverse complement strand
GAAGCCTATTCCCACGATAAAGCCAAAAATATGATCATCGAATTAAAGGGAAAACATTTCGATCCCGAGATCGTGAATGCTTTTTTAGCCGTGCAAGACACATTCAACCGCGTGCGCGCGGAGAAGCTCAAGCAGGAAGCAGTTTTGATCCAACAGCCGGTTCAGGCGCTGGGCAGGTGATTCGATCCGGGTTGACGTCGCGCAACTTGCACAATTTACTGAAAAATAGAATCTTTTCCAAGCTTACCCAAATTTTCGTCATTACTCAAGAATCCATTCAAGTATCCCCCCTTATTTGCCGATATACCACCAGATGACGGACTTTGAGCCCAAACAATTCGGTAAGTATCAGCTGCTGGACAAAATCGCTGTGGGCGGTATGGCCGAATTGTATCGTGCCAAAGTTACGCGAGAATTTGGCTTTGAAAAGCAGGTGGTCATAAAAAAAATATTGCCCCATCTCTCCGACGAGGGCAATCTGGTTAAGGCCTTTATCGATGAGGCCAAGCTCGCAGCCTTGCTGCAGCACGAAAATATTGTTCAGATTTATGACTTTGGCAAATTGAAGGGCGAATATTTTATCGCCATGGAATACCTTTTTGGCAAGGACCTGCGCAAGCTGACTTACAAGGCTAAAGAAAGCGCCGTCCCCTTTGATCTGGAAAACACCCTCTATGTAATTTCGCGCGTTTGTGCCGGGCTGGATTACTCTCATAATCTTAAAGATTTAAAGGGCAAACCGCTAAATATCATCCACCGCGATATCAACCCTCAAAATATTTTTATTACCTATCAAGGTCAGGTGAAAATTATAGATTTCGGCATTGCCAAGGCCGCCAGTCACAACAGCACAACCCACGAGGGGCTGATTAAGGGTAAACTGGCGTACATGTCACCGGAACAGGCCAACGGCAAAACAATTGACCACCGTTCCGATATCTTTTCCACCGGAATCATTCTCTATGAGCTCTTGGCCGGCCAGCGGATGTTTCAGGGAGAAGCCATGCACATTTATGTTCAGGTGCGTGATGCAGCCTATGAACCTCTGGAAAGCCTGGTACCGGATCTACCCGCCAGGCTGCATGATATCGTCCAGCATGCCCTGGCCAAGGAACCTGATAAACGCTATCAGAGCTGCGGGGAAATGCTTGCCGATCTGGAAGAATGTATTTATGAGCTTTCTTTCCGGCCGAATGCCAGGCATTTTGCCGATTGTGTTAAAGATCTATTTAAGCAAGAATTCGTTGCTGAAGAAAACGCCTTATTCGCAAACACTCAGATTTACAGTGACGTGCCGACCGATTTCGTTAATGATTCATCCGCCGACGAGGCCACCGGTAGTAGAACCATTGCGCTTGACGTCCCCAAAATTTCAGAGCAGTTTCAGCATCACATTTGGCGATTCGGGTTGGTGGCCGGTATGGTCATCATCGCTTTTATATTTGACCTTAGCTTGACAGATATACCGTTTACACCATCTGACCGTTCTGTCTCGGCCTATTCGATTGTATTGCCGTCGCCGCCTACGAATCCGACCGAAGATAAAATTGAAGCGGCAATAGCCGCACTTCAGATCAAAGAATTTTCTGTGGCGCTGGCGATCTTAGAAGAGGTTTTGGCCGGTGATCCATCACCGGGAAAAAAGATTTCGGATGCTTATTTAGAGGCCCTGCTGGGTCTGGCGACCCATATGATGCCCAAAGATCCTGATGCGGCCAAAGCTTATTTGTTGAAAGCGCTGGCGGTGGATCCCGCCAGCATAGCGGTGCTATCTCAACTCGGATACGTTCACGTCCATCATCGCGATTATCCGCAAGCCATTGAAACGTATCAAAAAGTTGCTGAACTCGATCCCGGGCGGGCGGACACCTTTTTTAACCTCGGATATATCTATGCGGTGACCGAAAACTATTCCAAAGCAAAGGAAATGTATTCCCGGGTGGTTGAACTGGCACCTGATTTTCTTGATGAAGCCCTGTTTAATCTCGCAATGGTCCAGGCTCAACTCGGCGAACGCGATAAGTGCATCAAAAACCTGGAGCAAGCCATTGAAATCAACCCCGCGAATGAGTCAGCTTTAGCTTATTTAAAGCAATTAAAGGAATAAAAGGAGTCAATTCCATGAGGTATTTTGTAAGGAACGCAATTCGAACCGGCATCATCGGGGTTTTTGTGATTTTAATGCTCTTTGGCTGTGCCGGCGCAAACCAAAAAAAAGAAGATATGGGGGTCGGCCAAAAATACGAAGCTTCGAAATCCTGGTTTAAAGAAAAATGGCATGCTGTGGGTTCTAAATTTTCGTCCTCGGATGAGGAAGAAACGGTCGCCAAAAGCCGGGAACAAGACCCGAACAAAAAGCCTGCTGCGGAAGATTATGCAGTCCAAGATCATTCTGATTATTTTGAGCACACGGTGCGGTGGCGGGGTGAAAGCCTGTCGCTGATTGCCAGGTGGTACACGGGCCGACTTGAAAACTGGAAAGCCCTGGCCCGGGCAAATCCGGTTCTAAATCCCAATCGAATTATGATGGGAAACGTTATATACATCCCGCAGGAAATGATGAACACTAAAGAACCTTTGCCGCGTAAGGTGGCTGCTAAAATTCTGAAAAATTATTTTGCCCATACGGTGCGGCAGCCGGGCGAAAAATTGAGCGCTATTGCCGGGTGGTACACCGGAGATACTGGAAACTTAAAGGCCTTAGCTAAGGCCAATCCCGACATCGATCCTGAGTTTTTGCTGGTTGGCAACGAAATATTCATTCCTGCGGAAATGCTCAAAACCCGCAAGCCTTTGCACAAAAAATCGATTCAGGTTTCGGCATCCGAACCGGCGCAGGAATCCGCTGAATCGAAAGCCTCTGCCGCGGCCCCTCCTACGTCCAAGCCAAAGAAAATACAACTGTTTGGTCCCAAGCAGTTTCCTGCGCACTAAAGCGCATTAAAAAATGAGCTAAAATTAAAAATGATCTAAAATGCCTAAAATTATGGGTCCGATCGCGCTCCATCTTTCTTAAATTGTGCAAATCCTATTTTTGGTTACCGAGGTAGAGTAGGATTTACCGGTCCATATGCATCGTTCTCGTCGTTGTCCTCGTACTCGTTCTCGACATAAAATTAGCCCAGCTTCTTCACCTGCCGTTGTTAGATGATCGTTAGACCCTGTGACTCTCGACGGGTAGAATCTTTTAACTTTAGGCAATTTAGCTCATTTTAGGCATTTTAGGCACTTTTAACTTTACAGCACCATTTGAACATTTTTCTCTGTGTTCGAAGATGAACTGCCAATTTTGAGATAGTCCAATGAATATTTGTTCAGTCTTTAAATTTCCCTTGATATTTTCATTCTAAGTATTAAATTTTTAATTTTTAAAAAGTTTAAATCATAATTATCTGAAATCAATTGTAATTAAGTTAGTTTTTATTTTGTTAAATTATGGGATTTTGCTTGACAGGTTGGTCGTGTCTTTGCTAAATGAATGAATGTTCATTCATTATATATACTCATTCATGCCGAGGAGGTTATCATGCCAAAAAAGATCAGATCTGCTGCTGTCATCGGCTCCGGAGTTATGGGCGGTGGTATTGCAGCCCTGCTGGCCGGGGCCGGCATAAAAACGTTATTATTGGATATTGTGCCCCTGGATTTAAAGGATGCGGAAAAAAATAACCCGCCGGCACGCAACCGAATCGCAAAGGTCGGTCTGGACGCAGCTTTGATGAATCAACCGGCGCTTTTTATGTCTCCCAAGGATGCCGAGCTTATTACGATTGGTAATCTGGAGGATGATTTCGAAAAGATGGCAGGCTGCGACTGGATTGTTGAGGTCGTTGTCGAAAACCTGAAGATTAAACAGGATCTTTTAAAGCGGATCGAGGCGGTTCGTAAGCAAGACACCATTGTTTCTACAAATACATCCGGTATTCCTTTGAAAGCCATGTCCAAAGGGCGCAGCAAGGAATTTAAGCAACAGTTTCTGGGAACCCATTTCTTTAACCCGGTGCGGTACATGAAGCTGCTGGAAATTATTCCAGGAGAAGAAACCTTGCCTGAAACTCTTGAATTCATGGCAGATTTTGGTGAACGGATTTTGGGCAAAGGTATCGTGTGGGCCAAAGATACCCCGAATTTTGTCGGCAACCGCATCGGGGTGCAGGGAATGGTGAAAGGAATGCAGTTGATGCTGGAAGAAGGAATCAGCATCGCGGAGGTGGACGCACTTTTCGGACCGGCCATGGGTCGACCCCGGACGGGAATGTTTAAAACAGCCGATATTGTGGGCCTGGATACTTTGGCCCATGTGGCCAAAAACACCTACGAAATGATTGAAGGTGATGAGGATCGCGACAGTTTTGTCCTGCCTGAATTTGTAAACACGATGATCGCGAAGAATTTGCTGGGTAAAAAAAGCCAAAGCGGGTTTTATAAAACCGAGCTTACGCCTGACTGGCAAAAAATCCGCAAAGTGATTGACCCGGCGACGCTTGAATATGAAGAGGCCAAGCGGCCCGAACTGCCCTGTCTGGACGAGGCCCGCAATGCTAAAACACTCCCTGAAAAAATGAAAACCGTGGTGTATGGTGAAGACAAAGGCGCCAAATTTGCCTGGAAAGCAGTTGCCGGCAATCTGATCTATGCCGCCAACAGGATCCCGGAAATCTCCGATACGATCGTTGATATTGACAATGCCATGAAGTGGGGCTTCAACCTGGAGATGGGCCCTTTTGAAACCTGGGATGCCATCGGCCTTAAAGCCTCTGTTGCGCGTATGCAAAAAGACGGGTTTGAGGTGCCCGACAAAATCCAAAAGATGCTCAAAGACGGGCACACTTCTTTTTATAAAACCCGGAACGGAACCGTTTTTTTCTTCGATTTTGAGTCTCAAAATTATAAAGAACGGATTGTCAGTAAAAATATCGTTTCGCTGGCATCCTTGAAAGCCGTTGAAAAGGTTGTCAAAACCTCAGATTCGGCGACATTGATCGATCTTGATGACGGCGTCTTCTGTCTGGAGTTTCACACCAAGATGAATTCTTTGAATCAGCAAATTATTGAAGCCCTGCATGAAGCCGGAGAATTTGTTGATAGCGAAGGCATCGGATTGGTCATCGGCAATCAGGCCGGCGGCATGCCGGGTGCCTTTTCAGCCGGGGCGAATCTAAGCGATGTGGTTGCCGCCGCAAAGGATAACCAATATGACGGCATCGAACTGATGGTCAGGGGTTTGCAATACGGACTCCAGGATCTCAGGTATGCTTCGTTTCCGGTCGTCACCGCACCTTATGGTTTGACGCTTGGCGGTGGCTGCGAGGTGTGCCTGGCCTCGGACAGGATCGTTGCCCATGCAGAGCTATATATGGGACAGGTGGAAATCGGCGTGGGACTGATCCCCGCCGGCGGCGCCTGTTTGAATCTCATGAAAAAGTTCTTAAGTTCAATGCCCGACGTGGTAACGGATTTTGATATCGCGAAATTTTTCCTGCCGGTCTTTATGGCAATCGCCATGGCAAAGGTTTCAACATCGGCCGCAGATGCCAGGGCCAATGGTTTCTTAGGTCCCCGCGATCGAATCATTTTTAACAGAGACTATCTTATCGGTGAGGCCAAGAAGGACGTTCTAAAAATGGTCGATGAAGGCTATGCGCCGCCGCTCAAACGCAAGATAAAAGTATTGGGCCGGGCCGCTCAGGGCATGGTGAATGCGGAAATATCCAACATGCTCAGCGGGAAATTTATTTCTGAGTATGATGCTTTTCTGGCCAAGAAGATTGCCTATGTCATCAGCGGCGGAGATGTGCGCGATAATGCTCAAATCGAGGAAGATGTCATCCTGACGCTCGAACGCGAAGCCTTTATCGAACTTTTAAAAGAGGAAAAGACCCTGGCGCGCATCGATCATATGTTAGCAACCGGTAAACCCTTGCGGAACTAGATACTTAGTAAAATGCTGTCGAACCATTTTCCGACTAAATTTAAAATGGTGTGGGCTAGCAATTATAAAATTCGAAATTCGAATATCGAAATGCGAAACAATTTCGAATTACCAAAATTCAAATGATCGAAACATATTATAGTCTTAAATATCGGTGTGCCCATCGTTTTGATCATTGGAACATTTGGATTTATGATTTGTTTCGAATTTCGACCAATTTTATAAGATCAGGCGTGCTTCGGATTTACCGATATTAATAGAATTGAATTAGCCTTGTTAATTTAGGGAGGGTAATAAAATGAGAGATGCGTATATTGTTACTTCCATCAGGACTCCGGGGTGCAAACGCAAAAAAGGTGCGTTTAAGGATACCCGGCCGGAGGATCTGCTGTCTTTTATTCTGACGGCGGCCGTTGAAAAAACTGAAAATCTTGAAAAAAAAGATGTGGAAGACATTATGATCGGCTGCTCCTTTCCGGAAGCCGAGCAGGGGCTCAATATCGGGCGGATTGCCCCCCAAATCGCCGGTTTCCCGGTGGATGTGACCGGCGCCACCGTGAACCGCTTTTGCGCTTCCGGTTTGGAAGCGATTTCTCAAGCCGTTTTGCGGGTGATGGCCGGCTGGTCTGATATCGTTATCGGCGGCGGCCTGGAATCCATGACCTATGTTCCCATGGGGGGCAATCTTCCACGGCCGCACCCGCAATACACCAAAAAGCTGGCCGACCTGTATGCATCCATGGGCATTACCGCAGAAAATGTGGCCGGCCGCTATAATGTTTCGCGGGAATCTCAGGATGAATTTGCATATCAATCCCAGATGAAAGCAGCGGAAGCCAAAAACAAAAACCTGTTTAAAGAGATCGTACCGACGCCGGCCACCCGTTATGTGCAACAGGAAGGCGGGACCTATAAAAGCGAGACTTTTTTGCAGGATTTTGATGACGGCATCCGGGAGGAAACGACCCTGGAAGGACTGGCCGGCCTGAATCCGGTATTTGCCGCCGGCGGATCGGTTACCGCCGGCAACTCCTCGCAGATGACCGATGGGGCCGCAGCCAGTGTAATTATGAGTGAAAACAAAGTCAAAGCCCTGGGTGTCAAACCGATTGCCAAATTTAAGTATTATACCACCGTGGGCTGCAAGCCGGATGAAATGGGCATCGGGCCGGCGCTGGCGATCCCCAAACTGTTGAAAATGGCCGGAATGGATTTAAAAGACATCGGCCTGTTTGAAATCAACGAAGCCTTTGCCTCCCAGGCCCTTTACTGCATCGATACGCTCGGAATCGACATCCAAAACGTAAACATTCACGGCGGCGCCATTGCCCTGGGGCATCCGCTGGGGTGCACCGGCGCCAAGCTTTGCGCTACCCTGCTCAACAACATGCAGGAACGCGGTGTCAAATACGGTGTGGAGTCCATGTGTATCGGCGGCGGAATGGGTGCGGCGGCGTTATTTGAATTGTGTGACTGAGGTTGATGCACAGGCGGTCTCAACAATTAAAAAGGCTGCCATTTGGGCAGCCTTTTTTTAATTGTTATTTGTGTATCGCATTCCGTTACGAGTCCTCTGCAGATATGACCTGCAGCAAGACTTGCTTGTTATCCCAATTCATTTCTAAAAGCGCGGAAACATGTGTTTTCTCATCATTCAACTGAATTGACCTGCTGCTGGCTTTTAAATATTCCGCATTGCGCCGCGCAAAATTCTGAAATGTATTCCCATCAATCATAATTCCATTTTTCAGAAACGCCGGTCCCACCTCTTTTGCAACCATGTTGAAAAGTTTGAGGATAATCTCTCCCTCGCCTTTGACAATGGAAGCCTCTGCTTTTGTGTACGAGATGTTGTCACGCAATGATGCATAGAATCCACCCTTGCGAAAAGTCACTCCCACGAGACCCGGCATGGCGGCCGATAAGGCCAGCCTTGAGCCATTTTCGATCGAGGCAGTATCCACATCATCCACCGGTTTGCCGTCCAAAAAAATCGTCTGGATTCTATTGTCGACGTAATCCCCGGAAATACCGAGGTGCTGACAGAGCAATTCCCGGATGGTGATACGCGTCTTGATTTGAAGTTTGAAGCCGCGTTCTGCCAATTGCAAAAAGCGTAAAATCAGACTAGCTTCGACGATAAGGCGAAGATGCTGTATGGCTGAATCAGGGGCTCCCTCCCGGAGATTTGATCTTGATCGGTTGAAGATGGCCATAAAGAGCTATCCCTTCAGCTTTTCATGAGGTTTCGATTAAATTTAAACAGAAAAATGGGGAGCCTCGAGCAGAGGCTCCCCATTGCTTTGATACGGCATTTAGCGGTTACCAGTTGTGGACCTGATCCAGATCTTCGTCTTTGACCGCAAAAGTGATGTTGTGGGGCGGCAGCTTTTCTTTTTTGAAGTACTCGGGTAACCGATCGTCTTTTGAGGTAAAACCGGCTGCAAGATTAAATTCGCGTTCATTTTTCAGGATGGATTTGCCCAGCTCGGTGACATCGTCGCCTGTCAGGCTCAAACCATAAAAAGCATTAATCATATCGATCAGGGCCTGAAAGGTTTCCGCCTGATCCAGAATCGCAAAGGCAATAAACAGGCACATGCCGGTGGCGTCCACCGCAGCCGTAGCAATCTGAAGATTTCTGGCAAGTTCAATCTGCCCTTCCGGTTTATGAGGATCGACCGTTCCGCCCACATCAAGGAGATTTGTCGCTACGGCATAACCGGCGGTGTGATCCGCTCCCATGGTGGTGGTGGCATAAGTCACGCCGATACCCTGAACCGCTCGCGGGTCATAGGCCGGCATGGACTGCCCTTTGACAACCGGCACGCGTTCAATGCCGTAGGCTTTTCCGGTCACAGCCGCGCCGCTGCCCAGAATGCGTCCCAGTGGCGTCCCTTTGCCAACTTCCTTTACCAGGTTGATGGCTGCCTGGGCATCGCCAAACTCGGCCAGACCGGCCTCCATGGCCACACCGATGGTGGCGCCCATTTCAATCGTATCCAACCCGAAATCATCATCCAGTCGATCTATCTGGGCGATGGCATCCAGGTCATCGATACCGCAGTTTCCGCCATGGGCCCAGACGGTTTCATATTCGGGTTGTTTGGTCACATACTGGCCGTCTTTGTCATAAAACGTGCCGGAACAGCGAATGATACAGCCCCGATGGCAGCCGTGGGTTGAAGCGCCCTTGCCACCCCGGGCATCTTCCAATTCAGCCTGAGTTTCTCCGCTGATATTACTGGCGCCTTCAAACTGGCCAAGCTGGAAATTCTTGGTCGGATAGGCTCCAGCTTCGTTGATGACATTGGTTAACACGTTTGTTCCGTATTTGGGAAGTGCTTCACCGGTAAGGGCGTTTTTCTTTAGACCGGCAACCCATTCTTTGTTGGCTTCTTTGAAGGCATCCGGGTCCTTTGGCTGCCTCATCTTCATCCCGGCGTCATCGAGTACAATAACTTTGACCCCTTTGGAACCCATGACGGCACCGACACCGCCGCGGCCGGCATGGCGAGTGGGTCTTTGTTCCATGTCCGTGCAGGCCACTGAAGCGGCGGCCATTTTCATTTCACCGGCCTGGCCGATGGAGATGCAGGCAACCTTTTCACCGTGTTCGGTCTTGATTTTTTCGATGGTGTCATAGTTGCCCAGCCCTTTAAGGCTGCCGGCGTCCGAAATTTCGACACCATCTTTATTGATCAAAATTTTATAAAGGGCGTCACCCGGGGGCAGGCTTTCCAGCACGATGGCGGCATAACCCAGTCTGGCCAGAACCTGCGAAGCTTGACCGCCGGCATTGGCTTCCTTGATACCCCCGGTCAGCGGACTCTTGCAGCCCACGGATATACGGCCGGACATTGCCGCCGTCGAGCCGCTTAACATTCCCGGAGCGATAACCAGCTTGTTGTCTTCCCCCAGCGGGTGGCATAACGGAGGGACTTCTTTGGAGACGATGGCCGAGGTTAATCCGCGACCGCCTGAGCCGGCATAGTCGCCCACGGGCTCGGTGTTAGCCGCAGGACCCCCATCTGCACCCATGTTAATTCTTAAAATCTTGTCCATGTACACCTCCTTTTTTGGTTAAGTTATAATTTACAATAAATCTGCCGTATTTAGAGATAATAGCGTGCTCAAGCCTTTAATATATGCCACGATGTATCCTCTTTCAATATTCGTATTGAACTGCAAAGTCAAGATCTTTAGCGGTTATTGCTTGCAAAAATCACTAAAAGACCACTATATGTATCCTGCATCTGGTATTGTGAACCTGTTTCAAAAATAGTAGATCATTCGTGGCTGGAAGCCACTCCCACATCACATTGTCAACAGTGGGAGCGGCATCTTGCCGCGATATGCGAAAAAGCTTAGTTTGCCCCAGGCAGATTGAGATAGGTTCTATAAAGGAAGGATACAGCCCATGAGAATTTACAATTATCCGTCACGTCCAGCTGAGCAGCGCATTGCCCGAATTGTGAATCGCGGACTTGCATTTCAAAAAAAAGATATCGCTGCGGTCACCCGCATCTGTGAAAGTGTCCGTAAGCGAGGCGATCAAGCGCTCATTTCATATACCAAACGCTTTGATTCAGCGCGCATGTCAGTTAAATCGATGCGGGTGTCCAAGAAAGAATTCGCAGATGCAGCCAAAAAGGTCGATCGGTCTTTTACGCAGACCTTAAACCGGGCGGCTTCGAATATCAAACGTTTTCATGAGCAGCAACTGCGCCGGTCCTGGATGCAAACCGATCGGCCCGGCACATTACTGGGTCAATTGATCAACCCCGTCGATGCGGTTGGGGTCTATGTGCCCGGTGCCAGGGGCGGAAAAACACCACTGCTGTCCTCGGTACTGATGGGCGTGATTCCCGCCAGGGTTGCGGGCGTCAAACAGATCGCTATCGTAACTCCACCGACAAAAGGCGGCGGCGTGAGCCCGCATCTGCTGGTTGCCGCTGAAAAGGCCGGCGCAGATGCTGTTTACAAAGCCGGTAGCGCCTGGGCGATTGCGGCCCTGGCTTATGGGACCCAGACTATTCCTAAAGTCGATGTCATTGTCGGTCCCGGGAATATTTACGTTACGCTTGCCAAGAAAATTTTAGCTGGAATCGTCGGCATCGATATGATTGCCGGCCCCAGTGAGATACTGGTTATTGCCGATGACGGCGCCAGGCCTGAATTTATCGCCGCCGATCTGCTTTCCCAGGCCGAACATGATGTCTTATCTTCGGCCGTATTGATTACAGATTCACAGAAATTGGCTGCAGCAGTAGCTAAAGAAGTTAAGGGCCAGCTTTCAAATCTGGCGCGCGTAGATATTGCCAAAGAATCGCTGGCTAAATATGGCGCCATAATCGTTGTCAAGAATATGGGTGCTGCCATCGAACTGGCCAACCGCATCGCCCCGGAACACCTTGAACTTCATATCAACGATCCGTTTGAGGTTGTGGGAAAGATTCGCAACGCCGGCGCTATATTTGTGGGCGAGTATACCCCTGAGCCGGTGGGGGATTACATGGCGGGACCCAACCACGTGCTTCCCACCGCGGGAACTGCCCGATTTGCGTCCGCTCTATCCGTGGATAATTTTATTAAAAAGACCAGCCTGATTCAATACACCCAAAAGGCTTTTAAACGTGAGGCACCGGACATTATTCGTCTGGCTGAAATTGAGGGACTGGGTGCCCATGCGGGATCGATCAAGGTGAGATTATAACACTGGGTATTCGTGAATGTAATCGAAATTATTATATAAGTATTGTTGTTTGGAGATTTATAGCCGCAATCGAACAAAGTGAACAGCTGTAAAATGTTTAGATT
>Ga0255054_10002015_pt1 | contig 11768 bp, 8 predicted proteins | sample JV7_2_23_MG_FD_188634 | JGI IMG/M metagenome (GOLD analysis project Ga0255054, IMG submission 188634) | Seawater microbial communities from Jervis Inlet, British Columbia, Canada - JV7_2_23 | ecosystem: Environmental > Aquatic > Marine > Inlet | place: Canada: British Columbia | collected... | reverse complement strand
TCAGCACCGGCGCGCCACCCATCTGCATCTCCTGCAGGCGCGCCGCAAACTTGAACGAGTGGCCGGGCACCACGCGATCATCGTGGTCCGCCGTCGTTACCATCGTCGCCGGGTACTTAGCCGGGTGGAGGTTGTGATACGGCGAGTAGGCATAAAGATGACGGAACATCTCCGGGTCCTCCGAAGAACCGTAGTCCGACACCCAAGCCCAGCCGATCGTGAACTTATGGAAGCGCAGCATGTCCATCACGCCCACCGCGGGCAGCGTGGCGCCGAACAGGTCCGGACGCTGCGTGAGAACCGCACCCACCAGTAGTCCACCGTTCGAACCGCCGGCGACAGAGAGCTTTGGCGTCGAGGTGTAGCCCTCGTCGATCAGGTACTCGGCCGCCGCGATGAAGTCGTCGAACACGTTCTGCTTGCTCTCCAACATACCGGCACGGTGCCAGTCCTCGCCGTACTCGCCGCCACCGCGGAGGCTGGGTTGCGCGTAGACGCCGCCCATCTCCAACCAAACCAGTCGGCTGGTGCTGAAACCGGGCCGCAAGCTGATGTTGAACCCGCCGTACGCGTACAGGTATGTGGGGTTCGAGCCGTCCATCTCGAGCCCCTTCTTATGCACGATGAACATCGGGATCTTGGTCCCGTCCCTCGACTCATAGAAGACCTGCTTGGTCTCGTAGAGACTTGGATCGAAAGCGACGTCCGGCGCCTTGAAGACGGTGGAATGCCCAGTCTTGAAGTCGTAGCGGAAGATCGTCGTCGGATAGAGGAACGAGGTGAACGAGTAGAACGCCTCACTGTCCTCACGCTCGCCGCTGAATCCACCAGCTGACCCGATAGTCGGAAGCTCGACCTCTTTGTCGAACGTGCCGTCCATGTCGTAGATGAGGACCTGCGTGTGGGCGTCGTGCATGTAGCTGACGACGAACTGATTGTTCACGATGTTTAGTCCCTGCAATACATCATTCTGCTCGTCGATCAACGTTTCCCAGTCGTCACGTGCCGGGTTCCGCGTGTCGATGGCGATGAGCTTGTTACGTGGAGCATCGAGGTTCGTGCGGAAGTAGAAGACCGGCCTATCGTTGCCTGCGAAGTTGTAGCTGGCCTCGAACTCGTCGATCAGCTTGACGACCTCGCCGTCGAGGTTCGGGTCCTTCGGGTCGCCAAGATCGACGTAGTAAAACCGGTTCCGGTCGTCCGTCCCGTGGGACATCGTAAACATCAGGTAGCGCCCGTCCTCGGTGACGAATGCGCTGATTCCCCACTCGGGCTGATCGGGGCGCTCATAAATCAGCTGGTCCTCGGACTGCGGCGTGCCGATACGGTGGTAGTAGATCTTGCGGTTGCGATTGGTGTCTTCGAACTCGTCGCCCGCTTTGGGCTCCGGATAGCGGCCGTAGAAGAAACCGGCGTTGTCATGTGTCCAAGAGGCGCCGGAGAACTTGATCCACTTCAAGTGGTCATCCAGGTCCTTACCCGTCTCCACGTCGCGTACGAAGTACTCGCGCCAATCAGAACCGCTGGCGGCCTTGGCGTAGGCCATCAGCTTGGCATCGTTCGTAAACGACAGCCCACCCAGTGAGACCGTTCCGTCCTCGGAGAACTTATTGGGGTCGAGCACTACGCGGGGCTCGGCATCCAGCGACTCCTGCATGTAGATGACCGATTGGTTCTGCAGACCGTCGTTCTTGGAGAAGAAGTACTTACCACCCTCCTTGTAAGGAGTCGTGTAGCGCTCATAGTCCCAGAGTGTGGTCAAGCGCTCACGGATCCACTCGCGTTCGGGGATGGCATCGAGGTACGCGAAGGTTACCTCGTTCTGCGCCGTGACCCACGCCTTGGTCTCATCGGAATCGACGGCCTCGAGCCAGCGATACGGGTCCGCGACCTCCGTACCGTGGTAGTCGTCGACGTGGTCGATCTTCTGGGTCTTCGGGTAGTCAAGCTGCTGCGCCAGCAGCGGCATCGGCGCTGATACGAGCAGCGCCAGCAGAACCGTGAAGACCGCGTGTCGGGCTGAAATGCGCTTCATTACCATACCTCCCATAGGCCCGCGGTTACGGGTCTAAGAGTCGAATCGATGGTTGTTGGCTAATGTCAGCTATTGGCAAACGCCAGATCGTACACAAGCGTTCCCGGAAGGTCAATGTCAGCGGTGAATCCACCGCTTCTCTCTTACTCGACCAAAACCTCACCTTCGTCGATGATCGCCTCATCGTCGAACCACACCGAAGGCTTCCGGATGATCGCATCAAAGTGCGTCTTCGCCTGCACCGTCCCGCCCAGGTTGGACGAGGTCCCAATCCCTATGTGGATCGTGCCGTTCACGCCCTCGTCGTTCAGCATCTCGCCGGTGAAATCTCGGCAGTCTGGATTGAGGCCGATGGCGAACTGGGCGATGTTGTACACCCACGGATCGTCCTGAGCCGCAAGCAGGTCTCGCAATAAGACCGCTTGCTCGCCGCCTTCGATGGAGCGCACGAATCCTTCAGACACCTCGAAGCGGACCGGCTCTCGTATGACACCTACCCCGTAGTACGGGATGCTGCCGTCCACTACGAGCGCCCCCTCCGTGGTGCCTTCCAGAGGCGCGATGTTGGCTTCGATGTTGGGCACGGCCGTGAACGCCGGACCCTCCACGATGCATGAATGGCTGTTGCCCTCGCGTCCGAGGACGCTGAACGCGAGGCGCGTGCCGGCTGGATTCGTGACCCGTACTTCCGCGGCCGCAGTCAAGCGCGCAGCTATTCCGTCGCACAAGGGACGGCGCGCACGAAAATCGGTGAAGAGCCCACCCGAACACATCATCCTTTCCGTGAAGGCCGACATGGACACGACCCGGGCGCCGGCCGCGATCGCTTCCCGTGTAGCTCGTGTGTGAGACAACGCATGCGTCACGGGAAGGAAGAGGACATCCGCCGCCTTCATCGCGGCGGCGACAGGCTGCGGCGGTTCCTGGTTGTCGATCGCGCGGGGAGGAGAGTTCACGATCGTCGTCTCGCACCCTGCCCCCGTCGCCGCCGCCTCGACGGCCCTGGCGATTGGCAGCCGCGCCTCATCCGTAACGATGACGACGGCCTCGCCGTCCCGCGCTCCGGCGCAGACACGAACCAGGACTTCGGCACCCCTCCCCATGTCCACTACCATTAGATCAGGATCGCCTTTCCCCGCTGTACCGCTTTCCCATCCACCGCGATGGTGGGATCCCACATGAGCAGATCGTAGTGGGTTGGCGCAACCACGTTTCCGCCCAGGGTGTGGCTAGTGCCAATACCGATGTGGATCGTTCCCATGACTCCTTCGTCATCCAGCATCAACCCTGTGAGGCGCGCGTTGGGGTTCAGTCCTACTCCGAGCTCAGCGACATTGAAGCAGTTGCGGTCAGCGTGAGATTCGAGGTCCCCCAAGAGGATCTCGGCTTGTTCGCCTCCTTCCATCCGGGTGATGAATCCATCCGAGATCTCGCAGACGATGGGCTCGCGTAATACCCCGATGCCGAGGTAGGGTACGCTGGCGTCGGCGATGAGCGTGCCCTCCGCCGTCCCTTCAACCGGGACAACGTTCACTTCGATATCGGGGACGGGTGCCAGCTCGCCGGGATCGGGTATGTTGGTGAGGACGTTGGCCCGGCGACCCGCGATGGAGAAACGAAGGTCCGTTCCCCGGGGAGACGTCAGTCGAACGCTATCGCCTTGTGTGAACGCGTCTCCCAGACGACGACACACATCCGCCTGTGCCTCGAAGTCCGTGTCGATCAGTCCAGGTGACATCAGAATCTCATCGGTGTAGGCGGTCATGAGCACTGCACGAGCGCCGGCCTCGAGGGCCGCGCGCATCGCGCGAGTATGGGTAATGGAGATCGACACCGGCGAAAATATCACTTGAGCCTCTCTCATCGCCGCTGCCACCGGCGCCGGCGGTTCCTGACCGTCCCTTTCCCGGCGCGGCATGATGCACGTGACCGCCTCCGCTCCCGCCACTACAAGCTCGCGCGCAACAGAGTCGGCAATCTCGATCATGGACTCATCGGTCACGACCACGACCCGTTCACCCGGACGAACCCTGGCGTTCTGCCGTACGAGTTTTTGCACACCCCGCTCGGTCAGGCTCTCATCCATTCTGTCGCCCTAGGTTCGCGCTTAAACAACCTGTCAAAGACGCTGTCAAAGGTGATGGCCGTGAACCCGTCGCCGGTGCAGTTGGTGGCGGTCCGAAACATGTCCGGAAGCCCTCCCGCCAGGGCAATCCACGTTGTGATGAAATCACTTCTTAGCGGGTCCTCCAAGCCGAGCATCGACGCGAACAAGGTCGAGGTCCATAGCGCTGTACCAATCCCGGCCGGAAGTCCCGGCGCCGCGACAGTGAACAGGACGATCGCGGGCCAAGCCATGAGCAACGTTGTCCAGCTAATGGTGATGCCGAAGATATACGTTACGACGAACGGCGCGTACGCAACATACATGAGTGTGCTGGCGTCCAGGTTGAAGACCGCACCGAAGGGAACGACAAAATCGGCAACCTCATCCCGAACGCCGTACTTCTTCACGTTCGCCAGGTTCACGGGCAGCGTGGCCAGCGAGGAGCATGTGCCTGCGGCAAATATCGCCGTGGGAATGTAGTACTGTGTGATGACTTTCCGCGCCGGCCGCTTGGCCAGGTATCTGATGATGACGAACACGTAGAACAACCACCAAGCAAAGCATAGCAGCACGGTGTAGATCGTCATGGCGAAATAATGCCCAATCCCCAACCGGGCACCGAATCTCACGCCGAGAGTGATGCCGAACATGAGGATCAGCGGCACCATGAAATAGCTCAGGTTCCCGCCGATACTGGCGATTCCCCTCTCGACCTTGGTCAGAACCGCATAGATGGGCTCGATCCAGACCGCGATGACACCGAGCACCACCGCGCCGAAGATCGCTACCAGGGGTAGCGACGCGCCGGTACCCTCGCCGAACGCCCGGAGCAAATTCGCCGCCTCCGACCACGCGCCGGTGGCTTCTCCCGAGAATGGAATGCGAAAGATGAAAGATGAGACGACCAGCCCGAACAAACCTGCAAGTACGGAAGTCAGCACATACCAGAGGACGACGGACCCGGCGAATCGACCGGCCAGGCCGCGCTTAACGAGGGTTGCAATGGCCGGGCTCAACGCCGCGAAGATCAGGACGGGGACCAGCGCGACGATGAACCGGATTGTGGCTGCGGTGAACGAGGCGACCGGTGCGAGCAGCTCGGGTAACCACCCCCCGAGCGCAATGCCGACGACCAGAGCCAGGAAAGTCCAGGCGTAGGCGGGTACCTTCTTGAATGTCACCTCCCAGTTCCTCCCTTGCCCGGCGACCGATCGGGCGCGGCCGGCTGCCCGCTACCGTTAGGGGCGCTTGTACACCGCCCCTCCCATCATCACGAACGTAACACCTTCCAGCGTGTGGATGTCCTCGAGGGGATTACCGGGTACCGCGACGATATCGGCCAGCGTCCCGGCGGCGATCCGGCCGCGATCATCGACACCGAGGAGGTCCGCAGCGTTCAGCGTCGCCGTACGGATCGCCTCGATGTTGCTCATGCCCCGATCCACAAGCGCGGCGAACTCCTTCGCGTTGTCTCCATGCGGGAACACCGCCGCATCGGTACCGAAGGCGATCTTGATGTCAGCCGCGATGGCTCGTCGAACGCTCTCCTTCGCCACGGGAAGAACGCTCTCAGCTTTGGCTCGCACATGCGGTGGCAGAACCTCGAGGTCGATCGCGTCCGCCAGGTACGTGGTCGGCACCAGGTACGTACCCCGCTCTTTCATCAGCGCGATGGCTTCGTCGTTGAGCATCGAACCGTGCTCGATGGAGGCCACGCCCGCACGCACGGCGGCGATGATCCCCTCGGTGCCGTGTGCGTGGGCGGCCACTCTCATGCCATGCCGGGCCGCTTCCTCCACCATCACACGCAACTCTTCCTCGGAGTACTGTTGCGCTCCCACCGGGCCCTCGAACGACAGCACCCCTGCCGTGGCGCACGTCTTGATGACCACGGCGCCGTGCTTGATCTGATACCGTACCGCCTCGAGAACCTCATCGGCACCGTCCGCTACACCGTCCTTGGGGCCCAGCTCGAGGATGCCCGGCGCGTAGCCGGTTACGTCGCAGTGACCGCCGGTGATACCCAAGGCATGTCCCGCGGCCACGATCCGCGGGCCTTCTATAAAGCCCTGCTCCACAGCCTTCGACAGCGAGACGTCGGCAAAGCCGCCCGAGCCAACGTTTCTGACCGTGGTGAACCCGGCCATAAGAGTCTTGCGAGCGTTGCGGGCCCCGCGCAGCGCTTCATCGGCCGCGGTCTCCTTCACCGCGCGATTGAACCAGTCTCCCTCCAAGTCGCCGGTGAGGTGAACGTGCGTGTCGATGAAGCCCGGCAACAGAGTCACATCGCCGAGATCCATGACATCACCGTCAGGGACAGTGCCTGGGTTAACGCTCTGTATGACCCCATTCTCGATGACGATCACGGCGTTCTCTACGATGCGGCCGCCCTCCACATCGAGCATGCGGTCCGCTCGCAGGATTGTCTGGGCCCCCGCCGGATACGACCAGGCGGCGATCACCACGGTAATCGCGAGCGACTTCTTCAGAACCTCGAGAATCCCAAGCACTGCTCTCCCTCCTTATGAGCTTGTTGCTGACCGTCTTACTTCGCCGCCTCGAAGATATGGACATCCCGCTGCGGATATGGGATAGAGCAGCCGGCCGCCTCCAGTTGCTCCTTGAGCGTTCGCATCATGTCGAAACGCAGACCCCAGTAGTCTTCCTTCTTGCACCAGGGCCGCACCACGATGTTGACGGATGAGTCGCCAAGCTCTGCCACCGCGATCACGGGCTCTGGATCCGCGAGCACACGCGAATCGGCGGCGATGGCCTTGTTGATAGTGTCCACGGCCGTAGCGATGTTGTCGTCGTAAGAGATCCCCACGACCATGTCGTTTCTGCGATTGTCGTTGGCCGCGTAGTTCTTGATCGTCTGACCGTATACTGCCGAGTTCGGAACGAGAATCTTGACGTTGTCCGGCGTATTGAGCGTCGTTACGAACAGCCCGATCGCCTCCACCGACCCCGCGGTACCTCCAGCCTCGATGTAGTCACCGACCTCGAACGGCCGAAAGATCAACAGCATGACACCCGAGGCCACGCTCGAGAGCGTGCCCTGGAGCGCGAGTCCGACTGCCAGGCCGGCCGCACCGAACACCGCCAGAAACGAAGCCGTCTGGATTCCAACCAGCCCAAACACCGCCATCAAGACCGCAGCGAGAATGAAGTAATAGGTAATGCCGGCGATGAACGGGACCAGCGTCGCATCGACATTCGCTTTGGCAAGGGCTTTGCGAATGAGACGTCGCGCCCAACCGGCGAGCATGCGACCGACGACTAGCAGTAAGAGTGCGCCGAGCACCTTCAGCCCCCAGGCACTGATCAGCTCGACGATAGTGCTACCGATGGCTTGAACGTCCAAAGACGAGAGGTCCTGCATGTCACCCTCCTTCGACACGAATCGAGCCGCGGGTCGACGCGAGGCCGACAGCCACGCAATAGCGAGCTCGAATAATCATGGAACAGTAAGTTTCGGGTCACATATGATAAGCGGATTTCCCGCTTTGTCGAGCACGCGAAGACATCCGGGCGAACCCTTCACGTTGACGGATGCCGGGAACGCCGGTTATATGGGGCGAAAGCGTCATACAAACTTGCGCGAGGGGTCCAATGAAGCACACAGGTTCGATAGCCGCGGCGATCGTCATGGGGCTCGGATTGTCCTCCGGAGCCGTGGCCCAGGAGTTCGAAGGGGTTATCACCACCCGGCAAGTCACTCTCGGCGATCGCGCTCTTTCGATGCTTCTCGATCCCGACGCTTTGGAGGCCGAGAGAATCGACTACCGTGCCGTGTTCGCCCTGCCCATGGATAGGATCCTCGAGTTGGCAGGCCAGTCGAACAACGACATCAGTGTCGACTCGCTGGTCTATTCGGTGAAAGGGACCCAGCTACGCGTCTCGGGCGATGTTGGTGACGAGATGCCGGGTTACGCGATCCTCGATTTCGGAGCGGGCACGTTCCAACTCGTGCAGCCGGCGAAGGGAATGTACATCGAGTTGACCCGTGAAGATTTCGAGACCTACAAGTCGATGATCCCCGAAAGCGAGCCAGAAGCGAAACGGTCTTTGCAGGCGCGTCCTCTGGGACAGACCAAACAGATCAACGGGTTGGAGTGCAGCGCTTATGAGATCGAATCGGACGAATGGATCACGGTTACGTGGGTCACGACGGAGCTAGGGGATCTCGTCGATGCGTTCGTCGAATTCGAATCCCGGATGAAGGCTATGGGGATGTACGACGAGGAAGAGGACAGCGAAGTCTTCTCTCTGGTGGCCGAACACGGCTTCCCTGTCCTGGAGCAGACGTTCCTAACGTTCGGCGACTACGGAGCCGAGTACGAGATCACGGAGATCCAGAACGTGGAACGCAGGTCGCTATCAGCCGACCTTTTCGCCGTACCGTCCGACTATGAGAAGTTGAGCGTCATGGAGATGCTTAGAATGATGGGAGGCCAGGAGAAGTAGCCCCTACTGGCGATGCAGCGCCTACGGCGTCCGCATCAGGCGGCACGGCGCGGAACTAGTATCTCGATCGACTCTCCGGGCGCCAGCACGGGCAGCCTAACCCGCAGTCCCCCCGACCCATACTCGGAATCGACGATCGCCTCGCCGAGCTCGGGGGCGGCATACGTTTCGCGCCCGTCCGGCAGAAAGACCTGTAGCCAGGCGGACCCAACTTCCTCATCCCCGCGGTTCGATATCGTGAGCACGGCGCTGCGGTCCACGCGCTCGCGCACCTGAAGCTCCAGGCCAGAACGCTGCAGCCACCAATCGGCGATATCGGACGCTCGTGCGATCCACACGTCGCCTGCCGCCTGCGCGGCCCTGACCGCCGACTCCACCGCATCGACGCGGCTGTATGAATCGATGAGCTGCGTGTGCACCGTGAGCAGATCGAGCCCACCCAGCCAACGCACCTTCTCGAGCGAACCGAGGAACGTGGCCCGCAGCGAATCCGGAGATGTCTCACCGCGAGTCACCATCACCGCGTAGTCGTCGTCCACGACACGGGGCAAGACCACAAGCGGGCCGGCCGGCGTGTCGAAGATTTCGGGCGCCGCCGTGCGTGCGTAGTTCGAGCCAGCGAGGTAGAGGCCACCCGATCGCCGCCATGCTTCCAGCGTATACTCGTCAAACACCTCGCGCGGCGGCCGGAAGCCGACCGGCGCCACACCCGCCCAACCTTGAACATCGATCCGGGCCTGCCGGAGACCCGCCAACTGACCCGACCACAGCCGGCCTGCGACCTGGCGGTGGTCAACGCTGTGGGTCGCCACCTCGCCTGCAGCTGACAGTACATCGGCCAGCTCCGGATGCTCCGCGGCGAGCTGTGTCACGACGAAGAAGGTAACCGGCACATCCATGGCACCGAACCGCTCGGCCAGTCGCCGGCTGTTGCGGAAGCTGTGCTCCGCATCCTGAGTCACCGACATGGCCGAACGATGACCGTCGGGCCACGGGTTCACGTCCGCGACGATATGACCGGAGGCCCAAAGCGCCGAGTTCTGGGCGAGACGACCAAGCAGTTCACGATCGCGCTCGGTGGCCGCGACGTCCATTCGCCAGCCGAACCATACGATCCGCGCCCCCGATTTCGTCGTCCGCGCGATCGCCGCACCGGCGGCACCGCCGCCCGGCGCGCTGAGGGGATTCAGAGCCCAGTCGGTCCAAAAGACGCTTGACGAGCCCGATCGTACCGTGACCCACGGTTCCGTCTTCAACTCGACCCGCAGTCCCGGCGGCAGGCCAGCCGAGAGCACACCGCCATACGGCACCGTGAGATAGGTCGGCGGCAGCCCCTCCAGCGTTCCGGCGACGTCGGCGTCGGTCATGTCCTTGAGGAAACGGTAGCCGTCCCACTCGCACTCGGCGTCCCGAACACCCAGCGCCCACGTCGCGATCAGATGGCCACCGCGATCGACGTGCCGCCGTATCGCGTCTCGCTCATCATCGTCCAGGCAGACAGCGGCCGCGACCACCAGGAGTCCGTCCCCGGCCAGAGAATCGAGGGCCGCCGCACCGTGCACGTGCTGTATGCCGGCCCCAATGCCGACGAGCAAGGCACCCCAGCGCTCGTTCAGATCGGAATGGTAACGTGGCTCGGGAAAGAAGCCTGCGTTGTGTTCCGGCACGTAGAGGTGAGCCGTCCAAGAGACGGTGTTCGTGAGCTCGGGTAGCGGAACGTCGGCCACCATCTCGGTGACCGGCGCCGGCATCTCGCCGGTGGCCGCTTGCAAGACCGCATCGACATCGATGTAGCGCCAGAGTACTGTGGCGGCACCGATCAGTCCCGCTATTAACGTTCCGAGCAACAGGATCGCCCCACCCCACGCCCAGGGCGTACGTGGGCGTGGTGGCTCATAGGGGTATCCCGTCGGTCTCCGTTCTCTCGGACTCACATCACACCTCCGCTGCCTCGACGTCTTCCACAGTCACTTCCGCGCCGGGATCATACCGGAAGAAGAACCGCGGCGTCGTATCGACTTCCTTCGAGTGAACCGGCCGCCGCATCCGCCGCAGCCAATAAGCCGCATAGGAAACGACGCCTAGGATCACCGTGACCAGGATCGTCACGATGATGATCGTGACCATCAATTGAATGACGCTCATATGCGCCCAACCCTTTCCAGCTTGCCCCAACTCATGCGGAGGTTGAGTGCTTCCTCCAGCGTCGAGCAGAGTTTCACGACGTCGATTAACAAGATGAAGAAGAACCGATAAATCAAAGCGTAGGGTACGAGCGAAAGCTGCTCCTCCTCCATACCCACCGTCGCCAGCGCCGCTACCAGATCCAGCAGTGTCAACAGCACCCACCAAGCCAGAAGCATCTCGCTCATGCCGAACGCCACTGCGACGTACGCGAAGAACAGGTGCCCATAGACGTTCATGGCCGGCCAGATCACCGCCTCGAACATCATCTGCAACAACGACAGCCAGAGCGGTATGTCCGGCAGCGGGAAGAGGAGTTCTCTCTTGTGCTTACCCAGCGCCTGCAGGATCCCGCGGGTCCAACGGTAGCGCTGTTGGATGAGATCGATCAGCCGCTCCGGTGCTTCGGTCCAGGCGACGGCTCGCGGCTCGTAACGGATCTTCCAGCCCGCGGTCAGCAGCTTCAGCGTGAGGTCTGTGTCCTCCGCGAACGTATCGAGGTCGTAACCCCCCAGCGCGATGAGCACATCGCGGCGGAACAGGCCGACCGGGCCCGGCACGATGTTCACCGCGTTCAGGAATCCTTGGGCCCGCCGCGCCATGTTCAGACCTTCGATGTACTCCAGTGCCTGCAGGCGCGTCCAGACATTCACGCGGTTCACTACCTTGACGTTACCGGCCACCGCGCCCACCGAAGGATCGCTGAAATGCGGCATCGCCGCCTTGATCGTTTGCGGCTCGAGCCGGGCATCGGCGTCCATGCAGAGAACGATGGGATACTCCGCCATGGCGAGCCCCGCGTTCAACGCGCTCGCCTTGCCGCCGTTCCTCTTCGTACTCACCCGTACCCGGCTGTTTCCGTATTCGCCAGCGTGCCGGGATGCGTTGGCCAGCGTGTCATCGGTGGAGCCGTCATCTACCACGATGATCTCGAAGTGGTGGTAGTCCAGCTTCAGCAGACTCTCCAACGCCGCC
>Ga0255054_10002014_pt1 | contig 11768 bp, 6 predicted proteins | sample JV7_2_23_MG_FD_188634 | JGI IMG/M metagenome (GOLD analysis project Ga0255054, IMG submission 188634) | Seawater microbial communities from Jervis Inlet, British Columbia, Canada - JV7_2_23 | ecosystem: Environmental > Aquatic > Marine > Inlet | place: Canada: British Columbia | collected... | reverse complement strand
AACTGAAAAAGTTTCGTGGCCCTCAAGAGCGGACACCATATCTTCCACGGGAGTTGTTCTTGTCGTTGTTTTCATCATCTCATTCTATCTCGGGTTCATTGACATTCTCCTGAGCAGAATGGTCACGTCGCTCTTCGGGTAGCTGATTATGACCGAACAACACAATATGAACTGGTTTGTCGTTCACACCCATACCGGTTTTGAGAGCCGGGTGCGTGAGGCGATCCTGCAGAAGTTCCGTGAGAAGGGCCGTGAGGAGGAACTCGGTGATGTCATGATCCCTTCCGAGGACGTCGTGGAACTCAAAAAAGGCAAGAAAAAAATCTCCTCCAGGAAGTTTTTCCCGGGCTATATCATGGTACAGATGGTTCTCAACGACGAAACCTGGCACCTGGTCAGCAGCCTGCCCAAGGTCACTGGGTTCGTCGGGGGTTCGAATCCGGCGCCTTTGTCACCGGATGAGGTCAACAAGATCCAGGAGCAGGTGGTGGAGGGAGCCGAACGGCCGACACCGAAGGTGATCTTCTCCGTTGGGGAGAGTGTGAGGGTCGTGGATGGACCGTTCACCAACTTCAACGGTATCGTCAAAGAGGTCAACGAAGAGAAGGGCAAGCTCAAGGTACTGGTCACCATATTCGGCCGGGCCACCTCTGTGGAACTGGAGTTCCTGCAAGTAGAGAAAAACTAGTGCTCGAGCAGCATTGCGAGAGTCCCGCCCCCTTGTCGCGTCGTAGCTTATACGAAGACGGAAGGCGGGATCGAGGGGTGATGCTTAAGTCAGATTAAGATCGAAGGAAGGAATCGCAGATGGCAAAGAAGGTTATAGGTCTTATAAAGCTTCAAATTCCGGCCGGGCAAGCCAACCCGTCGCCACCCGTGGGGCCGGCTCTGGGTCAGCATGGGGTCAACATCATGGAGTTCTGCAAGGCGTTCAACGCCCAGACCCAGGACCAGGGCGGTATGATCATCCCTGTGGTTATCACGGTTTACGCCGACCGCTCCTTCAGCTTCATTACCAAGACGCCTCCCGCAGCCGTCCTTCTGCGAAAAGCGGCGGGAGTTGAAAAAGGCTCGGGAGAGCCTAACAAGCTCAAGGTTGGCAAAGTCACGAAAGCCCAGGTCGAGGAGATCGCCCGTACCAAAATGCCGGACCTTAACGCCTACAACATCGAGGAAGCCATGAAGATGGTTGAGGGCACGGCGAGAAGTATGGGGATCGTCGTGGAAGGACAGGATTCGGGATTCGTTGTTGAAGGACAAGATTCAGAAATAGGAGATTCAGGAATAGCGAATGGTGAATAGGGAAGGAAAGCAAACCTTCTTTATTCCACATTCCATATTCGGTTTTTCAGGAGAAACACGATGAAAGCAGGTAAAAGATACTCGGCAGCGGCCGAGAAGGTGGATCGCTTAAAAGCCTACGATTTCGAGACGGCCATCGGGATCATCAAGGAAACAGCTGCCGCGAAATTCGATGAGACGATCGAATGCGCAGTCCGGTTGGGTGTGGATCCACGCAAGAGCGACCAGATGGTACGCGGAGCTACAGTTCTCCCTCACGGTCTTGGCAAGGTAGAGAAGGTCCTCGCTTTTGCCAAGGGTGAGAAGGATAAGGAAGCCAGGGACGCGGGAGCTGACTACGTCGGTGCCGACGACCTGGCCGAGAAGATCCAGGGCGGTTGGCTCGAATTCGACAGGGTCGTGGCCACACCGGACATGATGGGGACTGTTGGCAAACTGGGCAAGATCCTCGGACCCCGAGGAATGATGCCTAACCCCAAGCTGGGAACCGTGACCTTTGAACTCGCCAAGGCCATCGAGGAGATCAAGGCCGGAAAGGCGGAGTTCAGGACCGAGAAGAACGGCATTGTTCACTCCTCCATCGGGAAGGCCAGTTTCACACCCGAACAGCTCACAGAGAACCTGATGGCTTTCCTGGACACGCTGCTCAAGCTTAAACCTGCTGCCAGCAAGGGGCGCTATTTCAGGTCCATAACGATTTCGTCCACGATGGGGCCGGGAATTAAAGTCGATCCTGTTTGGGCTGTTAATGCTCTGAGATAATTTTGGATGGATTGAGGTAATAGTCCACCCTTTGGAAGAAATTTAAGAGTATATCCAAGTCAATGTACGATGATCGGGTGGCTCTCTTTTCTTAAGGGAGCGGTCGGACCGCGTGGAGCGTTGCGCTCTGCGCATTGCCCGTTGACAACATTGTTCAATACTGGCCACACCGGAAGTTCTGTGACAGCCGGGTCCCGCGGACACGCGGGATTAAACGCCCTTCACGAGCGCCCTGCCGAGATGCGGTGTGATTCTAATGCATTCCATGGGACAAATTTGGAAAGCTGCGGACCACTTCTAGTCTCATCCTGTCATAAGTCTGGCCGGCGTACTGAACGTCACGTCAGAAAACCGAAAGAAAGGAGGAGACGAATTGGGACGAGCTGATAGAGACAAACAGATCCAGGAACTTCACGAACTGTTCTCCGGGATGGAGATGGCCGTGCTCACCGACTACCGGGGGCTCACGGTTGAAGAGATATCCGTTCTGAGGACGAAGCTCCGTGATGTTGAGGCTCGCTTTCAGGTGGTCAAGAACACTTTGTCCATCCGGGCGGCCGATGGAACCCCTCTCGAAGCCGTGAAAGAGTATTTTACGGGCCCTGTTGCGATCCTTTACACAACAGGAGATCCGGTGGGGCCTGCCAAGGCCCTGATGGATTTCATCAAGGGCAACAACAAGGTTGAGGTCAAGGTCGGCGTTCTGTCTGGCAATACCATTGAGGCAGCCGATATCAAGCGGCTGGCGAATATGCCGAGCAATGATGCCATGATCGCCATGGCCCTGTCCTCCATGAACGCCCCGGCAACCAACTTTGTCCGGACGCTTAACGAAATACCATCTGGCTTCGTCAGGGTTCTCGGTTCCATACAACGCCAGAAGGAGGCCGCTTAGGCCCTTTCAGATTATATGAATGAATATTGATGGACTCGCAAAAAGTCATCAACGCGCCCCGGGTGGGGCGTCCAAATCAATGACCGGCAATGTAAGTCATTGATTTGCACGGAAAGCGAAAATGACACTTTTCGCTTTCCGTGGAGCAAAAAGCCACGAATGGACTTTTTGCGACCCTATCAATGATTCGTATCAGGAGGAAAATACGATGGCAGATATCAAGAAGGAAGATGTAGTCCAGTTCATTGAAAACATGACCGTTCTCGAGATGGCCGATTTCGTCAAGGAACTAGAGGAAAAATTCGGGGTATCGGCCGCCGCTCCGGTGGCTGTCGCCGCCGTTCCCGGTGCCGCTGACGGTGGAGCCGCGGAGGAGGAGAAGACCGAGTTTGACGTGGTCCTTGCCGATATCGGTTCTGAGAAGATCAAGGTCATCAAGGTCGTCCGCGCGCTTACCGGTCTTGGCCTCAAGGAAGCCAAAGACCTTGTTGACGGCGCCCCCGGCAACGTCAAGGAAGGTGTTTCCAAGGACGAGGCCGAAGAGGCCAAGAATCAGCTTGAAGAGGTTGGCGCCAAAGTGGAGATCAAATAATCCAGCGCTTTCCTGGTCGTAAAGGGAGGAGAGCCTTCTGAAGGCCTCCTCCCATACTTGCTATTACCCAAATAATCAGTCTTTTTGCCGTATCCACGTGAGGTGAGACGATGGCACAAGCCGCTAAATCCCACATACCGCTGCGCAGAGATTTCTCCAGGTTACCCACCATCATCGGTATGCCCAATCTGATCGAGGTCCAGAAAGAATCTTACGAGAAGTTTCTGCAGATGAATGTAGAACCCGAACAGCGGGAGGAAACTGGTCTCCATGCTGTCTTCAAGGGCATTTTCCCCATCGAGGATTACTCAAGGACAACTCTGCTCGATTATGTCAAGTACGATATCCTTGAATCCAAGTTCGATGTCCAGGAGTGTCAGGACAGGGGCATGACCTTCGCGGCCCCGCTCAACGTTACGATACGTCTGATCCACCTGGAGGTTGACGAGGATACGAAGACCAAGAAGGTGCGCGAGGTTAAGGAACAGGACGTCTACCTGGGAGAGATCCCTCTCATGACAGCCAACGGGACCTTCATCATCAACGGGACCGAGCGGGTCATCGTAAGTCAGCTTCACCGGAGTCCGGGTGTCTTTTACGAACTTGACAAGAGCAAATCCATGGTCGGAGGCCGCCCCCTGTATTCGGCCCGTGTCATCCCTTACCGAGGATCGTGGCTGGATTTCGAGTATGACGCCAAAAGCCTCATCAATGTGCGCATAGACAGGCGACGCAAGATCCCGGCGACGATCCTGCTCAAGGCTCTCGGATACAACCCCGAGCAGATCATCCGCCTTTTTTACCCCATCGACCAGATCCGGTTGAAGAAAGGAAAGGCGTTCAAGACCTACCAGCGAAAGACCATCGAGATGCAGAACGTCTCCCGGGATATTGTCGATCCGGCAACGAAAGACGTCCTCGTGCGAGAGGGCCGAAAGGTCTTCGCCTCTTCGGCAAGGAAGATCGAAGCAGCAGGGATCACAGAATTCGAGGTCGATCTCCACTCTGATCTCCTTGGCCGATACCTGGCCACACCTGTCGTGGACACCGCCTCGGGCGAGATCATCGGTGACTGCAACGACGAGATCACGGAAGAGATGCTTGAGCAGATCTCGGAGGCAGGCGTCGGTGAACTGGAAGTGATCTTCATCGACAACAACCGCTACGAGAGTTCCCTCAGGGACACCCTCGCGACGGATAAGGTCCTCAATGAGGAAGATGCTCTGCTGGAGATCTACCGGAAACTGCGCCCTGGAGACCCTCCGACGCTGGAAACGGCCAAGACCCATTTTGACAGGCTGTTCTTCTCGGATGACCGTTACGACCTTTCCCGGGTGGGACGCCTGAAGATCAACATCAAGCTCGGAGAGGAACTCAAAGAGATCTTCGGTGGCGAAGTGCCGCCTCTGGAGGCCCGCGTTCTCATGAGAGAGGACATTGTGGCCATCATGAAATATCTGGTGAAGCTCAGAAGCGGCACCAAAGAGGCCCTCGCAGACGATATAGACCACCTTGGGAACCGCCGCGTGAGAAGCGTCGGCGAACTCCTCGAGAACCAGTTCAGGATAGGCCTGGTCCGTATGGAACGAGCCATCAAGGAACGCATGAGCATCCAGGAGATGGAAACGGTCATGCCTCATGATCTCATCAACGCCAAGCCGGTATCGGCTGTGGTGAAGGAGTTCTTCGGTTCCAGCCAGCTTTCCCAGTTCATGGACCAGACCAACCCTCTTTCCGAGATCACCCACAAAAGGCGTCTTTCGGCTCTCGGTCCGGGCGGTCTTACCAGGGAGAGGGCCGGCTTCGAGGTCAGGGATGTGCATCCCACGCACTACGGCAGGATCTGCCCCATCGAGACTCCGGAAGGTCCGAACATCGGTCTTATCTCCTCTCTGAGCACCTACGCCCAGATCAACGAATTCGGCTTTGTCGAGACGCCTTACCGCAAGGTTGACAAGGCCCGTGTCACCAACGAGATCATCTACCTGTCGGCGTTGGAGGAGGACAAGTATTCCATCGCCCAGGCCAACGCTCCATTAGATGCAAAGAACCGTTTCGAGGATGACTTCGTCGCGGCGAGAAAGGGTGGAGAACCTACAATGGTTCCCAGGGAGGAGGTCCATCTCATGGACGTCTCCCCCAGACAGCTGGTGTCCGTAGCGGCTTCCTTGATCCCCTTCCTTGAGAACGACGATGCCAACCGTGCTCTCATGGGCTCCAACATGCAGCGCCAGGCCGTGCCGCTCCTCACCACAAGAGCCCCTCTAGTGGGCACTGGCATGGAGGCTGTGTCGGCCAGGGATTCCGGAGCGGTCGTCATCGCCAAACGCAGCGGCAGGGTGGAGAGCGTTGACGCCGGACGCATGGTAATCCAGGTTGACGAGTCCGAAGAGGAAAAAGAGGGTGTTGAAGGCTCCTCCAACGTGGACATATTCCACCTGACCAAGTTTATGCGTTCGAACCAGAACACCTGCATCAATCAGGTGCCCATCGTAAAGCCCGGTCAGCACGTGGAGGCCGGAGAGGTCATCGCTGACGGCCCCGCCACCAATATGGGGGAACTGGCTCTTGGCAAGAACATCCTCGTGGCGTTCATGCCCTGGAACGGTTACAATTTCGAGGATTCCATCCTCGTGAGCGAGAGGCTCGTCCAGGACGACGTTTTCACCTCCATACACATCGAGGAATTCGAGGTGATGGCCCGGGACACAAAACTGGGCAAGGAGGAGATCACCAGGGATATCCCCAACGTGGGCGAGGAGGCGCTAAAGGACCTGGACGAATCGGGGATCGTTCGTATCGGCGCCGAAGTGAAATCCGGGGACATCCTTGTCGGTAAAGTGACCCCGAAAGGGGAGACTCAGCTTACACCCGAGGAGAAGCTTCTCAGGGCCATCTTTGGAGAGAAGGCCGGAGACGTGCGCGATACCTCTCTCCGGGTTCCCCCGGGCGTTGAGGGCGTTGTCATCGACGTGAAGGTCTTCTCCAGGAGGGGCATGGACAAGGACACACGTGCCCAGACCATCGAAGACGATCAGGTCGCCCGTTACATCAAGGACAGGGATGACGAGATCAGGATCGTGCGTAACTCAATGTACGAGAAGATCCGTTCTACCATCCTGGGAAGGAAACTCGCCACCGACCTCAATGGTCCGGATGGCAGCGTCCTGGGGAAAAAGGAAGGCAAGGTCACGACCAAGATCCTGGACGATCTTCCCAAGGTCAAGTGGTTCGATATTCCCCTCTCCGATTCAAAGGCGTTAGAGCGCATGATGATCCTGCGCCGACGGTCGGAGAACCAGGAGGAGATGATCCGCCGGCTCTTCGACGGCAAGATCGAAAAACTGAGGAAGGGTGATGAGCTCCCTCCGGGCGTCATCAAGATGGTAAAGGTTTATCTGGCCATCAAGCGTCAGCTCGCCGTGGGCGACAAGATGGCTGGCCGGCACGGGAACAAGGGCGTTCTGTCCAAGATCGTCCCCGTGGAGGATATGCCCTACATGGAGGACGGGACCCCCGTTGATATGGTCTTAAATCCCCTGGGGGTACCCAGCCGTATGAACGTAGGCCAGATCCTGGAGACCATGCTGGGCTGGGCTGCTAAAGGTGTAGGTGAAAAGGTCGGGCAGATGCTCGACAACGGCGCCTCGGTATCGAAACTCAGGAATATTCTCAAGGAGGTTTACGGCGCTGACAGGAGCACTGAGGCCGGCAAAAGACTCAAAGGGGCTCTCGACGAAATGGATGACGACGATATTCAGACCCTGGCCCTGGACCTGAATGACGGGCTTCTCGTCGCCTCTCCCGTTTTCGACGGGGCCAATGAGGAAGAAGTTAGAGATCTCCTGGCAATTGCCGACCTTCCCCTGAGGGGACAGGCAATGCTGTATGACGGCATGACCGGTAATGCTTTCCACCGTACCGTGACCGTTGGGTACATCTACATGATGAAGCTCCACCACCTTGTGGACGACAAGATCCATGCCCGTTCTATCGGACCCTATTCGCTGGTGACCCAGCAGCCTCTGGGCGGTAAAGCCCAGTTCGGCGGACAGCGTTTCGGTGAGATGGAGGTCTGGGCACTGGAGGGCTACGGAGCTGCCCACACGCTCCAGGAAATGCTCACTGTCAAATCGGATGACGTCGCTGGCAGGACCAAGATGTACGAGGCCATTGTCAAAGGTCACAATACCATGGACGCGGGTCTACCCGAATCTTTTAACGTTCTGGTCAAGGAGCTTCAGAGCTTCTGTCTGGATGTGGAACTGCTGGAAGAGGAAAAAGCCTGATCGGTTCCCGATCAGGAGTACTATGTACTAAGTACTCAGTACTAAGTACTGATTATCTGGAGGTAATAAATGCCTTTGACCGATTTTTACAGTGAGTACTTCGACCGACCGAAGTATCCTATCAACTTCAACGCCATCAGGCTCAAGCTGGCGTCACCGGAAAAGATCCGGGCCTGGTCCTACGGCGAAGTCAAGAAGCCTGAGACGATCAATTACCGGACCTTCAAACCGGAGCGAGATGGTCTCTTCTGCGCCAAGATATTCGGTCCTACGAAGGATTATGAGTGCAACTGCGGCAAATATAAGAGGATGAAGCACCGCGGCATCGTATGTGAGAAGTGCGGCGTCGAGGTGATTCAGTCCAAAGTGCGCCGGGAGAGGTTGGGACACATCGAGCTCGCGTCCCCCGTGGCCCATATCTGGTTCATGAAGGGGATACCCAGCCGGATCGGTCTCATGCTGGACATGTCCCTCAGGGAACTGGAGAGGGTCCTGTACTTCGAGGAGTATATCGTGCTCGATCCCGGCCCCGAGGAAACCGGCCTGACGGAGAGCGAGTTGGTCTCGGAGGACCGTTACCGGGAACTGCGCGAACAACACGGTGACAGCTTCATCGCCGGTATGGGAGCCGAATCTATCAAGGAACTCCTGATGAGGGTGGACCTGGATCTCCTTGCTGTCGACCTTAGGGCCGAGATGCTCGAGACAAACTCCGAGGCCCGGCGCAAGAAGGTGGTCAAGAGGCTCAAAACGGTTGAATCGTTCAGGGAATCGGGGAACAAGCCAGACTGGATGATCCTCGATGTCATTCCCGTGCTGCCCCCGGAACTGCGCCCTCTGGTGCCTCTGGACGGTGGCCGGTTCGCGACCTCGGACCTGAACGACCTTTACCGGAGGGTTATCAACAGGAACAATCGCCTCAAAAGGCTCATGGAACTTCGGGCTCCCGAGATCATCGTCCGCAACGAAAAAAGGATGCTTCAGGAAGCCGTGGACGCCCTGTTTGACAATGGCAGGCGCGGGCGGCCCATCGTCGGTTCCAACAAGCGGCCCCTCAAGTCGCTGTCAGACAGCCTCAAGGGGAAACAGGGTCGATTCAGGCAGAATCTTCTGGGCAAGCGCGTTGACTATTCCGGAAGGAGCGTTATCGTCATTGGTCCCGAACTCAAGCTCCACCAGTGCGGCATCCCCAAAAAGATGGCGCTGGAGCTGTTCAAGCCCTTCATCTATCACAAGCTTGAGCATTACGAGCATGTCACAACAATAAAGAGCGCCAAGAAGATGGTGGAAAAGGAGAGGCCCGAAGTCTGGGATGTCCTCGACGAAGTGATCCAGGACCACCCCATACTCCTTAACCGGGCGCCGACATTGCATCGACTGGGAATCCAGGCTTTCGAACCGGTCCTCATCGAGGGTAAGGCTATCCAGCTTCACCCCCTTGTCTGTGCCGCTTTCAACGCAGACTTCGACGGTGACCAGATGGCTGTGCATGTGCCTCTCTCCCTCGAGGCCCAGATGGAGTCCAGGACCCTCATGCTGGCCACCAACAACGTCCTGTCCCCTGCCAACGGGCGGCCCATAGTGGTTCCGACCCAGGACATCGTCCTGGGGATTTACTGGATGACCAAGGAAAGGCTCAAGTCAGAGGGTGCGGGAATGGTGTTCCCGAACTTCGATGCTGTGCGGATGGCCTATGACAGGGATGTCGTCGCCCTTCAGGCTGGCATCAAGGTGCGCCTCGACGGTGAAATGGTCGATACAACAGTGGGACGGGTTCTGCTTTATGATATCGTTCCCGAAGAGATCCCCTTCTCCATGGTCAACCGGCTTCTGCGGAAGAAGGAACTGGGGGAACTCGTTACAAACTCCTTCATGTGGGCGGGTAACGAGAAGACCATCTACCTGCTGGATAACCTCAAGGCCCTCGGATTCTCCTTCGCCACAAGGTCAGGTCTTTCCATCTGCATCGAGGATATGCACATCCCTGGCCGGAAGGCGGAACTTCTGGACCGCGCGGAAAAGGAAGTCACCGAGGTCCAGACTCAGTACACGGAAGGTCTCATAACCGACGGAGAGCGCTACAACAAGGTCGTTGATATATGGGCCCAGGTGACGGAAGAGGTGGCCAGCGAGGTCATCACCTCCCTCGAAGAGGAGGGTGTGGAGGGAAGCGGCACCTTTAACTCCATCTACATGATGGCCGATTCAGGAGCAAGGGGCTCCGCTCAGCAGATCCGGCAGCTGGCCGGGATGCGCGGCCTCATGGCGAAACCTTCCGGCGAGATCATTGAAACACCCATCCGGGCCAACTTCAGAGAAGGCCTCAAGGTGCTCGAATACTTCATCTCCACCCACGGGGCGCGCAAGGGTCTCGCGGACACGGCCCTTAAGACCGCCAATTCGGGATACCTCACGCGAAGACTCGTCGATGTGGCCCAGGAATGCATCGTCGCCATGGATGACTGTGAAACCCTTGACGGGATCATCGTCACATCCCTCGTTGAGGGAGGTGAGGTCATCCAGCCGCTGGAGGAACGGATCCTCGGCAGAATAGCGTTGGAGGATATAACGGATCCCGAGTCCAAGGAGGTGATCGTCAAAGCCTCCGAAGAGATCGACGAAGAGGCGGTGGACGAGATCGAAAAACGCGGGCTCGGGTTCGAGGGTGTACCCATCAGGTCAGCCCTTACATGCCGGGCCAGGCGCGGTATCTGCGCCAGGTGCTACGGTCGTGACCTGGCCCGCGGGCAGCTCGTGGCAATGGGTGAGGCGGTCGGTATTATCGCTGCCCAGTCTATCGGGGAGCCGGGCACACAGCTGACCATGAGAACCTTCCACATCGGTGGTACGGCCAGCCGGCATATCGAGCAGACTTCGCTGGAAGCCCCGATCGACGGGGTACTTCGCTTTATTAATCTTACGATGGTAGAGAACAGGTTGGGCGATCTCGTTGTGATGAACCGTAACGGTGAAGTTGCTATCGTTGATGAGAACGGCCGTGAAAAAAAGAGATACCCCGTCATATACGGCGCCAGGTTCAAGGTCGGTGACGGACGTAAAGTGAAGAAGGGGATGCTTCTTGCGGAATGGGATCCCTTCAGCACTCCCATTCTCACGGAGGTGGGCGGCAAGATCAAGTTCGGTGATATTCGTGAGGGTGTGACCATGAAGGAACAGGTAGACGAGGTCACGGGTATCGCGTCGAAAGTGATCACTGAATACCAGGGTACGGATTTCAAGCCCAGGGTCTCCATCAAGGACGATGAGGGTAAAACCCTCAAGGTACCGGATACCAAATCCACTGCACGGTACTTCATGCCCTCCAATGCCATCGTCATGGTGAACGAAAATGATGATGTCCAGCCCGGTGACAGCATCGCCAAAATACCCATCGAAACCACCAAAACGAAGGACATCACGGGCGGATTGCCCAGGGTCGCTGAGCTGTTCGAGGCCCGGATACCCAAGGAGCAGGCCACAATCAGCGAGATCGATGGTGTGGTCTTTTTCGGTCGGGATGTGAAGGGCAAAAGGCGGATCGAGGTCCGCCCGGATGTGGGTGAACCCCGAGAATATCTCATCCCCAGAGGAAAACATATTAGCGTCCACGAGGGTGACCGGGTTCGTGCCGGTGAACCGCTCATGGACGGCTCACCCAATCCCCACGACATTCTCCATGTCCTTGGTGAGAAGGAACTTCAGAAATACCTCGTGAACGAGGTCCAGGAGGTCTACTTACTGCAGGGTGTCAAGATCAACGACAAGCATATCGAGGTGATCATCCGCCAGATGCTCAGCAAAGTCCGGATCGAGGATGTCGGCGATACGCGTTTCATGGTGGGCGAACAGCTTGATCGCGCTAATTTTGCAGAAGAGAACGAACGCGTGATCAGGGACAGCGGAAGGCCGGCTACCGGAACACCGATCC
>Ga0255054_10002011_pt1 | contig 11773 bp, 10 predicted proteins | sample JV7_2_23_MG_FD_188634 | JGI IMG/M metagenome (GOLD analysis project Ga0255054, IMG submission 188634) | Seawater microbial communities from Jervis Inlet, British Columbia, Canada - JV7_2_23 | ecosystem: Environmental > Aquatic > Marine > Inlet | place: Canada: British Columbia | collected... | reverse complement strand
GATGAGGGTTAGAAGCTCAAAAAGTTCATCCAAAGTCCCAAAACCTCCAGGAAAGGTGATGATCGCTTTGGCCATGTTTGCGAGCCAGAACTTTCTCATGAAAAAGTAATGAAAAACAAAGGAAAGCTCCGGAGAAACAAATGGATTTTGAGCTTGTTCATGAGGCAAAGAGATATTTAGCCCTATGGATTTTCCACCTGCACGCGAAGCCCCCCTGTTCGCTGCTTCCATGAGACCAGGACCTCCTCCGGTACAGATAACAAAGTTTTTTCCCTTCGGTTTGAGTTTTATGGCCCACTCGGCAAGCTGAAAAGCGAGTTCTTCTGCTTCTTGATAGAATCGGTACAGGGGAGAATCCGGGCGATCGGAATGGACCCGAGCTGAACCCAGGAATAAGACAGTGTTATTCACCTTCATCTCGCGGAATCGTTTTTGAGGTTCCAGATATTCACTCAGGATACGAATGACTCGGGCTTCGGGAGAATTTATAAAAATACTGTCTTTATATGCTTTTTCAGGTTTTTTTCTCAATATTATTATCCCTTCTTATACACCATTTAAAATTCTACTCTAATCTTTCTCTCATGACAAATCGCCCTTTGACTTGAAAAATGACCTGTGCTATCAATATGTCATTCAATCCGGAGAAAAGAAGCATGGCAAGAACAAAGACGAATCTCAGGTCGCTGGATTATCCTGGACGCTTGATCATTCTCGGACAGAACCGATCAAGCAAACAATGTGTTGTTATCTATTCAATCACAGGGCGATCTCCGTCAAGCCAGGCACGAAAGATCGAATGCGAAGAGGATACTCTCTGGGTGAAACCAACAGATAAAGAGGTACTTAAAAAAGGCAATATCGACTTGCTTGTTTACCCAGCAGCTTTCATCCTTCCACAGGGAATCGCGGTCAGCAACGGCAAACAGACGGTCGATCTTATGGCATGTTTGAATCACAGCGAAAATGCATCTGAGATTCTCGCTTTTTCTCTTCAAAAATGGAGTTATGAACCTGACAAACCGACCTATACCCCTCGAATAAGCGGGGCTCTGCTCTCGAACGGGAACTCTGCCCTCAGCATATTAAAAAGAGGAAGAGGAGGAAGGACCGAGAGAAACATATTTGAATTCCACCTGAATCCCGGACAGGGAAGAATGATCGCTACATACACCGGAAAAAACAAAGATCCTCTGCCTTCATTTGTCGGAGAGCCGATTCTCTTGGATCTCGATTTTAAAAGTCCTCAAGAGGCGGCAGAGCATGTGTACGAAAATCTAAGACCTTACAAGCCGGACAAAGATTTCAGGGTTTCGGTCGCATGTATTTTTGCTGATAAAGACCATCTGGATCGATTTTCAGTATCGATCATCAATCGGAATGATAAAAAAGGATAAAGACAATGGAAAAATCCGGCAAAGCAACTCGATCACAGTACAGGACTAAAATCTCTGAGAAGTTTTCAGAAAAAATCAAATTCGGTGATCTTGCTTTTAAAAAGACAATCTCCATGCGATACGGAGAAAACCCCGGATATCCCGCTGCTTTTTACGCGGAAGAGGGTGCAAAAGGCCCGAACATGAGCACCATGAAGATCCTAAAAGAGGGCACCAAAGGATTGAGCTATATCAATGTCGGGGACATGGATCTGGGACAGAGATTGATCGTTAAACTCTCTCAGATCTTCTCTGAAAACAATATCTGTGTGCTTATAAAACACGAAATGCCGAGTGGGATTGCCATGGGAAAAGAGTCTCATAAGACTTTCGATAAAGCATGGAAGTGTGATCCTCTCTCAAACTTTGGAAGCGTGGATGTCTTTAATTTTTCTGTAGATGAAAAGACCTCACGTTTGATAACCGAAAAAGGACGGAATGTCGAAGTTGTCTATGCACCCGATTTTTCTTCAAGTGCGATGGATATCCTAGTACAGAGAAAACCACTCCGGATCGTTAAAATGGGTGCATCCTGTCAAGTGCCTTCTCAAGACATGCCTGTGGAGTTCAAACGGGTTGCAGGAGGATTCCTTCTGCAAGAACGGTTTAATTCAAGGATCGTCTCTCCGGAGTCAGTGGATATCGTATCAAAGAAAAATCCAACTCATGAAGAGGTGCAGGCAGCTGTTTTCGCCTGGAATGTGGCGTGTTTTACCCGGTCCAATGCGATTGTCATCGGAACTAAGGATAAGATCCATGGCATCGGTTCCGGACAAAGAAGTCGAATTGACGCTGCAGAAGACGCAATCCGACTTTCAAAAAGAGGTTACGGAGCGAGAGGATGTGTAATGGCTTCGGATGCTTTTATGCCTTTCACCGATGTGGTGGAACTTGCCTCTAAACATGGGATCAAAGCTATCATATGTCCTCTCGGATCTGTCAGAGACCAGGATGTCATCGATATGGCAGATGACTGCGGAATTGCCATGATCGTAACACGAAAACCAGGTGAAACCGACAGCGAGAGGTGCTTTCTTCACCGATGATCCCTCATATCGGACAGGGACTCTTTTTATTGAATTTTATTTCGATTACTGGCTGTTTTTCGTTGACTTCATGTGTGTGGGGATTATAATAAATCTTTCTATAATTTTCCTTTATTATTATTAATGTTTATATGTATTCATAACAGGAGGCAATAATGAAAGTAACTGTTGAAGAGTTACTTGCCAAGGCGGAGCAACCCGCCAAGGATGCACTCAGACTTCATCCGTTTTATAAGGGTAAGATTGAGGTCATTCCAAAGTGTCGTATTCGTGATTTTAATGATTTTGCTGTCTGGTACACACCGGGTGTCGCGGATCCATGTATGGAGATTTATAAAGACAAAGATAAAGTATACGAGATGACAAACAAGGGTAATTTCGTAGCCGTTGTTTCCGACGGATCTCGCGTTCTCGGATTGGGAGATATCGGGCCCGAGGCTGGACTACCAGTCATGGAAGGGAAAGCTCTTCTTTACAAATACCTCGGAGGAGTCGATGCTTTCCCCATCTGTCTAGGTACAAAAGATGCTGATGAGATTATCCGCACCGTCAAACTGCTTCAACCGACATTCGGAGGGATCAACTTAGAAGATATCTCTCATCCAAAATGTTTTTACATCCTGGATACGCTGCGGGAAGAAGCTGAAATCCCGGTTTGGCACGACGATCAGCAAGGAACTGCCTGCGTGACGGTCGCGGGTTTATTGAATGCAGTCAAGATCGTTAAAAAAGAACTGAAGGACATTCGTGTTGCTCTCATCGGGGCAGGTGCTGCCAACATCGCCATCGCCAGATTGATCACCATTACAGGCGTGAAGCCAGAAAATATCATTGCGGTTGATTCTAAAGGCATTCTTCACAAGGATAGGGAAGACCGTGAAACCCTTCAGGAAAAATATAAAGAAAAATGGCATTTGTGTGAAACAACCAATACAAATGGTATAAAAGGTGACATCCCTGATGCCATGAAAGATGCAGATGCTGTCATTTCAGCCTCCAAGCCCGGTCCAGGTGTCATCAAACCAGAATGGGTACAGTCAATGGCGGATGACGCGATCGTTTTTGCTGAGGCAAATCCAATCCCTGAAATCTGGCCTTGGGAAGCAAGGGAAGCTGGAGCGAGGATCGTTGCCACCGGAAGATCCGACTTTCCGAACCAGGTCAATAACTCTCTTGGATTCCCAGGCATTTTCAGAGGAACACTGGATATCAGGGCAACAAAGATCACAGATGAAATGTGCATAGAAGCTGCAAAAGAAATGGCTAAAGTGGCAGAAGATCATGGAATTCATGAAGATTATATTATTCCGAATATGGATCAATGGGAGGTATTCCCCAGGGAAGCGGTAGCGGTAGGACTTAAAGGGATCGAACAAGGCGTTGCTAGGGTCACTCCATCTGCAGAAGAACTCTACAAAACAGCCGAAAAAACGATACGCAGGGCAAGGGAAGAAGTCCAATTGATGATGAAAGAGAATTTCATCTTAGATCCTGATAAATAAATAACAGCAATCTTAAAAAAGCCCGGTTTTTTCCGGGCTTTTTTTTTACATTTATTTTTATAATAGTTGACAAATGGATACTCATATTTTATATTGTATATATACTAAATATTTGTAAGATTTATACGAATTGGAGGAAATAATGTCAAAAATAATAGGAATTGACCTCGGAACGACAAACTCAGCCGTTGCTGTCATCGAGGGAGACAAACCTATCATCATTCCAAATGAAGAAGGCGGTCGTACCACTCCGTCGGTCATTGCATTCAATGATAAGGGAGAGAGACTGGTCGGTCAGGTTGCCAAAAGACAAAGGATCACAAATCCGGAAAACACGATTTATTCCGTCAAGAGATTTATGGGACGGAGACACAAAGAAGTTTCAGAAGAAATAAAACAGGTTCCTTTCAAGGTCACTCAAGACAGCAAAGGAGACGTTCGTATCGAAGCTCAAGGAAAAAAGTATGCTCCACCGGAACTCTCTGCGATCATCCTTCAAAAACTGAAAAAATCTGCTGAAGATTATCTTGGAGAAAAAATAGATAAGGCGGTTATCACCGTTCCTGCTTACTTCAACGACAGTCAAAGAAAAGCTACCAAGGATGCCGGAACTATTGCCGGACTGGAAGTGGTCAGGATCATAAATGAACCTACAGCAGCCGCCCTTGCTTATGGCCTTGACAAAAAAAAGGATCATACGATCGCAGTCTATGACTTTGGAGGAGGAACTTTCGATATCTCGATCCTTGAAGTCGGCGAGGGAGTTGTCGAAGTCAAATCCACAAATGGAGACACGCACCTTGGTGGAGATGATATCGATCAGCGCATACAGGACTGGCTGGTAAAAGAATTCAAGAAAGAAGCGGGAATCGACCTGACTAAGGACAAGATGGCTTTGCAAAGGCTCAAAGAGGCTGCAGAAAAAGCTAAAATGGAGCTGTCCACAACTACGGAAACCGAGATCAACCTTCCATTCATCACCGCTGATGCATCAGGTCCCAAGCACCTTCTTATGAAGCTCACCCGTTCAAAATTGGAACAGCTCATGGACGACCTCATTCAAAAGACGGTCGAGCCCTGCAAACAAGCTATCACAGATGCCGGACTCAAAGTAGACGCTATCCATGAAGTCATCCTTGTAGGCGGATCGACCCGTATCCCCAAAGTTCAACAGCTTGTTAAAGAAATTTTTGGAAGAGAACCCCATAAGGGTGTTAATCCCGACGAAGTCGTTTCTGCTGGCGCTGCCATCCAGGGCGCGGTTTTATCCGGTGATGTCAAAGATGTGCTTCTTCTTGATGTGACTCCTTTGACCCTGGGGATCGAGACCCTAGGCGGAGTTTTTACAAAAATGATAGCCCGCAATACAACCATACCGACAAAAAAAACAGAGGTTTTTTCTACTGCTTCTGATAACCAGCCAAGTGTTGAGGTTCATGTTCTTCAAGGAGAAAGAGAAATGGCCGCCAACAACCGGACTTTGGGGCGTTTCCATCTGGATGGTATTCCCCCTGCTCCAAGAGGAATTCCAAAAGTTGAAGTCACATTCGATATTGATGCCAACGGCATTCTTCACGTCTCGGCCAAAGATATGGGAACAGGAAAACAACAAGCGATCACGATCACCGGCCACAGCGGTCTTGATGACAATGAAATAAATAACATGGTGAGCGATGCTGAGACGCATGCTGATGAAGACAAAAAACGCCGCGAACTGATCGACACAAAAAATCAAGCAGATCAGATGGTTTATAATCTCGAAAAGATCATGCGAGAAAACAAGGATAAGATCTCTGAGGATGAAGCCAAACAAATAGAAGAAGAAATAGAAAAAACAAAAAAGGCTATCGCCGCCGAAGATGTTGAAGAGATCAAGAAGGCTCTAGAATCTCTATCCACTGCCTCTCACAAATTGAGCGAAATGATGTATCAACAGGCTTCCCAGCAACAGGCACAGCAGCCAGGAGCCGATGCAAAGGATGCTGGTGCAGGAAAGGAAAACGAAAAAACAGCCGAAAAAGAAGAGGAAGACGTCATAGATGCTGAAGTTGTAGATGATGAGAAAAAATGACGATTTAGCAAAATTAGGCTGACATATCGGTTTCGCATCATTAGAATGGGATAGAGTCCATTATGGAGAAGGATTACTATAAGATCCTGGGTGTTGAAAAAAAGGCCGAACTAGCGGATATCAAAAAAGCTTACAGGAAACTTGCGCGTAAGTATCACCCCGATCTCAACCCAGGCGATAAAACTTCTGAATCCAAATTCAAAGAGATCCAGGAGGCCTACTCCGTTCTCAACGACACGAAAAAACGAAGTCAATACGACCAGTTTGGCTATGTAGGAGATGCTCCTCCACGCAGACCGGGACCTGGATCCTCTTCCTATGGATTCGAAGGTTTTGACTTCTCAAATGTTGGCACCTCCTCATTCCGTGATTTTTTCGATAACATGTTCGGAGGTGCTCAGCAGCCCTACCAGCGCCGGCCTCAAAAAGGAGACGATCTTCATTACACCATGCGCCTTGGATTTCATGATGCAATTCATGGAGTAAAGACCCGGATCCAGCTCACCCGTATGGTCGCTTGTTCTGCCTGCAACGGGAAAGGATTCAAACAAAGCACAACAAAAGCTCACTGTTCCTCGTGTGGAGGAAGCGGCCAGGTCAGCATGCAAAGAGGTTTTATGAGATTCGCTAACACATGTCCGGCATGCGGGGGCACAGGAACCTCACGAGGGATGGATTGCAAAGAGTGTCACGGTTCAGGGCTCTTTCAGAAAACGGAATTGATCAGCGTACGGATTCCTGGAGGGGTAAACACTGGTTCAAAGGTGAGGCTACAAAAAAAGGGCAACAGCGGCCCCATGGGTGGGCCTCCTGGAGATCTATTTATCAGCATTGAAGTCGATTCTCACCATCTTTTCAAGAGGCAGGGCTCGAATGTGTATGTTAAGATCCCGATCACAGTTCCTGAAGCTACGCTCGGAGCGAAGATCGAAGTTCCAACCCTATATGAAAAAACAATGATCAAAATCCCGCCAGGAACAAAATCAGGACAAAAATTTCGTTTGAAACATAAAGGAGCTCCAATACCAGGGAAAAAGATCAAAGGGGATCAATTTGTAGAGGTTTCGATCGTCCCGCCTCCTTTTAATGATGAACGGATAAGGAAATTGATGAAAGACCTCGAGGGATTTTCACCGGAAGACCCAAGAAAAAAAATGGGGATTTCTTAACATGACACCAAAAAAAAAAGAGGGAAAATTCTATCACATCAGCTCGGTATCCAAGATCTATAACATCCATCCACAGACACTGAGACTTTATGAGAGGGAAGGCCTTCTCAAACCTTCACGGAGCGAGGGCAATACCCGGCTTTTTTCCGAACAGGACTTGGAACGACTCGAGCTGATCCTTAATCTGATTAGAGATCTCGGTGTAAACCTCGCGGGTGTCGAGGTCATCCTCAACATGCGGGAAAAGATGGAACAGATAGATACCGAAGTTAACGAATTCCTGGATTATATCCGACAAGAGTTTTTCAAGGGGAAGGAAGAGGAATTCGAAACAAGGAAAAAAGCGCTTGTCAGGATGCGGCCAGCTAAAATGGTCAAGATCGAAAACCTGGAATCAGAATGAGCGGCAGCTTCAGTGATTCAGTGGATTCAAAAAACCTCAAACATTATCTCAAGCAAATCGCCAGCATCAATCCTCTTTCTCCGGAAGAAGAAAAAAAATTAGGTTATCGGATACAAAAAGGTGACAAAGACGCTTTGGACACCATGGTGAAATCCAATCTCAAATTTGTGGTTTCCTATGTAAAGAAATACCGTGGCATGGGATTAAGCTTGCTAGATCTGATCAATGATGGAAATATTGGACTCATTGAAGCTGCTAAAAGATTCGATCCGGAAAAGAAAGTGAAATTCATCTCCTATGCTGTTTGGTGGATCCGTCAGGCCATCATCCATGCACTGACACTTAATTCGCGTATCTATCATATTCCTCAAAAACTATCTGATCAGATATCTGAGATGAAACACACCAAATCTAAGCTTAGATCTGAATTGGGGAGAAAACCTTTACGCGAGGAGGTCGCAAAAAGGATGGGAGTCAAAACAGAGGATATCGAAACTCTAGAGGCACTTTCAGAAAAAAATATCTCTTTGAGCGATAAATATTTCGATGAAGACACAGAGGTTGGAGATAGAATAAAAGACGATCTGTCTCCGTCTGTGGAATTTCAGATCATCAAGAACTCCATGGAACACCAGATCCGTGATTTCTTAGAAGATCTCACCGAAAAAGAGGCAATAGTACTGAAATTGCGTTTTGGTTTCTTTGATGACCAGGTCTTTGATTTACTTTCTCAAGAAACCAATATCCCTCATATGAAAAAGCTTTTCAAGTTGAATAAGATCAGGATCTCCGATGCTGACATGCAAGATGAAAACAAAATGAAGGACGCCATCAACCGGACGCTCCCCTTGACCCTTCAGTCGGTTGGGATTATCATGACTTTGACTAGAGAACGAATAAGGCAGATCGAAAAAAAAGCTCTGCGAAAATTGAGCCGCTCTCACAAACTGCAGCAATTAAGAGGATATCTGAATTGATGGAAAAAAAAACCTGTAAAAAATGCCAGGGTACTGGATGGATGCTCAAGGAAAAAGAGGGGAGAACAACAGCCCAACGCTGTATCTGTTTCAAAGACTCAAAAAAAAATCAACTTTTCCTCCGGTCAAATATTCCCAAGCGCTACGAAAGCTGTACGCTCGAGAATTTCGAGATCCACAAAGATAACGTCTCTCATAAAGATGCCCTGAAGATCTCCTGGCAATTCATCAAGAACTACCCGGTTCAGGATATCGGGCTTCTCTTTATCGGACCATGCGGGGTAGGGAAGACCCATTTAGCAGTATCCATCCTCAACGAATTGATCCGGAAGAAAGAAGCATTTTGTTACTTTTGTGATTTCCGCGAGCTGATCCGAAAGATCCAGAGCACATATAGTCCTGAATCAAGCATGACCGAGTTCCAGCTTCTCCAACCTGTTTTTAACAGTGATGTTCTGGTCCTAGACGAACTCGGCGCAAAAAGAACAACCGCTTGGGTGGAAGACACGGTCTTCTACATCATTAATTCCCGATACAACCAGAAGAAACTCACTCTTTTCACTTCTAATTATCTGGACAGCGAAGGGGATGAAGAAGATACCCGTGATTCCTTTTTCAAGAAAAAAGATGATAATCTTATTGATAGGATAGGCATAAGACTGCGTTCCCGTATCTATGAGATGTGCAAGATCGTGGAGATGTGGGGAGAGGATTACCGACAGGTCATCAAACAGGCTAATTACCGTTTCTGAGAGTTAATAATCTGATTTTTATTGCACCCTGTGATCATTCATCCCTATTGAATTACCCCCTGAATTCTGTTAAATTAATCGTCCATTGCTCCTCGGTAGCTCAATCGGCAGAGCGGGTGGCTGTTAACCACTAGGTTGCAGGTTCGAGTCCTGCCCGAGGAGCCAGCAGCTTTCTTCTCGGCATGGCTTTTCAACCTATAATGACATGAAGATTTACTCTTTAATTTCTTCTAATAAAAGTGGATGCAAACAAAAAGAAGCGCAAGTCTCTATTTGATTCGAACCAAAAAAGACGATATAGGAATGATGTCAATAACAAGAAAAATGTTCCTGATTTACATGTTGTTTATCGGTCTCTTTATTTCATTCACATCCAACCATGTTTTATCTTTTTCTGAAAACCGATCCTTGGATGAAAAAATCAAGCAATTTCTCGACAGCCATACATATAGATGGAGGGATATGAATGTCCCAGAAGCAGATGGGAAAGTGCTTTATGACCTGATCATAGCAAACAATTACACCCAGGCTTTGGAGATTGGGACATCAACCGGACACTCAGCTATATGGATCGCGTGGGCTTTGAGCAAAACCGGTGGACGCCTTATCACGATCGAGATCGATGAGAAGCGTTGCCGTCAAGCGCAAGCAAATTTTGAGGAGTGCGGTCTGTCCGATTTCATTGATGCCAGATTGGCCGATGCCCATGAACTGGTTCCGGAACTTGAAGGCCCGTTCGATTTCGTGTTCTGCGATGCGGATAAAAGTTGGTATAAAAATTATTTTATCGCTGTTCTGCCCAAGCTCGAGGCAGGTGGCTGCTTCACAGCGCATAATGTTGCGAACAGAGGAATGAGGGGTATCAGAGACTTTTTGGACTATATTGAAGGCCTCTCTGATATGAAAACTGTCATCGACCGCTCAAGCATGTCCGGTATCTCCATCAGTTATAAAATTGAGAGAAATAATCATCTCTTTTTTATACAATTTTTATGAAACAAAATGAGATGCCCCTACTGTGACTCTGAAGATACATCTCCTTCAGAACAGGAATTCTCACGTGATTATCCCTTCTGGATCGTTCTGGTTTCTGTCTTCGCACTGATTCTGGTTCTGGGCCTTTTTTTTCTATTTCTGCAACTTCACCCGGTGATAATCATCCTTATTCTCATTGCTGTGGTGAGCAGACTCCTCGACCAAAAAAGAACAAAAAAAAGAAAAAAAGCACATGTTGAATATATCTGTCTGAACTGCGAAAAAAAATTTAAAAAAACCTCTCAAACAAGCGATCAGAAAAATTCTCTTTAAAATATGATCAGAAGATAAAAATTGATTATCCATTTTCTTCTCGATATCATGGAGTTGCTCAAGCATTATATAAAACTCCTAGAACTATCGATGCAGTGATATCGAACAAGATAATCGATCCGAATACATCCATCCTCAGACCTTTATGTATTGTCCTGTTGATTATTTTTCTTTGGATCTGCTTGACACCAAAAGAAAGCCAGTCCAATTTCACTTCCCAAAACAGGGCCAACAACAACTTCTTACATTTAAGAGCAAGAATTCCCTCCAATTTCATTGAAAACAAGGGACAGTATCAGAATGAAGTGAAGTTTAGCATGGCAAGACCGAACGGCTCTGTTCTCTTTACACAGAGTGCCATTCTCTATCCATCTCTATGCATTGAATTTCTTGGTGCAAACAAGGAAGGAGAAATCCGGGGGACAGGCAATCCACAAGAACAAAATAATTATTTCATTGGAAATGATCCAAAGAAATGGATAAGAAACGCAAAGAGTTTCAACAAACTTGTTTATTCTGATCTTTATCCGAATATCGATCTCCACATCCACGCAGGCGAAGAGATGATAAAGCTAGAGTTCCATGTTCATAAGGGAGGGGACTCAAAAAACATTCAAATGAAATATAAAGAAGCAAATAAGCTACATATCAATAGAAGAGGGCGTCTTAAGATCATCACACCGGATAACATTTACTGGGAAGAAAAGCCCTTCACTTTCCAAGTGATCAAAGGACACAAGGTTAAAGTGAAGGCTGGATACACAGTCGAAAATGGAAACACAGTGGGATTTCGTGTTGGGGAATACAACAATGATCGAACTCTCATCATCGATCCCAGCCTTGAATATTCCTCTCTCATAGGTGGAAATGATGAAGAGATGGCATGGATCATTGCAACGGATTTACAGGGAAATGCATATGTGGCCGGAGAAACATACAAAGGTGACTATCCTTCAACAACTGGCGCTTACGACACAAATTTCTCTGGTGAGGGAGATATTTTTGTTTCAAAATTTGATCCCACCGGCAGCCATCTCATCTATTCCACTTTTATCGGAGGAAGCAATGATCATCCAAATGGAGTCGAAGGAGCTGACGGCATTGCGGTA
>Ga0255054_10002008_pt1 | contig 11783 bp, 8 predicted proteins | sample JV7_2_23_MG_FD_188634 | JGI IMG/M metagenome (GOLD analysis project Ga0255054, IMG submission 188634) | Seawater microbial communities from Jervis Inlet, British Columbia, Canada - JV7_2_23 | ecosystem: Environmental > Aquatic > Marine > Inlet | place: Canada: British Columbia | collected... | reverse complement strand
CCGTGTGGGGCGATACGACGATCGAGGTGACAACAGATCCGGCAAGCGGTGATGTCTGGTTTGACGGCTCGATTGACTCGATAGCACTTGCCGCCGAAGGGAATCATGTTGACGCCAGCCAAATTGGATTCGCAGGCAAGCAGCGCAAAACACGTTTCGGTTTCTCTGTCGGAGATGTCGAGGCAACGATGCGCTCAATGACCATCGAGGATGCGGGCGAATCGACGACATTCGGTCCGCTGACCTTCAACACGAACTCTGATGTCGACGGCGACCGAGTGACTGGGCACACAGCGATAAAACTCGAGAACACACCATTCGCCGAGTTGGGCACAGCGGGGATTGCGGTCGATATAAGCCTGATCGATGCCGACGGCGCGTCGCTGGGCAATATCACGAGCGCGTTCGATGACATGCAGGATGGTGGCAGCACGGACGACTTCATGTTCGTTGTTCAGGACGACCTGCAGCGACTACTTGCATCCGGGTTCGAGCTTCGCTTTGATCAGCTTGATATCTCATTGCCACAGGGCTCGCTTAGATCGAAGTTCCGTTTTGTAGTCGATGAGTCCGACCTCGACACCTTCAACTGGACGTCGGCACTGCTTGCCCTCGATGCAACAGCCGAGTTGAGCATGCCAACCGAACTCGTCGAACTCTTGACCGCTCTTGATCCGCAGATGAACGCCGCGATCGGCATGGGATTTCTAAGGAAAAACGGCGACATCTATGAGATGAAGGCAAGCTTTCAGAAAGGATTGCTAACGGTTAACGGCGCACCAATGCCGATTCCAATGCCCGGAATTCAGTAGGCACCTGCCATCCGGCCTAGGTGCACGGTCTGCGAACGCGATGATTGTCTCGCTCATGGCTCGCTTTGCTGCGCTTTACTTCGCTCGACAAAACATCCCGCCCACAGACCCTCCGATCTCCGCAGAGGCTCGGTATCGGTGTGTGTGCTCGAGCGTCGTGCGTAGCGCTGCGACGCAGGACGCCAAAGCAAGCGGAGAACGATCTGAGCGAGCCAGGGACGGCGAGCGAAGTTTAGCGAGAGCACATACCCGGTAGCGGGCCTGTGCACCGTTCGCCCGCCTGTGCTTCGAAACCGCGTTCACAGGCCGTACTACAGTTCGTCCGCGCGGTGGCACGCGACACTCGTGCCATTGATCGTTCTTGGCAGCGGTGTTTCGGCTGAGCAGATGTCGCGCGCGTGCGGGCAGCGCGGATGGAACGCGCAACCACTCGGTGGGGAGAGTATTGACGGAACCTCACCCGACAAGGTCGCCTTGCCGCCCGGGTGCTCGGGATCCGGCACCGGCACGGCCTCGAGCAATGCTCTTGTATATGGGTGCCGGGCATTGCCGAAAATTTCGTTATTGTCTGCTGCCTCGACCAGCGCACCCATATACATGACAAGGACGCGGTGACTAACCGCGCGCACAACGGACAGGTCGTGCGAAATGAAAACAATCGACAGCCCACTTTCCAGCTGTATCTCCCGCAGTAAGCCGAGAATCTGTTCTCGTACTGTGCCATCAAGTGCGGCGACCGCCTCGTCGCACACCAGAACTTTGGGTTTGAGTATTAAAGCGCGCGCTATGGCGACGCGCTGTGCCTGCCCGCCAGATAGTTCATGTGGATATCGCTCCAGAAATGCCGCTCCCAGACCGACTTTTTCGAGCATTTCCGTAACCCGCTTTTGTCGTCCCGCCGCCGGCATGTCCGGCCCCTGAATCAGCAGTGGTTCGCCGATAATTTTCGTGACTTGCATTTGCGGATTTAGCGACCCAAGCGGATCCTGAAAGACGAGCTGCAGGCTGCGTCGCGTTTCTCTTGTCCTGTCTTGCACGAGCCCCGCCAGCGGCGCGCCGCAGAACACGACCCGGCCCGACTGCATTGGCACCAACCCAAGCGCGGCACGCACAAGGCTCGACTTGCCGGACCCGGACTCGCCGACGATGGCAACTGTTTCGCCCGCCCGGACTCTAACATCGACATTACGAACTGCCTGCAATGTTCCGTGGCCCTGCTCCACGTAGCTCACGCATGCCTCGCTGATTTCGAGTATTTTTTCGCCCGTTGCGCTTGCGGGAATATCGGCTCTATCAAGTCGCGGCGCCGCGTTTAGTAGCCTCTTGGTATGGTCGTGCTGCGGACGCGCGAAAACATCGCGTGTTGCCCCCTGCTCAATAAGTTCGCCATCCTCAATGACGAGCATGCGCTCGCAGTTCCCGGCAACCACGCCCAGGTCATGCGTAATAAGCAACAGAGCCGTGTCCTTACGGACCTCTTCCAGCAATTGGAGAATCTGTGCCTGCACGGTTACATCCAGTGCTGTTGTCGGCTCATCGGCAATGAGCAGCTCCGGCTCGGTCATCAGCGCCGCAGCTATCATCGCTCGTTGCCGCATACCGCCGGACAGTTGGTGCGGATATGCGTTGAACTGTCGCTCCGGGTCCGGCAAACCTACGCGTTCAAGCATTTCGATAACCCGCGCCCGGGCTTGCTCGCCTACCGCGAGGCCGTGCTGCAATACTATGCGGCGCAGCTGCGCCCCGACACGAACAAACGGATTCAGCGCCTGCATCGGATCCTGAAAAATGATTGCCACGCGCAAAGCGCGAAGTTTGTTGAGTTCCTTCTCGCTCATGCCTAAAAGAGGCCTTTCGGCGAAACTGATGTCGCCGCTCACTTCCGCCTGTGCGGGCAACAGCCCGAGTATCGCCAGCGCTGTTTGCGTTTTCCCGGACCCCGATTCGCCTACCAGCCCAACCGACTCACCGTTATCAATGGCGAAACTCAGGTCGTTGACTACCGTTACATCGCCATAGCGAATTGACAGGCCATCAACTTTCAGCAGGCTCACCGCGAGCTCCTCGCATCGAATACGTCGCGCATCGCATCGCCCAGGAAATTAAAACAGAGCAAGATGACTGCGAGCAGAGTGGCGGGTATCAGCAGCATCCACGACGCGCCTTCCATCTGATTTACGCCCGCATCGACAAGCGCACCGAGCGATGTTTGTGGCTCCTGAATGCCCAGCCCGAGGAAGCTAAGGAAGGACTCGACGAGAATCGCCTGCGGTATTGTCAGCGTGACGTAGACAATGACCACGCCAATCAGGTTCGGCGCTATGTGCCTGAAGATAATGCGCGCTGTTGACACGCCGGTCAGCCTTGCGGCGGCCACGAACTCGCGCTCGCGCAACGACAACGTCTGGCCGCGAACGATGCGCGCCATGTCGAGCCAGTTGATCGCGCCGATCGCCACAAATATCAAAAGGAAGTTCCGCTCGAACGCGACCATCAGAAGGATGACGAAGAAAATGAATGGCAGTGCGTACAGCGTATCGACGAAGCGCATCATGACTGCGTCTACCCGGCCACCGACATAGCCGGCAATCGCCCCATAGGTCACACCGATAAGCAGGCTGACCACGCTCGCGACAATTGCGACAAGCATCGTTACCTGCACACCGAGCATTGTGCGCACAAATGAGTCGCGCCCAAGATCATCGGTCCCGAAGATCCGCATGTCCGCAGCACTCGGTGGGTGCAGCAAATTGTCAAAGTCGGTCTGCAGATAGTCGTGCGGACTGATCATGGGTCCGATGATCGAGACAACAACGATCGTGGCGAGAAGGCCGCCGCTAAGCACGACCGCGCGGTTCTGCCACATTCGCGCCAGGATGTCGGTGAGTGCCCTCACCGCTGCCGGATCCTTGGGTCAATGAAGCCGTAGAGAATGTCGACGATGAGATTCAGCGAAACGACCAACGTTGCATAAAAAACGACGATGCCAAGCACGAGCGTGTAATCGCGATTCAGCGCGCCCCGAACAAAGAACTGCCCCAGCCCGGGTATGCCGAAAATCTCTTCAACGACCACTGACCCGGTCAGAATCGCCGCTATCGCCGGTCCCATGTATGACAAGACCGGCAGCATTGCCGGCCGCAGCGCGTGATAGCGGACGATCGCGCTTGTGCCGAGCCCTTGTGCGCGCGCTGTCCGAATGAAGTCACTCGCAAGAACATCAATCATGCTCGCTCGTGTCAGCCGGGCAATGTAGGCAATTTGCGGGAGCGCGAGCGCGATTACCGGCAGCAGGAATCGTGCGGCGCTGTCATTGCCACTCCAGCCCGCAGGCAACCACTGTAACTTGACGGCAAACAACAGCACGAGCACGGGCGCCACAACAAACACAGGTATCGAAATTCCCGTCATCGCAAAAGTCATGACGATGCGATCGAGCACGGTGTTACGGCGCAGCGCCGCGAACGACCCCGTTGCTACGCCAACAGCCGCTGCCAGCAGTATTGCCATTGCGCCGAGTTTCAGCGAAACCGGAAACGCGCTACCGATCAATTCGCCAACGGTGTAATCGCGGTAACGATATGAGGGGCCCAGGTCACCACGTACGAGCCCGGACAAGTAACTGAACAGCTGCCGATGTAGCGGCTCGTCCAGATTGTAAGCTTCCGCCAGGGCCGCCGCAGTCTCGGGAGGCAGCACGCGTTCGTCATCAAACGGCCCGCCGGGTGCGGCGTGCACCATAAGAAAGGCGAGCACAATTACCAACAAGAGCGTCGGAATTGCGCCCAGCAATCGCAGCAAGGCGTATCGCAGCAAGGCTGTGTTCCGATTAAGGTGCGGCGTCAGTCGGCGCCAGCTTCAGGTGCTGACTGTAATGATAATCCAGCACATTGTCTCCCCAACCGATGACCTCGGGTTTGACGAGGTGCTTGCTGACGTAGAAATACAGCGGAATGACGGGATGATCGGCGAGCAGTACGCGCTCGGCCTCTTCGAGGTACAGGCGCCTGCGATCGGGGTCGACCTGCTCGGCTGCGCGCTCCATCAAAGAGTCGTATTCGTCATTTTGGTAGCCCGGCATGTTCGATGCATTGCCGCCTTCCATGATGCTCAGAAAGGTGTGGGCGTCGTTGTAATCGCCAATCCAGCTGGAACGAAATACCTGCGTAACTTCTCGTTCACGCATGTTGGCCAGCAATACCTGAAACTCCTCATTGACCAGCGTTGTTTCAACACCAAGTACTTCGCGCCACATCGACTGCACGGCCAGCGCGATGCGCTGCTGCGTATCTGACGTGTTATACCGCAGCTCAATTTGCAGTGGATTTTCCGGGCCATAGCCCGCCTCGTGGAGCAACCGTCGTGCCTGCGCGTCGCGCTCGTCCTGGCTTTGCTCGGTGTAGCTGAAACGTCGCGGCTCATAGTTGTCCACGCCGGGCGGCACCCAGCTGTATGCGGGTGCTTCACCGCGGCCCGTGATGTTGGCAACAAGAACATCACGATCGACCGCCATCGACAGCGCCTCGCGCAGCCGCGGGTTGTCTTTGAAGGGCGGCTTGGTCAGGTTGAACCCGTAATAGTAAACGCCCAGATACGGCGCGATATGCAGCTCATCCGGATATTCCTCTCGCACCTGTTCGAAGCTGTCCGGCGGAACGCTCCCTGTGATTTGCACCTCGCCGGCCCGATAGCGGTTGAGCTCGGTCATCTCCTGAACGATGACGTGATGCCGAACCTCGTCAATTGCCGTCGCCGCATTGTTCCAATAGTGCTCGTTGCGACTTAATTCCAGAACCGAACCAGGCGTCCAGGCATCAAGCTTGTACGCGCCATTCGACAACAGGTTTCCGGCGCGCGTGAATTCTTCGCCGTGCTCAGCGATTGAGCCCGGATGGACCGGAAATGTACTTTGGTATGTCAACAGGCTGAGCAGATACGGCGTTGGGCGCACAAGCGTGATCACGAGCGTTCTGTCATCGACCGCCTCGACACCAAGGTCCGTCGGCACCGCGTCGCCCGCACTAATTTCCCGCGCATTGACGATGCTATCAAGCATCTGTGCGTAGAACGCAGCCGTTGCCGGATCGACAAGTCGCCGCAAGCTAAACAGGAAATGCTCAGCCGTTACGGGATCGCCATTAGACCAGCGCGCGCCTTCGCGAATATGAAGTGTGTAGGTAAGGCCATCGTCCGATATCGACCACTCATCAGCCGTACCCGCGACCAGCTCTCCCGATGCCGAATAGCTGAGCAGGCCTTCACCGATGTCCCTGAGCACCTCGCCAGCCTGTACGCTGCGGGCTTTGTGTGGGTCTACAGACTCCGGGTCTGAGGCCAGGCCACGGTGCAACACGGACGTCATCGCGCCCTGGTCTTGCGTCCCGCTGCAGGAAAAGAGCGCCCCACCGAAAACGGCAAGGACGGCGAGTATGGCGAGCCGATGAATTTTCATTACGCGGTCTTCCTGAGCTGTCGCTTTTTGAGGTGGATCAGGATCAATGATACCGCCGACGGGGTCATGCCTTCGAGGCGCGATGCCTGGCCGAGCGTGACGGGCCGAGCCGTTTCGAGTCGCTGGCGGGCTTCGTTGGACAGTCCGTCGACGGAGCCGTAATCAATGTCCTCGGGCAGGCACAAAGTTTCCTGCTTCGTGTGCTTGTCGATCTCGCGTTGCTGGCGCTCGATATAGCCGGCGTACTTTGCCTGAACTTCGAGCTGCAGCTCGACCTGTTCGCGCTGTTCGTCGCGCATCAGTTCGACAACGTCGCTGCTACCTGCACCCGAAATCGCGACAACGTCACGGTAGGAATTTTCTGGCCGCTTGAGGAGCTCGGCTGCGGTCACCCCAGAAGGTTTCACCCGGACATCGCGCAGGCGCTCCTGTTCGGCGGCGACAGCTTCGCGTTTTGCGTTGAAGCAGGCCCAGCGATCTTCATCGACGAGCCCGAGTTGGCGCCCGGTCGGTGTCAGACGTAAATCGGCATTGTCCTCACGAAGCGTCAGTCGATACTCGGCGCGGCTCGTAAACATCCGGTACGGCTCGCTCACGCCACGCGTAATCAGGTCATCGACCAGCACGCCAATGTAGGCCTCGTCGCGCCGCGGAAACCACGCCTCGCCGTCCTGCGATCGACGTGCGGCATTGACTCCGGCAAGCAGCCCTTGCGCGCCGGCCTCTTCATAACCCGTCGTGCCATTTATCTGGCCGGCGAAGTACAAACCGCCAACCGCCTTTGTCTCGAGCGTAGGCCTGAGGTCGCGAGGATCAAAATAATCGTACTCAATGGCATAACCCGGCTGCGTTATGCGCGCGTTTTCGAAGCCCGGAATCGATTGTACAAACCGCCGCTGTGTTTCAAGGGGCAGGCTCGTCGAAATGCCGTTCGGGTAGACAACATTCGAGCTCAGCCCTTCGGGCTCGACGAATATCTGGTGCGAAGACTTGTCGGCAAAGCGCACCACCTTGTCTTCCACCGACGGACAATAACGCGGCCCCACACCCTCGATTGCGCCGGTGTACATCGGTGACTCATCAAGCGCGCCACGAATGATGTCGTGCGTTTCCTCTGACGTCTTTGTGATGTGACACGAAATCTGTTTGGGGTGGTCGCTGCGGCGTCCAAGAAAGGAGAAAACCGGCGTCGGAGTATCGCCTGGTTGTTCGGTCATCACATCGTAATTCAAGGTTTTGCGATCTAGCCTTGGCGGTGTGCCGGTTTTGAGGCGCCCCACGCGCAAAGGCAATTCGCGCAACCGTTGTGCAAGCCTGATTGACGGCGCATCGCCAACGCGGCCGCCCGCCTCTTCGCTGTGGCCAATCAGTATTCGTCCGCCGAGGAAGGTGCCAACCGTCAGGATGACAGCGCGCGCCCGGATTTCGAGCCCATCTGCTGTCACAACACCTGCGACTCGTTCGCCATCAACAATCAGATCATCGATAGAATGCTCTGTGATCTTGAGGTTCGGCTGGTTGTCGAGCGGTATTCGAATGGCGCGCTTGTACAGCTCGCGATCTGCCTGCGCCCGGGTCGCCCGGACCGCCGGCCCCTTGCTCGCGTTCAGCATTCGAAACTGAATGCCGGCGCGGTCGATGGCGGCGGCCATCGCACCACCCAGCGCATCAATTTCCTTCGTCAGGTGGCCCTTGCCGATACCGCCGATCGCCGGGTTGCAGCTCATCTCGCCAATCGTCGCGATCTTCTGTGTAACCAGAAGTGTTCGCGCGCCTGCCTTCGCGGCCGCCAGACAGGCTTCCGTACCGGCGTGACCGCCGCCAATCACGATGACATCAAAGCACTCAGACATTGGTTAAAAATTGAGCAACAAGGGTCGCGCATTTTAGTCGCTGGCAGCCTCTGCCGCCACAAACCAGCGCGCTTTATACCGATTAGGGCCAGCATTCCCGGCTTTACTTGGCCGCCCCCAGTCGCCAAGATGGCACCGCGTCAGGATCCCGCGGGTTGTTTATGATTCAAAAATCAGCGTTAGCGCTGCTGCTGCTCATGTCCGCAGCAGCAAATACGGCGCCGAATCTCGAGCTCAGCGATTGCCGAATCAGTGCAGGGCCCGGGTATCCGGGCATCAAGGCGCGCTGCGGCACGTTCCTGCGCCCGCTGAACCCGGATGACCCCGCGTCCGAAGAGCTCGCGCTTCGAGTCGCTGTCGTGCCGGCGCTTGACCTGAACCCCGAGCTCGACCCACTGGTTCCGCTTGCCGGTGGCCCGGGTGGCGGCGCAATTCAATTTTACTCTGCGTATTACGCCGCTTTCGAACCGGTCCGCCGTGATCGTGACATTTTGTTGCTCGATCAGCGCGGCACGGGCGGTTCAGCGCGTATGGACTGTCCGTTCGATGACGATATCGTTGAGGGGCAATACACAGACGAGCAAACACTTGAATTCACGCAGTCGTGCCTGGAGCAGTTACCGCACGATCCGCGGTTTTTCACGACCAGCGTCGCGGTGACCGATCTCGAAGCCGTGCGTCAGGCCCTCAACTACCCGTCGCTCAACCTTGTTGGAACGTCGTATGGCACTCGCGTTGCACAACATTTCGCGCGCCGGTATCCCGGCTCGACGCGGACACTTGTTCTTGACGGTGTCGTCCCGCCGCAAGTTCCGCTCGGTCCGGAGATCGCGACCGAGGCGCAGCGTGCGCTCGACGCCATCCTCGATCGCTGTGCCGAAGATGCAGCTTGCCGTGAGCGCTTCCCCGAGGTCGACCTGGATTTCGAATCGCTTCGCGCGCGGCTCGACGATGGACCCATAACAGTGGAGCTATCAGACCCGGTCACTGGTCGTCACGAATCGCTCCTGTTCGGAGCCAACGAGCTTGCCGCGGCGATTCGCCTTCTCGCCTATCAGCCGCGGTCTATTGCCATCATTCCGCTGCTGATTCACGAGGCCGCAAATGACAACTTCGTTCCTCTCGCCGCGCAGTTTCAGTTGACGGTAAGCAGCATTGCCGACGCACTGGCGCTTGGCATGCACAACTCGGTAGTTTGCACAGAGGACCTGCCATTCGTCGATCGGAGCAGCATTGACTTTGCCGCTCTCGATGCAAGTTACATTGGTGCCTTGCAGCTCGAGGCTCTTGAGACGATCTGTTCCGTTTGGCCGAAGGGCCCGCTGGACGAAGGCTTCGCCGAACCGCTTGCGACGGACATTCCGGTGCTGTTGCTATCAGGCGATGCCGACCCGATTACACCGCCGCGCTATGCCGACCTTGCTGCCATCGATCTTAAAAATGTCCTGCACCTCGTCAGCGAGCGCCAGGGTCACGGACAGATCGCAGCCGGCTGCATGCCCAAAATCGTTGCACAATTTGTGGCGACGGCTGACCCGACCGCGCTCGATACAGAGTGCATGGAAGACGCGTTTGTCATGCCGTTCTTTCTCGACTTCTCAGGCCCTGGTCCGTGATTACCGTCAGTGACATTCACAAGTCATTCGGCAAGGTTCATGCCGTTCGAGGCGTTAGCTTCGATGCGCCCAACGGCAAGATTACCGGGCTGCTCGGCCCGAACGGTGCCGGTAAGTCAACCACCTTGCGCGTGTTGTATACGGTACTGAAGCCGGACCAGGGTAGCGCGTCCATCGATGGTGCCGACGTTGTCACAGACGGCCTCGTGGCCCGGCAGAGTATCGGCGCATTGCCACACGGCGCTGGTTTGTATCCGCACCTTACGGCGCGCGAAAATATCGCCTACTACGCGAAATTGTGCGGGCTCGATAAAGAGACGCAGCAAGAACGCGTTGAAGGCATTATTGAACTTCTTGAGATCGGGGATTTCGCTGATCGTCGCACCAAGGGTTTTTCACACGGTCAGCGAACAAAAGTCTCGCTCGCCCGAGCCCTCGTGCATAACCCGCAAAACGTCATTCTCGACGAACCGAGTAACGGTCTTGACGTTATGGCCGCGCGGTCGTTGCGTGAGCTGATCTTGAAGCTCAAAGAGTCTGGTCGCTGCATTCTCTTCTCAAGTCATGTCATGCAGGAGGTTGCGGCGCTCTGCGACGACATCGTCATTATCGCGAACGGCAAGGTCGCTATCGACGACTCCACCGACGGAATACGCCGCCGCACGGCTTGTGATGATCTCGAAGATGCGTTCGTCCGCGCCATCGAGATGGTGGAGCCGGAATAATGCGCACTCTCTTCACTGTTTTCGTCAAAGAGGTCATCGATAACTTTCGTGACCGGCGCACGCTTGCCTCTGCTTTGATCATGGGTCCACTGTTTGGCCCGATGCTGTTCGCTTTTGTTATTAACCTGTCGATAGAGCGCTCGCTCGATGACTTCGAGCGGACGCTGGATGTGCCTGTCATCGGACAGGAGCATGCGCCCAACCTGATGCGCTACCTCGCCAGTCACAACATCCATGTCGTCGCGGGCCCCGCCGATCGTGCGGCGGCAATCGACGCAGTCACAGTCGGCGCACATGATGTCGTCGTGATTGTACCGGCCGGTTTCGGTGAGCAGCTCGCTGCCACGATACCCGCGAAAATCGAGCTGATCTCTGACCAGGCCAATACTCAGGCCGAGCGCGACGCACGCAGGGTGCGCACGGCGCTGCATTCTTACGGCCGGGAGCTGGCGGCGATTCGTCTCGTTGCGCGCGGCGTCAGCCCTGCGGTGTTGCGGCCCATCAACGTCGACGAGATCGACGTCTCGACACCGAGTGGCCGGTCCGCGATGTTGCTCGGCATGATGAGCTATTTTTTCATTTTCGCCTTGCTGATGGGCGGCATGTACCTCGCGATCGACACGACCGCTGGCGAGCGCGAGCGCGGCTCTCTGGAGCCCTTGTTGGCCCTTCCCGTTACGCGTGGTGAGTTGATGCTGGGCAAGATCGCCGCTACCTGCATCTTCATGGCCGTTTCCCTGCTGCTGAGCCTTTGCTCGTTTTTCGTTGCGCTCAAATTCATGCCGCTCGAGCAGCTCGGCATGACGCCGAACTTTGGTGCCGACGTCGTTGTTGCGGCATTCCTGGTTCTCGCTCCTTTCATTCTTCTTGGTGCTTCATTGATGACGCTCGTCGCGTCGTTCACCAAGAGTTACAAAGAGGCACAAACCTGGCTTAGCGTCGTGCTCATCGCGCCGACGCTGCCGATCCTGATCGTCAGCATTCTTACCCTGCGCCCGCAACTCGAGTTCATGTTCGTACCAAGCCTGAGCCAGCATTTGCTGCTCGTTGACATGATCAAAAATGAGCCTGTCAACATAATGCACATCGCGATTTCGGTAACAAGTACGCTCGCAATAGGCGCTACGTTAACGTGGATCTGCGCCCGGCTGTATCGGCGGGAGGGGCTGCTGGGTTAGGATGCGGCTATGGCCATGTTTGCCGAACTTCGCCGCCGTAACGTCTTCAAGGTCGCGCTGCTTTACGCGGTATCGAGCTGGCTGATCGTTTGGTTCGTTGGCGCAATTGAACCGGAGGTTGCGCTGCCCGCATGGACGAACACCTTC
>Ga0255054_10002006_pt1 | contig 11792 bp, 15 predicted proteins | sample JV7_2_23_MG_FD_188634 | JGI IMG/M metagenome (GOLD analysis project Ga0255054, IMG submission 188634) | Seawater microbial communities from Jervis Inlet, British Columbia, Canada - JV7_2_23 | ecosystem: Environmental > Aquatic > Marine > Inlet | place: Canada: British Columbia | collected... | reverse complement strand
TATTCCCGATGGCAACACTCTGTCTGGTCAATTAGTTTAATCGTTGAATAGTCAAATGGTCGAAGGATCTTATCCTATTTAACAAATTAACAATTTAACCATTAACAAAAGCGCTTTGCACGGATCAGCGGATCCTCCCCCTGGGCTTCAAGGTAAAAAATTCCATCAATCTCTATCAGATCAATCGACCCGTCCGCACGTTTCACCGGCAGTCTCCGAACAACTCCGTCTATGGTCTTCATAGCTGATCCTTTGTGTATGCCCCCATGGGGTGCCTGCCCGGCATAGTCACGCAGAAAGCATGACGACCCCGGGTCGCTATCCTCCATGACTTGTACGCCTGGGCGATGAATCGTCCTTCTGGAACCATGAGCTGGCGGTTTTAGCCATGCCTGCCCAGTTGAATCTTTTAATCATTCAACCGGGGAGCTGGCAAGGTTTACCTGCCTCCGGCACGGCTTGTCTGCCTCCGGCAAGGACTCCTTTTCATACATTTTCAAAGTTGAATTCGATTCGAAACGCATAAAATCATAGGATGTCCCCCCATATTTTCACTGCCCCATCTATTGCTTTCAATAAATATAACTTTTCCGTTCACTTTTCTGCAATCTTATAACTGATCGAAATCCCCGCTCTGCTGGTTGTGTCGATTGTTGTTCTGAAATTGGGCAAGTCACCTACGTAATCAACAAATTCTCTGATGCCTTTTGATCCGATATTTCTTGCGTTATGCGCCGTAAAGCAACCGCCAACTTCAAGTTTCGGTGCGAGCGCTATGAAATAATTTTTGTACCAGTCTTTATCTGCGTCAGAAAAGACAAAATCGAAGGGACCCTTTAGTTTTTCAACGAGCTCATGGGCATCAGCAAGTCGGGCATCGATATACTCAGAAAGTCCGGCCTCTCTGAAATTGGCAAGCGCCTTCTTATGTCGACCTTCATCAATTTCGATAGTTATGAGTTTGCCCCCCGTTTTGCTCAGCGCCCATGCTATCCAAATCGCTGAAAGCCCGGTGGAGGTCCCAATATCTATTGCTTTCTTGTATTTGTTTTTAAGAACGAGATCATACAGAATCTTACCGTCAGCGTACGGGACGTTCCAATCATGCCATGTACCTTTACGGTTCTCTAAGAACATTTTAACTTTCTCATGAAGCGCCTTGTTATCTTTGGGTTCTTCACAAAAGCCGCTACGGATTGAAAAGCTCAAACAGAGAAATAAGGCAATCAAGAAAATTGGTGTGCTAATCTTTCTTAAAAACCCATTTGTTTTCTGCATGTCATTAAACTTATCTCCAATCAGATTCATTCATCAACTTTCCTAAAATTAGAACTCAACCAAACTTTTATGTTATTAAAATTGGATGTCGCATCTTGATTTTGAATACAAATTATAAATAAATCAAGAATTAAGTTTTGCTTCCATTCGCTTCAAGCTTTAAATGTCAACATTTCACCAACGTCCCCATCCCCGGAAAAATGGTATCAGCAGAAATGGTGCGAAGCGCAAAAAGGGCAGGTTGAGGTGGTATTGCCGGACGGTTCCCGCTGCGATTGCGTGACGGATACCCACGCGGTGAGTTTGACTTTGGCGGAACCTGAATTTTGTACGAGTTGGAGGCTTCCATATGCAAGGAGGCGCACCTTAACTTTAAAAAATCAGATGCGTCATCCAACGGAACGGGACACTTCAGGGCGAGGCTATAGTGTACTATGCCTCGCCCTTAATAACGCAGAAGATGGGAGCCTCAGGCTTGCCCGCAGGGTGAAAAGTGATGAGAAAAAAATAGATCATCATCCAATTTAAACTATTAACCAGCTTCTCATTAATTTTCATACAAGATTTAGGGGAGGATTGTTCTGATCTTAGGAACGAGGAAAGACAGAAAATATTGGATCCGGCTGAACACCACCATTGAACACTTCAATTTGCCAATTGATACCTGGAGTATAGAAAATGCATCATATTAGCGATATGGTCGGCCGATGCTTTAAATATGGAGACTAAATTATGGTAACAAATAAAGATTTGCCCACAATTTTTTTAAGGAAATATGAATTTGCGACGGATGTCACCCTCTTTTTCCCTCTTTTCCCCATCTTAGTAGCGGAGAGCACAAATTTAAGGAGTTTTATATGGTATTTAAAATAAAACTTGACATATAATTAAAATAATTATATTTGAATAGTCAAACTTGGATATTTGAGAGTAGATATATATGAATGTAACAAAATTCGTGGTTTTAGGCGCACTGGAATCAATTAAAGAAGGCAGCGGTTATGATATAATCACTGAGCTGGAAATTAAAAAAATCAGCAACTGGACTGAAGTTAAAAAAGGTTCAATATATCATGCGCTTAAAACATTGCAGGCAGAAGAAGCCATTATAGAAGTGAGTAAAATGAAGACCGGCCTATATCCGGAAAAGACGATTTTCAAAATAACAAATCGTGGGAAATCCGTATTTGATAAATACCAGGCCGAAGCTTTTCTGGGGCTATACCCCAAGTTTTATGGATTTAAGCTGGCACTAAAATTCAACTCACGGCGTTCCCCTGAAGAGATAAAACAGTTTGGAGAAAAGGCCATCAACGCCATAGATGAAAAACTGAACCTAATGGATATGTATGTCAACTCCCCCGCTCTACCAAAATCGGTAAAGGAATCTGACGGATTTTTTATTGAACACGAAAGGATGCTGTTCAAAGCCGAAAGAGAATGGATCAACATGGCCCTAAGGCGGTTTGGTAAATAAAAAGGAAAAAATTTTTACTTTATAGTTAATTTTGACTATTAGATACTGAATAGTTAAATGTGAATTGTTTTTTAACCTGGATGCAAAGTTACATTCTTAATCCCCGAATAGCGAATTTCCGTTCCGATAGGGCAGCCATAACAAGTCTGCAATGCTCTAATACCGAAATATAACCTGAGGGGAATGATTAAAACCACATCCAATACAACAAAGGAGGTAATAAATTGGAAAAACAACACACATTAATTCAAGCTTCGATGAGTTCGTTAATTGGCCTTATCATTCTTAACTGGGCAATGATACATGCTCTTTTTGCACAAGTTCCACCAAACCCACCCGGACAATTTGGTCCCTATATCGGTTCCACCCTTGCGCTGGCAGCTGTATCATTATATCTGGTTTACCATCATTACAAAATCGGCTATATATCTTCCATCATTGTGGGGCTTATGTGTTTATTATCCACTGGTCCCCAGAAATTTTTTATTGAACCTAACGCAACATTGTTAACTCCAGTAATCATTTTAGGTACTACCTTTTCAGTTACTTTAATTATTTGTTCAATCTTGTCTTTAAAAAGAAAAAATTGAACAAAAAACAGATAGGGCACATTCAATTGCGCCATTTTATTTTTAGTCTCTACAGGCTGGTCGATTGTATTGTAGGGACCAGCCATGTATCACAGAAATTTGGTAGGTCCCAGAACCTGTGATATCTCTCCAACAACTCCGTCTATCGTCTTCATAGCTGATCCTTTGTGTATGCCCCCATGGGGTGCCTGCCCGGCATAGTCACGCAGAAAGCATGACGACCCCGGGTCGCTATCCTCCATGACTTGTACGCCTGGGCCATGAATCGTCCTTCTGGAACCATGAGCTGGCGTTTTTAGCCATGCCTGCCCAGTTGAATCTTTTAATCATTCAACCGGGGAACTGGCAACGGCTCCTTTTCATACGTTTTCAAAGTTGAATTCGATTCGAAACGCATAAAATCATAGGCGTCCCCCCCTATTTTTCAGAAACCACCAGGTTTCATCAACAAGCATGGGGTACATACCGATCACAAATTCACGCTGGTATCGATCATTTGGGTCAATGCCAATCAGGTGGTTTCGAATGACATCGTCCGAAAGTGGCGTAAAATCCCTGTTTTCACAATTACCGCATTTGATTTTGGGTTTATTACATAAAGGCCTGACCCACTCATTACGGCAAACCGGCTGGTAACCGCTTTTGCCGGTCCGCTTGCTTTCAAAGCGTCTTGGGAAGACATCTTCCCGCCCACGGAACAAGGACCGAAAAAGCGCAATTTTTTGTTTCTCAGTTGATTCGTTTGTTATATTTGATTCAGATCGCTGGTTAAACGGAAGCTGTTCATCTGCAATTGATTGCTTCAGGCCCTTAAGGTGCCTGATTCTGTCCTGCAGTGTCGTTCTTTTTGCATCAAGAGCAGCCAGTTCCTTCTCTGCAATCAGGATCTGCTCATTGATTTTTTCTTGATCCTTCAAAGCAGCCTCTAATATATTTCTGATTATTGCGATTCCCTCTTATAATCTATATAATTTCACATACTTAAAATCAATCATGAATTAATGAAACTTTTACGGTACAAAAATGTCGGCAGACTTGACAAGTTGCCTGCAATTTTGTACCATTCCCACCATGCAATCAGCAAGCAAAAAAGCACTTGATATTATCAGACATCGGGGGGGAATTATCCGAACCCGTGAAGCTCTTGCATCGGGGATTCACAGGAGGACCCTCTACGGTCTGCGAGACGCAGGAGCGATTGTGTCCGTAACTCGAGGACTGTATAGAATCGCAGAAATGGAAATACCAGCTCAGGTAAATATAGTGGACGTCGCAAAAAGAGTTCCTAAGGGTGTCATATGTCTGCTGTCAGCACTGAGTTTTCATGAGCTAACCACCCAGATGCCGCAGCAAATATGGATAGCTATAGATAGAAAAGCTAGAAAGCCCAAAATAGAATATCCCCCTATAAGAGTGTTTCACTTTAGCGGCGCTTCTTTTACGGAGGGAATAGAAACACACAGCATTATGGAACAAAGGGTGCAAATTTATAGCACTGCAAAAACAGTGATAGATTGTTTTCGATGGAAGAATGAAGTGGGTCTTGATGTTGCCATCGAAGCCGCAAAAGATTATTTAACTCGCCGAGATTCGAGTCCGTCAAAATTGATGGAGTATGCACAAGCCTGCAAGGTTGAAAAAATTGTGCGGCCTTATTTCGAGGCTCTAATTGCATGAAAGAACGAACCTTAAAAAATATGGCTGCTTCTGTAAGAAGTCGGCTGTTAAATATTTCACGACAAAGTGGAAAGCCATTTGATCAACTTCTCTTTCTTTATGGGCAGGAAAGATTCCTTTTTAGACTTTCTCTAACGCCATATAAAGATAAATTAGTGCTCAAGGGGGGACTGCTGTTGGTTGGGCTTGGTTTCAATCCTTTTATTTCCGACTTCCGGTTTCCCAATTCGACTCGGTTGGGCTAGTCGCAGGCCGAATTCGAGTTGCCTTTTGCTTTAGGCCACTCTTCTATTTTCCAGCTTCCGAATGCCGATATGTCGTTTTCCGGCCTGAATCGTCCTCTTGAGGCCTTGAATTGCGTGTCGCGGCGAAGCTTGTCAAAGCGAAGACTGGTCGTTTTCCGGCTTGCTTGCCCAGTTGAATGCCTGCCCAATGAAATACGAAGTGAATTTCATCGGGGTTGCCCTGCAACCCCATCGAAGATGGGATTCAACCGGGGAGCTGGCAAGCTTGTCTGCCTCCGGCATGGACTCCTTTTCATACATTTTCAAAGTTGAATTCGATTCGAAACGCATAAAATCATAGGCGTCCCCCCTATTTTTCCCTTCAATTTACCAATTGATACCTGGAGCATAGAAAAGACAGCATATTAGCGACAAGTTTACTGTAATTCACTATTCAAGGTTTGACCCCTTTTCTTTTCTTTTCTTTTTTAGGCATTTCTTTTTTATTACAGGATTATCTAGTCCATCCTGTTATCCTGTCAAAACTTTACCCATGATGAGCGGTTACGATCGCTATGCAGACGGCATTTCGCCGGTCTCGAGAAACGATTTGAGTTCGTTCACGCTTAAGCCCCCCAGGCCTAATGTCTTCAAAGTTCGCATAGCTTGCCCAAAATAGTCAATGCCCGAAAGGATCTCGCCCATGTAAACCATACCTCTGCACGTTGGGGTTGGTACGCCAAGCAGCTTGCCAAGGGAGCATAACATTACGAGTCCCATGCCAATATCTTCGTGGAAATACCGGTTATCGAGTGTGTTCGGGAAGCGAAAGTCCTGAAATCCCGGCCCATGCCTGTAGCATTCATAATAATCAGTGCTCGATGCATACCCCTGCTCCATAGACGTCACAGTGTCCGGTTGTGAAGGATAACCCATGGCTCTGAGGAGGGCCATCCTTTCCTCATCCAGCTTGCGGATCAAGAGAGCCACGGACGGGGACACGCCATCTCGATAGAAGAACATGTTGTCTCCCTCTATCTCTATGCGTGCTGCATTAAGGATCGCAATCGGGGGATGGATTATGGGGTTCGCGTTGTTCAAGCCTGCCTCAAAGACGCTTGCAGTGCGCACAAGACCCGGGTAAAGCCTCTCAAGCTCAGGGCCGACGTGAGCCATTGCCGCAGTGGGCATGGTTCCATATGCCACCCGTTTGACCTTGACCGGCACATCCACCATCGCCCTCTTTGCACGGCAGCCGTAGGTTAGCGTTGACATCTCCACAAAGGTTGGCAATTTCTTTAGTCCAAATTCACGAAAAACGCGGGCAAAATGCAGGGATCCGCCAGTGGATCCGGGATTGAGGATGACAAGATGCTCAGGCCGAATCAGAGGAGCGAGTTCATGGGCTACTCGATCGTGGGCCAATGCCTGGGTGCAGACCATGACAGTGTCCGCGCCTTCCAATGCCTCAGCCAGATTGCAGGTAACCAGTTCAAGTGTAGCCTGTCCTGCGACTGCGCCGGTGGCTTTCAGGCTGTGGGTCTTTATGATTTCCTCAACATTGTCCCGGTATTCGGGAAACTCAAACAGACGGACACGTTTGCCCTGGAGAGTCAGGTCCGCGGCAGCCGCTTTTCCTCCGTTGCCTGCGCCGACAATAGTGATGTTCTCAATCATAGAAAGCCTCCTATGCACATAGTATTTTTCACGATTCTAAAACCTTTTGACATTATTGCATTTGTAACTCATAATTTATATAAGGTGCCGAAAGTAAGAATATCGTAATAAAAAGAATTCTTTAATACCAGCAAAATCCAAATTTGTAAAATATTCGGTATGACAAAAGATCTAAAATTAACAGGTTCAGATGTTTTTTGTGAAACTCCCTTAATCGGCATTTTATGCTGGGAGGCAGAGGGTTGTCCACGCGGTTTGGAACAACTTGAAGAATTACCGGGAAACAGTACGAATCCGAAAACATTTAAGTTCCCTGTAAAGTATCGTCGGGTAAAAGGAGCCAATATTCATACAATCTTAGAAAACCCTTGCCAGAGTGCCCTTCGGGCTATGATCAGGGAAGCCCGGCTCGTGGAAGAAGAAGGTTTAAGGGCAATTACAACAAGTTGTGGTTTCAATGCTCTCTTCCAAAGTGAACTGGCAGATTCCGTCAGGGTACCCGTATTCACCTCCAGCCTCATGCAGATTCCTTTGATACAAAAGATGTTGAAAAAAGTTCAAACAATCGGAGTTATTACTGCAAAAAAATCGTCTCTAACGGAACGACATCTTAAAAATGTTGGAATAGACGATGAAATTTTATTGCATATCGAGGGCTTGGAATCCTGTACGGAATGGAATAAGATTTTTCTCGCACCTGAAGAAGATATAGATATTTCTATGGTTGAAAAAGATATCGTCGATATTGCATGCTCAATGAAAAAAACATCGGATATTGGGGCCTTTGTGTTGGAATGTACAGATCTTCCACCTTTCTCTGACGCAATCAGAAAAGCAACCGATTGTCCCGTATTTGATTTTGTCACACTAACGAATTTTGTATACCGAGCTCTTAAAGGCGGTTAATAGTTTGATTAGAGCATCTTGTTAAACACAAAATATTATTTCCGGATGTTATAACTTTTCAAACTGCGAAGCTTAGTGGGTTAAAATCTTGCTCAGGAAGAGTTTGGTCCGTTTGTGTTTGGGATTGGCGAAGAATTCGTCGGGCGGTGCGATCTCTACTATTTGCCCCTCGTCCATAAATAATATGCGCTTTGCCACTTCACGGGCAAATCCCATTTCGTGGGTAACCACAATCATGGTCATGCCCTCTTTGGCAAGGTCGACCATAACATCAAGCACTTCATTGATCATCTCAGGATCCAGAGCCGATGTAGGTTCGTCAAAAAGCATGATCTTGGGGTGCATGCATAAACCGCGGGCGATGGCCACACGCTGCTGCTGTCCACCTGATAGCTGTGCCGGGTAGGAATCAACTTTGTCGCCCAGGCCGACTCTCTCAAGGACTTCCCGCCCCAGTTTTTCCGCTTCCTTTTTCTTAAGCTTTCGCACCTTGGCGGGAGCAAGGGTGACATTTCCCAGGGCCGTCATGTTTGGATATAGATTGAATTGCTGGAAGACAAAACCGATCTCAGCCCGCAGTTGAGTCATATTGGTCTTTCTGTCATGGACATTCATGTTGTCCACGATAAGTTCACCCTTCTGAATTTGCTCAAGACGGTTGATGCAGCGAATCAAGGTGCTCTTCCCTGAACCGCTCGGGCCACAAACCACCAGTACTTCGCCCTGTGCGACGTTCAGGTTGATGTCTCTTAGAACATGAAGGTCCTTGAACCATTTATTGACATTTGTGAAATTGATCATGGTCTGGTATCCTTATAAAATTTCGCATTTTAAATTTGACCGTCTTGTCGCCGCGGATGTTCACAGTCTGGATTCCTCGATGGTCATCCGCTTTTCCAGCCGTATAGACAGCTGAATAAGCGGATAGCAAACGGCAAAATACATTATTCCGACCAAGCCGAATACCAGCATGCCTTCTGGAATTCGCTGGACGGTCAGCCAGCCAACTCGCGTCAAGTCCATAACGCCAATGACCGAAACGATCGATGAATCTTTGACCAAAAGGACATACTGCCCAACCAGTGGAGGCAGGATAGTACGCATGGCCTGAGGCAGGATGACATATCGTACCCGCTGGTAGCGATTCAAGCCTGTGGAGATGGCCGCTTCTCGTTGGCCTTTGGGCACCGCCTCGATACCGGCGGCCACGATCTCACAGATAAAAGCACCGCCCATGATGGTCATCGCGATGACTGCGGCCGGAAATGGCTCCAAATGAATGCCAAATTCGGGCAAAATGAAGAAGATAACGAAGATCTGAACCAAAAAAGGAGTCCCGCGTATAAAATACACATAAACTCCGATGGCGTATCGTAGGAGTTTTATCCGGCTGGACCGGCCTATTCCGGTCAGAAACCCCAATATCGTTGCGGCAATGAGACTCAGACCCGAGACAGCGACCGTCATCCACAGCCCTTTGAGGAACAAAGGAAAGACAGCCATTAAACTTTTTAAATAAAAAAGAAACATATTTCCTTAGTCCTTTGCCCTATATCTAATGAGCCTCCCTGAATATAAGCTTCTTCTGGGCCCAATCGGAAAAAACTTTTAACCCTGTGTAGATAAGCAGATAGAAGGCCGCAGTGGTAAAGAATCCTTCTGCGGGCATAAAACGTTCCGATGTCAAGATCTGCCCTGCCCTGGTTAACTCCAGGACCGAGATGAGAGATAGAAGGGAGCTGTCTTTTACCAAAATAATGGCTGAACCCAAAAGGGGGGGCACGACCACGCCCAGGGCCTGGGGCAGGATGATGTAACGGAGACGCTGGATAAAACTCAGTCCCGAGGCGATGCCTGCTTCGATATGTCCACGAAGGACGGACAAAATACCGGCCCGGATGATCTCGGCAATATATGCACCGCTGTTCAAGGATAGCGCCAGGATCCCGGTTTGAACCTCATTAATATTAATACCTATAGAGGGTAGACCGAAGTAAAAGAAATAGAGCTGTGTTAAGAGCGGTGTTGAGCGAATGGATTCGATATACACGGCGGATACGCTCGATATTAGGCGATTTTTGGACAACCGCATGACACATGCGATGGTGCCCAGTATCAAGGCCAGAAAAATGGAGACCAACGAAATCCACCCTGTTGCCAAGAGACCAATCAGGTACTGGTCTAAATACTGGGCAATGACTCGAAAATTAAAGTACTCAAGCATTACGCCGACCCGATCTTAACCTTATTAAATTTCACCCATTCCGGCACATATTCGAATTTATCCTCGACAACGCGGCTATGCCACGCTGTCGAGGATTCCGTCCCTCAGTATTCCAGGCTTCAAAGAGTATTAGTGATCCTTCCTCCACTCCAGGGTATTAATCCAGTAGTCATTGATGCCCTGCAGACGGCCGTCCGAGCGAATCAAGGAGAAGAAACGATTGGCCCAACGCAAAAGATGCGCATCCTCGGGCCGGACTGCAAAGCAAATGGGTACCTCCGAGTATTTTCCGGGTACGGCCTCCATGCTGTTGGGCGGAAAGTCACCCAACTGTGCTATAACCGAAACGGCGTCATTAAAGACAAGATCGGCCTTGCCGCCCAAGACAGCGTTGATGAGCATAGGACCGCCGCCCTTGTAAGATTTGATCTCCGCCTTTTTCAAGAGTTTCTTTGCGTCAGTCTCGCCCATGCTGCCCAACAAGACGGCCACCCTCACACCCGGCTGGTCGATATCGGCCAGAGATTTATACTTAGCTCCCTTCTTCGCAAAAAAAGCCGCATACACATCGTAGTAACCAACGGTAAAGGAGACCTTGAGCGATCGCATGAGGGTTGCGCCCATATCAGCGGCAAGTATGTCCGCTTTTTTGGCCATGAGGGCCGGGATGAGACCGTCCCAATCGTAACTCAAGAATTTGACCTTAACGCGCATTTCCTTGGCCATAAGGCGGGCAATCTCGACGACTGCCCCTGTCCGCTCGCCTTTTTTGTCCACAAAGCTCATCGGAGGCCCCTGTGTCTGGCAGGCCACGCGAAGTTCACCCCGTTTAATAATCTCCGCTACGGTGTCTGCGGCGGCCATCCCAACCAAACCGAGTGTAAAAACAGCCACCAATACGCTAATCAACAATTTTCTCATGACTAATTCCTCCTTTCTTTGTTTAAATGTAAAAGGTTAGAGTACATTTGACCCCTTTGAATCGAACCTCAAATCTTCCTCATCTCCAGTACCGATCAGTGACGTCGTCCACCGGCATGTGGCCTTCCTTCTACAGGACAGGAAGCAAATGGAAAAAAGGGACGTCCCTTCCATATATACATTTTGCTATGATCATAAAAAAACCCCACCTCTCACTTTTGAGAAATAGGGTTTTGATTCATTTCATGGCTACCTCAGGGTTTGGGTTAGCGCATTGTAGATTCAAAGGCTAAGTACCAGAAAAATTCAAGAAAAGTCAAGATGTTTGGAGGAGGCTGGCTTGGGCCGGAAGTCGTCAGACCCCGAGTATTTTGCGAATATTCTCGAATCGGTCGCGGGCGATGGGAATGCGGCGGTTTACCGGCGGATCTAAACGGAGGTCATAGTCGCGGGATTTGCGCGGGGTGAGAGAGCGGACCCGATTCAAATTGACAATGTATTCGCGGTGGCAACACTCTGTCTGGTCAATTAGTTAAATCGTTGAATGGTCAAATGGTCGGAGGATCTTATCCTATTTAACCAATTAACTATTTGACTATTAACAAAAATGCTTTGTACGAATCAGCGTATCATGTCCCTTTGCTTCGAGATAAAAAATTCCCTCGGTTTCGATTAGATCGATTGAACCATCTTTTCCTTTCACCGGCAGTCTCCTTACGATTCCATCCGTCATCCCGGCATGTCCTCCAATTTATTTTGAAATTTTAAAGAATTTCTTTTCGTTTACCTTGAACCTTGCACCGTGTGCCATTTTTTAA
>Ga0255054_10002002_pt1 | contig 11802 bp, 7 predicted proteins | sample JV7_2_23_MG_FD_188634 | JGI IMG/M metagenome (GOLD analysis project Ga0255054, IMG submission 188634) | Seawater microbial communities from Jervis Inlet, British Columbia, Canada - JV7_2_23 | ecosystem: Environmental > Aquatic > Marine > Inlet | place: Canada: British Columbia | collected... | reverse complement strand
ATTCCCGGAGCATTCTTGGACAGCATCCGCGCCGATGTAAGCAAGTTGACACAGCCACCCCTATCGATAGAATAGGCTTTCCCCGGTTCCATAGGATCATATTTGGTTGATGAACAGTAGCTGTGGACAACGCCGGGTTTACAGCGTTCGGTTACCTGCACTATGCACAATACAGCTCCACGATCATTATACAATTTGACTATGTCGCCGTGCTTTATGCCCCGCGGCTCAGCGTCATAGGGATGTATTCTGGCCACCCAATAGCTGTACCCATCTTTTTGAATCCGATGCCCGGGTATTTCTCCTAACCACGGGCTATGGGTGTCATAATGGGTGTGGAAGGAGTACCTGGGATGTGGCGATAACAGCTGTAGCGGATATTTCCTGGCAAGCGGGGAATTTGGTCCTTCCCAGTTCGGGATATATCTGGGCATTGGAGGCCTTTCTTCATCATCAGGCAAATGCTCTGTCAAGCTCTGGGAAACAAACTCTATCTTACCGCTATAGGTACCCAGCTCCTTACCCTTGTCAGTACTCCTCTTGGGATTTAGATAGTCAGGTGTATCACAGGTTCTGCCCTCATAGAACCAGCGCAATGATGGAGTGGATTTGTAGTCATCGGGTACCGGCACCACATAGTAGCCCTTTCTGTTAAATTCTTCCCACGAGGTATGCTTCGGTAAATCGGATATCTCAAAGAATCTCTTGACCCAGTCCATAATGGTCTTCCCTCCATCGGTAAAATCATCTTTGAAACCGAGCCTGTCTGCAAGTAGAGTGAATATATCGTAATCGGACTTAGATTGAAAAAGTGGCTCAATGCATTTCTTCTGACGGACGATAATCCTGTAATTGCAGCCGTTACCGCCATGTGCGGAGTAGCCACCGGCGCTGGCAAATTCGGCAATATCGTCCCTCTCCAAATTTGTACACGCCGGCAGGATGATATCCGCGAACCTGGTCTCACTTCCCCACCAGCAATCCTGATTCACCACGAACTCCAATTTGGGGCTCTGGTATGCCATTACCCACTTGTTAGTTTCCGTCATGGTGCCGATAAACGAGCCTCCATAGCGATAGAACATCTTTACTTCCGATTTCCCCGGCAACGGATATTTATAGGGCTTGAATTGCTGCTCAATCGAATTGCCGCAGAAACCTTCACCCTTCCACTCTACAGGGGGGTTCAATATGGCGTCGGGGAACAACAAACGATAAAGGCGTTGCTGTACAGGATTGGTAATTTTCTTATCAGCAGCGCTGGTAACAGGGAGCTTCCCATCGGTGTCTGCGTAGCCAGGGAAGAAGAAATCGCTATTAAAAGGCGCCCCCATACCACTCCCCCATAAGCTGACCCCGGGCTTTCCCAGGCCCTGCATCGCCTGCAGAAATACAGCAATGCGCGCCCACTCGTGGCCGTATGCAAGGCGAACTGCGCCGCCATAACCACCTCTCACCCCACAGGAAAGCACAGTCCTCTTTGCTGCCCACTCCCTGGCCAACGCTGTAATGTGCCGTGCCGGAACACCACAGATTCTCTCAGCCCACTTCGGTGTCTTGGGTTTCTTATCATCTTTGCCCAACACATAATCCCTGAACTGTTCAAAGCCTATAGTATGTGTTTCCAGATATTCTTTATCATATGTATTATCTTTCAACCAGATATAAGCAATAGCCAGAGCCAATGCTGAGTCAGTCCCGACTTTAGGAGCAATCCACCTATCTCCTATAGTTGCCGCAGTATAATTACAGAACGGGTCTATAAATACCTGTTTGATACCTGCTTCCCTGGTCCAGAGCCTCCATATCTGTGACTCACCACCACAATATGTTCCCCAGCTTGCATAAGGATCACTCGCCCAATAAACTACCATTTCAGCATTTTTCAACGTATCTTCAAGCAAATCATACTGCTCGGGACAGCCCAGTCTCCAGTAAAAACCGTAGGTATGTACAGCACCCCAGTGAAAACCCTCCCAGCTATCCGGATTATCAAATATAGAAGTAAAACCGAGTCGGTTCATAAAACGAGCAAAGGGACCCATCTTATAATTTACCGTTCCCCAGTTATGATGGGATGAAACAATACCGGTAATGGCTTCGGGGCCATAATCTTGTACTATTCGTTTCATCTCGGCAGCAACAATATCGAGAGCCTCATCCCAACTAATGCGCACATAAGCTGATTTGCCCCTATTCTCAGTATTCCTATTACCGCTTTGGGGATCGAAGTCAACTCTCTTCATCGGGTACCTTATCCGATCATCGGAATAGACCCTTGTCCTTTCGGTTGTAATATAAGATGCCAGCTTCACCTGCTTCGGTGGTGAAAATTTCTTGCCCTTCGCTTCAATCGTCCAGGGTTTCAAATCATTTTCGTCGATTACGATAGGACGAACTCTGACAATCTTGCCATCTTTAACATAAACCGAGATCGGCCCGCCGACGGTGCAGTTTGTAAAGATTTGCTCCGACATAGATTATCCTCCTGTCTTATATTGTTCAAAAATGCCATGCTGGATTGGCATCAACATCGCGTACGCACTGTTATTTTATACAAGATGACGACGATGACTATTCCAGATTGCGGAATTCACGTATGGTTTCCCCCATTATAACTATAATCCTGGTGAGAAACAAGGTTGTGTACTGGTTAATACGAGTAGTGATTCTATCAGAGAGAGGAGCCCTTTCCATTCGTCATTTCGAGGAGCAAGATTCTTCGCTTACGCTCGGAACAGGCTCCGCAATCTCGGTAAGTTGCCGTGGAATTACATTGCCACCGACCTCGCTTTCATTACCTCAGGCTTAGCAATCCTGTAGGCTAGAACATCAAATACGGCCTTGACTAGCATATAACAGAAGATATCGAGATAAGGATCAAGGTTACCTGTCGTCGATTCCAGTCCGGCTATATATGTCCAGCTTACCTGGAGCGAGACCGCTATAAATGGAGAGCCGGGGCAGGAGGCCCCGGCTCTCGCGTCAACCCGTAGTATCGGGCCGGCGAACCGAAAGACTCACTTTACGTAATCTTTACAGTGCGTCGTACTCAGCCTTAAGAGCATCGATGCGGGCCAATATACCGTCTCCATCCATCACTGGGCCCTCGTCCGGATCCGTCAACCAGTCTGCCCACTCTTGAGCGACATCCGCGGTAGCAGCGATGAAAGAGCTGAGGTCAGGTACGGTGATGGGTCGGCCATACTCTGTCAGGACATCGTTACACGGGAACGGGGGGCCACCATACGCACAGGGGCCGTTGATTGTGTCGTCCCTATCCGCTTCCTCTCCCGCAAGATGCGCCGTAGCCCAAGCTACAGATGCATCCAGCCCGGTGACTGAATCGAGCGCTGTTTTAGCATCCGTGGGCAAATCATTATAGGCGTCCGAATTCATGGCCAGAGAATACGGCCGGTAGATCAGGTTCAGCTCAGTGGTGTAATTTGTTACGCCACCCAAATCGGCAGCGCCACCGATTGCGGAATAGGTGAACTGGGTGCCGTGGATTGCGCCGGTTTGCAGAGCTCCGGCGAGCTCACTGACCCCCAGGAACGTCGGGATTGCGCCCAAGGCCTGAAGTGTAGCAGATTCCACTGCCTGTGCATCACTACGAATCTTCAGGTCAACCATGTCCGCCGCCACTGTAACATTGCCACCGTCAAGTGTAGTCCACAGTTGGGAGCCCCACAGCGGCATGATGAACAGGACCTCGACACCACCTAATTGGTTGCCTGTGTCCCATGCCGGAGTGTCATTCCATAGCTTGTACATGACATATGCCGTTTGCTCTATGCTATCGAATTCGAAAGGCAGATAGCCGGCACCTCCCAAATGGAAGGTCTCTGGAGATAACATGCCGATGTCGGTAGTACCAAAGGTTAAAGCTGACAAGCTACTCGCCGCGTCGTAAGGCGAATCACCGGGTGTGACTATAGTGATGTTGAACGTCCCACCGTCATCGCCGACAAGAGTATGGACCTCGTCAACCCATGGGAAAATGACCAGCTCACATATAGAAGCGAACTGACTTATGGTCGGGTGCAATGTTAATTCTATTTCCGAGTCCCAAATGTCCGGCTCTGGGGTTTCGCCTTCACAGCCGATGAGGCCAAAGCTTAGAGCCAGCACTACTGCTATTGAGATAAAAAGTAACTTTTTCAAAACTAGTTTCTCCTTTCTTTTATTTTTTCTCTGTTCTCCTAATCTTCAATAATTTATACGTTGCTGCACACCTCCTTCTGCAATCAATGCTATTAGATTTCGGGTTTCCGTTCAATTTCCGGCGCACTGACTTTCGTCAGCACAGACTCCGGAAGCCCCACACTTACATGGTCATGTAGTTGCTCGATTCAATAGGAGCCCGATTCCCCAATGCATCGGGGGCAACTACATTTAGGATGATTATAGCAAATGAATGTTAAATTCTTATTAAGACTGAGTAGTTCACAACAGAAAAGCCAAAGACAAATTTGCCTTTTGATACCGATCATCTTCATTCTATTTCAGGTGCCACTTTCTTTAATATGTTCCCTTCAAAAAGTAGTCAATATGAGAATAGTCAACCGTCTGCAAAACTGCAACCCTGTAGTATATATTACATAGCCTTACCGCTGTCAAATTGAGAGCCGGGAATCCATGCCCATGCTCTCGCGCCAACCCGTATTAACCAGGCTGACGAAAGAAAATCTATCTGCTATTTGATATTAAATAACCGGATAGCTTATTATACTTTAAGGTTAAACATACGGATAGCATTCTCGCTCATGATCTTCTTCTTGTCAGCTTCGGGGATATCCAGGTTCTTCATGAACTCTACGCCATCGGCCATCCAGTTGTAGAACACCGGGAAGGATGTCCCAAACATCATATTATCGGCGCCGTGGGCCTCGATGGCACACTTCACCTGCGGGGCGCCCCATGATGCCGGGTGGGTCATGTCGATGAAGATGTTGTCCTTCAGATACCGCTTAATACGATCGCCCTCGGACATGTCGAGACGCATCATCGTTTCCTTCTTCTTGCCCTTTTTGGGCGTCACCAAGTTATAGTTGGCAAACCAGTTGCCGCCGAACATGGTGTGGGTGAACTTGAGGTTCGGGAACTCGTCGAACATACCGCTGAACAATTCGCGACCCACGGCTGTGGCCTGGTCGATGATACGGCCCAGCTCACGGCGCAGATTGGTGTACTCAATAACGGACTGATACTGCACCGGCAGCGGAGTGTGGTGCACGACGGCCGGAATGTTCATATCGTTCACGACCTTCAGGAAAGGCTTAAACGCCTCATCGTCGAGGTAGAGTTGGCCGTAATGACAGGCCAACTGGACGGCGACTGCTCCAAGCTCCTTGACACAGCGCTCGAGCTCGTAAAAGTTCTCTTTGAAATTCCAGGGCGGCACGCAGGCGGTATTAAAGATACGGCCTTTGGACTTTTTGGCCATCGCCGCTGCTTCGTCATTCAGGAGCTTGCAGGTCTCGAGCCGCAGCCACTCCTGCCAGACCGGTACGCGCAGGATGGCCTTGTCGACCCCGTTTTCATCCATGGCCTGCAGTTTGGCCTCGAGGGTGTAGTCACCTTCAACATAGTTCAGGTTCTGGTACCCTTTGGGTTTTTCCAGGACGATCTGTGTTTTTCCGGACTCCAGGGTGGCGGTGTAGGCGACCTCGTGGAACCCTCTGGGCGCGGTGCTCAGAAAGCCGTTGAGCATCTTCTCGTTGCTGAACAAATCCGCAGGCAGATGGTGCATGTTAATGTCAATAATCATCGTTGATTTCCTCCTTTTTTAGAAAATAATATGACAATATCGGACCTAGTACCCGATTATACCTCATCCGTCATGCCTTTACATTCAACCCAGTGGCGCATTTCCGCCATCTATCAGTATGAGGGCCAGAAGCAACGTGGTCAGGCCCGTTAGAGTTCCACAAATTGGATGAAGACCGGGTTCTGAACAGGAACCTCCTTAAGGACCTTCAGGCTCCCATCATTTGCATCTACGGCATATGACCGTAGCACATCCGCCGGGCGATCCGGGACGAGCAAGAATGCGCCGTCGGGCGAGAGCGTCATACAGCGTGTTGCATCTTTAGGATCCTCAGATTTACTTAGCTCAACCCGTCCCGCCTTCTTGAGATGACCATCCTCTGAGATACTGAACCAAACGACGTCATCTTGTCCCCGGTTGTTCATATACACGAAGCGGCCATTCGGATGAACCTGCAAGGTGGCCGTCTCGTTACGTCCCTTGAACCCGGAAAGCGTCGATTGCTTGTCGATGAAACTCAACACCCCGGAGGTAGCATCGAAGTTGAAGGACCAGAGTTCAGAAGAGAACTCGCACGTCATAAACATGCGGCCTTTCTTGTCAAAGGCAGCATGCCTGGGACCGGTCCCAGCCGGGCACTGGTAAACGGAGGCGAGCTCCAGTCTTTTCCCACCGATCCGATATACATATACCCGCTCCCCCGCCTTTTCGCAGACCACCAGGAACCTTCGTGAAGGGTCAATCACTACGATGTGTGCGTGAGGACTGGCCTGCGCATGGCCTCCGCCCTGAGGGGAATCATTCGGATCAGTGCCCCATCCGGTTAATACATGCACGTCCTGAATCTCGCCTATAGAGCCGTCATTGTTAATACCGTACTGAACTACCGTCGAATCGTCATATTCGAACTTCTCCACCCACTTACCATCAGCGGTTTCGACCACTTTTACCACGTGATCGAAGAAACCATGGTTCGCGGTGAAGAGAAGCTTCTTATCTTCATCCACGATGATAGAGGCCGGCATCGCGCCTACAGACGGTTGCTTATTCAGAAACGTCAATTTGCCGGAATCCGGATCTACCTTGAACGACAATACGCCAGAGGCCGGTTTCTTAGGTCCTCGCCCATCAGTTTTCCTTTCGTCAACCGCATAGAGGACTTTCGATTTTGGTGCATAGGTGAGATACCCTGCCCTCTTCGGCATATCCGCCGCACCACCGGGAAGGGGGGTGATACTGCTTCCATCCGCGCTAACTTCAAAGATCGAGATGCCTCCGCCTTCAAAATTAGCTACATGATTCCGCCCGACGTACGCGATCAACTTTTTTTCTTTGCTCATGTCTTTTCCCCTTTTTTCGTTCGATTTCCTAGAGTCTTTCAGGTATGCCAGGAAGATCTGGATACTTGGCTGCAACCTCGAGCACTTTCTTATCCTGCTGGCACACCATGTAGCCGTTATCCCACGCAAGCTTGTCGGCGACCTTAAGAGTACAGTTGCGGTGGTCGGCGGTGACGTGCGGATAGAAATTGTACTTCTCATTGGCCGGCGCCGAGCCGAGGTGCCAGTGCATATTGGAGGGGTGCGAGTGGTCGATTATCCGCCTGTAAATCTCATTCGGGCACTGGTCTTTCGTGACCTTCGCGTTCGGGTGGATACCGAAGTGGAATGTATCGAACTTCTGCATACCGTCACCGACCTTGCCTTCCAGCTCCTTCAGGGTGTGACTAATCGCGTCGGCTTCCTTACCACCAGATATCTTGACCATGCGGCTGTCCTTGACATCCACGCGGACCGGTTCATCCCAGGCCGGGGCTATGCCCATGTAGCGCGACCAATAGGGAAGCATGCAGTCGAAGAAGAGGACGCCGTTGACGTTCTTGCAGTTGACCGGCGGGTGGACCCACTCAGGCCAGGGTATGTAGTGGCCATGGTCCCTACGCCAGGAGTTGTAGGCCATGCCGGGGATGCCCTCGCGCTTCACCGGATCGAGAATGTTGCCTTCGAGCTCCGTGCCGTTGGTGTCGGTCATGACGAACTTGGCCATGTGGTTCATGAGCGGATCGGAGCTGACGTGGCGACACATGACCACGAGCTCATGCGGTGTCTGTGCCCACTCGCTCATCAGAAGCGAGGTGGTGACGGGGAACATGCGCACGTACCAGGTCTTCGTTTCTTCGATGCCCTTCCGGAACTCGGCATTCTCTTCGATGGCCAGGTCGAGAGAGAAGTTGATGAACAGATCGGCATTGGCAACAGCCCCCTTGAGGATGGGCGGCACGCGCCACTTGTGCTTCTTCATGATCTCGTCGATCCAGATGACAGAGACATTGGCGCCACGCGACGCAACCACAGACTGGACCCAACTTACGGCCACCGGATCGACCAAATTCTCGCTGCCCCAAGCGCCGTCAATGTGGGCCCCGATGAGGACCTCCATGCCTGGCTTGACCTGGGCGTTATGGTCCACCAGTTGGATGAGCGAGTTCATCGCTGCTTTGGGAATACCTAATTGATTACTCATAATTTCTCTCCTTTCTGAAAGTATATTCCAGCCGATTCTAATAATTTCTAACTAAGTTATGGGGTATAAATGATGCAGGTTATCAGCAATAAATCCGTGCCAAGTCAACGTAATAGTATAGTTATTCCAAGATTGGAGGCTTACAGTTTAGCCTATATCCCCCCCCCGCTGTCAAGCCTTTTCGCGGGGAGTTTACGACCCACGAATACACTGCACCGAGAGCCTTTGCCCTTGACTAGCAACGGGCTGCGTGATATTCTCAATGGTAACCTCGGGAAAGGAGCTAGAATATGCAGGCGCTGGAAAAAGTCAAAAAAGTATCAGAGTCAGGAAGCATTTTACGTGTAGTCATTGGGATTCTGGTGTTTGGTTCGATATGGGGGCTCGTGGAAGCTACTCTGGGTGGGGCCTTACACCTTATCCACTTCACCTACAAAGGGGCAATTACAGGGGGCATCGGCATGTCAATCATGGCGGTGTTTGTGGTCATGTATCGGCGGCCCAAACTCGCATTCTATATTGCAGTCATCGCCGCACTGTTCAAGCCGCTGAGCGCCGTGATTTATGGCCAGCCCATCTTCGCTCCCTTCGTGGTCAACCCTGCCTCAGCAATCCTTCTGGAAGGACTGGCCTTCAGCTTAGTAGCTAGCCTGCTATTTAAAGGTTTTGAAAGCAGTATCAAGGCACGCATTGGCGCTGGTGTCGCGGCGGGATACCTGAGCATCATCCTTTACGGTGTTATAGCATCAGCGGCAGGTATGGGTATCTGGGCGTCCTGGGGACTTGCTGAGAGAGCCGGTTCAGTGCTTGCCAATGGTACAGGTCTGGCCATCGTGGGTACCTGTCTGCTGCTCCTGGGACATCTGGTGAGCATGAGGCTTCGACCCAAGTTGTGGCAATTTAGCGATCTAAAGCCCAAAGCTTTCTATGCCAGCACTATAGCCATCACGGCCTTCTGTTGGATTGGTGCGGCAGTTGCCTTCGCATCAGGTCTTTAGTGAGACTGCTCGTCATAGGTGAACCAGGGTCAGGCAAGACCAGCTGGTGCAGGGAATATATTAACCAGCGGCGAAAATCTGGCTCCACTGTCGGCGGAATCCTCTCTCCGGCGATTGAGAAACAAGGGCAACGGGTTGGCTCTAATGCACTTGACCTCCTTACTCGCGAAGAGATCCCATTTGCTGGGCTATCGCGCCATAGGTCTTTCAAGGAAGGTGAAAAGGTTGGTGACTATACCATCAGCCGGGATGGGATATTATTTGCCTGCGATGCTATTGAACGGGCAGTCGAGAGCAGATGCGACCTGGTGGTCATCGACGAGGTCGGCCCTTTGGAGTTGGGCGGCAAGGGACTTATGCCTGCAGTCGAATTAGCCCTGGCTTCAGCAGTCAACGTGCTTATAGTAGTAAGGAGTTCGCTAAGAGAAGCACTGCAGAAGCATTTTTCTGATTACGAGTTTACAGTCATCGCTGATCTGACAAAGCCTTCTTCGCGCACATCAACGCATTCAAACTGAAACAATCCCGTTATTGCAGGGAGCAGCGGCCTTGCGGTCTGACGCCTAATCAGCATAGAAGCGGATCAAACGGAAGATGTTGGCAAAATATGTGGACTCAGATAGCGCGCCTAGAGGGATTCGAACCCACGACCCCCGGTTCCGAAGACCGGTGCTCTTGTCCGCTGAGCTATAGGCGCACCGGATATAGAATTCTAGTGCGGGAGTCCTCTCGTGTCAACTTATCCCCATAATCCCAAAGGAATCTGCACAACTCTCTTCTAGTTGAAAGTTACTCGTCGTGTGTGCTATAAAGGGTTAGCACTAGAGCCAAGGGTTAGTCCTTATCACCCAATTTATGAACTTTTAACTAATGTTGATGAAATTCTGGGTAAAACTTGACTCTTACGGCAATAATCATACTTGAGGAGGAGATTGCTATGGATTATGAGAGCTTTCTTGAATTGGTAAAAAGAAGAAGGACCATCCGCAGGTTTAAGCCAGACCCTATACCGAACGAATATGTGGACAAAATCATTGAAGCTGCCCGCTGGGCTCCATCGGGCTTTAACACGCAGCCTTGGGAGTTCATCGTCATTAAGGATAAGAAATTAAAAGACGACGTTATGCGAATTATCAGGCCACCACGTCCAGCCGGAGCCTCGGGATTCTCGGAATTGGAAGATATGTGTGAGCCCTGGATGCGGCAGAAACTGCAACCCTCGCTTGACCCGGAAATGGATTACCAGAATGCCCCGGTTCTGATATTACTCTTTGGCGATCCCAGAACTCAGCTTGGGTTACCCATGGTAGTAAGATGTGACCCACATAGAAGACACTCGGTCTACCTTTCCAGTCTGGCCAGCGCCTTTCTACATATGCACCTGGCAGCTACGACGCTGGGACTGGCGAGCCAGTGGGTATCTCAAGTAGCATCCCCTCGTAATCATTGCTTGCTGAAGAACCTTTTGCATATCCCCCACGAGCTGGAGGTCTACGATATGATCGCCTTGGGCTACCCTGCTCACAAATCGAGGCCCAAGTTGATAAGGCCGCTCGACAATATGATTCATCGTGACCACTTCAGCGAAGAAGACTTCCGCACTGACGAAGAGGTCAGAGACTTTATTAAGAAAACCAGAGACTGGGTCTTCGCCACCCACCGACGCGGGGCGGATAAGAATATGGTGGGGTGAACGGTGGGATTTGAACCCACGATCTCCAGGGCCACAACCTGGCGCCTTAACCACTGGGCTACGCTCACCACAACCACAATTATTATACTTTACAGTTGCTGTAACTTTCAATCTTGAAAGCAAGCCTTTTTGGCACCTTGTTATAGGGCTACGTAAAGCCATGTGAACCCGGCAACATGCTATAATTGTGCGTCCCTCAAGTGCTATTCGGGTAGAAGATATGAGAATTTGCCTGCTGACCTATAGAGGAAATCCTTACAGCGGTGGGCAAGGTATTTATATTTACTATCTAGCGCGCGAGTTCCGGCGGATGGGACATGAAGTAGAGGTAATAGCCAGTCCGCCTCTCCCTGAAGTAAGCGAAGACATAATCATGCACTGCCTCAAGAGTTTAAGCATATACCATCCAGAAAGCTCTCTGAGAAGCAATCTCCCCAAAGTAAGAAGCCTTGTTGACTTGTATGAACTATGTGCCACCCGCCAGGGAATGTTTGTGGAGCCTTTAACATTTAGCCTTAGGGCTTATGCCAAGATAAGAGAGCTTTGTAAACAACGTCGCTTCGATATAATTCATGACAATCAATGCCTTGGATACGGGCTTCTTCTGATGAAAAGGTTAAACATACCCGTAATAGCTACCATACACCACCCACTCCCCATAGACAGGCAGGCTGACCTGGAACAAGCGAACGGACTGAGGGATAAATGGAGGATCCGAAAATTCTATTCATTCATCCACATGCAAGCCTTTGTCTCGCGGCGGTTAGAAAGAATAATCACGGTGTCTCGAAGTGCCGCCGAAAAAACAGAACTCTTTT
>Ga0255054_10002001_pt1 | contig 11804 bp, 10 predicted proteins | sample JV7_2_23_MG_FD_188634 | JGI IMG/M metagenome (GOLD analysis project Ga0255054, IMG submission 188634) | Seawater microbial communities from Jervis Inlet, British Columbia, Canada - JV7_2_23 | ecosystem: Environmental > Aquatic > Marine > Inlet | place: Canada: British Columbia | collected... | reverse complement strand
CGAGCATGACGAGGAAGCCATCATGGCCGCCGATCACGTCGTCGACCTTGGTCCGGGAGCCGGCGTGCACGGTGGACAGGTCGTCGCCGAGGGTCCTCCGGCGACGATCCTGGAGAACGCGCAGTCGTTGACCGGCCAGTACCTCTCGGGGCGACGCTGTATCGCCGTACCGGAAAACCGTGTTGCACCGGACGAGAAGCGGCAATTGGCGATATGCGGCGCGCGCGGCAATAACCTCAAGTCTATCGATGCCGAAATACCGATCGGCCTGATGACCTGCGTCACCGGCGTATCAGGCTCCGGCAAGTCGACACTCGTTAACGACACGTTATACAAAGCCGCCGCAGAGCACATTAACCGCACGAGCCGCAATCCGGCACCTCATGATGAGATTGTCGGCCTTGAATTCATCGATCGCGTCATCGACATCAGTCAAAGCCCGATCGGACGAACGCCGCGCTCGAACCCGGCAACTTATAGCGGCTTGTTCACACCGATACGCGAACTCTTCGCCGGTACCCAAGAAGCCCGGTCACGCGGCTACATGCCGGGGCGATTCAGTTTCAACGTCAAAGGCGGCAGATGCGAAGCCTGTCAGGGCGACGGCGTGATCAAAGTCGAAATGCACTTCCTGCCCGATATATACGTATCCTGTGATGTTTGCCGCAGCAAGCGATACAACCGGGAGACGCTGGAGATCCGCTACAAGGGCCGCAATATCCATGAAGTGCTCGACATGACTGTTGAAGATGCTTCCGAGTTTTTCCGTAATGTGCCCGTCGTTGCGAAAAAATTGCAGACGCTGCTGGATGTCGGCCTCTCGTATGTGAAGCTCGGTCAGAACGCGACCACCTTGTCCGGTGGTGAAGCCCAGCGCGTCAAACTTGCGAAGGAGCTGTCAAAACGGGACACCGGCAGCACACTCTACATCCTCGACGAACCGACCACCGGACTGCACTTTCACGACATTGAACACCTGCTTGCAGTTCTGCACCGTCTTCGCGACAAGGGGAATACCGTCGTTGTCATCGAGCACAATCTCGACGTCATCAAGACGGCGGACTGGGTTATCGACCTTGGGCCGGAAGGCGGCGATGGCGGCGGGGAAATCATTGCAACAGGAACACCGGAGGACGTCGCGGCGAATGATGGATCATTCACTGGTCAGTACCTCAAGCGGATGCTAGCCACCGCGGACAACAGGCAGCGCGATCGCGCCTAGTCGCTCTCGCACATCCCTGTGCTCCGCGACAAAAGATCTTCCTGACCAAAAGTCGCCTTTGTTCGGGAAACATAGGCGTCAAGGGCTTTTGCGAATCGCCTGGCGGCGCCGGACTCCATTCGAAGATATAGTGATGGCTCGATCACCTCGAGCTCCATGAGCAGGAACTGTCCGTCCGGACCACGTATGAAGTCGCAGCGCGCATAAACGGGTATTGTCTCTACCAGATTCAATACACTTGCAGCAGTTTCAAAAAGCGCACTTTCCGGCACGACAGATTCAATGCGGGCGCCATGTTCCTCCTGAACACGAAAGTCCTGATCTTTGGGCGTTTTCAATATCGCGTGGCTAAACTTGTTGGAGAAAAAAAACAGCGAGTACTCACCTTCATCCTGTACTTGTTCAACAAACGGCTGAACGACAAATGGTCTCGCTGCAAACGTAGTTTCAAGTTCGCTCACAACATTTGTGAGCACGTCCCTGTGAAGCAGAAACGTACTGTGTGCATTGGTGCTGACAACCGGCTTGATAACTATCCTGTCCGTGTCATGCGCATCGAAAAGCCCCGGAAGATCTTTGAAATCGAATTCGTCGTACCAAAGGCTCGGCACAATGGCGGCGCCGCGCGATTCGAGATCGCGCAAATAGGTTTTGGGCATCGTCCAGCGTACGAGCGAGATGTCGTTGACCAGTATGGCACTTGAACTGTCGATGACCTCCAGTAAGGCCAGGAACTTTTCAGGATCGTCCGGATAGTCCCATGGTGTACAAATATAAACAGCATCGTACTGATTCCAATCGACGCCGGCGGATTTCCAGGGAACCATGTCGATAGACCAGCCCAGCGCCTGCATCGGCTCGAAAGTCAGGTCAGCGTCAATCTCCCAGCCATCCGTACTGTCCATGGTCAGAAATGCGCATCGTTTTTTGATCACGCTAATGTCGCGCTGTCCAGTGCTTTAGCCGCCATGTCGTCCATCTTCAAAGTTCCGTTAGTTTTTGACGACCGCAGTGCCATTGAAGCTATGGAGCATTGCCACCCGGTTTCGCGGCTCGAGGCCCGCCGCGGCCTCTTCGCGAATCAGTTCACGCAGGCCACCGCTTGCATTTTCATAATCGAGTTGAACAAAGCCGTGTCTTTCGTAGAAAGGCGCATTCCACTGCAAGTGTCGAAACGTAATCAGCGTTATACCCGGGAATCCGGCAGCGCTTGCCCAGGTAATGACGGCGCCCAACAGCTGACTGCCGATCCCCCGCCGGCCGTGATCCGGATGAACGTCCATTTCCTCGAGATGTGCGTAAACACCGATGTCGCGGGCCAGAGCAAACCCGACCGCATTTTTCTTTTCGTCTAACGCGACCCATAAACGTTGGTCACGCTGTGCCTCGATCAGTGTATCTTTGTCGGTGACGAGAAAACGCAGTTCGGACGGCAGGTCGGCTTCGGCAAACATTGCGGCGGCCGCCTGTTCAATGGCGGGTATTGCCCTCAGATGGTACTCCGCTGCCAGTTCGATCGTGTAATTCTGACGCATCCGGTTGGTCGATCGATGCGATCAGGGCGCCGAATTCATGAGGCCGGCAGCTTCGATTTGCCGATCCTGGCTGCGGCCGAGAAATGCCAGTGCGATAATCGCGCCAGCCAATGCATATGCCATATCGGACTGCGTGTCCCAGACATAACCCTGCGTCCCCAGGAACGACTCGGCTGCCTCTTCTGAAGCCAGGGCGACGATCCATTCAACGATCTCGTAAAGTGCACTTACACCCAGGCAAAAGCTGACAATGAAAAAATCGCGCCATCCAGCATAGTTGAATACGTGATGCCGCACGACGATTTCTCGCGCGATCATGGCGGGGACGAATCCTTGCACGAAGTGCCCAAGTTTGTCGTAATTATTTCTCTCGAGGTCAAATACTTCCCGCAGCCAGTCGAACAGCGGAACCTCCGCGTAGGTATAGTGGCCACCGACGATCAGGATAATGCAGTGGATGAGAATCAGAATGTAGGTCATCCGGGTTAGCGGAAACAGGTCGCGCGTGTACCAAAGAACTGCGCCACCCACCAGCGCCGGGAAGACTTCGAGAAACCAGGTCGCATAATCCTTCGGGCCGATGGCCGACCAGACCAGAACGGCTACGAATATACTTATCCAGGCATATCGCCTGCCTGGCGATACAGCATTCATTTACGACTCCTTGCTCGTTGATCGGGGCAATTCGAGACCTCGTCTTGATTGCCACAGACCCTGGCTTGTAAAACACTCCCACACCCAGGGAAGCCACCTCAGCAGCGCAAAACTAAGCCAAAGGGCCCAGGCCAGTATAAGAACCTTGTAGGTCCACATTGGCAGTGAAATAACAGACGCACCAGGTAATACGGTGTCGCTCCTGTCTGCAAACCAGCGAAGTGTATTGCCGGCCGATCCATTTCCGGCAATGTGCATGTCCGGTGTTCCGAGTAGGCCGCCTGGCAAGCTGACTACGATCGATGCAAGCGCAATCACCGAGATCATTGCAAAAATCACTTGTAGTGAATTGAACTGCCACCATGGAACATCAGGTTTCCAGTTGCGGCGTGCACCGGTTGACAGTAGCCAGACAACCACCACGGCCAGCACGGACCACGAAAAAGTACTGAAGCCCAGCCCGAGGAGGACCCAATGGCGCGTGTTCAATGGGGTCACTCTTATGCGACCCAGAATTAAAGCAAAGAGAACCAGCGCTGCCAGTTCAGACCAGTACATGACGGCGGGACCAAGCCTCGGGCCGTTGGTCGCGAGCACCCACCGATTGCGTGGCAGCTCGATGGAAAGGTTGATGTTGCTGGCTGCCGCAGCAAGATCGACATCGCGGACAGTCTCACGATAAGCAATTTCCCTTTGATTCCGCCAGGCTATGTTCACGCTATGCTCGCCTGGCAGAATCGGAATGCTCAGTTCGCCCGATTCGGCGCGCAGCGGTTCGGTTTTTCCGTCGATTGACACGGAGCTAATCTCCGCACCGTCAGGCAATCGAATGACGTGCTGCGAGCCCCTCGTACTACGATAGGCAAGTCTCAGATTCACCGCGCGGGACCGCCCGCCAACGCTTGTTTTCATATGGACGGCATCAAACGCCAGCGTTGTACCGAGACTCGCTTCGGGGCGGCCTGCATCGAGCGTCAGCGTCTCGCCTGCCCGGGGATAGAATTCCGCCACACGGATATCTCCGTCATCGTATTCTGATTCGCTCTCCGGAACGCCGCTGAAGTTTGTATGCCAGACGCTGCCAACCGCGAATCGCCACACTTCCTTCCACGGGCCGTCTGCTCGCGCCTGCAGCGTCAATGGTGAATGCCTCGGCAGTATCGACCGCCAAGTCACCGCGTGCTGGCCAGGGTTCATCGTCACGAGCACTTCATCGTCAGTGACCGTGAAATCCTCACTGGTGATGGACTCACCCCCAAGCAAGGGAACCTGCAAGGTCAACGCGCCCTGTTGCGGGGCGACCCGCACGACAGTCGTTGTGACCCACCAATCGAGATCCATGCCTATCTCTCGTTCAATGCGCACGAATACTGGAAAACGACTACTTTCCCAGCGCGTCGTCGAATCGCCTTCACCCTGCTGTTGCAATCGCGTCAGTTGCAATGATCCGGACAACAGTCGTCGATCCTGAATGCCCGCAATGAACCACGCGTCGGACTCGGCACGAATGACCCGCGGCGGCGCTGGAAACGGCAGCTCGAGACTGTCCACCGGGGGGATCGGACCCGTGAGTGTCAATTGATGGCGCCCTTCGGTGACCCGTAGCCAAAGAACGTCATCGCTGTGCCGGAGGACCTGCATAGCCGGTGCGCGATTGAGCAGAATCTGCTCCGGCCTCCAGCCCTGTAATGAGCCTGGCAACGGCACAGCAACCTCTTCCAGGGCGTGCAGCTCGAGCTTGACCGTCAGTACACTGGCGCCAACAAGGACCGACGCATCGACGATCTCTGCACAATTCGGCCTACAAGGCGGTGCTGCAAGCAGGCGCTTTTCAAGTTCTTCGAGAATGGCTGGTGACGGCGTGTCTGCTTTCGCCACAGGACTTGCGGTCAACACCGCAGCTACCAGCAAGAACCCAGGCAAAGCGGAGGCAGTTGTGCCGGACGTCTTCACAATGCCGCCCGGCCACTGCCAGCGGCGATTTAATATCTCGAACGCGAACACGGCGGCGAATGCGCCCAGTAACAGCACTTCGACGAATCGAACGCCGCTGACGAGCCAGCGTGACATGACGAAGAGGCGCAGCGTTCTTTCGACATCGACGGGGCCACTCCAGGACAACCGGTAGGTGTTCCATCTCCATGTAGGCCTTCCCGGACCTGCCTGCACGATGGCGTTCGGTGCATAGCGTGCGTAGCTTCTTGCTTGCGACCTTTTCTGGGCCGCGACTACGATCTCCTCTGCCACATCCAGTTCAAGTGACGCAGGCTCACGGCGCATGCGGCCGGCAATTCCAGCAACCTGATCCCCGGGTGCAACAGTCAATGCTGCCCTGTCGGCCTGGCTTACCGGGCTGAATACCTCAAATGTACGGGCAACCTGGGATTCGAGCTGCGGATATATGGCAATGCGCAGTTGGCCAGTTAAAAAGGGCACGAGAAAAACAACCAGCAAGGCAAAACTGAGCCCTCTGTATAGCTTGAGGTAACGCATCAGGCGGCCTGCCGGCGCCACCCGCACCAGCGCGATGGCAGCCAGCATATTGAGCCAGGTCCATTCAGGCGCGCCAAACTCGTGCAAGCTGAAAGTCAACGCCAAAAACGCGACAGCGCCGGTTGCGCGGCCGAATAAGCGCCCGGCAGCAATTGTGATGATCAACACGAGAAAGAAGTCCAGCAGCTTCCAACGATCGACCCAGCTGCCAGGCGAACGGTCAGCACCGACGGCGGCTATCAGCTTGTGTCCGGGAGGCAGGCTGAGATCGGTACTGACCTCATTGAAAGTTGTCTGCCAACCGCTCACCGGCATCTTGCCACGTGTCTCAGATCGTCCAAGTGCATTCAGATCAACGTTGGCCTGCCGCAACTCGACACCAGCAAGACCTTCTCCGTCGCCCCGGGTCACAAGGAGGTTCTCGCCCGCTTCCGCTGCACTTAGCAGCTCGAATGGCACCGCCATATCGAGGCGCCACCCGCTGCGCATCGTGCCACCAACCCGATCGCTGAAGACGAAACCGTCGCCATTGAAGTCCAGCCACAGCTGCCGTTTGAGATGCAGGTCGTTGTCTGTCGCCACATTGCCGCGGCTGCGTTCGGCAATCGTCAACGATTCGCCCGGTTCAATGCGAAAGGCCGGCAGTTCGTCCCAGCCATCGGGCACCGACACCTGTGTCGGGTCGACAGGCCTCAACGCCTCGGGCGCCGTCACTCTGAGCCGATCGTTTGAACGATAGCTCCAGATCTCGGAATTTGGCAAATTGTGTTGGGCCGACGGCAATGTGATGCTGTTCAGGACACCAACTCCCCGCGCGAGCAACGATATCTTCCATCTCCCCGGCCGCAGCTGCAGACGCAGATTGCCGTCTGGCTCGAATCGGGCCGGCAACTCGCTTTCGATCGCCAGTGGCACGAACCCATCGGGCAGCGCAGGACCGATGAGTTCCTCGCGCACACTGCCTGCAATCTCCATATAAAACGTCGTTGCCAATCGTGTCGGCACATCGTCAGCAACCAGACGGTAGACCTCGACATTTAGCGCATCCTGCACCTGTTTCTGCTGTTCGCGCTCGCCGAGCCAGACACCGGATCGATTCCGGTCCGGGCGGGAGACCCGGTCTCCGTCTATTGTCAGGTCAATAAGGCCCGTCCTGGAGGGAACCGCCAGTGTCCCTGGCCGCTCGTCCCATTCAAAACGGCCCGCAATGTTGTAGCGGCCCGGTGCAAGCCGGATCTTGGGTGTTGAGCCGCGCATGACAACCGCGATAGCCTGTCCGTTCGCCGTAACCTGCTGCGGCCAGTTTGCGGCGTTGCCAGGCAACGGCACCCACGCATCTGTCTCATAAACGGTCCATGACTGACTAAAACGCCCGCCCTGCGCGTTAATATTCAGACTGAGTTGGTCCGGCCAGGCACAAATGAACCCGTTGCGTACGGGTTGCCCCTGATTAAAGAAGAACGGGCATTCACGGTATTCCTGATCCTGCAGGACCCAACCCGCCCATGACTGCAGTTCATCCGGTATGTGAATGTCTGGCCTCGCGGCGTCAGCAACAGCCGCCGTCAGTACCAGCGAAAACAAAAGTATCGATCTCAGACAAGTGGACATTTTCAACTCCCGAAAGCGGGTTGAGAACTTGGTCTCCCTCGCACTATAACCGTGAACGCGGACACGCAGTGATCAGGTTTGGCCCGAATGTTTGAACCAGAATTCTATTTCCGAAGTATCAACCTCGAATCTCGCAGAATGCTCCTCATTCGCATCAACGAGGTACCAGTCGCCGACACCGTATCTCGTCTCCCTTCCCCCACTGGTCAGAAGCAATTCCCCCTGCGTAATCACGCCGCAATTTCTTGTTGGGTGAACGTGTGGCTCGATCTCGGTACCGGCCGGATAGGTGGCAAACAATACGTCGCAGCCATCTGCCTCGAGCCGATAAGCATCGAATGGGCCTTCGAAGCCTGGTAGTTGACGAATGATTTCAGGGAAATGGTCTTGCCTCATAGTCTTGCTCTCCAGAGAGAATTCACGCGCTTCCTTAATAGTGCGGCGGGCGTTCGTCTGTTGCTTGATCGGCAGACGAGCCGTCCAACAGCGATTTCACCCTTTCAATCAAGGACTGGCACAATCGTTCGAGCCCGCTTATTTGGGCTTGCTGGTCCGTCAGGGCGTCGTTGAGCTCGCACAGAAGGTGTTCCTGGTGAGCCAGCTTCGTCTCAATCTCGATCACGCGCTTTTCATCCAAGATCATCACCTCCATTGGCAGCCACAGACATTACGACTGTCGCGCAAATTGTTCAATCCGGATCGCTACGCTTTTCGACCAGAGTGTATGCTTGTCACATCAGCAGTAGTTTGATTTAGATATCCGCATGTCTCTCGTTCATTTCAAAGAAGTGTCGCTCGAGTTTGGCGACCAGAAGATTCTGACGCAGGCCGATTTCGCCATCGAGCCGGGCGAACGTGTTTGCCTTATCGGACGTAATGGCGCCGGCAAATCGACGACACTGAGACTGATAACTGCCGAAATCGAGCCTGACTCCGGCGAGATCGTTCGCAGATCAGGTCTTGTCATCGGTCAACTTGCCCAGTCGCTGCCCGAGGCAATAGAGATGCAGGTCAGCGAAGTCGTGAAATCGGGGCTCGCCGGCATTCAGCTACTACTCGACCAATATCGCAGGCGTTCGCAGGAAAAGCTCAACAAGCAGGGTCTGCGTGAACTCGAGGATCTGCATCAGCTGATAGACGCGCACGGAGGCTGGCACATCGAACAACGTGTCGAGACGACGATGACCGAACTTGGCCTGCCCGCTGACAAGAGAATGAACGAGCTGTCGGGCGGCTGGCGCCGCCGTGTGGCATTGGCCAAAGCCCTCGTACAAAAACCGGACTTGTTACTGCTGGATGAGCCGACAAATCACCTGGATATCGTCACCATAAAGTGGCTCGAGAACACGGTACATGCCTATCCCGGCGCCGTCATTTTCATCACACATGACCGTGCGTTTCTGCAGCGCCTCGCGACCCGGATTCTGGATATCGACCGCGGTAAATTGACGAGTTGGCCCGGTGACTACCATAAGTATATGATTCGTAAAGAAAAATGTCTTGAAGACGAAGCCCGGGAAGACGCGAAGTTCGACAAAAAACTCGAACAAGAGGAGATCTGGATTCGGCAGGGTATCAAGGCGCGCCGAACGCGGAACGAGGGACGTGCCAGGGCGCTCATGAAAATGCGCGAAGAAAGATCCAGGCGCGTTGCCAGAGAAAAGGGCGCACGAATGACTATCGAAGAAGCGGAACGATCGGGACGCAAAGTTATTCGGGCCCGGAAAGTCAATTATCGGTATCACGATGAGCCGCTTATCGAAGACTTTTCGATCAAGATAATGCGCGGTGATCGGATTGGCCTGCTCGGCAACAACGGCGTCGGCAAGACAACATTACTGCGATTGCTGCTCGGCGAACTCGAGCCACAGTCGGGTGTCATCAAACACGGCACCAACCTGGAAGTCGGATATTTCGATCAGCTGCGCCAGGTGCTGGATCTCGACAAATCCGTGGCGGATAACGTCGGCGGTGGGCGGACATACATCAAACTCAACGGCAAGGACCGTCATGTTATTGGTTACCTGAAAGGTTTTCTTTTCAGCCCCAAGCGATCGTTGATGCCGGTGAAGTCGCTGTCAGGAGGAGAGTGGAACCGCATCATCCTCGCGAAATTATTTACGCAGCCTGCCAATCTCCTGGTCCTGGACGAGCCGACCAACGATCTCGACATGGAAACCCTGGAAGTGCTTGAGGAGAAACTGGCCGAATTCGATGGCACATTGATAGTCGTCAGTCACGACAGGCAATTCCTCGACAACGTCATTACCAGTACATTGGTGTTCGAAGCCGATGGCAATATCCAGGAGTACGTAGGCGGCTATAGCGACTGGGCCCGCCGGGGAAAAGAACTGGCCGAGGCCGATAATCCGAATGTGAAAAAACGCAGCCAGCGCCAACGCCGAAAATCAGCGGACAGGCAGGGGCCGAAGAAACTCAGTTACAAGGAACAGCGTGAGCTCGAGCAACTCCCGTCGGATATTCAGCAACTTGAAACGACCGTTGCCGGTCTGGAGGAGCAGATATCGGCTCCCGACTTCTACCGCCAGGACCACGTTGAAACCGAGAAGGTCCTGACTCAGCTTTTAGAAAACCAGGCAGCGCTCGATAGGGCGATCGAACGCTGGGCCGAGCTGGAACAACGACAGCAACTGTATTTCAGGAGCCCGCCCTGACGGGCGACAACTCCCGTTAAATGAGCTGCAATATGATCGCCAGCTGACAGGCGAAGCCTGCGACAAAGGCCAGTGTCCGCACCCAGGGAATCGCGAATGTGTATGCGAGAAGATGCACAACACGCGACCAAAAGTAGACAGTGCAGGCGAGAACCGTGGTTTCGTTACTGACGCCGGCCGCATTTGCGATCAGCACGAGCGCAGCAAAAACAACAAGGTTTTCGACGGCGTTCGCGTGTGCCGCCTTCATTTTTTGCGCCCACCCAGCGAGCTGTTTCGGATCTGCAGGATAGCCAATGGCATCCATCAGCCCGCGAACGGCAATTGTGTTCATGGTATAGGGTATCCACAAGATCGCTGTCAATGCGGTTACCCAGATGAGGCTCGTTAGTTCACTGGTCATGCTCTTCTCCCTGCTTATTTATTCCCATTTATTGGCTTTTTCTTCGAAATCAGCACTGATTATCGGCACGATGCAAAACCGCTGGCCGGTTGGCGCCTCCATCACGCACCATCTTTTTATGTTGGCAATCCTTTTCGCACCCAATGCTTCAAGCCTGTCCGCCTCGGCTTCGATGTCATCGGATTCAATATCAATGTGGACCCGGCTCGAGTGCTGTACGGCCTGCACCTCAACGTCGATTTCGCCTTCCGGCATCACGAGTTCTACGTACGGGCTCTCCGCAATGTTTGCGGCCGACTTCGGTGGAGCGCCGAGCGCCTTGCCCCAAAAGGCGGCAGCGGCATCGAGGTTGTCTGTTTCACAGTCGATGATCAGTCCGGCCAGTCTGCTACGGTGCATGTTTGACTCTCCTTCGACTTTCCAGATCCGCCTGGTGCACAATCGGGCGAGTCATATAAATGCAGGTATCGGCCAGCTCGTCGCCAACGGGCATCTGCTGCTCCTCGAATCCCATGCCCGCGTAGCAGGCCTTTGCAGGATAGTTGTCTTTGCAGACGTACAGGGAATACTCCTGGAGCGGAAAACTCTCTCGCCCTTTTCCCATCAGCAGTGCGACAAGCTGCCTGCCAATACCCTGTCTGCGCCGGTTCGGAGACACGACAAGTCGGGCGAGATTGACGCGTCCGTAACGCTCGTAAATCTGCCCGAACGCCAGCATGTCTCCGGCCGGATCGACGAGGCGGTAGCTATCGATCTGCTGCCAACACACATCTTCGAAAAACGTCTCAACCGTAAACGGATAGCGAAACCTCGGGCCACCCCAGATGCCGACGCTCCGCACCGTTGGAAACCAGGACATCAAATGGCTGATATCCGCCTCGGTAGCAACGATGAGCTTCATATCGCCGACATTCAATGTGTACGATTCTTGTTGTAAAGCGTTGTTCGGACGTGCGTCCATTATTTGAGGATACACAAAAAAGCCCGATGCATAACTGCTCAGTTACACATCGGACCGTATGCTTATTGACCACCTGCCACCAGATCTGGCGGCCGGATATTGCGCGGAACTCGCCTATAGAGGCGTAACGTTCTCTGCCTGTGGTCCCTTGTCTCCCTGAGTCACTTGCATTGAGACCTTCTGGCCCTCGTGCAGAGTCTTGCGACCATCAGTGGTGATAGCGCTGAAGTGAACAAAAACATCCTTTCCG
>Ga0255054_10002000_pt1 | contig 11809 bp, 13 predicted proteins | sample JV7_2_23_MG_FD_188634 | JGI IMG/M metagenome (GOLD analysis project Ga0255054, IMG submission 188634) | Seawater microbial communities from Jervis Inlet, British Columbia, Canada - JV7_2_23 | ecosystem: Environmental > Aquatic > Marine > Inlet | place: Canada: British Columbia | collected... | reverse complement strand
GATGCGGACGGGTGTTCCATCGATCTCGACGATGGCCGCTGCCGTCTTGGGTCCCGAATCGGTCGTCAGAATCGCCGCCGCCGCCCCCTCGCCGGACCGCCCCAGGTGCTCGCAGGCGAGGGGGATGCCCCGCCGAAGCGCATCCATCGGCAGCAGCTCTCCGATGATCCCGGTGGAGGCGACCAGGACCTCCTCGGGCGCGACCCCGATGGATCGGGCCACGAGCCGCGCCATCTCTTCGGCATCACGCTGTCCCTTCGGGCCCGTGCAGGCGTTGGCGTTGCCGCTGTTCGCCACAATCGCCCGGGCCTGGCCGTGGGCGATGACCTCCTGGCTGTAACGGACCGGCGCGGCCTTCACTCGGTTCGAGGTGAAGAGGCCGGCCGAGGCGCAGGCCAGGTCCGATGCCACGACCGCCAGGTCGGCACCGCGGCGCTTGACCCCGCAGTGGATGCCCGCCGCCCGGAAGCCGAGCGGCGCGGTCACGCCGGCGGTTGTCGTGGATGGGAGCGTCACGGATACACCGGCGCCATCCACAGGCCTTCCGTCTCCGGGAGATCGAACATCACGTTCATGTTCTGAACGGCTTGCCCCGCGGCACCTTTTCCAAGGTTGTCGATCGCCCCTATCGCCGTAGCCTGTCCGGTGCGCTCGTCCACTCGGACGGTGAGGTCGCAGAAGTTGGAGGCGAGCGTCGCCTTGGTCTGCGGCAGCTCGTCCAGAACCCGGATGAAGGGGCTCTCGGCGTACGCCGTCCGGAGTAGATCGAGCGCTCCGTCGTTGTCGATCGGCTCCTGGAGGCTGAAGTAGCACGAGGCCAGAATCCCCCGGGTCATCGGAGCGAGGTGGGGAACGAAGAACACCCGCGATCTCGTCCCGGCGTCGGCCATCGCCTGCTCGATCTCCGGGGTGTGTCGATGCTCGCCGACGGCGTAGGGGCGGAGGTTCCCGTCGAGCTCGCTGAAAGAGGTGCCCTCGGAAGGCGTTCGTCCCGCCCCGGATACTCCCGACTTGGCATCGACGACTACCGTGTCACCGACGAGACCTTCGCGAAGAAGCACGAAGAGCGCGAGCGTCACGACCGTGGGATAACAGCCGGGATTCGCCACGAGACGCGCCGTCCGGATCGCCGCCGACTTCAGCTCGGGTACGCCGTAGACCGCCTCGGCCAACAACTCCGGCCAGTCGTGGTCGAGACCGTACCATTTCGAGTACGAGGCCACATCCTTGAGGCGAAAGTCCGGGCCGAGGTCGACGACGCGAGTGCCCCCGGCCAGGAGGGTGGGGATGATCCGCATCGCGGCTCCCGCCGGCAGGGCGGCAAAGACGAGATCGGAGTCGGATGCGATCGTCTCGGGAGCCACCTCCGACAGGGTCGAGAGGGTGGAGGAGCTCAACCCTCGCATGGATGGCCACACCCGATCCACCGCCTCCCCGGCTCGCGTGTCCGCCACGAGATGCACGATTTCCACGGCGGGGTGCGCTTGCAGCCACCGCAGGAGCTCTCCGCCGGCGTAGCCCGACGCCCCGATGATACTGACCCCGATCACGCATAATCATACATAGCGAACGCATAAGCATGCAACCCGGGGAGACGGGTTGACAAATCAAGGATTATTGATATGATAGAGCATGACGATGAGCACGATGGAAGAGAGGAAGACGACGTGGCCCACCGAGAGAGTGGCGCGAGCCTTCAGGGCCCTCGGCGACGAGAAGCGGCTCAGGGTCGTGGAGCTGCTTTCCGGCGGAGCTCAATGCGTCTGCGACCTGGCCGTGAAGGTCGGGGCGAAGCAGCCGCTGCTCTCCTTTCATCTCAAGACCCTCCGCGAGGCCGGCCTGGTGGTCGCCACCCGGAGAGGGAAGTGGATCTACTATTCTCTGAACGATGAGCTGCTCGGGGAACTGGAAGGCGGCCTCGCACGGTTGGGTGAGGCGAGTGCCGAGGCGGCGGCGAGCGCCGAAGCCGGGTGCTGCTGAACGGACCAGGGCAGAATAATGGGAAGAATGGAGGAACGATGAGCGGGATAGGGACCAAGACGGACATCAAGACCGCCGTGCGTGAGAGATACGGCAAGGCGGCTGCCGAGGTGGCCAAGGGCGATCAGGCCGGGTGCTGCGGCGAGACGGTGAGCTGTTGCGGCTCGGATGTCCTCACCGAGAATCCGATCACCTCGGACCTGTACTCGATCGACGAGACGGCAGCGCTGCCGGACGCGGCCGTCCTGGCCTCGCTGGGCTGCGGCAACCCGACGGCGCTGGCCGAGCTCCTGCCCGGGCAGACGGTCCTGGATCTGGGCTCGGGGGGCGGCATCGACGTGCTGCTCTCGGCCCGCCGCGTCGGTTCCGAGGGGAAGGCCTACGGGCTCGACATGACGGACGAGATGCTGGAGTTGGCGCGCGAGAACCAGCGCAAGGCCGGCGTCGAGAACGTCGAGTTCCTGAAGGGCGAGATCGAGGAGATCCCCCTGCCGGACGATTCCGTGGACGTGATCATCTCCAACTGCGTGATCAACCTCTCGGCCGACAAGCCGCGAGTGCTCGCCGAGGCGTTTCGGGTGCTTCGGCCGGGCGGGCTCTTCGCCGTGTCGGACATCGTCGTGCGGGGCGACATGCCGGAGGCGATCCGCCGGAGCGTCGAGCTCTGGGTCGGGTGCGTGGCCGGCGCGCTGGAAGAGGAGGAGTACCTCGGCCTGCTGCGGGACGCTGGTTTTTCCGATGTCGAGATAGAGCCCACACGGATCTATCGGGTGGCTGACGCCGCGGATTTCCTCGAGGAAGCCGGTCTCGATCCGGCGGTCATCGCGCCCATGGTCGACGAGAAGTTCATGGCGGCGTTCGTCCGCGCACGGAAGCCGGCGGTCTGAGCGCGCCTTGAGCGGTTCGGGCCGCTTTCTGCTCTACGGCTCCTACGGCTATACCGGGCGCCTCATAGCCCGGCTGGCCGTGGAGCGCGGCTTCGAGCCGATTCTGGCGGGCCGCAGGGAGGAGGCCCTCGGAGAGCAGGCCGAGCGGGAGGGCCTGCGGCACGTCGTCGCGGATTTGGACGACCCGGAGGCCCTGGATCATGCGCTCGAGGGTCTTCCGCTCGTTCTACACTGCGCGGGCCCGTTCTCCCGCACCTTCCAGCCGATGGTGGAGGCATGCCTGCGCCAGGGTCGCCACTACCTGGACATCACCGGCGAGATCGCGGTCTTCGAGGCAGCCGCCGAGTTGGATGATCGCGCCCGGGAGGCCAGGGTCATGCTGATGCCGGGTGTCGGTTTCGATGTGGTGCCCACCGACTGCTTGGCCGTGCACCTGCAGTCCCGGCTCCCCTCCGCCACTCGACTCACACTGGCCGTTCTCTCCGGCAGCGGCGTCTCGCGGGGCACGGCCCTCACGATGGCCGAGCAGCTGGGCAAGGGGGGAGTGGTGAGGCGTGCCGGCCGGCTGACCCCCGTACCGGCGGGTTGGAAGTCACGGACCTTCGACTTCGGCACGGGTCCCCACGCCGCCGTGACTCTGCCCTTCGGCGACGTGGCGACGGCGTACTACAGCACCGGAATCGGGGAGATCGAGACCTATGCCGCCGCGCCTCCCGGCGTGCAGCGCCTGATTCGTGGCACGGGCCGCCTCGGCTGGCTGCTGCAAAGCGGGCCGGTGCGAAGCCTGATCGAGCGAGGCATCCGACGTCGGGTGGCCGGCCCGAGCGCCGGTCAGCGTGCTCGCGGAGAGACCCGCATCTACGGGGAAGTGGCGGACGATGACGGCCGTTCCGTCTCCGCCGTTCTGGTGGGTCCGGAGGCGTACGCCTTCACGGCCTTCACGGCGCTCGCGGTTCTCGAGAGGGCACTGGCCGGGGAGTCGCCGCCCGGATTTCAGACGCCCGCCAGGGCCTACGGCCCCGACCTCGCGTTGGGGATCGAGGGCGTCGATCTCCTCTCTGGAGACTTTACAACATAAAGTACTTGGCTTACCTTTCCTCGAGGCTGGTGCCGCAGATGATGGCGGCGCCAGGAGAAGAGAACCGAAGAAGGGGCAAGGAAGGACGTCGAGATGGGTTTGAGCGCCAGGGAAAAGATGATGATCGTCCGGGGTGGAGCCGTCTATCTCGCCGTTCTGCTGCTCGTCGTCGCTGCCGCGAGGCTGGGCCTCGTTCCGGGCGCCGGGGAAGTGGGCGGCGCCGATGGAACCTTTGCGCACCCGTATCGCGTCGTCATGGCGCTCGCCGGCTTCACTCTGGCTGCCGCGCTGGGCACGTGGTCCGCCGTGGCCGGCGTCGCGACACGCCGGATCTGGCTAGGCCTGATGCTGCTGGCGGCGGGCGGAGCGCTCGCCCTGCTGGCCTCCGAGCTCGCGCCGGCGATCATCTATCCGGACGATCGCTACCCGGTCGCCTTCGGCTGGACGGTGGGAGGCATTCCGGTGGCGGTGGTGACGTGGCTGGCCGCCACGGCCGGTGGCCGGGCCGCCGGGAGAGCGGGCACGGCCTCGCCGGCCTGAGGAGGCTCGGGCCTGCCTGACCCTAGGGCGGGCCCAGGGCTGTCTCCTCCGCTTCCGGTGCGTCGATCCGGCGAGCCGGCACGCCTACGTAGGTGGCGTTCGCCTCCAGGCGTCGGTGCTTCGGAACGACGCTCAGCGCCCCGACCTGCGCGTTGTCGCCGATCTCGACGCCTATCCCGATCACGCTGCCGGTGCCCACGGTGACTCCGTTTCCGAGGCGCACAGCGGCCGTCTTCACGATCCCGGCCTCAACGGTGTGCCCCGAGAGGTGCACATCGGAGCCGATCACCACGTGATCTCCGAACTCCAACAGGTTATGGTCCGACATATTGAGGCTGTTCACGAACACACCGCGTCCCAACCGCGCACCGTTCAGCTTCAGATAGAAGGACCACACCGGGGTGGAGCGGTAGAAGACGCCGGCGAACAGCCGTACGATGTGCTGGGAGATCATGTAGCGGGCCCAGCGCAGCAGCGGCCACTCCACGTCGCTGATCCGCATCTCCATGTCCGGGGGGCTTCGCCACCCGAGGATGCTGGTGATCAGGGCCGAAAGCAGCATGAGTCCGAAGGCGAACAGCAGGTACGCCGGCACGAAGGAGAGGGCCAGGGCGAAGATCCGCACGCCATCCGAGGGGTACGGCCAATGAAAGTGCCACTCCCAGAAGAGGGCGGCGGGCAACACGGATGCCGCGAAGATGAAGCTCTCGACGAAGAAGCCGGTGAGCACCGTCCACGCGACGCGTGCGATCTTCCATGCTCGATCTTCGGTTGGCGACATAACGGAATGTAAGGATGCCATCCCCCCACGTGTCTAGAAGGCCGGGCTACGGGCTCGGTGCGGCAGCCGGGACGGAGACCGTCCCATACGACCCACGCATCGCCATCGAGGGAGAGGGCCCTCCCTTCGTGTACGTCCCGGGAATGGACGGAACGGGCCTCCTCTTCTATCGCCAGATACCGGAGCTCTCGCGCGAGTACCGGGTCGCGACCTACACGCTTCGGGGCTCGGCTACGCACATGCAGGCGCTCGTGGAAGATCTGGCGGGCGTCGTGGCGCAGGCGTCGCCATCCGGGCGAAAGGTGGTGGTGTTCGGCGAGTCGTTCGGCGGCGCCCTGTCGATGTCGTTCGCCCTCGCGCGACCGGAGCTGGTGGAGCGGCTCATCGTCCTCAACACCTTCCCGTATTTCCGCCCGCAACTGCGCCTGAAGCTTGCCATCGCCTGGATCCGTACGTTCCCGTGGAAGACGATGGCCCTGGTCAGGCGGTTGACCGCCACTCGGATGCACTCCCGCTTCACGCACCGGGACGAGATCCACCGGTTCCTGGAGCTGACGGGCGGCACGACGAAGGAGGGCTACCTGAACAGACTGAGGATTCTGCAGGAATACGATATTCGCGAGCGCCTCGGCGAGATCGGGGTCCCGATGCTGCTTCTGGCCGCGGATCGCGATCACCTGGTCCCTTCGGTTGAGCAGGCCTCCTTCATGGCCGAGAGGATCCCCGAGGCCACGCTACGGGTCCTCAAAGGACACGGGCACGGGTGCCTGCTGGCGCCCAACATCCACTTTGCTCGCATCCTGACGGAGTGGCTCGGCTCCGCGAGCCACCCGAACCAGGGGGATTGAGAATGCTCCGTTCGACACGTGCCTGCCTTCTCCTCGGGACTCTGTCAGCTTTCGCGACGGGGCCTGCTGCCGCGCCTGCCAGCGCTCAGCCGGCGGAGGGGCACTCCGGCGTGCCGCGCCGGCCGGTCTCCACCTATTCGATCGTGGCTCGGGACTCGGCCACAGGAGAGCTTGGCGTCGCCGTTCAGTCGCACTGGTTCTCGGTCGGCTCCGTTGTGCCCTGGGCAGCGAGCGGTGTCGGCGCCGTGGCCACGCAGTCCTTCACCGACCCCGCCTACGGGGCCCTCGGGCTCGAGATGATGAGGAGCGGAAAGAGCGCGCCCGAGACCCTGGCCGGCCTCGTCGCCTCGGATGCCAACGAGGCGGTCCGGCAGGTCGGGATGGTGGATGCGCAGGGGCGGACGGCCGTCCACACGGGCGTCTCGGCGATCGCCGAAGCGTGCGACCGAACCGGCTTGGGGTTCACGGTCCAGGCCAACCTGATGCTGAAGGCGGGCGTCTGCAGCGCGATGGTCCGCGCGTACACGACTTCGTCCGGCGACCTGGCCGAGCGGCTGATGGCGACGCTCGAGGCGGCGCAGGAGGCGGGTGGAGATCTCCGCGGAAAGCAGAGCGCTGCGTTGCTCGTTGTCGCGCCCCACCCGAGTGGGCGTTCCTGGGAGGATCGGCTCTACGATCTGCGGGTGGAGGATCACCCGGATCCGCTCGTCGAGCTGCGCCGCGTGCTCACCGTCGCACGGGCATACCGGCACATGAACGAAGGAGATGAGCACGTTACCGCGGGGGAGATCGACCGCGCCCTGGAGGAGTACAGCCGGGCCGAGGAGCTTCTGCCCGGCCGCTCCGAGCCGATCTTCTGGCATGCCGTGACGCTCGCGTCGGAGGGGAAAGTCGAGGAGGCGCTGCCGCTGTTCGCCAGAGCCTACGAGCTCCATCCAGCGTGGCGCGAGCTCGTGCCGCGCATCGTCGCCGTCGGCCTGTTGCCTGATGATCCCGAGTCGATCGACCGAATCCTCGGCGCCGGCCGCTAGCCGGCTCTCGCGTTGCTGGCTGCTGGCGGAGCCTCTTTAACGATCACACAACCTGGAGGTTGAGCGTCCGATGGGAGAGTTGATACCGATCGTCGCGATCGTCATGGGGATGATGACGGTCCTGATCCCGATCACCGGTTTTACCGCGCGCTTCGCCCTGAAGCCGATTGCCGAGGCCGTGGCGAGGATGAAGGAAGCTCAGGGCTCCGGGCAGCACGTGGCCCTGCTCGAGCAGCGAGTCGCGCTCCTCGAGCAGCAGCAATCGAACACGGAGGCTGACCTGGAGAAGGTGCTGGAAGTCCAGCAGTTTCAGGAGAAGCTGCTCTCGTCCTCCGGGAAGGAGACGTAGCGGCTCGAGGTCAGGAGGGGCCCGATGCGAGCAGGGACGGCCCCGAAGGAGCCGCCCCGCTAAAGTCAACGGACGATCTGTCTGTCATTGGGTCTTGAACGTAATCGCCTGAGCAAACCAGACGGCAGTCTTCTCGTCCTGATACTGGGCGGGCGAGAACTCCATCTGATTGGCCACGCCCATGCCCGCCTCGTCCATCGCTTCGTAACCGCTCGACTTCTGGACCACCGTCTTCTGCACGATGCCCTGTTCGTCGATATAGAGCCATAGCACCACAGTACCGCTCGGGCCTTCTTCCTTACCGCACGACGGACGGTTGCACTGAGCCCTCAACTCAAATGGATAGGCCCCCTCCATCAGCCGCGCGATGTCCTTCGAGTTCTTGAGTTTCGGCGGCACGTCGGAAGGCGTGAACGACGGACGGTCCGAAGGGTCTTCTTTTTGCTCTGCGGCTGGTTCCTGCGCCCGGATCGGTGCGGCGAGCACCCGTAGTAGTCCGATGGCCGGAAGTGTGAAGCGTCTCACGGGGGCCTCCTGTGGCTGGCGGGGTAGTCCATCCCGCGTCCTCCTTCCTATTTAATCAGAGGAGTAGCCGGGATCTACCCTTCGGCGGCGACGGGCTGGCGGCTCTACGAGGACGAGATCAGGAGCGTGGAGGGTCCGTTACGCGCGTTACAGGTCCGTGGATGTGGGCGAGGCGGCCCCCGTTGAGACCGCCCCATCGATTGGCGCCTAGCCGCCCGTGGCGACCTCCTGGCCGGTGAGCTTGTGGCAGTAGGCGCAGGTGGAGAGCAGCTCTCCGTACAGGTTCGCCCTCTCCGTCGGATCCGTCGCTATCCCCGCCTTGGACCCGATGCTGTGGCACCGCTTCTCGAGCAGCTCCACTTCCTTCAGTGTGGCGATATCGTCGCTGCTCGTTCCGGCAACGTCCTCGGGCTTGAAAGGTGCTTCCTCCAGCACCTGCGACCCCTTGATCCACCTGGCATCCGAGGGCATGACGAGGCCTTCCCACATACGATCCGCCGCCCACGCGTGCCTGCTCATGTGGGTGGCTACATCCTCTCCCGCTTCAAGGGCCGCCGTCTTTGCGGTCACGGGCTCCGCGATGTTCTCCTGGTGGCAGGCTCCGCAGGTCTTCGCGATGCCGCCCATGGCGTGCGCGGCGTCCCCGAGGGTCGTGGCCCGCTCGGCCTGTCGAGCGAAACCCTGCAGCTCGGCGAGGTAGCTCTCCGAGCCCTCGGGTAGGCTCGGGATATCGTGCTCCGCCAGCCAGGTTGCCGGCTCCTTCACCGCCCTCAGATTCCCGTCAACGACAGCCGCGTGAATGTCATCTGCCGCACCGAAGTGGGAGTACATCGTCGGCTCGCCCTGGGGGTCGTAGCGGGAGGAACAGGCAGCGAGAGCGAGAGCCACCATCGAGATGGTGAGGTACCGCCTCATTGGGGCACCCCTCCTGCCGATGAGACTATGTAAGGTCAAAGGTCCGATGACGCGCCATCGGCCAGCGCGTCACGTGCTTTGTGTTCCTGCGTTCAGCCTCTAGGAGCGCGCCACAGTCGGCGCTGTAAACGCACCTAAAACCAAGCTAGCCGAATAGCTTACAGGCTCGCCATAAGGCAGATCTGGATTCTGATTGTCGGGGATTCCCCGGTTTGACGTCCGCTGGATCGGGTAGGCGGAGCCTCAGGCGGCCCCGCCTCCCACACCACCGGACGTGCGGGTCCGCATCCGGCGGTTCACGAAAGGCACTGAAGTCTTCGCCACTCGTGGGTGAGGCTCACGAGGCCCCGTTGGTGCAGCCAGCGGTTGGGCACGGCCTGGTGCATGTGGCTCGCCCCGGCGTTCCACCAGGGGCCAAGGCCGCTGTAGGCCGAGATCGCGGCGCGATCCCTGTCCAGTCCGCGGTCGCATAGCTCTCTGAGCCGGGTCCGTGGACGCTTCCACTGCCGCCACAGGATGCAGCGCAGTTTCCGGCGGATCCACTTCTCCAATCTCTCGAAACTCGCTCGCACCTCCGCCAGCTTGAAGTAAGCGACCCACCCCCTGAGGATCGGGGTGAGCTCCGCGATAACGCGCCTGAGGCTTCTGCCTCGTCCTCGCCGAAACACCTGCTTCAGCTTTCCCTTGAGTCGCTTCTCGGACTCCGGGGCCACCTTAAGCTTCGGTTTCCGGTCCAGCGTGACCGTATACCCCAGAAACGTCCGCTCCCAGGGTCGGGCCACCGCGCTTTTGTCCCGGTTCACCCGCAGCCGGAGCTGGTTCGCTAGAAACCGCTCCAGTGATGACATGACCCGCCTGCCCGCTCCCTGCGACTGCACGTACACGTTGCAGTCGTCAGCATAGCGCACGAAGCGGTGCCCTCTGCGCTCCAGCTCCTTGTCCAGCTCGTCGAGCAGGATGTTGCTGAGAAGCGGCGACAGGGGGCCACCTTGCGGTGTCCCTTCCGTCCGGGGCGATACCAGCCCGCCTTCCATGACTCCGGCCTGCAAGTAGCGCCGGATCAGTCGAAGCACTCGCCGGTCCTTCACCCGGCGAGCCACCCGCGCCATCAGCACGTCGTGGTTCACACGGTCGAAGAAACGCTCGAGGTCCAGGTCCACCACCCACCGTCTCCCCGCCACCATGTGCTCGCGGGCGCGCTCTACCGCCTGGTGCGCGCTCCGTCCCGGACGAAAGCCGTAGCTGTCCTCCGAAAACGTCGGGTCGAAGATGGGGGTCAGTGCCTGGAGCAGGGCCTGCTGGATCATCCGGTCCATTACCGTCGGGATGCCAAGCTGCCGCACTCCCTTCCCGCCCGGCTTCGGGATCCTTACCCGCCGCACAGGCTGGGGTCGGTACGTGCCGCTCAGCAGCTCCTCGCGCACCCTCGGCCAGTGCTCTCGGCAGTACGCCTTCAGGTCATGGATCGTTACCCCGTCCACGCCTGGGGCCCCACCGTTTCGCACCACCCGCCGGTACGCCGCCACCACGTTCTCGCGCCTGAGCACCTCCTCCATGAGCTGCGGAGCCTTCTCCCCGGCCTCTGCCCCGCGTGCCGCACCCGCTTGACGCACAGATCCCGTACCCTCGGCGGTTCCGCCGCCTACTCTCCGGGTCCGCTCCGGCCTCTCAGCCGTCACCTTCCTGCGTCTCCCTCGGGCCTCGAACGCACGGCTTCCGGTTCGGCTCCTCGTGTTCGGCCCTTCACCACCCTCAAGCAGCGGCTACTATGGCCTCGGCTGACTTCTCGCTCCGCCCACGGGCGTCACCCTTTCAGGCGTAAGGCGAGATCTCCCAGGGTAAGGCGCGTGACTTTCGCTCCACCTACCCGCCGCATCTACGACCGCCCGGTCCGGGTGGCTTCGGGCTTCGGGTCTGCATGCCCCCTCGCCCACCAGACGATCGCCTCCTATGCGGTTTCTGTTCGTCGGGCCGGAGCTTTGCCTACAGCTTCCTTCCCACCCCTCCTCACGGAGACGCGGTTGCTGTTCGGCTAGGGGTTCCCGCCACCAGGGCCCCCAGGGGACTCTCACCCCCTAGTCACTTCCCGGTCGGCTTTCACCTCCCGGTTACCGGTGCCCAATGGACACCACGCGCCATGCCTGGCGCACATGCGGCTAGGGGCGGCCCCGAAGGAACCGCCCCCGCGCTATCCGAGCCTTTCAACCAACAGATCGCTGACGAAGTACTCGTAACCGCCATGGACGACAACGCGGTCAAAGTCCGTATGCTCGGAGTCTTCCGCGCTCACTTTCGCGATCGTCGCGCCTGTCCTATCAGACAGAATAACGGAGACCTCTGAAGCGGACACCTCAAGACGGAAGGCGTACCACTCGTCCATCGGGACAGGGGCTTCGACGGTCTTACTCAACGGGGCAGCCCTCCCCTCGCGCCGGTGCTCTAGGGCGAGCGTCTGGCTTGTCTGGTTTATTAAGAAACCGTAGCCATTGAAGTTTGCGTTCGCGATTGACAGACGATTCCCTGCTCCTCCGCTCCTGTCTGATTGAGACAGCAAGCGTCCGCTGAGACAGACCTCTCGTTGGGTGGGCTTCTGAAGAAGCTTGAAGCCGCCAGAGGGATCGTTGTTCTTGAACTTCAATAGACACCAACGATCAGGATCCCTCGGATCTACTTCGGGTCGCACCGCACCACCGCTGTAAGGCTGCCACCCGGAGAACGTTGCGAAATCGTCGCGCAGCAATGCACCCTCGTCCGCGCTCGATAGCTCGGAAGCTTCCTCATGCGAGAGCATAAGGTCCGTCGACAACTGTAGAAGACGCTGAAGACACTCCTCTGCGGAGGATGGTCTATTAGCAGGTCGCACCTGAATGCATTC
>Ga0255054_10001999_pt1 | contig 11811 bp, 8 predicted proteins | sample JV7_2_23_MG_FD_188634 | JGI IMG/M metagenome (GOLD analysis project Ga0255054, IMG submission 188634) | Seawater microbial communities from Jervis Inlet, British Columbia, Canada - JV7_2_23 | ecosystem: Environmental > Aquatic > Marine > Inlet | place: Canada: British Columbia | collected... | reverse complement strand
CCCAAAGAGGTACTTCTGGCCTCGATCTCCGGCCCCACGCCAACAAGCCTGGAGCAGGCCATGCAAGAGGCAGGAATGCCGCCGGCTGCGGCGATTGAGGAAATGCGGCGACTTGAGAGCGCCGGCCAGATCGTAATATTGAATCCGCAGGCCCAGCCTGAAGAGTGGGAAACGTTGCGTTCCGATGCCTGGGAGAGCTACGTTGCTCGCGCCGAGCAGGTGCTCGACGTATTCCACCGGGAGCACCCGCTCCGAGCCGGAATGCTGATCGAGGAGTTCCGGAACCGCATCGGAAATTCAGGCAGCGAGCTGTTAGATGCCCTGGTCGACCACCAAGTCGTCACCCGAATTGGCAATCGGGTACGGCGACCGGATTTCGAGATTCTCTACTCCGAGGACCAGGAGCGCAGCGTGCGCTCGCTCATGGAGCGTTTTGCAAGTCATCCAACCAGCCCTCCAACCTTAAAGGAGTGCCGCGAGCAGATCGGCGGGGATCTGCTGGACGGATTGATCGAAAGCGGACAGTTGATCAATGTTGGAGAGGGGGTTGTATTCTTGCTGGATAGCTATGCGGAGATGGTAGACCGCGTCACCGAGCGGCTGCGAGCAGAAGGGGAGATTACCGTAGCGCAAGTTCGGGATATGTTCGACACCTCCCGCAAGTACGCCCTGGCACTCATGGAGCACCTTGACTCCGTTGGCCTTACGTACCGAGATGGAGATACGCGTCGCCTGGTTCGTTCGCGGCCGGACTAGCAGAGAGCATCGTCATCTGGTGAGATCCAGCTCCAGCTAGAAGTTTCGGTAGCTCCAATTCCCCCCGACCATCGTGCCCAGCACCGTCAGCTGTGATAACTGGTCGCGATTCATATGGAATGGGTCCTGATCCAATACCACTAGATCGGCCGCATACCCAAGTTCAAGTCGACCCTGCCAGGATTCGGTCCCAGCTGCGAAGGCCGCCCCGGTGGAGTAGGCTGCCAGAGCATCACCAATATTGATGCGCTGCTCCGGTACCCAGCCTTCAATCCCTGGGCTGCCATCCGCCTTCCGGCGAGTCACGGCCGCAACAAGGCCCTGGATGGGGTCCGGAATCTCAACTGGCGCATCCGAACCAAACGCCAGCCGGGAGCCCAGTTCAAGCTGTGTGCGCCAGGCGTAGGCTTGCGCGGTGCGGTCACCCCAATATCGATCGGCCATTTCCATATCTGACGTCGCATGGATCGGCTGCATTGAAGAAATAACATCGAGCTCAGAGGGGCGCACCAGATCATCCGGGTGCAAGACCTGCAGGTGCTCGATGCGATGCCGTCTCCGGGGAAGGCCTTGCGCCGCCTCAAACTTCCGGAGCAGGCCGTACGCGTTCAGGACTTCATGATTTGCGCGGTCGCCGATAGCGTGAACGGTCATACCGAATCCCGATCGCGCCGCTTCCTCGAAGATCTCTACCAGCGCTTCGCCGTCCAGAAGCAGCATTCCGCGGTTCTCCGGTTCGCTTTCATATGGTTGCAGCATTGCCGCCGTTCGAGGGCCCAGGGCGCCATCGGCAAAAACCTTGATGTTGCCGAGTCGAATCCATGCGTCGCCAAAGCCGCTACGAAGCCCAAGATCGCGCGCTGATGACAACTGAGATACAGGAATGTTCTTCAAGACCCGCAGCTGCAAATCACCGCGTTCGCGAACAATCTGAAGCGCACGCAGGCATGCGGATCCATCAAAATCGTGCACGCCGGTGAGGCCGAGCCTCGCGAGCTTTGTCTGAGCGAATGTGATTTCGTCCGCCAGTTGTTCGTCGGTTGGGGTAGGAATGAGATTCGCGACTAGGCGCATCGCTCCCTCGAGAAGAATCCCGGTGGCTTTCCCGTTTTCATCCCGTTGGATCGTCCCATCCTCAGGATCCGGCGTCGAATCGTCGATGCCAGACTTCTGGAGAGCATTCGGATTAACCCATGCGGCGTGAAGCGACTTGGCCGTGAGATATGCAGGATGGTTTGGGGCCGCTGCTTCAAGATCGGAGAGAGTCCCAAAATCTCCCCAGGTATTTTGATTCCACCCGTGGCCCAGGATCCACGAATCTTTCGGGGCATCAGCCGCCTTCAGGTTGATAAGGGCTAGGCAGGCGGCGGCGGTGGGCTGTTCACAATCGACCATCGATAGCCAATCAGCATATTTTGCAAGATGAATGTGGGCATCAACCAGGCCCGGGATGATGGTCTTTCCGCCAAGATCGACCGGTTGCGAGCCTGAGACAGCTGTCGCAGCAACATCCTCAGCGGATCCATGGGCTCGTACGTGACCATCCTGGATCAGGAGCGTCTCTACGGTATCCGGGGATTGCGGATCGAGGTGGATACGGCCATTGTGAAAGGTTGTGGGAGTACTCGGCATCTGTCGATTGACCTATTGAGGCTGGGTGGGCGCATCAGCTCGACGCGCAACATCCAGATCGCGGACATACTCTTGAGAAGTGCTCGATTGCACGTAACCCAGGGAGGAGAAGAAAGCGAGCGCCTCAGTTCTCACTACATCAGCACGCAGCATCAGCGTGCCGCGTTCCGCTTGCGTAGCCCAGGTTTCCGCGGCCGTCATCAGAAGACGACCCACTCCCTGCCTCCGCAATTCGACGGCGACGATGATATTGAGCAATTCAGCTGAATCTTCGCTGGTCAGGTCGTGCGTGACCCTCAAGTGCGCATAGCCAATAAGGAATTCGCCATCCAGGGCAAGGAAGAATCGATCGTCTGCCGGGAGCAGCTCTAACCTGCTCCTGAGGTCATCAAGCGTGATATCCGGCACGTCAATCCGAAGAATGGTAGCAAGTTGTTCTAGATAAGGGTCTGGGGGATAGCGGGTTCGAACGATTTGGAGTTCCATAGTCAATGGGTGGGCAGCTGGGCGCCGATAAAGTCGGGCGCACCGCGGACGAAGGCCTCACCCGACATTTCGCGCTTTCCAGCTGGCTGAATCACGTCCAGTACGAGCACACCTTCTCGAGTGGCAACCGCAGGGACATTTTCGACCACCGTAACTTTACCGGTTGCTGTGCCGTTGAGCAAAGCGGTGTGGGCGCGCTTAACGACTAGCCTTCGATCCCCCCACATGATGAAGGAACCAGGCCATGGATCGAACGCGCGTATCTGGCGAGCCAGTTGCTCTGCCGTTGCCTCAAGATCTAGCTCTCCATCACTTTTCTTCAGCATCGGAGCATGTGTGGCAAGTGCCTTGTCCTGAGGCTCTGGATCAATTTCACTTGATAGAAGCTGCGGGATCGTTTCCACAAGCAGGTCTGCTCCAATTTGCGATAGGCGCTCTGTCAGCGAGCCGCCAGTCTCATCGGCTGCGATCTTGATGCTTTGCTGGCTCAGTATTGGCCCTGTGTCGAGCCCGGCATCCATCTGCATGATAGTGATGCCGGATTGCTCGTCTCCATGCAGGATCGCGGCCTGGATCGGTGTTGCGCCTCTCCAGCGCGGCAGGAGAGAAGCGTGCACATTCAAGCTTCCGTTCTTCGGAATATCGAGCAGGGATTGAGGGAGAATTTGGCCGTAAGCTGCCACGATCAGCATGTCCGGCTCAAGATCCGCGATCCGGTTGATTGCGTCAAGGTCCCGGAGTCGTTCCGGCTGCAAAACAGGGATGCCGGCATCAGATGCGAAAGCTTTCGTAGCAGGGGCAGTCGGTTCTCTGCCGCGGCCGGCGGGCCTGTCGGGTTGGCTGACGACAGTTACGACCGTATAATTCGTGGCCAGCGCCCTCAGGCTCGGCAACGCAAACGGGGGCGATCCCAAAAACACTACGCGCATTGTCCAATGCTAGCACACAGAGGCTAGCCGAACTCCAAGCAACCTCCTTCGGGCATAGGGGTTGTAGTAGGCAGGGAATTAGCTTACCGGTTCATTAATCCAATCGACCAGGAGGTCAATAATGAGTGAAGAAGCGAAAAACGATACCGGAATAACCGGCGACGATAAGTTGGTGGCGCTGCTTGCGTACGTGCTCACGCCACTAGCCCCAATCATTATCTTGCTCATGAGTGATAAGAAAAGCAGGCCGTTCATCCGAGCGCACAATGCTCAAGCCCTGGTCTGGGGAATTCTCATTGTGCTTGTTTCAGTTGTTGGCGTTGTCTGCCTGTTCGCACCATCTTTCATCATGTGGCTTATCGGTGTCTACTGGGGCATCAAGGCCTATCAAGGTGAGCACGTCAACATCCCGGTGATTACGGATCTCGTCAAAAATCAAGGTTGGGCCTAGGGTGCCCGAAACTCGCAGAACGGCGGCCCGCCTCAGTGCGGGCCGCTTTGCGTACGCCTTGATGCTTCTCCGCTCCCGAGAAAGATAGATGCCTGCAAAACGCTGGATTCGCCCAGACCCCACCAGCGGTGAGGCTAGCGCCGGTTTGACCCCCACGCAAACTGCGATCCTGGCGCGGCGAGACATGACAAGCGAGCAAGAGATCGCTGCATTTCTGGATAAGCGGTACGGAAAAAGCACTGACCCATTTCAATTGAGGGATATGGATCGGGCAGTTGATCGATTGCAATCCGCTCGACGGACTGACGAGCGGGTGGTGGTCTTCGGAGACTACGACGCTGATGGGACGACCGCCACGGCACTGCTGACAGGGGTGCTTCAATCTCTGGGATTTGATGCAGGGTGGTACGTGCCCAATCGATTCACCGAAGGATATGGGCTAAACAAATCCGCGCTTACCGAGATCAGGGGATCAGGGACTGCGGTGGTCATCAGTGTGGATTGTGGGATCCGGTCCAACGCGGTCGTTGAAGCGGCTGGCAGGGAGGGGTTGGAAGTCATTATTACCGACCACCATTTACCAGGCCCCGAGCTGCCGCCCGCGCTGGCCGTAATCGACCCCAATCGAGATGACGATCGATACCCATATAAGGGCCTGGCCGGCGTCGGATTGGCGTACAAATTGGCTGAAGGGCTTATCCAATCCTCGGGCGGTGGAAACCTCACCGACCAGCTGGATTTGCTCGCCATAGGAACCATTGCAGACCTCGCTCCGCTCACAGATGAAAACCGCAAGCTGGTTGCAGCCGGAATCAAGCAGTTGAACGCTGTCACCCGGCCTGGACTCCGCGCCCTTGCCGAAATCGCAGGGCACAAACCGGGCTCAATCTCCTCCTCCTCGGTCGGGTTCGGACTGGGGCCTCGGCTCAATGCGGCCGGCAGGCTGGCCGACGCGGGCCTGGCGGTGGATCTACTGCTTGCAAAGGACGGTACTTCGGCCTGGGAGCGTGCCGGAGAGCTGGATCGTCTGAACCGTGAACGACAGGATCTAACTATCGAGACCTTCGAGCGCGCTCGAGCGCTTGCGCTGCAAAATCGCCAGTCAGAGCATATGCTGCTAGCCGCGGATCCCGATTTTCACGAAGGTGTTCTCGGGTTGGCAGCGGGGAGATTGACGGAGGAATTCTACCGACCGGCGCTGGTGGCACGCATCGAGGGAGCTGAGATGCGCGGATCCGCCCGCAGCATCCCTGAGTTCCACATCACCGAAGCTTTGCAAGCATGCAGTGATCTCTTGCTCAAATTTGGGGGACATGCGCAAGCTGCTGGATTTTCCTTGCTTGTTGAAAATCGGGAACCGTTCATGTCTCGCCTCGCAGAGCTTGCAGCAGACAAGCTCAGCGGACTCGAATTGATGCCAAGCCTGGCGATTGACGCCAGCCTTGATTTCAGCGAGTTGGATGACGAGCTAATGGCGTTCATTGATCGCCTGCAGCCTTGCGGCCAGGCAAACCCCTACCCGGTGTTTTCTACATCCGGAGTCGAAATCTTGTCAAAGCGAGTGGTGGGCAAGGGAGGGAGGCACCTAAAATTGACAGTGCGGCAATCGGGAAAGGTGTTCGACGCGATTGCGTTTGGATTTGGGAAGCAAATTGGTGAGATGTCTCAGATTCTGGAAATGGCATACCGGCTGGAGCGAAACGAATTCCGAGGGGTGGTGAGCCTACAACTCAACGTTCAGGATCTTCGTTCGGGCTAATTGTCAATCCACGAAGCGAAACTTTAGCAGCGCCCATACGGCGGCAAATGCGTCTGTAAGGCCGATTTTCTTTCCTTCCGAGTACTCGCGAGGATTGAAAGTAATCGGAACCTCGAAAATCCGTACCTTTTTCTTTAGCAATTTGGCCGTGATCTCTGGCTCAAAATCAAAACGATTAGACCGGATGGTAATACTTTGGATCACTTCTCGGCGGAAAAGTTTGTATCCGGTCTCCATGTCGGTCAGGATGGTGTTGTAGAGCACATTGGTCATCAATGTGAGCAGCTTATTCGCTACCATATGCCAGAACATGGTGGGGCGGCGGGGCGCTCCAAGGAACCGGGAGCCGTACACAACATCCGCTTTGTTCTCGTCAAGGGGCACAAGCAGCGCAGGCACATCTCGTGGGTCATATTCGAGGTCGGCATCCTGAACCAGCACAAGATCGGTTTCCACCTTGCTAAATCCAGTGCGTAACGCAGCGCCCTTGCCTCGATTGCGATCGTGCAGGTGAAGCTCCAGGCGAGAATCGCGAGCGGCTATCTCTTCGAGCAGCTCGCGAGTGCCGTCGGTAGAGGCGTCATCGACGACGATGATGCGATCCGCCAAGCCAGAATCCCGAACATTCTGGAGAATTTGTTCGACGGTAGCGCGCTCGTTGAAGACTGGAAGAAGAAAAGTTAGGCTCATAATTGGTATTTTACAGATTAGAGCGACTAGGAACAACCGATGATTTGCTCCGGTCACTTACGGCGTATATAATCTCACACATGACGCTTCCTCGAACCTCGCCTCGCGTAATCAGAACGGCGGACATGCCGACCACTGGCAGTCTACGTTACGTTCCTCCTGCTATCAATAAGATAGAAGACACCGGCCTCTCCCAACTTTGGTTGCAAGACCTGGCACTAAAGGTGCTCTACTTCAGGGGCTACCTCACGGGCTTCAAAGTTTCTGAAGCGATGGCGCTTCCTTACGCGGGAATTACCGACCAAATCCTAGAAGCTCTGAAGCGAGAGAAATTTGTTGAGGTAAAGGCGCAGGTCGGCATCGGAGAGGGAGCCTACCAGTACGCAATAACGGATGCCGGGATTGCGCGCGCACGGGAGGCGCTGGAGCGGAGCCAATATGCTGGACCCGCGCCAGTCCCAGTCGATGTCTACAACGAGGCAATTGAGAAACAAAGTCGCAGCAGGCCCACTGTCAATCCCCGAGGCATGAAACGCGCGTTAGACGAACTCATCCTCTCCGAGACGACCTTTAATCAGATCGGCCCGGCTGTAAATTCCGGCGCATCCATCTTTCTTTATGGGCCTCCAGGAAATGGAAAAACCACTATTGCACGCGCCATCGGACGCCTGCTGCTGCTAGAAGACATGACGATTCCCTACGCCATCGATATCGACGGACAGGTCGTAAAGCTCTACGATTCAGTGAACCATGAGCTCTCGCCAGATCAAGAGAACGCCGTACCAGGATCTGGAACAGGCGCTTTGAAGGCCGACCCGCGGTGGGTGAAAATCCGCAGGCCATTCATTGTGGTGGGTGGTGAGCTGACGATGGATGGGCTCGATCTGGTCTTCGACGACGTAAATAAGTTTTATGAAGCGCCATTTCAGGTGAAAGCGAATGGGGGCGTATTTCTCATCGATGACTTTGGCAGGCAGCAAGTTCGCCCGCGCGATCTGCTCAACCGATGGATCGTACCGCTGGAAAATCGGATTGATTTCCTGACGCTGCACACCGGGCGCAAGATCGAAGTCCCATTCGATGTGCTGGTGGTGTTTTCAACCAATTTACCTCCGAAGGATCTTGTGGACGAAGCATTTCTCAGAAGGTTGCGCCACAAGATTGAGGTTGCAGATCCATCCTACGAAGCGTACAGAGAGATCTTTAAGCGCACTGCTGAAAAGAAAGGCATTCCATACTCAGATCGAGGCCTAGCCTATATGCTTCAGGAGTGGTATATCAAGCGAAATCGGAAGCTTAGAGCTTCTCATCCGCGGGACATCTGTGATCAAATCCTGGACATCTCGCGCTATTTGAATGTAGAGCCGACGATGAGCAAGGAGCTGCTCGACCGCGCGTCTGAGGCCTACTTCGTGGAGCTGTAGGCACCACAGCACGCAACCGCCATGCCCCGCACAAGGCGGGGCATCTTAATTTCTGCCATGGGAACGCGTACAAAAGAACTGGAAGTCACCACGGAGACGGAATACTCCGCAGGCGAATTGATCTGCTCCTGCCTCGCGCGCAGGATCCACGATGGCGAGGTCGTTGCGTTAGGACTGGCAACTCCTCTAGGGGCTGCCGCGGCGCTCCTGGCTCGTAAGCTGCATGCACCTAATATTTTTATCGCCTCCGCGATTGCCACCTCGATAAGCATTGATCCACCACAAATGAGCCTAACGGATGCGGAGGGGCGGTGGATTGAAGCGGCGCTCACGAGTTCAAGCTTTGTACAGGGCGCTTCGGACTATCTGCCTACCGTGATGCCGAAGGAATTCTTCCGGCCCGGCCAGGTCGATCAGCATGGAAACACCAACAATATCTCCATTGGTAAGGACTATCGCCGGCCTCGCCTTCGCATGCCGGGCGTCGGTGGCGTACCGGACGTTTCGGTTTTCATGAGCGAGATGCACTTATATGTGCCGCGCCATTCACGGGTGGCGTTTCCCAAGAAGCTCGACTTCATTTCCGGCCTCGGCCACAGCAGCAAACGGCGAGCCGGGGAGGGTCCGCAGTATCTTGTCTCGGATCTGGGCCAATTTGATTTCTTGGAAGGCAGAATGCGGCTAACCCATCTCCACCCGGGAGTGAGCCGCGATCGCGTGGTTGCCAAGACTGCGTTCGATTTGGCCATCGCAGACGATCTCCAGACTACCGAGGCGCCTACTGATCAAGAGTTGGAGCTGCTGAGAACCGAGGTTGATCCGCTGGGTCTGCGAGAGCTTGAGATGCTGTCCGGCTCACGCCGACGCCAAGCCCTACATACGATCATTCAACAGGATGTTAAGATCTAGCCTTGATCAGTACTTACTCGCGAACGCTCTCGATCTGGCTAAGACATGAGAGCCGCCGCGTCCATTTCGATTCTGCTGCTGGCAATGCTTATAAGCAGCACAAGCGTCGCGGCATTTTCGCCGCTGCCCCAGGGCGATCAAGCCGAAGCACTGCTGGCGCAGATGACGCCGGAAGAGCGCATTGGTCAGCTATTTCTCCTAACATTTGAAGGTTCCCGCCTCCAATCTGACGATCCAATCCTGACTCTAATTCGCGATGACCATATTTCTGGTGTTGTGTTTCGGTCCGGCAACAACAACTTTGTCGGCCCGGAATCGACGCTGCCCGAGCTCCGCGAGCTCATAGCAACCCTGCAAACTGCCGAGTACGAAGCTTCGCTCCCCGGTGCAGATGGCCAGGAAGAGATCGAACCGGGAGTCTACGTGCCACTTCTGCTAGGAGCGATTCAGGAAGGTAATGGGCCGGAATTCTCTGAGATCATGACTGGCCTGTCGCCATCGCCTTCTCAGATGGCACTCGGAGCGACATGGGACCCGGCGCTTTCCCGCTTGACGGGTGAGATCATTGGCTCGGAATTGAGCTCAATCGGCATCAACATGCTGCTTGGTCCCTCGCTCGATGTTCTCGAAGAGCCCCAGCAGCTGGATCTCGCCGATATTGGCGTTCGGTCCTTCGGAGGGGACCCATACTGGGTCGGGGAGTTGGGCAAGGCATTTATCGAAGGCGTTCACCAGGGATCCGACGGCCGCATCGGAGTCATCGCAAAGCACTTCCCAGGATTGGGCGGCAGCGATCGACCAATTGAGGAGGAAGCCTCGACGGTCCGCAAATCACTGGTGCAATTACGACAAATAGAGCTGGCTCCGTTCTTCGCGGTGACTGATTCCGCACCGGGAGAAAATCCGAGCATAGCGGACGGCCTCCTTTCTGGGCACATTCGATTCCAGGGATTCCAGGGGAATATCAGGGACACCACCCGCCCGATCGGTCTCGATCCGGATGCATTTGGGCAGCTCATGGCGTCGGAGCCCATTGCCACCTGGCGCGAGGGAGGCGGAGTGACAATAAGTGGTGCGCTCGGTTCCGGAGCGGTCAGGCGCTTTTATGATTCGCTGGGCCAAAGCTATCGCGGCCACCTGGTAGCGAGAGACGCATTCTTAGCCGGGAATGACTTGCTGTATCTGTCCGATTTCGTGTCGGATGGACATCCGGATCAGCTAACGACCGTGCAGAGCACATTGACCTTCTTTGCGGAAAAATATCGCGATGATGAAATCTTCGCTCAGAGGGTGGATGCGGCAGTGCTGAGGATCCTTCGGTTCAAGCTACGATTGAATGGCGGAGAATTTGACGCTGAGAGCGCATTGCCGCCCGAAGAAGCGCTTGCAGGTGTCGGCGAATCCAATATCGCACTTCAGGTCGCACGAGAAGGCGCTACCCTGCTAAGCCCATCAGCAGATGAGCTCTCAAACTTGATCGGGGGGCCGCCCCTTATTGGCGAGCGCATGGTGTTTATCACGGATGTTCGTGAACATGCTCAGTGCGCAAACTGCGAGCCATTTCAACGGGTTGGGCAAACAGAGTTGGAAGACACCATCCTTGCTCTGTATGGAACCAACGCAGCGGGACAAGTCGGAGCCTGGAATTCAACCTCGCTAACGATGGCCGATCTGGCATTGTTCCTAGGAGAGGACCCTCAGGCGGTACCTACGATACCGTTGCTTCCGCCCGATGATGTCGAAGCGATTCTCCGACCCGCAGATTGGTTGGTGTTCGTCACGCTCAAAGAGGAGCCGGCGGTATTTGGATCGAGCGCGCTCAAGCTACTGCTCGATGACCGGCCAGATCTGGTAAGGAACAAACGGGTCGTGGTTTTCTCGATGGATGTTCCATACGACCTCAGCGCAACGGACATCAGCAAAATTGATGTCTATTACTCGCTCTATGGGAAGACCAGTTCGTTTGTAGACGTGGCAGCTAGGTTGCTCTTCCAGGAGCTCTCCGCGACAGGCGCTTCGCCGGTGAGTGTGCCCGGAATCAGCTACGATTTAATTGAGGCGACCTCGCCGGATCCGGCACAGCTGATCAGTCTTTCCATTCTCAGTGCGAGTGAAGAGGGGGAGATCCCCGAAGGATATGCTGTTGGGGATGTGGTCGAAATCAACACTGCAGTTATTTTCGATCACAACACGAATCCTGTGCCAGATGGTACGCCGGTCGAGTTCATGCTGTCGTATCAGGATGATGGAGCCATCTCCACGCACAATGCTGTTACCGTTGGAGGTGCGGGTTCCATTCGTGTGACGCTTGACAGGCTCGGTGTGTTGAACATTGAGGCATTGAGCGAACCCGCGAGGCTCTCCGAGATATTACAGTTGAATGTTCAGGAGGGGATAGTTACAGTAATTACGCCGACGACCGTTCCAACCGGAACGCCACCTCCTACCATTACTCCCGCACAAGAGACTCCGACTCCGCAGGTCAATGCAGGAGCGGTCGCGACCCCCGTGCCTCCGACGCCCGCGATTGGCCTTGGCGATCTGGCTCTCGCCCTATCGGCAGTCCTGGTTGTGGCCGTGCTTGGATATGTGTTCATTGCACCCGATGAGCCAGCCCGAACCCGAATCGGTCTTTTGATTGTTGCCGGCGGGCTCCTTGGCTACAACTATGTTGCCCTGGGATTGCCTGGAACCCAGGAATTGGTTGAGACCCTGGGCGTGTTTTCTGGGGCCGCAATGGCGGTGATACTTGCGGTTGCTGCAAGTCTGGTGGGG
>Ga0255054_10001998_pt1 | contig 11815 bp, 11 predicted proteins | sample JV7_2_23_MG_FD_188634 | JGI IMG/M metagenome (GOLD analysis project Ga0255054, IMG submission 188634) | Seawater microbial communities from Jervis Inlet, British Columbia, Canada - JV7_2_23 | ecosystem: Environmental > Aquatic > Marine > Inlet | place: Canada: British Columbia | collected... | reverse complement strand
CAGAGACAGATTCTTAATGTGCCATGGAATGATGGGATCTTTGATGAGCAAACGGTTTCTCTGAATAGTGAGTTCCACGATGAAATTACCAAGCAGGTTCTTTACAGAGGGATACCAATGGCTTATACACTAGGTGAAATAGATAGGGAGCTTTTGCGAGAACGAACGGAAGGGAGTGATGCCGGGCATTCTGCCTCTTTTAGCGATGGGCCTGCCCTCCACTTCGTGAAGGTCCGCGGTGAAGTCAACGGGCTTGGTGTCGCTGATGTAGCTGCCGACCGCGAAGACGTCGGCTGGAGCCCCTTCCTCGAGGAATCCGCGCAACATACCGGATACCAGCACTACCTTCGCCATAACGTCACGAGTGGTCCGGTTCAGGAGTGTAGCCCTCCTGCATTAAGGTCATGTAGTCATCCAGTACGGTGGCTGCCTTCTCATCATCGTCTTTGAGGTGACGCAGAATAGTATGAAGCATCTGTATCTCATGCTCTAAGCGAGGAGCCAGACCGCAGATGTTGCCGCAACAAGAACCCCACTCCGCCCTTGCCAGAATCGATTCCTTCGTCGCTATCATGTTCTCGACATCGGCGATACAATCGGCTGTCTTAGGATGGTCACCCAGCTTGTCTTTGAGTGACATAATGTGTGACATAGCCTCTCTGCTTATCATGAACATCGGTTCTATCACCCTGTGTGGGTTACATGGGCCGAACTCGGGCAACCCGAACTTCGTATCGATCGGGATCAGTGTCGGAAGTGTCGGACGCCGGTGAACACCATGGCAATGCCCTGCTTGTCTGCCAGTGCGATGACCTCCTTGTCTCTCACTGAGCCGCCGGGTTGTATGATCGCGGTGACCCCATGCTTGATAGCCAGTTCCGGCCCGTCGGCGAAGGGGAAGAAGGCATCTGAGGCAAGGACGCTACCCATACTCCCGTCGGCAGCTCTCTTGAGAGCAAGTTCAACACTTACGACCCGGCTCGGTTGTCCGGCTCCCATGCCCAGCAATGTCTTGTCTCTGGCCACGACTATGGCGTTGGATTTTATGGCCTTAACCGCCTTCCATGCGAAGAGAAGGTCTGAGAGTTCACTGTCCGTGGGTTGCCGTTCGGTAACCGTGCGAGGCTTAAGCTCCGAGTCGTCCAGCAGGTCTGGCGCCTGTGCCAGGAACCCTCCTCTGATGTGGCGAAACTCGAGGGGCGACTCCGACAGCGCAAGACGGCGATAAGGGGCGACCTTGACGAGCCTCAAGCTTTGCTTGCGAGTCAGGAGTTCACGCGCCTTCCCATCGTATTCTGGAGCAACGATCGCGTCGAAATGGGTCTTGTCTATCTCCGTGGCGGTTGCGATGTCTATTCTCCGATTGCTTGCAACAACCCCGCCGAAGGCGGCCACGGGATCACCGGTTAGGGCCCGTCGATATGCCTCCACAAGATCATGGTTCGAGGAAAGCCCGCAGGAGTTGTTGTGCTTCATAATGGCGATGGTAGGATCGGCGAAGTCGTGCACCAGATTCAGTGCAGCATCGAGGTCAAGAACATTGTTGAAGGAGATGTCAGGTCCGCCCAGCTGCTCCAGCGCCCCTAATCCGCCTTGCCCCCGCTTCACGTTCTGCTCTATATAGAAGGCGGCTGGCTGATGCGGATTCTCGCCATAGCGAAGATCGCGCTCCTTCTTCAAGGCTATCGTCATCTCCTCGGGAAACGCCTCTTCATTGAGATACTGGGCGATGGCTGTATCGTAGAGGGCCACATGCTGGAACGCCTTCTGGGCCAGCCTTTTCCTGTAGTGGAGGTCGATATCGCCCTGGCGCAACCCTTGTAGCACCGTATCGTAGTCTTCGGGATCCACCACCACCAGCACCGAAGGGAAGTTCTTGGCTGCCGAGCGGATCATGGTCGGCCCGCCGATGTCTATGTTCTCCAGTGCCTGATCCAGGGCAACGTTCGGCTTGCTAACAGTCTCCACAAACGGGTAGAGATTGACAACCACCATGTCAAGGGGTTCGATCCGGTTTCGGCTGAGTTCCGATAGGTGCTCAGGCAGATCACGTCTGGCCAGGATGCCGCCGTGTACTGCTGGATGCAGCGTCTTCACCCGTCCGTCCAGGATCTCGGGGAAGCCGGTCAACTCCGATATCCCGTGCACCTCTGTTCCGGCAGCCTCGATCGACTTCTTCGTCCCGCCGGTGCTGAATACCTGGATGCCCAAATCTCGTAGACCTCTGGCGAAGTCAACTGTGCCTGTCTTGTCCGAAACACTGATTATGGCACGCATGTGTCCTCCTCTAACTAAGAGTAACCCTCGCTGCCTCTCCTGCCCTCGTTATCTCGCCGATTCTCCTTGCCTGAGGCAGGATACTCACTATGCCCGCCGCCTGCTGTGGTGAGCACACAACTGCCATTCCCATACCCATGTTGAAGACTCGGTACATCTCGGTATCCTCTATGTTGCCGGTCTCCCGGATAAGCTTGAAAATGGGCGGCACATCCCAGGAATTCTTATCGACACGTGCGCCGAGATCACCGGGCAGAACACGGGGTATGTTGCCCTCAAATCCGCCGCCCGTGATATGAGCCAGGCCCTTGATCAGGGGCAGGGCGGGCCTTACTTGAGGGTAGTAGCAGCGGTGAACCTGAAGTAGCTCATCGCCCAGCGTCTTGCCCAGCTCGGGGTAGAAGTTGTTCAGGCATGAGGGGTCAGCGTCTATGCCGAAGACCTTACGAACAAGTGAGTAGCCGTTGGTATGCAGGCCGGAAGATGGCAAACCCAGCATGACATCACCGGGCACGATACCGTTTCCGTCAATGATGTTTCCTCTCTCCACCACTCCTATGATGAACCCCACAAGATCGTATTCCTGCTCGGAGTACATACCGGGCATCTCGGCAGTCTCGCCGCCAATCAGAGAGCAATCGACCTCCTTGCAGGCCTGGACAATCCCGGAGACAAGCGTCTCCACCTGCTGGGGCTTTAGCTTTCCTGTGGCGATGTAGTCGAGGAAGAACAGAGGCTCAGCTCCGCAGCAGAAGATGTCGTTCACACAGTGGTTCACGATATCAGCCCCCACCGTGTCATGTTTGTTGAGGAACGACGCTATCTTCAGTTTGGTACCCACCCCGTCCACGCTGGACACAAGAACCGGCTCGTCATATTGTCCGAGTTGGAACATGCCGCCGAAGAACCCCGAGCCTAGGACCTCCGGTCTGTAGGTCGCCCGAACCAGCTGTCCAAGTGTTCGCTTCAGCCTGTCAGCGACAGATATGTCCACACCGGCGGAGGCATATGTGCTCTTCTCCTCCGGATTCGACGGGCTAGAGCCGGATCTCACTGAGGTCCTCCTGAGGAGTTGATTCCAGAGCCAGCTTGTCCATTTCTATCTGTACCGGAATAGGGTATTCTCCTGTGAAACAGCCCAGGCAGAAGATATCCTTCGGCAGATCCACTGCCCCCACCAGTCCGTCGAGGCTGAGATAGCCCAGAGAATCTGCATCAAGGTGCTCCCTGATCTGCGGGACTGTCATTCGTGCGGCTATAAGCTGCCACCTGGGAGCCGTGTCCACTCCGAAGAAGCAGGGGTAGCGTATGGGGGGCGCACATATACGAAGATGAACCTCAGTGGCACCCGCCTTCCTGAGCATGCTGACTATCTTCGGAGTGGTGGTTCCACGGACGATGCTGTCATCGACAACAACCAGTCTCTTTCCGGTGATCACCTGTGAAAGGGGGTTGAATTTCAATTGGACGCCCAACTCCCTCATCCTCTGGTCAGGCGCGATGAAGGTTCGTCCTACGTAACGATTCTTAAGCAGACCCTCGCAGTAGGGAATGCCGGAGGCGTTGGCATAGGCGATGCCCGCCGCTGTGGCGGAATCGGGAATGCCCATCACAAAATCGGCATGGACCGAGTGCTCACGAGCCAGTGCTCTGCCCATAGCCTCCCTTGCCTGGTAGAGCAGTCTCCCCTGGATTACGCTGTCAGGACGGGCGAAGTAGATGTACTCGAATATGCAGATAGATTTCTTGCCGTCTCTCTTCCCGAAACTCTTCACTCCGTGGCTGTCGATCACCATGATCTCGCCGGGTGAGACCTCTCTTACGAACTGAGCACCTATGTGGTCTAAGGCGCAGCTTTCTGAGGCTATACTCCATCCGTTGTCGATGGTCCCGAGACACAGAGGCCGGACGCCAAACGAGTCGCGAACTCCGATGAGACTATCTTCAGTCAGTATGACCAGAGAGTATGCACCCTGGATACGACGCGTGGCGTGTTCGATTCTGGTCTGCCAGTTCTGGCCCGGCGAGGCCAGGATCAGATTGGCGATGACCTCGGAATCGGTACCTGTACGGAAGTTACAGCCCCGGTCCTGGAGCTCGTCGTGGAGTTGTTGGGAGTTTATGATGTTGCCGTTGTGTGCCAGGGCGATGGTCAGTCCACCCGCTGTCGCGATAACCGGCTGGGCATTCACGGGTCTGCTTGAGCCCGTGGTTGAGTAGCGGTTGTGGCCGATGGCGATATGCCCCTTGAGCAAAGCAAGGTCGTCCTCAGTGAATGCCTGCGAGACAAGTCCCATCCTGGTGTGCACCCTGATGCCATCCCCATCGGCGACGGCGATGCCGGCGCTCTCCTGACCGCGATGCTGTAGGGCGAAGAGGGCAAAAAAGGTAGTCTGAGCTACATTTATGCCTGAGGCATAGACTCCGAAGACGCCACAACTTTCATGCATAAAAGTTGTCTTTACGGGACAATTGTAGAGCATCTGGAGCGGTCGGTCAATTCCTATACAACGACCTGCCGTCGTGATATGATATACGGCATTACACAACTAAGTGAGGGAGTTTACTGAATTGGACAAAGAGAAGAAAGGGGAGATCATCACCCAGTACAGAATCAAGGAAGGTGATACGGGGTCGGTCCAGGTCCAGGTGGCACTGCTTACCGAGAGGATCAGCCGGTTGACGGAGCATCTCAAGCTGTATCCTCAGGATCGGCATACCAGACATACGATTCACAGGGTGATAGGAAAGCAAAGGCGTTTCCTTGCGTATCTGAGCCGGACCGACGCCGAGCGACACAGCGCTCTTGTTAACAGGTTGGGATTGAGGAAGTAGTATGCCCGGCTTGGTTGAACACTCGTTGCCCGGCAGATCGCTTAGCATCGAGGCCGGCAAGTTCGCTCATCGAGCTGGGGCATCAGGCAAATCAGGAGGCCATGGAACTCCAGGAAGACATCGGGCGAACTCACCGAGGAGCTGAAGCTGAGATCGGATCCAGGGGACACACCCCCTGAGCTTGGGGCTCGAGCTGCATCCATAATCGGCGACAGGTTGAGCGAGATACTGGACGAGCCGGGGAAGCAGCGGAGGAGGCCTGCTCGTCTTCACGGTACGGGCGAGAGGTGGGGTAGCTATAGTAGATAAGGTGCTTTGCGGCCGGGGGATATCACATGGAGTTTGTGAGAGTCGTCGTCAATGGTGCTTTGGGCAGGATGGGGCAGGAGATCGCCAAGGCGGTGGTTCTTGAACCGGAGATGAAGGCGGTTGGGGCTGTGGAGAAGGAGGTAGCTCAGCAGTACCTGCCTCTGGCAGGAACCATGGAGTTGGTCCCCTTCTCCTCCGATCTGGGGGCTCTGCTTAAGGAGTGTAACGCCGACGTGGTGGTGGACTTCACCGATGCTGAAGCTTCCATAGCAGCCGCTCGCACTGCTATCAGGCAGAAGGTCAGCATGGTAATAGGTACCACCGGCCTTTCAGAAGACGATCTGCGGGAGATCGAGCAGTTGTGCAAGGAAAACGGTGTCGGCGCGATTGTGGCGTCGGATTTCTCTCTGGGTGCGGCGCTCCTGGTACACCTGTCCAGATACGCCTCCAGGTTCTTCGACCACGCCGAGATCGTCGAGATGCACCATGGCACGAAGGCCGATGTTCCCTCGGAGACAGCAATAGCCACTGCCGGAGCTATGCTAGAGGGGCACGGCAAGCCATTTGAGTGTCCGGAGTCTGAGCAAGAAAAGGTCGGTGACGCCAGGGGAGTGATGATCGACGGCATAGCTGTGCATAGCGTGAGGTTGCCAGGCTTTCTAGCCGGGCAGGAGGTGATATTCAGCGACGCGGGGGAGACACTGAGTCTGCATCATAACGCGATGAGCCGTGAGTGTTACCTGCAGGGCGTTCTTCTGGCGATCAAGAAGGTGGTAAAACGCAAGGGGCTTACCTGTGGGTTGGACGCCTTGCTGGATCTTGAGTGAATGAGAGATGGAAGGGTTCAGTATCGCTGTTGTCGGTTCCACCGGGATTGCTGAGCAGGAGTTCATCAAGGCACTCGAGCAGTGTAGTTTCCCTATAGCTTCAGTACAACTGCTCACCCCCGAGCACACTTCCGATGTCAAGCTCTTCTTCAACCATCACAGAGTCGAAGCAAAGGAGGCAAGGCCAGAGGCGTTTCGCGACGTAGATATCGCCTTCTTCTCTGCCGGTACCGGTATTAGCCGTAGACTATCGGCTTCAGCGGCCGAGGCCGGAGCAGTTGTCATCGACAATAGTACCGCCTTCGGGGTGGATCCGGCGGTGCCCCTGGTAGTTCCTGAGGTGAATCCTGAGGATATAGAAAGGCATAGAGGGATAATAGCCAGTCCGGGTTGTTCGACGATACAGACGGTGGTAGCGCTTCATCCACTGCACAGAGTTAACAAGATCAGGCGAATCGTAGTGAGCACTTACCAGTCGGTCTCCAGTAGCGGTGCTGCTGCGTTACAGGAACTGACCAACCAGTCGCGGTTGGTTCTGGAAGGGCGTCGCATATGCCCGCATGTCTACTCGCATCAGATAGCCTTTAACGTACTGCCGGAGATAGATGTCTTCCTGGACAATGGCTATACCAGGGAAGAGCAGAGAATATCCGAGGAGACACGGAAGATACTGCATGATGAGGATGTTGCTGTCTCCGCTACCTGTGTTCGGGTGCCTGTATACTTCGGCCATAGTGAGGCGGTCAACGTCGAGTTTAGCTCGCCTATTACCTCGGAAGAGGCGAGAAGCATACTGGCTCAAGCCCCCGGAGTCGAAGTGCTCGACGATCCGAGCGTGAGTTTCTATCCTCAGCCCTGGGCGGCCAGCGGGTCGGGGCATGTCTTTGTCGGTAGAATAAGAAAGGATGTGTCTCATGTCAACGGGCTGGTCATGTGGATAGTGGCAGACAATCTTCGCAAGGGGACGGCGTTGAACGCGGTGCAGATTGCGGAGGAGGGGATCGCTAGGGGCTGGATACGCCTTGACGACAGCGTAGTCAGCCTCAACGATTGAGTCGAAGCTCGCCTCGGCCTGAGAGATCATGGCCACGGTAGGCGAGTCCGGCATGCGAGGGCTCAGTGTACTCCCTCGGACGAACGTACCCCTGCGCTTACTCAGCCTTAAGAAGCCGGGCTTGAGCGGATCACGGCAAGACCGGATGACCGCAGGGAAGGCACCTACTGCCAGGGACTCATGGCCCTTAAGGGTATTATCTGAGTCCGATCGGCGCCCACTGAGATAATACTCACGGGACAGGAAAGGAGCGTCTCCAGCCGGCATACGTAATTGCGGGCTGCGGCCGGCAGCTCTCCAAAGTCACGGGTCTCTCTTATCGAATCCTGCCAACCATCCAGTTCTTCGTAGACTGGTTGACATCTCTCAAGTATCGCTTGATCGCTCGGGAAAGAGGTCAGACTGCGGCCGTTGTATGTGTAGGCAGTGCATATCTTGATGACAGGAAAACCATCATAGATGTCCAGGTGAGTAAGTGCTATATCTGTGAGGCCGTTGATCTGAACGCTGAAACGCCCCGCAACGGCATCGAACCAGCCGCACCTTCGAGGCCTGCCAGTGGTAGTACCGTACTCGCGGGCCTTCTCCCGTATCAGGCTGCCCGTTTCATCGTGCAGTTCAGTGGGCATAGGCCCGGCGCCGACTCTGGTGCTGTACGCCTTGAACACCCCCATCACACGGTCGATCTCCCTCGGACCCAGTCCGGTCCCTATACAGCTGGCGCCGGCCAGCGGCGAAGATGAAGTCACATAGGGATAGGTTCCGAAGTCGGGGTCAAGCAGAGCTCCCTGGGCGCCCTCCAGCAGAATCGGGTCTCCTCTTGTCACGGCCTCGCGAATCAGGTAAGCGGTATCCCTGATAAGAGGTGCCAGTTGCTCCCCGTAACGGCAATACTGGTCGTAGGTTTCTTCCACTGACAGAGGCGAGACGCCATAGACTTTCGTGAGCACCATGTTCTTGAACTCGAGAGCTGCAATCAGGCGGTTCCGAAGCGTGTCGGCATCCAGTAGATCTCCAGCACGGATCCCGAGACGCGCCGCCTTGTCGGCGAAGACGGGGCCGATTCCCTTGCGCGTAGTGCCGAGCGCCCCTCTGTTCCGCCGATCCTCTTCCAGTTCATCCAGAAGAGTATGATATGGCATGATCAGGTGGGCGCGGTCGCTGATGAACAAACGGCCTGCATCTATGCCGTTCTCCTTCAGTTCCTTGATCTCCCTCAAGAGCACTTCAGGGTTAACCGCGACTCCATTGCCGATCATGCAGGTCACCTGCGGGTAGAAGATTCCCGAAGGTATTAGATGCAGCTTGAACTCGCCGCAAGGATTGATAACAGTATGCCCGGCGTTATCTCCTCCCGAAAAGCGAACTACCATGTTCGCCCTCTCAGCCAGGAGATCAACGATCTTCCCTTTGCCTTCGTCTCCCCATTGACCTCCCACAATCGTTATGATAGCCAACTAGTCACCTCCGGTTTGTGCTTGCTTCCATAGGTGGACCATCCTCTGCACTACGGTGAAGAGGACGAACACCGATAGAACACTTAGGACAATGAACACCTGGTCCAATATCAAACCTAACGCCAATACTATAACCCGTTCTGCTCTCGTAAACAAGCCGACCTGGCACTGCCAGCCGACCCCCTCTGCCCTGGCCTTCACATAGCTGACCAGAAAGGAGCCAACCAGAACAAGAAAGACAAGCACTATTTCCAGCCTGTTTCCCTGCGGCCCGTCCTGCAAGTACCAGACCACAAGACCGCAGAGAACGGCTGCTTCGGCGATGCGGTCAACTGTTGAATCCAGGATCGCTCCGAACTTCGTGCTCCGTCCCGTAAGGCGGGCCAGGGCTCCGTCAAGAATATCGCATAGGCCTGAGACCAGAACAAGGACTCCGCCGATCAGGAAGTGTCCCGTGGCAATCACGTAGGCGGCAACCAGGTTTAACCCCAGGTTGATGAAGGTAAGAGAATTGGGAGTCATGCCCATCCTACCCAGAGTTCCCACGATGGGAGAGGTGATGCGGTCTGCCAGCCTTCGTCGAACGCGCGGTAGGTTCATTTTTCCCCGTCGGTCAGGTCAGTATCTCCTTCTTCTGCAGAAAGGCGACTACTCCGCTAACTCGCTCTTCGCTGTTCCATTCGCCGATCTCGCAGACCTTTATCGCCTCTGCAGGCAGGTATCGTGCTACCAGATCCCAGTCGACGTCGCCCTTTCCAGGTGCGTGGTGATCGGAAACGCCGAGAACGTCGTGCAGATGGATGCCGATCATGCTGTGCCCGAATCGTGAAAGCCACTCCTCATGGGAGCCGAAACCGAGGCACTCCTGGACCACGGCATGTCCCACGTCATGCCAGTAGCCGGCTGTGCCTGCCCGCGCCTCGCCGAGTAACTCTCCTGCCTCGTCCAAACTCGGTATCTCGTTGACATGGAATCTGGTCTCAACCCCCAGGATTACACCTCTTTCGCGGCCGTATTCGCCTAGCTCGCGCAGGCTCTCCTTCGCTGCACTCAGATAAGACGCAGCATGAGACTTGCGCTGATAGACCAGGTCTTCCCTGGCGTCTCTGTACTCTCTGGTGGCTGAGCGTCCTTCGGAGTATAGTCTGTGCAGCCCGGTCTCCATTGTGGGATCGATAGGCACCTCGCCCATATGAAGGACAATCGCCCTGGCATTCACACTCGATGCAAGGTCTATTGTCTGTCTGGCAAGTGCAAGGGCCTCTCTGCGTTCGCTCTCGTCCAGCGAGCTGAGCGACAGATCCACTGCCGGCCTTCCCCGGGAGGACATGACCGCAGGACATGGACAATGAAAGCTCGAGATTCGCACACTGCTCGCAATGAGTTCACGAAGCATCTGGGGAGAAACGGAGGCATTAACCTCCACATGGGTGAATCCGAACTCCACTGCCCTGGTGGCGAATGCGTCCATACGGGCGAATCGTCCTTTGGCCCACATTGTTGAGAGGGATACCTCAGGTGACTTACTGCCCTTGACGTCACGGAAGGAATTGACTGAGGTCATACGGCGGGTTTGCTTTCAGACCGTTTCGTTAGAAGCCGGCACATCCGGCATAGAGGCTTCCTCATGCTTCTATCTCAGCCGGCTCTACCTCAGGGAGGCAGACAGGACACTCTTGATCCTGTGCCGTGATGTAGGCCTCGGTTCTCGTGTGAGCCTCGTCGTCCGAGTACTGGATGGGCGGAGACTTCATGAAATAGGCGGCGGGGCCCACAATAGTCCCGCTCAAGCCGCGGTCTAGCGCGAGTTTGCAGCATCTTATTGCGTCGATGACAACGCCGGCGGAGTTTGGGCTGTCCCACACTTCCAGCTTAAGCTCGAGATTCAGAGGGACATCGCCGAACGTGCGTCCCTCCATCTTCACGTGGCAGAACTTGCGGTCAGTCAGCCAGGGCACATAATCGCTGGGACCGATGTAGATGTCGTCGGGATCGACAACATAGTCCAGCTGTGAAGTCACGGCATCGGTCTTTGAGATCTTCTTGGATTCCAGGCGCTCCCTCTGAAGCATGTTGTAGAAATCCATGTTTCCGCCGAAGTTCAGCTGGTAGGTGCGCTCGAGCTTCACCCCGCGGTCGCGGAAGAGCCTGGTCAGCACTCGGTGGGTTATCGTGGCGCCGACCTGTGACTTGATATCGTCTCCGATAACTGGCAGCCCTCGTTCCGCAAAGCGGTTCTGCCAGTATGGTTCCCGTGCTATGAAGACCGGTATGCAGTTGATGAAGCCGCAACCGGCGGTAAGCACCTGCTCCACGTACCACTTGGTGGCATCCTCGCTTCCCACAGGCAGGTAGTTGATCACCACGTCGGTCTGCGTCTTCTTGAGGATTTCCACGATGTTGGCGGTCGGCCCCGGGGCCTTGGTGATGATCTTGGACAGGTAGATCCCCAGTCCGTCATGAGTCATGCCCCGGTCAACCCGGATGCCTGTCTTAGGCACATCGCAGAACTTAATCGTGTTGTTTGGTTTCGTGAAGATGGCGTTGCCTAGATCCTTTCCTACCTTGTTCTTGTCAATGTCAAAAGCAGCCACGAAGTTTATGTCGGATATGTGATAACCTCCCAGGTTGACGTGCATCAGGCCGGGGACCGACTCGTGTTCCTTAACATCCTTGTAGTAACGCACCCCCTGTACCAGAGACGAGGCGCAGTTGCCGACACCTATTATGGCTACGTTGATTGCTCCCATTATGACCTCCCTTTCATATACGCGAATAGCAAACCATGATGATCAGGCATCGCCACGCGGCGTTAGATTCGATGGGCCAATAGAGGAAAGCCCTCGGAGTGTCGATATCGGGGTCTTGCGGTTCAGGGCCCGGCTTTGTCTTGTCTCTCTCCCGGTCTTCTGGAATGCAGCCCCGGCATTGAGAACTGCCTGAATCCTGAAGCCAAAGCGCATCAAGGTCTTCCTTTGTATGGCGATTTATAACCCTTGTGCATCCCGATGTCAATACTCTCGTGACGATCTCCTGCACACCTGGCTGCAGCTACT
>Ga0255054_10001997_pt1 | contig 11815 bp, 14 predicted proteins | sample JV7_2_23_MG_FD_188634 | JGI IMG/M metagenome (GOLD analysis project Ga0255054, IMG submission 188634) | Seawater microbial communities from Jervis Inlet, British Columbia, Canada - JV7_2_23 | ecosystem: Environmental > Aquatic > Marine > Inlet | place: Canada: British Columbia | collected... | reverse complement strand
GTCGGCCCTCTCCAGGGCACGCCGGCCCTCTTCGGCCTTGTGGGACCACGGGGTGAGGTGGTGCAGCAGGAACTTGAAGGTCTCTGGAAACGGCGTCGGGTTGACGATCGCGGCCTTTACCCCCTGGCGCTCCAGATGGAGAGCCAGGGCAACCTCACTGCCCGCTCCGTCGCCGTCCGCGTTGATGTGGGTCGTCAGCACCGGGCGGCGGGCTGCCTCGATCTCCGATCGAAAACGCTCGAGCTCCCGAGCGCGCGAATCAGGAATCGGGCACGTCCGATCCTGGCGCTTCCAACTCGACCGGCTGGTCGGAGCCCGACAGAATCCGGATGTAGCAGTACGTCGTCAGTACGGTCACGGAGCCCATGCTCAGGAGCATGAAGAACCACGCGAACGGAGCGATCGAGGATCCTTCCATCAGATATCCCTCCTTCAGGACTCCGCGGCCCCGGGGTCGGCGGCGGGCGAAGCTCCGGCCGCTACCGCCTTACGCACCCACGCCTGGTGGATCAGGTACAAGCCCAAAACCAGCAGACCCAACATGACCAGCCGACTGAACCAACGGTAGACGATCGTCTCCGGATCGTAGGCGATCGGCGCATCTGGCACGTCACGCATGAGCAGCGTGGGAACGGCCTCCGTCACGGCCCACCAGCCCAGGAGGATGAAGAGGAAGATCGGCGTCACCCACTTGATGATGAACTTGTAGATGAGGGGGACTCTGAGGTCCGCCCCGATGTGCATCTCCTTCCAGCCGCGGTCGATGCCGAAGATCCAGGAGAAGAGCACGATCTCGATGGCGGCGAAGATGACGAGGCCGAAGGTCCCGGCCCAGTAGTCCCACACGTCCAGGAACTGCCGGTGGTAGAAGAGGATGTGCAGGGTGCCGAGAGCGACGGCGAGCCCCATGACCATCAACACGGCCTGCTTTCGGGTCCGCTCGTACTCCTGCTGCAGGAAGGCTACCGCGGGGCTCGAGAGCGCCACGCTCGACGTGATCCCGGCGATGAACAGGAGGAAGAACCAGAGAAATCCAGTGGCCTGACCCCAGAACTGGCCTCCCGGCAGTCCCTGGAAGACGACGCTCATCGCGACGATGCCGAGGTCGTAGGTGCCGCCCTCGGCGATCGCGGTCGCACCCGCCACACCGAAGAAAGTTACCGCGGCCGGAATCGCGATCGTCCCGCCGAGCACGACTTCGGCAAACTCGTTCGTGGCCCCGGTCGACAGCCCGGTCAGGGTCACGTCGTCCTTCTCCGTGAGGTAGGACGAGTAGCAGTGGATCGTACCCATCCCCAGGGAGAGCGTGAAGAACATCTGGCCGGCGGCCGCCAGCCAGACCTTCGCGTCCGACAAGCTGGTCCACTCGGGATTCCAGATGAAGTTGAGCCCTTCCGCCGGCGTGCCCACGGCGGGCGGCAGCGTGAGGACGCGGATCATGAGGATGAACGCGAACAGGAAGAGGATAGGCATCCCGATCAGGGCGAGCTTCTCGATGCCCCCGGCGATGCCGCGCGACAGCACGGAGTAGAGGAAGACGATCGTGATGAGGAAGAACGCCACCGCCACCCAGCCACCGTGGATCGACCCATCGAAGACGTCCTGGTAGGAATACAGGTACTGCGCCACCTGGCTGAACTCGCCCAGACCGAAGTACCCCCCCGTGAGGCTGAAGAAGCTGAACCCCAACATCCAGGAGACGACGTATGTGTAGTAGATGAAGACCACGAGCGGCATGACGATCCCGAGCACGCCCAGATACTTCGCCCACTTCCGCTTCCGGTCGCCCAGCTCGTCGAACATGCCGGGGATCGTGGCGTGGCCGTGCCGGCCGCCGAACCTGCCGATCGTCCACTCGACCCACATGAGCGGGATTCCGAGCAGCAGGAAGGAGATGAAGTACGGAATCATGAAGGTGCCGCCGCCGTTCTGCGCGGCCTGCACCGGGAAGCGAAGGAAGTTGCCGAGCCCGACGGCGTTCCCGGCCATGGCCAGGATCAGCCCGATCCGGGTCGCCCAGCGTTCCTGCGCGTGTGTGTGAGCGCTCAAGGCACCTCCCGCCTCCCTACGTGGCAAAACAGGGCGTCACGCTATCCACCGCTCGAGGACGGTGTCAAATGGGAAGGCGTTTTCGAAGCTTGGCCCAGGTCGAGCCGAGGTGTACCCAGTGCGCGGAAGCCGCGCCCTCGATCTCGCCGGCCGACGCCGACCGGACGAACCCCTCAGGCCCGTCGAACGGCGTGAGCTTCACCCTGCCCCTTCCGATCTCTCGAAGTGTGTGGGCATCGCTCCCGGCGCCGACCGGCAACCCATGCTCCGCGGCCCAGGATCTGGCGCGCTCGTTCCTCTCCGGGTCGTGCACGCGCGCGTTGAAGACTTCTACGACATCCACGCAATCGATGACGCTCGCAAAGTAGGCCTCGTCACTTCCCCGCCAGCGATCGAAGGGATGCGGCAGGTAGGTGATCCCTCCCTGCGAGCGGATCGCCTCGGCGACCTCCCGGAAGCTGCCGCCGGGAGGGATGTGCTCCTGGAGGAAGAGGCCGATGAGGTCGAGGCCTTCCGCGGTGCGTACTTCCTCGCCGACGATCACGAGATCCGGAGCCGACCGGTGGGCCTCGAACGCCCCCTCGATCTCATCGTGGTCGGTGACCGCGATCCGGTCGAGGCCGACGCGGCGCGCCGTGGCGACGACATCCGCGGGATCGCTGAGGCAGTCCTTGGAGTGACGGGTGTGCATGTGGAGATCGACGGACCAGAGCCCACCCGAGCCTTCCCCGGGCTCGCCGGCGCGTCCGATCGAGTCCCAGGCAGCGCGGGTCGCCGCTTCCAGCTCGGACAACGATCCCCCGTTCTCGACAACGATGTCGGCCCGGCTGCGCTTCTCCTCGCCCGAGAGCTGAGCGTCGTTCAACGCCGTGAACTCCTTCTCGGAGAGCCCGCGCTCCCCGCACACCCTCGACTTCCGCACCTCCAGCGGGGCATCGACGGTGACGACCAGGTCGCACATCTCGTCCAGCCCGGTCTCGAGAAGAAGGGGCACCTCCAGCACGACGACGCCGCGCCGCCTGGATCGTGCTTCGTCGAGCCGCTCGCTCAAGAGCTCCAGCACGGCAGGGTGAACGATCCCCTCCAGCCTCCGTCTGGCGTCCGAGTCCTCCGTCACGATGCGGCGGAGCGCGGGCCGGTCGAGGCTCCCGTCCGATGCCAGAATCCTGTCGCCCCAGTTCTCTCGGATGCGCTCGAGCGCCGGACGGCCGGGTCGGACCGCCTCACGCGCGAGCTCGTCCGTGTCGATACGATTCGCGCCCCAAGCCTCGAACAGGCGGCCCACCGTGCTCTTGCCCGATCCGAGCGTGCCGGTGAGCCCGACGAGCATCATAGCTGCGTCAGCGATTCGGAGTGTTCGCCGGACGCTCCGAGCGCTTCCAGGAAGTCCTCCAGAACCGACGCCGACACACGCTCGACTTCCTCCTCCGAGAGGCCCTGCAGCGGGATCTGTCCGCCGGCCAGCATGCCGTGCCCGCCGGCCGATCCTCGATCACCGATCACTCCCCGAACGAGATCGCCGGCGTGGGCGACCGGCTTCGAGCTGCGGACGGATATCAGGAGCTGTCCACCGAACGTACCCGCGGCGACCGCCCACTCGGTGCCTCTCGCACGGATCAACAGGTCGGCCAGCTCCGCCACCATGTCCGGGTAGACGAGCTTCCCCGCGGGCGCGATGATCACGCGCCCGTACCGGCGGGCCTCCTCCAACGCCTGATGGACCGACCGGAAGTAGCCCTTCGGGAGTGGAGGGTGAAGGATGCGGGAGTAGGCTTCCGGATCGATACGGGGATACAGATACAGGCTCGCGCTGATGTCCGCCCGAGAGGCCTCCCGTCCCAGATCGGCGGTCTCGGTTTGGATGCCGTAGAACAGGCCCGTGGCCAGCCGGCGGTCGGGCTCCAGCTCGGCGGCCCGCAGGTACTTGACGAGAATCGAGCAGTTCGCCCCATACTCCGGTCTGACGTCGGCGAAGGGCGACGCCTCGGTCTCGGGGCGGCGGGGGTGATGGTCGATGACGAGGTTGGCGATCCGTCCGGCCGGCAGCGAGTTGTTTCCCGCCCGCGGCTGCGTGTCAACGAGGGCGACGATCGTCCCGGGGTTGATTCCGTTCTCTCCGCCGAGTCGCTCGAAGTCGACCCCGAGCTCGCGGATCAGCGCCTGGTTCTCGGCCCGGCCCACAATGCCTCCGAAGGCGAGCGTGGTCCTGAGACCCTCACAGTGTTGAAGCAGAAAGCCCAGCGCGGCGGCGGAGGCCAGGGCGTCGGGATCGGGGTTGTCGTGCGTGACGACCAGTAGCTCCTCAGCGTCCTCGACGGCGTGGAGCAGGGCAGCTAGATGTTCGGTCTCTTCGCCCGTGACCTCATCCGGCTCGCGGGGGCCGGTCAATCCGGGCAGTCCCCGGACTCGGCCCGGGATCTGTCGACCGCTGCGCGGATGGTGGCCGGCAACTCGTCAGCCATCAGCCGCTCCAGCCGAACGCGCCCGTAAGGAACGGATTGGTGCTCACCTCGCGATCCACGTTCGTGTCCGGTCCGTGGCCGGTATGCAGAATGGTGTCACCGGGAAGCGTGAGGATCTGCTCGCGTATCGAGCGGAGAAGCTCCGCGGTTTCTCCTCCAGGCAGGTCCGTGCGCCCGATCGATCCGGCGAAGACGCAGTCGCCGACGAACGCCCGGTCCTCGGTGGAGAGCACGACGCCGCCGGGAGAGTGGCCCGGAGCATGCCGCACCTCGAGCTCGACCCCGGCCAGGGCGAGCCGCTGGCCGTGCGAGAGATACTCGTCGGGCGGCGGGGGTTGCCGCATTGCCAGCCCGAACGCGGCGGCTTGCTGGGCCGACGCTTCGTAAAGGGGTAGATCGGCGGGGTGCAGGTACACCGGGATCGAGTGCGCGCTCACGAGAGCCTCGACTCCGGCCACGTGGTCCACGTGGGCGTGCGTGAGGAGGATGGCGACCGGCACGCCTTCCCAGCCCTTGATCGCCTCCTCCACCCTCTCCGGCTCGAACCCCGGATCGACGACGAGCGTCTCGCGCTCGCCTTCGCGGCGCAGGAGGAAACAGTTGGCGAGAAACGGCCCGAGCTCGAGCCTCAGGACCTCCAGCGGCTGGGACACGCGTCCCGCGGCGCGGGCGTCTCTAGGCGGAGAAGGAGTCGCCGCAGCCGCACCCACCCGTCGCATTGGGGTTCTCGAAGGAGAAGCCGGACCCCTGGAAGCTGGAGTGGTAGTCGATGACGACGCCGCCGAGGTATTGGGCGCTGAACGGGTCGATGAACAGCCGGATGCCCTGGGACGGCACGACGAAGTCGTCCTCCCGCGGATCCTCCTCGATATCCAGCCCGTACTCGAAGCCGGAGCAGCCACCCGGCCGGACGCTTACGCGAAGGCCGGCCGAATCCAGGCTCAAACTCTCTTGTTCCAGGAACTTGCGAACCTCCGTCGCCGCCAGCTCCGTCAACCCGACGTCCACGGCGCCGATATCAGATGTAGTCGTTCCGCTCATATCTCCCATTTCCTCTCAGGCTATCTCGCGAAACCCGCCGAGCTGCGGCGCAAATCGTAGGCCACGCACTCCACGCCTGTCAACCTGCCGGGTTCGGGATCGGCCCGCGCGCGGAACCGATCCCTGTTATATAAATGAAAGGGGAGTCCGAAGTTCCTGACGCGCCGTCAGAAGCCGAAAGGTCCGTAGAAACATGAGCCAGGAGAGTCGAGTGGGAGGGAGCACGCCGATGAACATAGAGGATGTCGACTTCGCCGATGCGGAGCACCACCAGGTGGTGATCGTGGGAACCGGCCCGGCGGGCCTCACGGCGGCTCTCTACACCGCCCGGGCGAAGCTCGCCCCGGTCGTATACCGCGGCCCGCAGCCCGGCGGTCAGCTCATCACGACGACGGACGTGGAGAATTTTCCGGGATTCCCGGAGGGGGTGCTCGGTCCGGAGCTGATGATGAAGTTCGAGGAGCAGGCAAGCCGGTTCGGGGCGGATCTGCGATATGGTACGGTGACGATGCTCGATCTGGCATGCCGGCCGTTTCGACTGCTCGTGGACGAGCGCACGCCGGTCACCGCAGAGACGCTGATCATCTCGACGGGCGCCTCCGCCCGATACCTCGGGCTCGAGAACGAGGAGCGGCTGCTGGGTCGAGGCGTGTCGTCCTGCGCGACCTGTGACGGGGCCTTCTTTCAGGACGTGGAGGTCGCCGTCGTCGGCGGCGGAGATTCCGCGATGGAGGAGGCCCTCTTCCTCACGCGGTTCGCGTCACGTGTCTACGTGATCCACCGACGCGACGAGCTCCGGGCCTCGAAGATCATGCAGGATCGGGCATTGGCCCACGAGAAGATCGAGGTCGTCTGGGATGCGGTCGTCGAGGACGTGCTCGGCGAGGATGGAGTCGAGGGAGCCCTGATCCGGAACGTGAGGACAGGCCAGACCTCCGAGCTCGCGGTGAAGGGCTTCTTCCTGGCAATCGGCCACACGCCGAACACGGAGGTCTTTCAGGGCTGGCTGGAGATGGACGAGCTCGGCTACATCCGGACGGCCGCCGACTCGACGCGCACGAACATCGCGGGTGTGTTCGCCTGCGGCGACGCCCAGGACCACGTGTACAGGCAGGCCATCACCGCGGCCGGAACCGGCTGCATGGCGGCGATCGACGCGGAGCGTTGGCTGGTCGAGCACGAAGAGGCCGGACTTGGCGCTTCAGACCCCGAGCCGGCGGTGACCCAGGAGGCCCTGAGCGAGGCGGCGCTGAGCGAGGCGGCGACCCTCGACGCCGTGGACCAGGCAGGCTAGGCGCCCCGCCTAGAAGCCCGGAGCCGCCACCCGCTCGCGGATCGTCTCCATCCACGCCTCGGGCACCCTCTGGGAGCCGATGGCGGCCTGGTAGCCGGATGGCCCGTGCCAGTCGGAACCGCCGCTGCGCAGGAGCCCGAGGCGGCGGGAGAGCGACTGGAGCCGGGCCCTGACGTTGTTTCTGTTCAGCGGATGAAGCACCTCGACGCCGTCCAGGCCCTCGGCGCGCCAACGGACGATCTCCCGCTCGCCGTGCGTGCGTCCCGGATGGGCCAGGATGGCGACGCCACCGGCCGCGTGCACGCGCTCGAACACCGTGGCGGGCGGTGTCGGCATCTTCTCGACGAACGCGGGCCTTCCCCGCCCCAACCAGCGCCGAAAGACTACATCCAGGTCAGGGGCCAGGCCCTCCGCGAGCAGGGCTCGAGCGACGTGAGCCCGGGTCGGGGCGGCCCGGCCACACTCTCGCTCCACGGCCTCGTAGTCCAGCTTCACGCCGAGCGCTCTGAACCGTTGCACCATCTCCCGCGCGCGCCGCACTCGATCCGAGCTGAGCGCCGAGAGGAAGTCGGCCAGATCCCCGTCCTCTCGATCCATGCCGTAGGCCAGGATGTGCACCGAGCGGTTGGGCTCGTTGGCAGAGATCTCCACGCCGGGAAGGAAAGAGAGGCCGAGCCGGCGCGCTTCTTCAGCCGCCTCGTCCAGCCCATCGAAGGTGTCGTGGTCAGTCAGGGAGATGCCTGAGACACCCGCGGAGGCGGCGTGGCGCACCACCTCGGCGGGCGACGTCGTGCCATCCGAGGCGATCGAATGGAGGTGGAGGTCTACGTGCGACAGGGGACGCGGCCCACGCTACTCGAAGTCCAGCGGATACCCCATGGAGCGTGAGGTTCGGAACAGCTCCTCCAGAGCCCCATCGTCCAGCTCGTTCACGTTCTCCTGGTCCGCGACGCGGTTCTCGGGCACTTCGACCACCCGGTACGGCCGCTGATTCGTCGTCACGCAGAAGAAGAGCAGGGTTCGAAAGCCCTCGCGCTCGGAGGTCTCTCCGAGCCGGACGCTCCAGGTATCTCCGTCCGCTTTGAGTTTCCGCTCGCTAGCCATCGGACCGCTCCACGAAGACCGCCTCGACGAGGTCGGGATCCAGCGACACGGCCACGCCCTCGACGTTCAGCGGGAATGGGCCCCCGGCGGCAGCGTCTTCGCCGCGAACGACGCGCGCTCCGGGGCGCAGGCCGAGCTTCGCGAGCCGCAACAGTCGGCCGGAGTCGTTGTCGGCAACCTGGCGTACCACGCCCGCTTCACCCGGCTGCATGTCCAACAGCTTCTGCAGCGGGCGCTCGGAGATCGTCCCCTCGGACGTCGGGATCGGGGCGCCGTGCGGATCAAAATCCGGATCGCCCAACGCGGCGGCCATCCGGTCCACCAGCTCATCGGAGACCGCGTGCTCGAGGCGTTCCGCCTCCTTGTGCACCGTATCCCAGGTGTATCCCAGTTTCTCGATGAGATAGAGCTCGATCACCCGATGCCGGCGGATGATGAGAAGCGCGGAGACCTCCCCGGCCTCCGTGAGGCTGACGCCGTGGTAGGGCACGTGCTCCAGCAACCCCTGGTCGGCCAGGCTCTTGACCATGTTGGTCACGGACGCGGCCGACCGGTCCAGCTTACCCGCCAGCGCCGTCGTCGAAACCGGCGACTCGCTGCGCTGCAGCTTGTACACCGCCTTGAGATAGTCTTCGGCGGCGCGGCTGGGCACGTTGGCTGTGGCTGGCATCTGTGGTCGGCGCCCCCGGCGCGAAACGGGTCAGATCGGGATGAAGCTCGTGTCTGTTTCCAGCGCGCGAATGAAGCCCGCGATCAGCGCGGCCGCCTGCTCGACATCCCCCATCGACACGATCTGGTTCGGCGAGTGCATGTACCGGTTCGGGATCGATACGATCCCCGTCGCCACCCCCGATCTCGAGGTGAAGATCGCGTCCGCGTCGGTTCCGCTCCCTGCCGGGGACGCCTGAACCTGGTGCGGGATCTTCTCGCGCTCGGCGGCCTCCACGAGGCGACGGAACACGACCTGGTTCACGACGGCGCCACGGGAGAGGACCGGGCCTTCGCCGAGCTTGATCTCGCCGTGCTCCTTGGCATCCAGACTCGGGTGGTCGGTCGCGTGGGTGACATCGATCACGACCGCCACGTCCGGGGCCAACTCGAAGCTGCTCGTGCGCGCCCCACCCCCCGAGGCGTATCCGACCTCCTCCTGCGTCGTGGCCACGGCGATCACGTCCGCGGCGGCCTCGCCTTCGGCGACCAGACGCAGCGCCTCCAGCGCGACGACCGCGCCGATCCGGTCGTCGATCGAACGGGCGGCCACGAGGTCGGTGCCGAGCTCGAGCGTATCGGAACGGATCACGGCTACATCCCCGACCGCCACCCGTTCCCTCGCCTGCTCGCCGCTCGTCACGCCGACATCGATCCACAGGTCCTTGAGCTTCACGGCCTTCTCTCGGTCCGAGCGCTCGATGAGATGTATGGCCCGACGGCCGATGACCCCGGGGACGGCCCCGCCGGCGGCGAGGATCTCCACCCGCTGGCCCACCAACACCTGAGGATCCCAACCCCCGACTTCCTTGACGTACAGAAAGCCCTGATCGTCGATGTGGTGAACCATCAGGCCGATCTCATCGATGTGACCGGCCAGCATCACCCTGGGACGACCACCATCCCCTACCTGAGCGAAGCTGCTTCCGTAAACGTCGCTCCAAGTCCGATCGGCGAACTCATCGGCCAACGAGCGCCAGACCGACGCCGCCTCCGTCTCGAAGCCGGAGGGCCCTCGTGCCTCCAGGAGACGGCCGAGGCGATCACGCGCGCTGGAACTCATTCGTTCTCCGTGTTTCCTCTGGATTGACCGCTAGTGTGGGGCCGTGAGCCCCGGAAACGGCGCGGTATATTAGGGAGGCCAAAACCGACCGGCAATCACGGCTCTCTTTCCTCGAGGTCCTTGAGCAATCGGTTCAATCTCTCCTCGAGTTCCGCCGACCGCGCCGGCCTCATCCCACGGTCGTGAACGTAGTCGAGAAACGCCCGCTCGAAGTTGAAGTACGGGTAGCATCGCCGGCACATCTCCACGTGGCGATGCACCTTCTCACTGCGGTCCGGCGGCAGCTCCCCGTCCAGGTACTCGAAGACGTTTCGCGCCGCCTCCTCACAGCTCAACTCATCCGAGGTCCCTCCCCCTTCCGGGCTCACCGCATCTCCGGGTGGCTGCTCATCGTTCGTCATCGCCTGGCTCCCGTCGCTGCGAGTCTTGCGGGCGAGGAACCCGCGAGGTCCGGCTTCATCGGATGTAGCCCATCTCGACGGCGTATCGGTACAGCCTCTGCTGCAGCCTTCGCCTTGCCCGGAAGAGGCGTGACTTGACCGTGCCGACCGGGATCTCCAGTAGCTCGGAGATCTCCTGGTAGCCGATCCCCTCGAGGTCTGCCAGGACAAGCGGCACGCGGAAGTCTTCCGGAAGCTCCTCGATCGCGCGGATCACCTGCTGATCCACTATTCGATCGAAGAAGCCGCCCTCCGCATCCTCCTCGTGCAGCTGGGGATACACGGACCGCTCGGCCACCTCGTCGTACTCCACGGGAGCGGGCCGCGCCTGCCGCCGGCGCAGGTCGTTGATGAAGGTGTTGCGGAGAATCGTGGTGAGCCACGCGCGACAGTTCGTGCCGGACTCGAATTTGTCCCAGGCCCGATAAGCCTTCAGCAGCGTGTCCTGCACCAGGTCCTGGGCCGCCGCGTCGTCGCCGCCGGTGAAGCGCAGCGCCAGCCCGTACAGCACGTCCATGTGGACGAGCGCCTCGGATTCGAACTCCCGGTGCTTCGCGCTCACGTCGCCCCGTCAGGATCCCGGTGAGGTGAACAGCGAGTCGGCCAGTTCCGGGTTGATCCCCACGTCGTCGATCCGCAGCTCCTTGGTCAGCCGCCCATCGACATACCACTTGCGCGCGCCCACGTACGTGAGGGGATCGGCGACTCGGAAGTTGGCCCAGACCGTACGGCTCCGGTTTTCCTTCCCCTCCTCGATGTAGTGCACTTCCTCCGGAAACGGGTCCCGGTCGTTGAAGTAGTAGAAGTAGCGGTCGCCCGGGTGCGCGCCGACCTCGGATCCGAAGGTGACGGCGACCTCGTATCCGTCCTCAGTCCTCCGCGCCCGGCGGTTCACTCCGGGATCCCAGAGCTTGTACGGCAGACCAAACCAATAGACTACGTCGCGGGCCACGTACTCCGCCTCTGCCGCGGCCGGATCCTCGAGGGAGAGAGGCCGTCCGTTGAGCGTGGCCCAGGCGGTGTCGCCCGTGAAGACCTGAACGTAGAGGCCCTCGGCCTCGGGTCGCTCGATCCTCGCCTCCTCCCCGCGGCTCGTCTTCCGCATCTTCACCCGCCGCGGTCGCATCCAGCGTACCGCCTCGAGCGAATCGTACAGCACCGTGTTGATCGTGTAGCGGGCGGAGCGCACGGCGCCCCATGCTTCCACCCCACCCGCCGTCTCGGTCCAGCGGCCGATCAGCGAATCGGCCAGGATCTCCTCGCGGGTTCTCTCCGACCCACCGCCGTCTCCCGCCCCGCTGCCACCCGTGTCGCGCGGGCCGCAGCCGCCGCCGATCAGCACGGCGAACCAGAGCGAGAGGAGCTGGGCAAACCGCAGGCGGGCTGTCACTTCTCGATCGGCGCCTGCACCAGATTGCCCCATTCCGTCCAGGAGCCGTCGTAGTTGCGCACGTTCGGGTAGCCGAGCAGATAGTGGAGCACGAACCAGGTGTGGCTGGAACGCTCCCCGATCCGGCAGTAGGCGACCACCTCGTCGTTCGACGACAGCCCCGCTTCCCCCTCGTAGAGGGCCCGAAGCTCTTCGAGCGGCTTGAAGGTCCCGTTCTCCTGCACGGCACGCCCCCAGGGGATGTTGGCGGCGCCGGGGATGTGA
>Ga0255054_10001996_pt1 | contig 11818 bp, 8 predicted proteins | sample JV7_2_23_MG_FD_188634 | JGI IMG/M metagenome (GOLD analysis project Ga0255054, IMG submission 188634) | Seawater microbial communities from Jervis Inlet, British Columbia, Canada - JV7_2_23 | ecosystem: Environmental > Aquatic > Marine > Inlet | place: Canada: British Columbia | collected... | reverse complement strand
TACAAGAATATGCAACAAATTTGTCGTCAGGACTAAAGACCATTTGGTCCAATCCCTCTATGTCAAATTTTTCACCTTCTATTATATCTTTACTATTACCAATTTCCCCTTTTTTATAATCGGCCATAAAAACATGATCATAAGAATAATCGTGCCATTCATCCCAATGGCGATACATTAAATCTGTTTCTAATCTAGCGTTGGCAAGTGGTAGATCGGGGAATAGGTCATGTATATCTCTATCTAGCTTAACTGATTTAATATATATTATTTTATCTCCTGTAGGAGAATATTTAAAGTTTGAAATGCCACCGTTAATATCGCTTATCTGTTTATTGTCAGTACCATCAGGGTTCATCTCCCACATTTGCATATCACCTGACTTGGAAGTGATGTACCCGATTTTCTCGGCATCGGGACGCCAAATAACATTGGATTCCTTCTCAAATGTATCGGTCAGTTTTATAGGGTTACCACCATTAACCGGAATAGAATATATATCATTTGATGACTTATCATCTTCGATGTTATAATATGTTATAGTGTAAGTTATATAGTTACTATTTGGTGACACCTGAATTCCACCAACTCTTCCAAGCGACCATAATATCTCAGGTGTTAAAATATCTGATTCAAGATTGCTAGTTTCGGAAATAATGTCATTAGCATTTTCTGCTATTTGTTTTCCAACATGATCTCCAAAAATAAAAAGTGAACTCAGAAGTAAAACTATTAATATTCTTATTTGATTCACTTCTACTCCTTTATTTTTTTAATTGATTAGACGAATTGGACGTACTTATTGGAAAGTATTTAACTCCCCCTCTATAATGAAAATGTATCTGCATTAGTCTCCTACAGCAGATAGTAACGGATTTCGTTGGTTTACCGTAGCCAAATAATACTTTTAAATTTTATTACCTTTCAATATTTATTAAATTGTATAATAACAGTGGAATAGCATATCATTTGGGTTATGAGCCCAACTAAGTGTGCTATATATCAGACACTTACAGTTTAGCGTAGTAATAACGTAGTAAACCTGCTGATGAAAAGCAAAAAACCGCCCTTAAATGGAGCGGTTTTTCGTTATTTACCGTATTTTGATGATTAAAATCATCTTCGATTTGATAGACTCAATCAAGTTGAATGTGCTAATTTTACAGTCCATAATAATTAGGAAAAACTCTGTCTTGGTCATAATGAATTCAATATAAAAGGAGGATATTTGATGAAGAAGAAGAAGATTGTTGTTTTAGGATCTGGATTAGTTGGTAAAGCAATGGCAGTTGATTTACAGAAAAAATATCATACAGTTGCAGTTGATATTGATCAGGAAGCGCTTAGAACAATAAATGCCGATTATGGAATCGAAATAATACATGCTGATATATCAAAAGAAGAAACATTAAATAAAATTATTGCTGATTGTGATATTGTTATTGGATCAGTTCCAAGCCATATAGGTCTAGAGACTCTAAGAAATGTTATTCGAGCGGGTAAGAATATTGTTGATATATCATTCTTCCCAGAGGATCCATTTCAATTGGATGAATTAGCTAAGGAAAATAATGTTACTGCGATTGTGGATTGTGGCGTTGCCCCGGGGATGAGTAATATTATTTTAGGTTATCATAATTCTCAAATGAATGTAAATAAATTTGAATGCTATGTTGGTGGTTTGCCTGAAAATCGGGAATGGCCCTGGGAATATAAAACGGTATTTCCACCAATTGAGTGCGTAGAAGAATACCTTCAACCAGGACGATTTATTAAAAATAGTAACTTGATCGTCAAAGAAGCTCTTTCCGAACCTGAAACAATTGAATTTCCGACAGTTGGTATGTTAGAAGGATTGATTTCTGATGGACTGCGATCATTGATCAAAACCATGGATATACCAAATATGATTGAGAAAACATTGCGTTATCCTGGAATCACTGAATATTTACGAGTCCTACGCGACACAGGATTTTTCTCATATGATGAAGTTCAGGTTGGCAAGAATCATATTAGACCATTTGATCTCACTGCTGCCCTCTTATTTCCTAAGTGGAAAATAAAGCCTGAAGAAAAAGACATTACAGCTATGCGTCTGATTATATCTGGTATGGAAAATAACCAAACAAAGACATATACTTATTCGTTGTTGGATAGATTTGATTCTGAAACCAATACCACTTCTATGGCGCGTACTACTGGCTATACCTGTACAGCCGTTGCCGACCTAATATTGTCAGATAAATATAATCGTCAAGGAATTTCTCCACCCGAATATATTGGAGAGGATGGAAATAACTTTGAGCATGTTAAGCAGTATTTAGAAGCGCGGGGTATAATCTATCAACTTGAAATCTTATAACAGCGTCAAATAGTACAGTTATCGAAAAAAGTGTGCTACAACTGTACTGCATTATTGTCCATTACTGTTTGCTTGTGTCATATTAATTTTATATTTTTATCATTACAATAATTTATAATTACTATTGGACAATTACAGCGGTTGAGTTATATTTATTTACGTTATGAAACAGATTTGTGATATTATTCAAATGATCTCCAATAACAAGCCTGGACTTGTTACTTTTATAAACCGCTTCAGCGGTCTGTAATAACTGCTCCTAACCATACTTTAACCGTATCAATACCACTCTGTATTAAAATGAGGTTTGATGGGTTCTGACTGTTTTTGTTGTTTCCCCAAAACCAATTTGTACCGGTGTTGAATATTGACCCAAAACACAAAATTAAGGAGTAAATAAAATGAAAATTATAGTATTAGGTGCCGGTCTAGTTGGCGCCCCAATGGCAATCGATTTAAATAAAGATGAAAATTTTAAAGTAACCGTTGCAGATTACAGAAATGATACTTTGGACAGTATTATAGTTAAATACCCTGAATTGTCTATCATACAAAAGGATTTTTCAAATCCGGAAGATGTAACCGCTCTTGTGAGCGATTATGATCTCGTCATAAATGCAGTTCCGGGTTTTATGGGATTTGAAACTGCTAAAGCCATCATAAAAGCCGGAAAGAACAGTACCTGTATCGCTTTTTATGAGGAAGATCCATTTCAACTGGATCAGCTCGCCAAAGATAACAATGTAATCATGATCATGGACTGCGGAGTTGCTCCTGGCATGGGCAGTGCATTAATTATGAATGCAGCACGAAAACTTGATAAAGTTGAAAGTGTATTAATCTATGTGGGAGGACTGCCCGAGATCAGAGAGTGGCCTAGTGAATACAAAGCAGTATTCTCTCCTATTGACGTCATCGAAGAATATACTCGTCCTACCCGCTATATCGAGAACGGTTTTGAGGTAGTTCGACCCGCGTTATCTGATCCAGAGTATATTTTCTTTCCTGAAATTGGGACACTTGAAGCATTTAATACCGATGGATTGAGAACTTTGGCCACAACCATTGATGCCCCTAACCTTAAAGAGAAGACATTGCGCTATCCCGGTCACATTGAAAAGATGGCAGTATTACGGGAGTTGGGATTCTTTTCGAAAGAAGAAAATATCGATATCAATGGCATTAAAACAAGTCCACTTAAAATGACCGCGCAGGTCTTATTCCCAAACTGGAAACTGAAGCAGGGAGAGGTTGATATTACTATCTATCAGTCCATCGTTGAGGGTATAAAAAATGGTCAGAAAATAAGATACACTATTGATATGTATGATAAGTACTCCCAGGAAACTGATGTGATCTCAATGGCTCGAACTACAGGATATACGGCTACTCTCGCACTCCGAATGATCGCTGATGGACTCTATACTCATAAAGGGATATCCCCGCCTGAATATATGGGCAAATATCCTGAATGTATCGACTATATGCAGAAAGGTTTAGAGGAAAGAGGTGTTGTCTACAAGGAGACGGTCAATGAAATATCTTAAGCCGCTGCTTTTGAGATACTCATAATAGACTAGTTGTTTGTGGAGACGATTTTAGAAATAAAATCAAAGTTTTATCACAATTAACACCAATTATTGCTTTAATTTTTACACAAGATATTTCATTCGTTAGGCTAATTCTACTTAGTTTAGACATAACGTAGAATAATTCGAAATTGAGATTGACCTATAATTTGCACGTGAGGAAATAATGGATTTTTATGATTTGATTAAAAAGAGAGAAAGCGTAAGGGATTACGACTCAAATAGGAAAATTAATGATGATGTTTTAAATCGGATATTGAATGCAGGAAGGTTGGCTCCATCAGCTTCCAATAGGCAACCCTGGACATTTCTACTTGTTTCATCTAAAGAAAAACTCGAAAAAGTACGAGCTTGCTATCATAAGTCGTGGTTTCAGCAAGCTCCTCATATTTTGATAATAATTGGAGATAAAACAAAGTCATGGGTCCGATCCTATGATGGATATAATTCAATTGAAACTGATTTAGCAATAGCGATGGATCATATTATTTTGGCAGCTGAATATGAAAATGTAGGAACATGTTGGATTGAAGATTATGATTTTAAAGTACTATCCGATGCAATACATCTAAAAGAAAACCGAGTAATATTTTCAATCACTCCTTTAGGTTATCAAAATAAGGGATATCAAAAACACGGTAATAAAAAGAGAATGCCTTTAGAAGAAATTATAAAAATAATTTAATATTATTCGGTCATATGTAATATGTAAACCTAATGAATGATTTCACTGGGCTTAACCGCGTATCAACTCGGAACAATGAATTTATATGGTGCACTGATAAAAGAATTGAGAAAAGACAACAGTATGAATTTTATTAATTCATTACTGTTTTTTGGCATCCCAGGTTTATTGATGTATTTGGGAGTTTATTATCTAATCCCTATATTAACATTGCGTGATATTCCCCGCATTGTTAGTTGGACTGCTTTAAATTCGGGGTTATAATAATGAGAAACCAGGGGAAGAGAATACTCAGAGGCGAAGACCCTGAAACAGGATATTGTTAATATAAAAATATAAAATACTGTAAAAAACATGGAGGGATAAAACTATGTTTGATGTTAGTACTTATTTAAATCGACGGCATAACTTAAGGACCGGTATTGATTCAGGTATCATACTCTTGATGGGAAACGATGAAAGCCCTATGAATTATGCAGACAATATCTATCGGTTCAGACAGGACAGTACATTTCTTTATTATTTTGCATTGAATAGGGCAGGCCTTGTTGGCATTATTGATGTTGACCAGAATAAACATTACCTCTTTGGAAACGATTTCACTATTGATGATTTTGTATTTATGGGGTTTCAACCGACATTGAGTGAATTGGCAGAGACTGTGGGTGTGAAAGAAACTGGTACTCTTTCCAAATTGGATAACTATCTTAAAGATGCTGTCGCGAAAGGTAGAAGTATCCATTTTCTACCACCATATAGAGCCGATAATAAAATCAAACTTTGGAACTGGCTCGGTATTAATCCAAAAGAGACTAAGAAATTTGCATCCGTTGAGCTAATCAAATCTATTGTAGCACAACGTGAAATTAAATCTGATAAAGAACTTGTAGAAATTGAAAAAGCTGTTGATACAAGCGTAGATATGCATATAGCAGCCATGAGGATGGTACGACCTGGTCTTATGGAGTCGGACATCGTTTCAAAGGTACATGAAATAGGCCAGCAAGCAGGTGGTTATGTATCTTTTCCAGTTATTGCCACAATCCATGGTGAGACTTTGCACAATCCTTTTTATGGTAATAAGTTGAAAGAAGGCGATATGTTTCTTCTAGACTGTGGTGCAGAGACTGAAATGGGGTACGCCGGTGATTTGTCCAGTACGATGCCAGTTAGTCCGCAATTTTCTACGCTTCAAAAGGAGATTTACAATATTGTCCTAGAATCTCATAATAAATCTATTGAAATGTTAAAACCCGGCATTCCCTTTAAGGATATTTATTATGCAGCCTGTGGTATTATTGTAGACGGAATGAAAAGTTTAGGCTTAATAAAAGGAGATACAGCCGAAATTGTTCAGTCTGGCGCACATGCCATATTCTTTCAATGTGGTTTAGGACATCAGATGGGGCTTGATGTTCATGATATGGAAGACCTGGGAGAAGTTTATGTAGGGTATGAAGGCAAAGCAAAAAGCACACAGTTTGGAATTAAATCATTAAGGCTGGCAAAACCATTAATCCCAGGCATGGTAGTGACTATTGAACCGGGAATCTATTTTATACCTTCTTTAATCGACATGTGGAGAGCTGAAAAATGTTTTACTGATTTTATAAATTATGACAAACTTGAAGCGTATAAAGATTTTGGAGGTATCAGGAATGAAGAAGATTTTGTTATCACAAAAGATGGTTACAAGCTACTAGGTAAGAAAAAACCTAAAACAATTGAAGATGTAGAAAAACAAAAAAGCTAAAGGAACTGATATGAAGTTTAAATCAAAACTATTCATAATGTTTGTTTTGGGTATCTCAATAATACCGTGTTTAATGGCGCAGAAAAATCAGGATGTCCTTACTCTTGAAAGGATTTTCAAAGAAAATGAATTCAAACTAAACCAATTTGGGCCTGCTGTGTGGCTTGATGATGGTTCCGGTTACACAACTCTTGAGGAGTCGGGCAAATTTCCTGTGGCCAAGGATATAATTAAATATAATCCTGAAACCGGAGAGCGTTCCGTTCTCGTTGAAGCCAGTCAATTAATCTCAAAAAGAGCACAAGACCCATTATTGATATCAGATTATCAATGGTCAGAAAGTGGAAATAAGTTATTGGTTTTTACAAATACTAAACGCGTGTGGAGATATGAAACCAGAGGTGACTACTGGGTCTTGGACATCGATTCAGGGGAACTAATTCAGCTTGGGAAATTTGCAAAACCCTCATCAATGATGTTTGCCAAGTTTTCACCTGATGAAAGAAAGGTTGGTTATGTAGTTAATAATAATATTTATGTAGAAAACCTAAATAATCCGAAAGTGATCCAACTCACCAATGATGGTTCTTCTAGAATTATCAATGGAACATTCGACTGGGTGTATGAAGAAGAGCTTGATTGCCGTGATGGTTTTAGATGGAGCCCGGATAGTAAGACTATTGCATATTGGCAATCCGATACGAAGGGAACAGGAGTCTTTTATTTGATCAATAATATTGATTCACTGTATTCTAAACCTATTCCATTTCCATATCCAAAAGTAGGAACAACTAACTCAGCTGTTAAAATAGGTGTTGTGCCTGCTAACGGCGGCGAATCAAAATGGTTTAATATCCCAGGCGATCCCAGGAATAATTATCTAGCACGAATGGATTTCATTCCCAACTCAAATGAAATTATGATTCAGCAATTGAGCAGACTTCAAAACAGAAATTCGGTTTGGATTGGCAATATCAAGTCTATGCAGATAAATAAAATATTAACCGAGATGGATGAAGCTTTCCTTGATATTCATGATAACATTCAATGGTTAGACAAAGAAAAATATTTTACTTGGACTAGCGAAAAAGATGGTTGGCGTCATCTGTATAGAGTCTCTAGGAATGGGGAAGAAATGGACCTGATCACCAAAGGTGATTTTGATATTATTAATATAAATCGTATTGATGAGATAGGGGGTTATATTTATTACATCGCATCCCCAACAAATTATACACAGCGGTATCTCTACCGCAGCCGTATCGATTGCAATGGTATTGCTGAACGCATCAGTCCAAAAGATATTGAAGGACAATTTTCATATCAGATGTCCCCAGATGCAAAATGGGCTATTACAACGTTCCAAAACGTTACAACACCAAACCAGATTTCTGTTATTAGTCTTCCTGAGCATAAGAAAATTACCATACTTGAAGACAACGCTAAAATAAAGGCAAAATATGATGCCCTAAAATTAAATTACAAAGAATTTTTTAAAATTGACATTGATGATATAGTGCTTGATGGTTGGATGATTAAACCAATTGGATTTGATTCTACTAAAAAATACCCATTAATTTTCTTTGTCTATGGGGAACCATGGAACTCAACAGTTCAAAACAACTGGACTCTGCGTGGGATATGGCACCAATATTTAGCCCAACTTGGATATATTATTATGAGCGTGGACAATCGAGGAACAAATGTTCCAAGAGGGCGAGAGTGGCGTAAATCCATCTATCGACAGGTGGGTATATTGGCTGCCCATGATCAGGCTAAAGCGGCTGAAGAAATCTTTAAGCACTTTTCTTTTATCGATGCCGAAAGAGTGGGTATGTGGGGATGGAGCGGTGGAGGTCAGATGACCCTGAATTGTATGTTCCGTTATCCAGAGATTTATAAAACTGGAATCGCCGTTTCGTTTGTTTCCGACCAGCGTCTATATGATACCATTTATCAGGAGCGTTATATGGGACTTCCTAACGATAATAAAGAAGGATATTTCGATGGCTCACCCATTAACCATGCATCAAAATTAGAAGGCAACCTTATGATAATTCATGGAACTGGCGATGACAATGTCCATTATCAGAGCTTCGAGATGTTAGTTGATAAACTGATAAAACATAACAAGCTATTTAGCATGATGTCATATCCTATGCGTTCTCATAGTTTATCTGAAAGAGAAAACACATCGTTACATCTACGCAGGGTCATGGAAGATTTCTGGAAAAAAAACCTACTTCCGGGCGGTAAATGAATAAGATAATTAACTGGAAAACTAAAAGACAACCTCTCAGATTAATAAAAAGAAGTGAGATGGCTAAGTACTTTACAATGCTAGAAGCTATCGACAGTATGGCACATGCTTTCGCATGCCTGTCATCCGGCCAATGTTTTGTCCCAGAGCGATATATAACAAGCATAAGAGATGAATCATTAACTTTTTTATTAAAACCGGCATTTATTATAAATCACGATAAATCAACCATTAAAATACTTACGCAGAAAAGTTCAAATTCTATTCCGGACATCCCTACTATTTTGGGTGTCGTTTTATTGATAGACAATGTGACCGGAGAAATATTATCAATTATGGATGGTGAATTTATAACAGCTCTCCGTACCGGTGCCGCAAGCGGTCTGGCTGCAAAGTATTTTTCGAGAGAGGATTCCAGTAATTTGGCGATATTCGGATGCGGAAGCCAGGGAAGAACACAGCTAAGTGCAGTAACTACCGTAAGAAAAATTGAAAATATTGGGGTTTTTGATAAATCTCGTGAATAGGCCGAATTATTTATTGAAGAAATGAACCAGGAAACATCATTAAATATTGAATATACATGCGATTTGGCCATACTGAAAGATGTGGATATTATTTGCACTGCCACAAATTCTATAAAACCATTATTTTACAAAAGCCATATAAAGAAAGGAACTCATATTAATGCTATTGGCTCATTCCAACCGGAGATGCAGGAAATCGATCCTGAAATAATCGAATCTTCCCGAATATTTTTTGATGATAAAGAAGCTTGCATTAATGAGAGCGGTGATATAATAGATGCAGCCAAAAATACCAAGATTCTGAAAGAAAACATTATCGGTGAGGTTGGAGACTATATTTTAAATAAAATTAAAGGAAGAATTTCTTTAGATGACATTACATTATTTAAAAGTGTTGGAACAGCCATTCAGGACCTTGTAATAGCAGACAGAATTTATAATAAATCCCTAAATGAGAATTTTGGCGAGGAGATAAGACTTTATGAATAATATCCCCAGTATTTTTAATGATGTGATTGGACCCGTAATGCGAGGACCTTCCAGCTCACATACAGCGGCATCTTGGAGAATAGCCAGAACATGTCTGGATATTTTAAACGAACCGTTAAAAAAGGCATTTATTGAATTTGATACCGATGGAGCTTGGGCACCGAATTATCGTGAGCAGGGAACAGCCATGGGCATTAATGGTGGGTTGCTGGATATAGAGATAGCAGATCCACACTTGAAAAATACGGAGCAAATCGCTGAAGAGAAAGGGATCTCAATTACTTACGAAATCAATTCATTCCCAACCAAACACGCAAATACTGTCCGACTTTCGTTGGAAGGTGCAATTGGACAAAACATTCAGGTTGTAGCTGCATCACTTGGAGGTGGATCGTTTGAAATTCAACAAATCGATAATTTTAATGTTAATATTTTGGGGGATTATTTTGAACTAATCATTTGGAGTAAAAATATTTCATCAATTCTTGATTATTTAAAATCAATTCTTCCCCAAAATGTCATGCTTAATCAATTTTCAAATAGTAAAGGATCTCTGATAAATATTAAGTCCTCGAACAGGATTCCTGACAAAATTATTAATCAGTTAAAAAATAATTCTGATATTGATAAAATCATTGCCATTAATCCAGTTATGCCAGTAATCTCAGGTAACGAAGGCGAGTTGCCTTTTTCTTCCATTGTGTCTCTTTTAAACTTTGCTGAAAAAGAAAATTTAGATTTGGGTGAACTTGGTTTAATTTATGAGCAATGCCTTAGTGGGCTTTCTGAAGCTGAACTTCGAAGTAAAATGACATCTCTTGTTGAAATTATTGAGAATAGTATCAGAATGGGCTTAGAAGGGACAGCATACAAAGATCGAATTTTACCGCAACAATCTCATCTGATTCATAAGGCTGAGATAAAAGGACGAATTCTACAAAACAAGTTGGTGAATAGAACGGTTGCGAATGTCTCAGCGATTATGGAAGCAAAAAGTGCCATGGAAGTTATTGTTGCTAATCCAACAGCCGGTTCATGTGGCACCGTTGGTGGAGTTTTTAAAGCAGTTGCTGAAGATTTAAACTCAAGAAAAGAAGAATTAACGAAAGCTTATTTTGCTGCCGGGATTGTCGGTGCATATTTCGCAGCAGGGTCAGGATTCTCAGCTGAAGAACACGGATGCCAGGTTGAATGTGGCGCTGCTTCCGGAATGGCTGCAGCAGGTATAGCCCAATTGTTTGGAGGAACAGCCAAACAAGCCATCAGTGCTGCTTCGATGGCTATTCAAAATATGATTGGATTAGTATGTGATCCGGTGGCCGATCGCGTTGAAGTACCCTGTTTGGGTAAAAATATAATTGCAGCGATGAATGCGCTTTCTTCAGCAACCATGGCATGTTCAGGATTTGATGCAGTGATTCCGCTTGACGAGGTGATTGAAACTGTATCAAGCGTGAGCGAACAAATGCCAACATGTATAAAATGCACCGGCAAAGGTGGATTGGCGATTACCCCTACCTCCATTAGCTTAAAGAAAATCATTAATAATCTTAATTCATAATATCATGAGAAAAAAAATCATTGGACTTTTACTTATATCATTATGCTTTTCAGCAGGAATATTCGCACAAAAATCGGATTTTACCAGACAAGATACCCTAAGAGGGACCATCACCCCTGAACGTGTCTGGTGGGATTTGACCTATTATCATTTAAGTGTAAAAGTCAATCCTATAGACAGTAGTTTTGTTGGTAGCAACCTCATTGGATACAAAGTAATCGAGCCGAATCAATTAATGCAAATCGATTTGCAGCCACCAATGAAAATTACCCGAATCACTCAAAATGGAATTGATCAAAAATTTGAGAACGATGGAAACGCCTGGTTTGTTAAATTGACTGATCAACAAAAAAAAGGAGAAGTAAAGTATGTGTTGGTTGAATACGGAGGAAAACCTCATGCAAGCAGACGACCCCCTTGGGATGGAGGAGTAAATTGGGGCAAAGATCTTGAGGGTCGTCCGTTGATCACAACCTCAAACCAAGGCATTGGTGGCAGTATCTGGTGGCCTGGCAAAGATCATCCTTACGATGAGCCCGACAGTGTACTGATAAGCATTACAGTTCCTAATCCCTTAATTGACGTATCCAAT
>Ga0255054_10001995_pt1 | contig 11819 bp, 11 predicted proteins | sample JV7_2_23_MG_FD_188634 | JGI IMG/M metagenome (GOLD analysis project Ga0255054, IMG submission 188634) | Seawater microbial communities from Jervis Inlet, British Columbia, Canada - JV7_2_23 | ecosystem: Environmental > Aquatic > Marine > Inlet | place: Canada: British Columbia | collected... | reverse complement strand
ACGAAGTGACGAAGCAATCCCATGATTTCAGAGACTTGGATTGATAGAGATTGCTTCGCTGCGCCCCGCCCGCCTCGCCTTGCTCGCATGGCGGGCGTGGTGGCGGGCAGGTCGCAATGACAGCTTGGCTGGCTTTTTACGAGTAAATCAAGACCTAAAAAATTTCCTTGCTATGTAATTGGTCCAAAAAAACACTAAGGGGTAGTACATCAATTCCGTCAAAGTGATAGGTTCTTGCACCCATGTAAACGCCCATCATCTTATCCACATGAATGCGAGGATCTTTGCTTAAGAACCGCATTGGGCGTTCCCATTTGCGGTCCCATTTTTTAGCAACTTTTACTTCTAGACATACAATATGGGCGTTAGCGTTCGGTCGGCGTTTTTGGGTTTCAATGACAAAATCAATTTCGGACCCACTCCCTGTGCGATAAAAATATATCGGCCGGTTTCGGTTTTGAATATGATTATAGACTCTTAATTCGTGATCAATCAGGTTTTCCAGCGCGGTTCCCATCCATAGCCGATCGATCGGATCAAAGATGAGACCTGCGGCCGCTCTTGCAACTCCGGGGTCAAACCAATAAAATTTTGGATGGGTCTGTTCGCGAACCTTTAGATTGGGCCGGTAGGCCGGCAAAAAGTGCCCCAGAAGCGTATCCTCCAGGATCGAGAAGTACGTATCTACTGTGCTGCGGGGCACGGCGGCCTCACGAGAAATATTTTGCCTGTTGATCATATCCCCATTTAGCAAACCGGCAATATTCAGAAAGCGCAAAAAAGGAGGCACACGCCTTACGATACCTTCCTCTTTGATTTCCTCTTTGATATACGTGTTAACATAGGAACTGAGAATATCGGTTGCATTTTTTTTATCCAGCTGAACGTAAGGCAGCAAACCGCTTTGGAGCGTAAATTCGGCATCAAATGATTTGCCGAGCTCCCGGGATGAAAAAGTGTCCAGGTAACGCGTTACGGCCCGTCCACCCAGAAGATTTACCCCGCCACGCCGTAACTTTCTTGCTGAAGACCCGCTCAGGGCAAATCGCCAGCCTCTTGTTTCAATCAATCGGTGAACCTCATCAAGGAGTTCGGGTACTTTTTGGATTTCATCTATAACCACCCATCCATTTGGTGGTCGATCGCCCGCCAGAGGGCCAAGGTTGACAGGATTTTGAGAAAGCTCAATATACAGAGACGAATCAAGAAGATCAAAAAAAGCGGCATCCGGCAGTACTTTTTTTAGCCAAGTCGTTTTGCCGACACCGCGCGGGCCAAAAAGGAAAAAAGATCGTTCTGGAACCTTCAATGAACGTTGAATGTATTGTGCATGCATAGTGCAATTTTACATTTATCTTGTAAAATTGCAATGCTTTTTTACAAAATAAATGTAAAAATGTCATGATTGATGAATTCGTAAAAAGCCGAATTCATCAAGTGTTTGGTGTTTCGTTAAATACAAGACACACTCGTAAAAAGGTTGCTTTTCTGACTTTTTACGAGATTGTCAAACGATGCGCTTAAACGATTTTTGCAGCGTTGCCAGATCCCACCGAATCCAGGTGGGGCGGCCGTGGGGGCAATGCGACGGGTGATCGCACTCATCCAGCTGCCAAAACAGCTGTTTGATCTGCGCTTCAGTAAGCGCCTGATTGGCCCGCATGGCCGCGTGGCAGGCCATCACCATGCGGCACTCATCCAAAGCGTCTTTTAAGCCCGGTGAATATCCCACTGCCGCCGTTTTTTCCACGATTTCATGAATCATGGGTTTGACGTCCCGCCCGGAAAGCAAGGCCGGCACCGCCTTGATGACAAAGGTATTTTTGCCGAAGGGCTCAACCTCCAGACCAAAAGTTTTTAAATCCGAAAGCATTTGCCCCAGGATTTCGGCTTCCCTGAAATTTAACTCGATGGTTTCGGGCACCAAAAGCTGCTGGGCGGCAGATTGTTGATCGACGGCCCGCTGCTGGAGTTGTTCGAAAAGAATCCGCTCATGGGCGGCGTGGTGGTCGATGAGCACTAAACCGGCATCGGATTCACAAACAATATAGCTGTTGTGCAGTTGACCGACCACCCGCAAGGCGCTAAAACCTCGATTACCAAATATCTGTGCCTGCTGCCTCTGGCTGCGGGTTACTGGCTGCTGGCTGCTGGCTGCTGATTGCCGGCTGCTGGTTGCTGGATGCTGGCTGTTGGCTACTGGCTGCTGGTTGCTGGCTGCTGGCTGTTGGCTGCTGGCTGCTGGTTGACGGAAGTTGCTTTCTGTATAAGCGAATTTGGCCTGCCTTGAGGGAAGTGTCATGCTACTAGGCGGGGTAAAGGTTGTCATTGGCTCAGCAACCTTTGAGGCATTCTGTGATTCCTGGCGCTGGGATCCGTTTGCCGGACGCCAGTTGACTCTATCAATTTCATACAGCGTCTGGGCGATGGCGCTTTTTACGGCTTCATGCACCTGGTGCGGGTTCACAAAGCGAACTTCACTTTTGGTCGGATGCACGTTGACATCCAGCTGATCAAAAGGAATTTTGATAAAAACAACCGCAATCGGAAATTGCCCCTTGACCAGGCGCTGCGCAAATCCCTTAAAAATACCGTGCTGGATCGTCCGGTCGCGCACAAACCGGCCGTTGACAAAAATATACAGCCCCCGTGGAGTCCGGCGCGTCACCCGGGGAGAACAGATCCAGCCTGAAATCGAAACGCCGTTGCGGCTAAATTCGACGGCATGAAGATCCGGCCTCAAATCCTTGCCGAGCACATCCACCACCCGGTCGAGGTGCCGGGAAACCAGCGGCCAGCTTTTGACCGCTTTATTGTTGTGGTTCAGGCGAAACTGAACCTCGGGATGGCCCAGGGCCATCCGTGCGACGGTATCGGCAATATGGCTCATTTCGGTGCCGATTGTTTTCAGAAATTTTTTTCTTGCCGGCGTATTAAAAAACAGCTGCTTGACTGAAATCAGGGTTCCCACCGGGGCCCCGACCTCAGAGACACTTTTGATTTTGCCGCCGTCAACAATGATCTCCGTACCGGCATCTGAGGACTTATCGCGCGTAATCAGTGAAAAGCGTGATACCGAGGCAATACTGGGCAGGGCTTCACCTCTGAAGCCCAGGGTGCGGATGGCAAACAAATCATCATCGGTGGAAATTTTGCTGGTGGCGTAACGCTCGATGGCTAAAAGTGCATCATCGTGACGCATGCCGACGCCATTGTCGGAGACCTGAATCAGGGACTGGCCGCCTTTTTCGACTTCTATGATGATGCGGGTGCTTTCGGCATCCAGCGCATTTTCCAACAGTTCTTTGACCACTGAAGCCGGCCGTTCAACCACCTCACCGGCCGCAATTTTGTTGGACAGGTTTTCGGGGAGGACTCTAATCTTTGCCATATTCTGTCCCTGCTCTTAGGTTTGGAATTATTTTGAATCGCGGCTGGAAGCCGCTCCCACTTCATACCGCTCCCACCTCATAAAAAATGACTGTGCGGGTGGGAGCGGCTTCCAGCCGCGAGCTTTTATTTATTTTCGTGCTTCAAAAAATTCAAGAGATACTCCGCATCCATCGGCGACAGGTCGAATTTCAAACAGGCTTCTTCGATGAGCTTCGATGATTTGGCTCCCGGATTGTATTTCCGTTCTTCGGAAATCCATTTGACGGCTTTTCTTAAATCCTCACCTTCCGGTTGCACTGTGGTCATTTCAAGCTCCTTTCCTTTTTTAAGCTTTTTTTCACCACGAAGGACACGAAGATCACGAAGAATTTATAAGACCATACGTTTAATGCCATTTTTCATGAATCGGACATTAAAATTCATCAAATTGCAATCTTCGTGGTCCTTCGTGATCTTCGTGGTGATTAAAGAGATGGTTTTTTCTTATGAAAGTTCGTGGTCTGCTCAAAATTATAGGCCACCTTAAAAAGCATCTCTTCGTTAAAATGTTTGCCCATTAATTGCAGCCCGATGGGATGACCTGCCTTTGAAAACCCACAGGGTATCGACATGCCGGGAATCCCCGCCAGGTTGGCAGACAAGGTGAAGATGTCGCTTAAATACATCGACAGCGGGTCATCGACTTTCTCACCGATCTTAAATGCCGGGCTCGGCGCCACCGGACACAATATCAAATCGCAGGCTTCGAAAGCCGTATTAAAATCTTCAATAATGAGAGACCGCACCTGGGAGGCTTTGCCGTAATAAGCATCGTAATAACCGGCAGAAAGACAATAGGTCCCGATAATAATGCGCCGTTGAACTTCAGAACCAAACCCATTTGAGCGCGTGCTGCGATACATTTTAATCATGTCGTTTTGATTCTTGTCGCGCATGCCGTATTTAACGCCGTCGTAGCGCGCCAGATTTGAACTTGCCTCAGAGGGTGCGATGACATAGTATGCAGCCACAGCGTATTCGGTATGCGGCAACGAGACTTCAATCTTTTCAGCGCCTATATCCTCGATGATCTGCACCGCGTTGTTGACTGCATTTAACACTTCCGGATTCATTCCCTCGCTGGCTGCGTATTCCCCGGGAATACCCACTCTGATTCCTTTTAAACCCTTTTGCAAGGCAGCCGTATAATCCGGTACATCCTGGGGAACGGATGTAGAATCTGCAGAATCATAGCCGGCAATCGCGTTCAGCATTATGGCACAATCCGACACATTCTTTGACAGGGGTCCGATTTGATCCAGCGACGACGCAAAAGCCACAAGCCCGAAGCGAGATACCCGCCCGTAGGTCGGCTTCATTCCCACCGTGCTGCAATATGACGCCGGCTGGCGGATGGACCCTCCCGTATCTGAGCCCAGAGCGCCCAGGCACATATCGGCGGCAACCGCCGCTGCTGAGCCCCCGCTGGATCCGCCCGGGACACGGGTCAGATCCCAGGGGTTGCGGGTAATTTTAAAACCTGAGTTTTCGGTGGATGAGCCCATGGCGAATTCATCCATGTTGGTTTTTCCCAAAATTACGGCTCCAGCCTGCCTCAGCTGCCGGATAACGGTGGCATTGTATGGCGGGATGAAATTCTCAAGAATTTTTGAAGCACAGGTTGTTTGAATACCCCGGGTACAGATAACATCCTTAACCGCAAGCGGAATTCCGGTCAGCGACTCACAATGACCGTGTGCAATCTGTTGATCGGCTTCTTTGGCCTGCTCCATCGCTTCTTTTTCTGAAACCGTAATAAAGGCATCCACCCGGTCTTCAACCGCTTGAATGCGTTCCAGAACCGCCTGTGTCAGCTCGACGGATGATATTTCTTTGCGTTTTAATAACCGGTGGGCTTCTTCTATGGTTAGCTCGTGCAATTTCACGGGCAACTTCTCCCTATTATTTACCTGAAAGCGCTTATCCACCACGAAATCACGAAAGAACGAAAACACGAAAAAAGAATAAAAAAAATCCTGCTTATCTGGAAAGTCCAAGTTACCATCAGACAAACTCTCTGTGGGAGCGGCTTCCAGCCGCGAAATCAATGATCTCCCGCCGCCGGGATCCCACATTCAATACCACTTGTTCTTTCTGGATAACCGCGAAAAAAATTTCGTGTTTTGAAAATTTCGCGTTTTCGTGGTTAAATTTTCAAATGCCTCAGCCGACGACTTTGGGAACCACAAAACTCCCATCTTCCTTTTCAGGGGCATTGGCCAGTGCCAGGTCACGCTCGATATGCTGCTTTTCCTCATCGTCGCGAAAGGCATTGGTCAGAGAGATGGCATGCGAAGTTGGTTTTATGCCCTGGGTATCGATCTGATTCAATTTTTCAATATATCCCAGAATTTGGTCAATTTGGCCGGCGAACTTCTCGATGGACTCCTCATCCAGAGCCAAACGTGCGAGGTGGGCAACATACAAAACTTCATCTTTGGTTATTTTCATAGCCTTCAGTGTCCGTCACTTCATTACCAGAATAGGTTTCAAACCATTCTTTTTCAATTTACTCATCACGCCCAGTGCTTCAGACTTGCTTTTATACGTTCCGATTCTAACCCGGAACCAGATTCCTTTTCCGGGAATCTTCCCGATCACCCGATAGGCCGGATAGCCGCGTTTTTTTAATTTTTGGACCAGCTGATCCGCATCTTTGGGATCTTTAACGGAAGCTGCCTGAATGGTGTAAATAGGGCCTGCAGTGTTTGTGCGGGCAACGGCAGCATTTTTTTTCTTTGTTGGCTTTTTCTTTTGAGGACTTGCCGCCGGTTTCGGTTTTTCCGGCAGCGCTCTTTGAGAAGCGGATTTTTGGGATGCTGAATCTGCGACAGTTTTCTTTTGCGCCTTTTTAGAGACCGTTTTTTCAGCCGGCTTTTCAATCTTGCGTTCGACAACCTTTGGCTTTTGCAGCGCCGGAACGTTTGTGTCTACTTTGTTTTCTTTAAGCGCTTCATAAAATTCGAGCTTGGTTTTATCCTTTACGGTAACCGACTCCTTTGGTGCCCGCTCTTTTCCCTGATCGCCGCCATTATCCTCTTTTAAGGCCTCTAATTTTTTTTCAAGTGCTGCAATCTCAAATTTGACCGGGGCCGTACCTCGGCCGACCAATATTCCCAGTATAAACATCCAGGCACACAGAAAAAAAATTAACAAAAACCATCCCGCAATTTTTCTGCGCGACAGGACAATAAAGGGTTTCTTAAATTCCGGCTCTTTGCGTTTATTCTTTTTTCTCATTGTTGAATTTTATGCCTTAGATCTCGTGGCTGGGAAGCCACTCCCACAATTCAGCAACAAGCGGTGGGAGCGGCATCTTGCCGCGAAAATAGTCCTCGCTAACGCGAGCCGACGGACTTGCGGGTAAAAGATGCAAATTTAAAACCCGGTTTTACATCTTATTGGGAGCCGACACGCCCAACAGCGTTAATCCGTTTCTGATGACCTTCTGGACCGCTAAAACAAGATTGAGTCGACCGCACCGCAGCATGGGGTCATCGGTTAAAACCCGGTGCTTATTGTAGTAAGTATGAAAGGCCGATGCAAGGTCCATCAAATAATAGGTCACACGATGCGGCTCCATACTTTTGGCGCTGCCCGCCAGGATATCCGGATAGCGCGCCAGGGTTTTAATCAGATCAATTTCCTCCGGCGCTTCCAGGCGTGCCACGGCCTTATCATCCCAGGAGATCTCAAAGGTGCCCTGTTCGTTGCCCTTGCGCACGATGCTCGAGATGCGGGCATGCACATATTGAACATAATAAACCGGATTATCGTTGGTTTTTTGCTTGGCGACTTCCAGATCGAAGTCGAGCGCACTTTCATAATGGCGGGTTAAAAAGATAAAGCGCGCGGCATCCCGGCCCACTTCGTTGACAACCTCCCGCAGGGTCTCGAATTTGCCGGCCCGGGTCGACATCGCAACCGGCTCCCCGGCTCTGAGCAGATTCACCAGCTGCACCAAAATGACGTCAAACTGGTCCCGCCGATGTCCGGAGGCTTCAACAGCCGCTTTCATGCGGGGAATGTAACCATGATGATCCGCCCCCCAAACATCGACCACCCATTCAAACCCGCGATCGTACTTATCCTGATGGTAGGCAATGTCGGAGGCAAAATAGGTGCTTTCCCCGTTTGCTTTTACCACCACACGATCCTTTTCATCACCGAACTCGCTGGTTTTAAACCACAGGGCTCCCTCTTTTTCGTAAATAATTTGCTGTTTGCGAAAATCATCAAGAATCTCAGCCACGCGGCCGGAATCATATAAGCTCTGCTCGCTGAACCAGCAGTCAAATTCGACCCCGAATAATTTTAAATCGTCCCGAATGCCGTCCAGTATTTTCCCGGCTGCAAAGCGCGCGCATTCCATCATGGCGTCTTGTTCCGGCTGCTTTAAAAGCGCATCGCCTTTGCGGGCCTTGATGTCGGCAGCCAGATCACGAATATAGCCCCCCTGATAGCATTCATCCGGAAATTTCACTTTTTGGCCGGACAGCTCCTGATAGCGCAAGAAAACCGATTGACCCAGGGTCTGGATCTGTCGGCCCGAATCGTTTATATAATATTCTTTTTGGACATCATAGCCGCAAAAGGAAAGAATATTGGCCACCGCGTCACCCACGGCAGCACCGCGGCCGTGTCCGACGTGCAGCGGTCCGGTAGGGTTCGAACTAACATATTCGACCTGAAACTTTTGACCTTTACCGATATCGGTTGCACCGTAGGTGGTATCGGCTTCATGGATCTCATGCAGAACCGGATGCCAGGCCGATGGTTTGACAAAAAAATTAATAAACCCCGGTCCGGCGATTTCAGCCTTCTCAATCAATTCTTGCGGATCTTGAATGTGAGCGATGATGGCTTCTGCAATTTTACGCGGAGTCATTTTTTGAATGGATGCCATCACCATGGCAATATTGCTTGAAAAATCACCGTGAGCGCCGGCCCTGGGCTCTTCAACCTCAACCTCGGAAATGTCTGCTGACGGCAGATCTCCTTTTCGATGGGCACTTTTGACCGCATCAAGGATTAGATTTTTTATTTTTAGCTTCATATTTCGTGATAAATAAAGGCTTTTGGATGCCAAGTCAAGATGCTTTACCCGCATTGAGCGCTTAAACGTAGCGTCCGGTTTAAATGGCGGTATTCATAAATTTTATTTGCTTGATAGGTACTTAAATGTTAGGTTTCAGCACCTTAAAAGACAAAACCCAGACCCTAACCCGGATAAATGGCCACCAAGGCACAAAGACACAAAGCAAAACTGTTTTTAAAAAATTAACTTTGTGTTTTGGTGTCTTGGTGGCGAAAATGTTTTTGCACAAAATGCAAAGAATTCACCATTAAGACTTTAAAAACCATTTTGCCTTGGTGCTGATAAGGTAAGCACCTTAATCGGTATTCCATATTAAAAAATTCATGAAATAAGGAGACAAATTGACTCTGAAAGAAAACCGTGTCCTGGTCACAGGCGCCTGCGGAACGGTTGGCAGAGAGCTGATTCGTCAGCTTTTATCCAAACAACAGGTTGGCGAGCTCATCGCTCTTGACAACAATGAAAGTGAGCTTTTCTCCCTAGAACATCGATTTGCCGAGTACGATCACGCATCTTTCTTTTTGGCTGATGTTCGCGACCGCGACAGACTCCAAGACAAAATGCAGGGGATCGATTGGGTATTTCATACCGCAGCGTTTAAGCACGTCATTCAGTGTGAGCGCTCGCCCCTGGAAGCGGTTCAAACCAATATTTTAGGGGTTCAAAATATCATTTATGCCGCCATCGCAAACAACGTGGGGCGGGTCATCTTTACCAGTTCGGATAAGGCGGTCAACCCCACCAATGTCATGGGAACATCAAAACTGATGGGCGAACGCCTGATTACCGCAGCCAACAGCAACCTGCGTGGAGAAGGCCCCATTCTCACATCGACCCGGTTTGGCAATGTTTTAGGCTCCCGCGGCTCGGTCATCCCCCTTTTTCACGACCAGATCCGCAGCGGCGGACCGGTCACATTGACCGATCCGGAAATGACCCGCTTTATAATGAGCATAGAAGAAGCGGTCCGGCTGGTCATCGATTCAGGGCTTCTGTGCAAAGGAGGCGAGGTGTTTGTTACCAAGATGCCGGCCATCCGCATACAGGATTTGGCCGAGGTCATGGTCGAAAACCTGGCACCGGTCTATGGCCACGAGGCCAAGGATATCGAAATCAAAATTATCGGCCACCAGCCGGGTGAGAAGTTATACGAAGAGCTGTTAAACATGGAAGAGACCAGACGCTCCTGGGAACTGGCGCGTTATTTTGTGGTTCTGCCGGCCTTCAGGGAAATTTACCGCGATATCGTTTTCGAATATCCGGACCTAACATCAAAGAAAGTCACCAGCGCGTATCACTCGGGTACGGAAACTCCGCTATCAAAAACCCAGTTAGCTGCGTTTCTTGAGAAAAACAAGCTGTTGGAGACTGGAATGATGGAATAAAGGAGTAATGGAATGGTGGAATATTGGAATTGTGGAATATTGGGTTTGTAATGCAGCTAATGCAGAAATAATGTGATTAATCAGATAAGCACGTCATGGATCGAAAAAACATCAACCGAGGTTTTAGGAAACTTAGGGTTTGGCAAGACTCCGTTGCGCTTTATGTTTTGGCCTGTAAAATATTTACCAACTTTCCATTCGAAATTAAGAAAATTGCCTCAAACAGTATCGATGCTGCCCATAGCATTTCACGAAATATCGCAGAAGGCTATTGCCGACGTGGCTTGAAAGAGTATTTAAATCATCTCAACATTGCTCTTGGCAGCTGTGGAGAATTTCACTCTTGCTATGTAAGCTGCCATCGCGCGGATCAAATCGCGGTTGATGAATTTGAACAATTGGATGAACTCCACTACAAAGTCGAGAACCAATTAATTAAGCTGATTGAGTCTCTTCAAAAAAAACAAGAAGATGAACAATGGGAAGATAATTTTCAAGCTAAATCCCAGAACATTTAAGTTATTTGTTTTTTTAACCATTATTCCAACATTCCATTATTCCATTATTCCAAGCAATAAGCATTAACGAAAATGTCAATAAAAATACCGGATTTCAAATTATTGACGGATATTTTAGACAATCAGCGAATATGAGGGAGTGTTAATGCGAATACTGATTTTGGGCGGAGACGGCTACCTGGGATGGCCCACCGCCATGCACCTCAGTGCTCACGGTCATGAGGTCGCTGTGGCGGACAATTATCTGCGCAGACGATTGTGCCGGGAAGAGCAGGTGAATTTCCTGCATGAGGTTCCGGACCTGGATGAACGCGCGGCCCTCTGGCAATCGATTTCAGGACATCGAATCGCTGTCCGTATTGGAGATTTGAGCCAGTGGGATTTTGTCGCCAAGGTGTTTGAAAAATTTGGCCCGCAGGCCATTGTACATTATGCCGAGCAGCCGGCTGCACCTTATTCCATGCTCCATCGAAAGGCGGCCACATTGACACTGCACAATAATTTGTCCGTTACGGCCAACGTCATTTTTGCGGTGCGGGAATTCTGCCCCGATGCGCACATCGTTAAACTGGGGACCATGGGAGAATACGGCACTCCCAATATTGATATCGAAGAAGGCTGGCTGGAAGTAGAGCACAAAGGCCGGCAACACAAGTTTTTATATCCGCGACAGGCCGGCAGTCTATATCACACCACCAAAATCATGGACACCGACCTTTTGTGGTTTTATGTGCGCACCTGGGCACTGCGGGTGACCGACCTGATGCAGGGCCCGGTTTACGGTCTTTTTACCGATGAAACTGAAAAAAATGAGCGCCTGCTGCCTTTTTTTAATTATGACGAAATCTTTGGCACCGTTCTCAACAGATTTGTGGTTCAGGCGGTTGGGGGCTATCCACTGACGGTGTATGGCAAAGGCGGACAGACCCGGGGCTATCTAAACATCAAAGACACCTTGAATTGTGTGCGCCTGTCAGTCGAAAATCCGGCCGACAATGGCGAACTGAGAATTTTTAATCAGTTTACAGAAACATTCAGTGTCAATGATCTGGCCGCCAGGGTTCAGGAGACCGGCAGCGGACTTGGCTTAAACGTTGACATCCAGCATGTCGAAAACCCCCGCCTGGAAGCAGAAGCGCATTACTATAACCCCCGCCACACAGGTCTTCTCGATCTGGGCTTATCGCCCCATTATTTATCTGAGGAAGTACTTTTAGAAATGATGGAATACGTCATCAAATACAAAGATCAAATAAAGCACGACCAAATTTATCGCAAAGTAAAATGGGCTTAGAATTTTCCAAACACAGCAAAAGCAAAAAATCATCCCGGAAGATTTCTGAAGTCAAGCGGGCTGATTTAGCGGGTGATTCAAGACAGGAAATT
>Ga0255054_10001992_pt1 | contig 11824 bp, 17 predicted proteins | sample JV7_2_23_MG_FD_188634 | JGI IMG/M metagenome (GOLD analysis project Ga0255054, IMG submission 188634) | Seawater microbial communities from Jervis Inlet, British Columbia, Canada - JV7_2_23 | ecosystem: Environmental > Aquatic > Marine > Inlet | place: Canada: British Columbia | collected... | reverse complement strand
CTGGTGACGCTATCGGCATTCGTAAAAAGGCTAAAAAACAACTTCGTATTCAGAATGCTTTGGAGATTGCAGGCCAGGTCGGGATGCCGGACTGGGTTGATGTGGATGCGAAAAAGATGGCAGGTATATTGAAATCGTTGCCGGATCGGGAAGACATACTCCCGGACATCAATGAAAACCTCGTTGTCGAGTTGTACTCGAAATAGTTAGGAGGGTAACTACCCATGCAGGAATCTGTACATGAATTTCTAAAGCCGCGCGTTGTGAAGGTCTCGCCGGTAGACAATTTACATGCGAAAGTCACGATCGAGCCGTTCGAGCGCGGTTATGGCCATACGCTCGGCAATGCGCTGCGCCGCATTCTGCTCTCATCCATGCCGGGAGCAGCTATTATCGAAGTGGAGATCGATGGCGTATTGCATGAGTACACCAGCATAGAAGGTGTCCAGGAGGATGTCGTCGATATTCTTCTGAATCTAAAGCAGATCGCCGTTCGCATGCATACGCGTGACACGGCAGAACTCCGGATCTCCAAGAAGGGACCGGGAGCCGTTACAGGGGCCGATATTCAACTCGATCATGACGTCGAAATTATGAATCCGGACATGGTTATTGCCAACCTGACCAAGAGCGGCGAACTCAACATGATCCTGAAGGTTGCGCAGGGCCGTGGTTACCGGCCGGCGACACAGCGCCCGGCGTTCGAAGAACAGACAGGTCCCATCGGCCGTCTGCAGCTAGACGCGTCGTTCAGCCCGGTTGATCGCGTTACGTACAATGTCGAAGCGGCGCGTGTTGAACAACGTACCGACCTCGACAAGCTGATCATAGATATCGAGACGAACGGCACTATTGATCCCGAAGAGGCCATTCGCCGTGCCGGCAGCATCCTCAAAGACCAGCTGTCAGTTTTCGTTGATCTGCAAGGGCAGGAGGAAGGTGCCGGTCAATTGGCAGAGAATCTGATCGATCCGATCCTGCTGCGACCGGTTGATGAACTAGAGCTTACTGTGCGCTCGGCAAACTGTCTCAAGGCCGAGAACATCATGTATATCGGTGACCTTGTACAGCGCACGGAGGTCGAGCTGCTCCGCACGCCAAACCTCGGCAAGAAGTCGCTCACGGAAATTAAGGAAGTACTTGAGGGTCACGGACTCGGTCTTGGCATGCGCCTCGAAAACTGGCCACCCGCAAGTCTTCGTCCGGAGCATGAGCTCGAGATAGAAAACAGGATGGTATGAAAAACGGGGTCGAACCCCAATATTTGAAAGGCAAGAACCATGCGCCACAGAAAATCCGGCCGCCGTTTGGGCCGCACCAGTTCGCATCGCAAAGCCATGTTTCGCAACATGGCTGCGTCACTGCTGCGCTACGAAACGATTAAAACAACTTTGCCCAAGGCCAAAGAGTTGCGCCGTGTCGTTGAGCCCCTGATCACGTTGGCCAAGGAAGACGGTGTTGCCAAGCGACGCCTGGCATTCGACCGTTTACGTGACAAGGAAGCGGTCGGTAAATTGTTCAAAGATATCGGCCCCAGATTCAAGGACCGCCCCGGCGGTTACCTCCGGATCCTGAAAACCGGGCCGAGGCCGGGCGATGCGGCGCCGATGGCTATCGTGCAGCTTGTCGATGGACCCGTGGACGACGCTGACACTGAAAAATAAAGTCGTCTGCTAACGCGATACAGAAAAAAAGGGGTCAAAAAAAGGGGTCAGGTTTATTTGCATGAACCTGACCCCTTTTTTAGTCTGGGCTTGCAGTGAATTTGGCGTCAGATCACGCCAACAGTGTTTTTACCATAATATATCTTGGGCATGTCGGGCAGGTCTCCGGTTCCGTATGTGACCGCGCGATTGATGGCGCTGGCTCGATCGTTTCCTGTCCCTCGCTCATAACACCATGATTCATAGTAATAATATAGACAAATGTGGGTCTTGTGAGGGGCCTCACAGCCTTTCCCCGGCAATGACTCTACTCTTGTGGCTGGTTCGATATGGGGACGAGCGATTAGCAAGCGAGAGTCTTTTGACGAATGCGTTGTGCTGGAAAGGGATGCCTTTGATCCTGACGCCGTATTTCTGGACGACATCGTCGACGACGAGGTCCTGCCGTTTCTGAGCCTGGCCGTCGATGGCCTGACTACCTCAGGCGAGTACGCCCATGGCAAGCTCGAAATGCGCCCGGATGACGTGGCCAATGCAACCAGCAAGGCGTCAACGACGATGCCCGTGGCCGTACTGGGTCCCGAGCAACTCGAGGTCTATGGCTGGGAGTCGTCGTTCTGGAGGAAGATCCGGGGTTATCTCGGATTCTGATTCAAACATTCGAGAAAGGGGCCGGATCGTCTTTTGATCCGGCCCCTTTTTATTTGCCTGTCAGCACCGACTCCGACAGCCCACGATTGACGTAGATAAGCATGTTTTAGGAACGCTCATCCTGACGAGCGATTATCTTTCAAGGGCGACGGCGTTCGTCTAGACTGCGCCGATGGATTACGACTTCAAAGACAAGACCGTCATCATCACGGGCGGCTCGGAGGGTGTCGGTGCGGCAACTGCCCGAAAGTTTGCAGAGCACGGTGCCAATCTCGTTCTGGTTGCGCGAAGCAAAAGGAATCTGGAACGGATTGCCGAAGAATTACGCGGCAAAACACGCGTCGAGATTGTTGCAATGGATGTTTCGGACACCGATGCCTGTATCAATCTCTTTAAGAAGACCGAATTCGAGTTCGGCAACATCAACATCCTGGTTAATAACGCCGGCTTTCACGAACGTGGCTCGGTGGATTCCGTCTCAGTAGAAGATCTCAGTGCGATGATCGATGTTAACCTCAAAGCGCCGATTATCCTGTGCAAGCTCGCCATCAAGTATCTAAAGCAGGCCGGTGGCGGCGCCATCATCAACGTCGCATCTCTCGCCGGTCGCACACCGGTACCCCGTGCAGCGACCTACTCGGCGACCAAGTTCGGCTTGAGAGCGTTCACATTTGCCCTCGGCGAGGAAGTGAGGGGCAGTGATATCAAGCTCGCAGCTGTCTCGCCGGGGCCGATCGACACCGGCTTTATCATGTCCAACATCGATGATGTCACGGACGTCACGTTTTCCCAGCCGATGAGCACCGCAGAAGAAGTCGCACAGGAAATTCTGAATCTCACGGCGAACAAGAAGCGGGAACGATCGATGCCGCCCATCAGCGGTCTGTTGACGACAATAATGTATCTCTTTCCCCGGCTCGGGCGCCTGGTTCTGCCGCTCATGATTCGAAAAGGCCGAAACGTCAAACGTAAACTGAAAGCCCAGATGCGCCAAATGGACGAGGAACAGGGCGGGTGAACTTTCACCTCGCACAGGTGAATATCGCAATCGCAAGGTACACGCGCGAAGATCCGCGTTTCGCGGGCTTCGTCGATAATCTGGACAGAATCTATGCGCTGTCAGAATCCACACCCGGATTTGTCTGGCGACATGTCAGCGTTAACGATGACGCCGAGGCTAAGGCCACTTTCGGCGAACCGGATCTCATTTTCAATATGTCTCTTTGGGAAACGAAGGAAGCGCTCAGCAACTTCGCATACAAGAGTGACCACGTCGATATCCTGCGCAAGCGCGCCGACTGGTTCGTTCCGCAGAACAGGCCGATATTGGCACTCTGGTGGCAGAATGCCGGCACGATTCCGACAATATTGGAAGCCCGTCATCGCCTCGATCTTCTGGCGCAGTCCGGCCCAACGCAGGACGCTTTCACGTTCGGCAGTTTCTTCGAAGCGCCCGCACAGGAAGAGGCCACTCATGGCTGACAGGCTTACAGAAACCGAAATTGAAGATGCTCTGGCGGGGCTCGACGGCTGGACCCTCGAGAGCGGAAAACTAAATCGGGACTTCAAGTTTGACGATTTTGTTGAAGCCTTCGGCTTCATGACCAGCGCGGCGATCGAGGCCGAGAAAATGAATCATCATCCCGAGTGGTTCAACGTCTACAGCAAAGTCAGCGTACAGCTTGTGACCCACAGTGCCGGAGGAATCACGAGTCTCGATGTGGAACTGGCCAGGAAGATGAACGCGCTGGCGGGGAAATGACGACGTAAACTTTTTCATGGAGTTTGTCCGTCAGGACGGGCGACACTGCCCACGCGGAAAATTTACGGTTCAGCGAATGCCGCGCGGGTGAAATTCTCGCAGCCATCTGCGAGAACACGCACGTTGTCTTCGATGCGGGCGCCGCCAAATGGTCTCAGCCATTCAACCTTGTCCCGGTTGACCATGGTTGCGCCGGGGGTTCCTTCCAGGTTCTCGAGGAGCATGCCGATAACATAGCAACCCGGCTCGATTGTCAGCACCTGATCGACCTCGAGCGTTCTCGTCAGCCGCAGCCAGCGATGGCCGCTTGGTCTATCGATCGTATGGCCGCTCTCATCCTCCATGAATCCGCCGACGTCGTGTACCTGTATGCCGAGAAAATGGCCCAGGCCTGTCGGGAAAAACGCCGTGGTGACACCGTTTTCGATGAGAGATTCAATAGTTCCGGATGCCAGGCCTACAGTTACCAACAATTCGGCAATTTTGCGATGCGTCAGCAAATGCAGATCTTTGAAGTCGACACCGGCTTTAACTTCACGCACCAGCTCAAGTTGCAATGCATCTAGGCGATCGATGAATTCGCGGAATTCGCTGTCGTCGAAAGAGTAGCTCCGCGTGATGTCGGACGCGTAGCCGTGCACGTTTGCGCCGGCGTCAATCAGAAACGATCGGGTTTTGGCTGGGGCCTCCCGGGCCTGGTGCTGGTAGTGCATGATTGCACCGTTCTCGTTCAGCGCAATGATGTTGGCGTACGGTAGTTCGTTTTCCGTGTGTTTTACCGCCCTGCAGTAGGTGAGGTGAATCTCATATTCCGATTTGCCTGCACGAAACGCTTCTTCGGCCGCCCGGTGACCTTTCACGGCGCGCCGGGAGGCGGCACGCATGCAAGCCAATTCGTAGCCGGTCTTCTCGCTCCGCGCATAATGGAGAATATTGATCGCCGAAGTCGGATTGACACGCTCGATATTGAGCGCATGTGCGTCGTCGCCAATGTCGCCAATTAGAATGCATTTGTCGCGAGTCTGGGGCAGGTGCCGGGCGATGTCGTCAACCGTGTGCACAACTCTGATGTCGAAATGATCGGTCCAGTATCCCTGCGGATCGGCAGGCGGCGTGTGCCAGTAATCCTTGTCCTGATAGTAGACAAGAATTGGCACTTCGCCCGGCGTATGAATCAGATAGCAAAATGGTGTCGCCGTCAGCGGCAGCCAACCCACGAAGTGCGGATTGGCTTTGAACGGATAGTAGGAGTCATCCAGAAATACGAGCTTTGGCGCACCGGAAAATATGACGGCGTGGCCAGCTCCCGCTTTCTCAAGCGCATGGTCGTGCCGCGCTTTGATCGCCTCGATATGCGCCGGATAAAGCTCCCCCGGCTCTGCATAGTTGCTGCTCATGGGCTTGCATCATAACCGGAGCGGGCGGCCGCAGCGACCCCGGCGCTATGCCCGGTTTCCTTTCCGATCAGGCGCACATAGAGTTTCAATCCCCTCATAATCTAGGCATCATTCGTGCTTTTCCAGAGTGGCGCGGAGATATGCATGAACAGCAGACGATTGCGAGCAATGATATGGATGATGGCGGTCATGGTTAATGCGTCCGCAGGAGCACAGGGCTTCGATCGCGTAACGGGCAAGCCGTTTGCCTCCCGATCGGAGATCATTGCGCCGCACGGCATGGCTGCGACGAGCCAGCCGCTGGCCACTCAGATTGCGCTGGATATCTTGAAGGCCGGCGGCAGCGCCGCTGACGCGGCTATCGCGGCTAACGCAGCGCTCGGCCTCATGGAGCCGACAGGATGCGGCATCGGAGGCGACCTGTTCGCTATCGTCTGGGACGCCGAAAAGGGAGAGTTGACCGGACTCAACGGCTCAGGCCGAGCCCCGAAAGCGCTCAGTCTGCAGTACTTCAAAGACCTGGGTCTCGTCAGTATTCCGCCGCGAGGCCCATTGCCAGTAAGCGTGCCGGGCGCCGTGGACGGATGGTTCGAGCTGCATGCCAGATACGGACGCTTGCCAATGAGTGAATTGCTGGCACCAGCAATCGCATATGCGACTGATGGATTTCCAGTATCCGAGTACATCGCCTACGGGTGGGCGAGAAACTCGGAGAACCTCAAAGACTACGCGGGCTTCGCAGACACGTTCATGCCCGGTGGCAAAGCGCCGAGGAAAGGCCAGGTCTTCAGGAACCCGAGATTGGCAAGAACCTATCAGGCAATAGCCGATGATGGTCGCGATGCCTTTTACAAGGGCGAGATCGCGAGAAAGATCGATTCCTACATGACCGAGCAAGGAGGCTTCCTTCGATATGCAGATATGGCCGAGCACAAATCGGAGTGGGTCAAGCCGGTATCGACGAACTACCGTGGCTATGACATATACGAATTGCCACCGAACGGACAGGGAATCGCGGCGCTGCAGATACTGAATATCCTTGAAGGTTACGACATCAAGAGTATGGGGTTTGGCGCAGCCGAGTACGTTCATACATTTGTCGAAGCAAAGAAACTCGCATTCGAAGACCGGGCAAAATTTTATGCGGACATGGATTTCGTAGATGTCCCCGTCGACAGACTCGTATCAAAGGAATATGCGAGCGAACGACGTAAGCTGATCGACGCCAGGAAAGCGGCCATGAGCTATCCGGCCGGAGATGGACAATTGGAAGATGGCGATACGATCTATCTGACGGTGGCGGATAGTGACGGCAATATGGTGTCACTGATACAGAGCAACTATCGCGGCATGGGCTCGGGTATGACCCCAGGTGATCTTGGATTTATTCTGCAGGACCGCGGGGAGTTGTTCAGCCTGACCGAGGGCCATGCCAATGTCATCGAACCGGGCAAGCGGCCGTTCCACACTATTATTCCCGCATTCATCATGAAAGACGGCAAGCCCTGGATCAGTTTTGGCCTGATGGGCGGCGCCATGCAACCGCAGGGCCATGCCCAGATAGTTGTCAACATGATCGATTTTGGCATGAATCTTCAGGAGGCAGGCGATGCTGCTCGTCTCAATCACAGCGGGTCGTCGGAGCCGACTGACACGATCATGACGACCGGTGGGGTCATACATCTTGAAACAGGATTCAGTGAGGCAACCCGTGCTGCCCTTGAGAAGATGGGGCACACACTGGGAAAATCCGATGGCAGCTTCGGTGGCTACCAGGCGATCATGTGGGACGAAAAACAGCGTGTTTACTACGGCGCATCCGAGTCTCGCAAGGATGGCCACGCGGCCGGATACTAAGGACACGCGAACAACTTTATGAGTCAGGAAATCTATCTCACCGGCATTACGACGACCGGGACACCGCATATCGGCAACTATGTCGGAGCGATCCGACCGGGCATCGCTGCGAGCAAGGACAAGTCGAAAAAGAATTTTTACTTTCTGGCTGACTATCACGCACTTGCCAAAGCCGAAGACCCCGAACGCATCAATCGTTCCACACTCGAGATTGCTGCGGCATGGCTGGCGCTCGGCCTGGATACAGAAAACGCAGTTTTCTACCGGCAATCCGACATCGAAGAGATTCCACACCTGACCTGGATCCTGACCAGCGTGACCGCCAAAGGCCTCATGAACCGCGCGCACTCGTACAAAGCGGTCGTGCAGGCCAACGAGGAAAGCGGCAACAGGGATCCGGACAAGAGCATCATGATGGCGCTTTACAGCTATCCAATTCTGATGGCAGCCGACATCCTGATGTTCAGGAGTACAAAGGTACCGGTTGGCCGCGACCAACAACAACACGTGGAAATGACGCGAGACATCGCGCAACGCTTCAACCACCGTTATGGAAACATTTTCACCATCCCGGAAGCCGCCATCAGCGATAGCACCGCGGTGCTGGCCGGCCTCGACGGCCGCAAGATGAGCAAGAGTTACAACAACATCATTCCACTTTTCGCTGACGAGAAGTCGCTACGCAAGCTCATCATGAAGATCAAGACCAACAGCCTCGAGCCGGGTGAACCCAAAGACACGGCAGGCTCGACGCTCTATGACATATACAGAGCATTCGCCACTGAGGACGAAGTCAGGAACATCGAGAAGAAATACGCCGAAGGCATTGCCTGGGGCGAGATGAAGGAGGTCCTTTTCGAATACGTCAATGAGCACATCAAGCCGGCCCGGGACGAGTACCGGCGCCTGATCGACGATCCCGCGATCGTCGAAAAGGAATTGTTAAAAGGTGCCGAGAAAGCGCGCAAGATCTCCGTGCCGTACCTCGCAGAGATCAGGCACGCAGTCGGCATCCGAAAACTCGGATAAAGAACAAGATTCAACATGGCAGAGAATGAAGAGAGACGTGTACCCTGGATTCTCTGGCCTTTCTACGCTGTTTGGCGACTTCTTACCTTCATACTCAACATCACTGGTCGAATCATCAGTGCGTTCATCGGCCTCGCACTAATGGCAGCCGGCATATCCATCACCCTGAGCATCGTCGGCGCGCCACTCGGCATCCCGATGGCAGCATTCGGCTTCCTGCTGCTGATACGGGCACTCTTTTAGTCAGGCAAACCCAAATTCATGGATGTGATGTATATTCTTCCACCACTGTTTTGGCTTTTCAGGCACTTGTCCGTGCCCAGGCGACTTATAACCCACTATTGTTCGCAAGAACCGTCCCAATTTCGGAGCACGATTACTAATAGGTGACTCTTGAGGCTATGCGATTCGTAGCGAAACTGTGTGTCTTTTTGGCGATTGGCTGTTCACAGCCACTTCCTTACGAGACGGATATTGAGTTTTCAGAGGCCTGGTTCACCTGCGAGGCTCGATTTGAGTGCGTCGTGGTCCATGATGCTTTCTGCAAAACTGTTGCTGTCAACTCGAAATACACGCTTGTGTACCAGGATTGGTCGCGGCAGGAAGTGACGCGCGAGGGAGAGCGAGTTGTCTGTCCAGATCCGAACCTTTTCGCAGGAGGTGCGGGTTGTCGAAAGGGTCGTTGCGTGTATCCGTTTGGCTTAGAAGATTATGTGGACGATCCAAATAAGGAATGAATGAGTCACGTGACAAATCGCTGTACGGGGCGCCGGGCGTATCTGTCATGCGGCTTGCGGTTGCGACCCACGCGCCGGAAACTGGCGCATGTGAGCTAAACCGTTATGCGGCAGGGATCCCGCTCACTTTTCGATGATGATGACGAGATGTATTCTGATAGCGTAGGCGCTTATGAGCTTCCGGAACGCGTGCGCAGGTACGATGCGGACATGGACCTAATGCACCCTCTTCGGTGGGAGATGATTGAAGTTGCACTGGAGCTTCTGCCATTTCATAAAACACAATCATTGAAAGCTCTCGACCTGGGTGTCGGAACGGGCGTGTTTTCACAGAAGTTTCTGGAGAAGTATACTAACTCAAGCGTGGTTGCAATTGATGGCGCTTCGTCAATGCTGGAACTTGCGAAGCTAAGACTCCGAGAGCTTTCACAGCGCGTGGAGTGGGTGGTGTCCGATTTTAGAGCGATTCCCGCAGAGTTCATCCGGCCTGATACTTTCGATGTCGTAATCTCGTCTTACGCACTTCATCATTTGAGTGCTCAAGAGAAGCTTGCTGTCCTGAAGTCAGTTGTCCGGGCAATCAGACCAGGTGGCTGGGTTCTGAACGCAGATATTGTGGTGGCCGAAGCACCCGATATCGAGCAGCGCATCCAGGAGATTCGTGTCAAGGCCATAACTGGTCGCGCATCGGTTCAGGACAAGCGTTTCTGTAGCACCGAAGCCACCAGGCAATTCCTTGATGAACTCGAAGCAACGGAGCGGGATCAGCCACAGACGCTTGACCAAGACGTGCGCACCTTTCGTGAATCCGGGATAACAAATGCTGAAGTGTTTTGGCGGGAATATCGTGAGGCGGTGATCGGGGGATCGAAAGCTAATGCCACATAACAAATCGCTAATCGAGGTGATTAATGTACTACATAGTTGAAACTGAAAAGTCATTCGACCAAGCATCGGCAGACCTTGCCTCGGCTGTCAAACGCCATGATTTCGGAGTGCTGCATGTCCATGACCTGGGCACGACACTGCGTAGTAAAGGAATTGAATTTGAGGAGCAGTGCAAGGTTTTTGAGGTCTGCAATCCGGCACAGGCTGCAAAAGTCCTGTCCACTGATATGCGCCTGAATATGGCGCTGCCATGTCGAATATCCGTATTTACGGACAAAGGCAAGACCAAAATTGGCCTGATAAAACCAGTGCAAATGCTTTCAGCGCTGTCTCAGGAGGCGGTGTTGGTCGAGGTGGCCAAAGAGGTTGAGACTAAGACTATCCAGATGGTCGACGAGGCGAAATGAATAAGCGCCTCATAGCAAATCGCCGCGGTTCTCCTCGGCGAACTTCAGGTGGTACTCCTGGGAGACGTATCCGTGGACGAGTGTTGCGTGCTCGTCGCGTACGAGCTTGCACATCAAGGTCGCAAGCACCACACGGCCACGGCATTGTTCGGTGAGGCAGGAGCCTGTCTTGGCCTTGGGCTCGGCACCTGGTTCGAGGTTGACCAAGACCTTGTAAAGGGCGACGTTTAACAAGACGCTGCAAGTGAGCGCGGGGATCGTTAGGTATCATGGGACAACTCGAAAATAAACTGTCCAACTTGGGCGAATCGCTACCGGATCCGAAAAAGCCGGTCGCTAATTATCTTGGTTGCAAACGATCGGGTAACACGCTTTACGTATCTGGTCGTGTGAGTTCGATTCGTGGCGAAGTCGGAACCGATTTGACCGTTGCTGAAGCACAGGTGGCAGCAAAAAGCGCACTACTCGACATTCTCGCTATTATCAAGAGCGAAACTGGTGATTTGGACAAGATCGTCGCGGTAGAAAAGCTTGTTGGATTTGTACGATCGGCCCCCTCGTTTACCGAACAACCCCAGGTAATCGACGGCGCGTCGGATCTGCTTATTGCGCTCTTGGGAGAGGACGGGCGCCACGCGAGAACCGCCACGGGAGTGGCACAACTGCCGTTTGGGGCTGCCGTGCAGTTGGAAATGATTCTGCGGATGGCGGAAGAATGACGCCTGATAAATCGCTGTGCCGGCCGCCTGGCTTCAGTCACGCTTCTTGCAGGGGCAACAAGCGTGTCTTACGCTTGGTTGCCAGTAATCTAAACCGTTAGCCATCATTTAATTTATCTCATTTCATAGGAGGCAGATATGCCGACAACCGAACAATCCATAGTAATTGATGCACCAATAGCTGATGTGTGGAGTAGATTCAGCGACTTTCACGATTTTTCATGGGCACCCAATGTAATGACTCAGGTTGACAAGGTGGGCAGCATCGATGGAGGTAGCCCAGGCGCAAAACGAATACTGAATAGCGCTTTCCATGAAACTCTGATTGAAATAAATAACGACGAGCATTCTCTCAAATACTCTATCGATGATGGCCCTTCTCCTGTCTCTAAGGAAGAGGTCGACAATTATGTTGGCGTCGTCAGGCTCAGCCCTGCTGAAGACAGCAGCGGCACTTTAGTAGAATGGTCATCATCGTGGGATTCTAAGGTCGATGATGCCGTAGAGTTTTGTCATGGAATCTATGTTGCTCTATTGGGGGAATTGGCGAAATCGTTTGACCAGTAATCTACAATGACAACTTACAGGGCTCTGCACTGGCCGCTTGCTTGTCTGTTACGCCTCTTGTCCTGGCAACAAGGATGCCAGACACTCGGCGAAAGTGAGTCTAATCGCGAGGTGTCAGATTGACCCTTGGCAATTGAACGGAGATT